>CAJDUU010000003.1_pt1 | contig 16860 bp, 15 predicted proteins | sample 7391041 | NCBI WGS metagenome assembly CAJDUU01 (sample SAMEA7055689, study PRJEB34461) | soil metagenome | biome: terrestrial ecosystem; feature: Peninsula; material: soil | place: Antarctica | collected 2016 | reverse complement strand
CTCACCAACACGGACACGGCCGAGGTGCACGATCTGGTATTCGCGAACGGGGCGAACAGCGGGCGGCTCTCCCCCGGCGAGTCGACCACCATCGAGGTGGGGGTCGTGGGAGCAAACCTCGAGGGGTGGTGCTCGATCGTCGGGCACCGCCAGATGGGGATGGAGTTCGACGTCCTCACCGCCGGTGCCGAGAGCCCCGAGACCGGCGCAGTTCAAGGGCCGATGCATTCGGGGAATCCGGAGACTTCCGCTCCGGGGGGCGCGGCGGCGAACCTGGACTTCATGGCCCCGTGGCCAGAAGACTTCCACGGTTACGACCCCGCGCTCGACCCCGCGCCCCAAGGCACGGTGCACGAGTACACCTTCGAAGTGACCGAGGATCCGATCGAGGTGGCCCCGGGGATCACTCAAACCCGGTGGACCTACAACGGCGACTCCACCGGCCCGACATTGCGGGGGAAGATCGGTGACACCTTCGAGATCACCCTGGTGAACAACGGCACGATGGGCCATTCGATCGACTTCCACGCCTCCGAGCTCGCCCCCGACGAGCCGATGCGAACGATCCCGCCTGGTGAATCGCTGGTGTACCGGTTCGAGGCGAAGCGCGCCGGGATCTGGATGTACCACTGCGGCACCTCCCCCATGACCGCCCACATTGCGGGCGGCATGGCCGGGGCGGTGATCATCGACCCCCCGGGTATGGACGAGGTGGATCGGGAATACCTCATCACCCAATCCGAGCTCTACCTCGGGGAGCAGGGGGATGCGGTCAACGCAGCTAAGACGGCTGTGGAGGATGTGGATGCGGTGATGTTCAACGGGTACGTCAACCAGTACCGCGACCACCCGATCGAGGCGAAGGTCGGGGAACGGGTGCGGTTCTGGGTGCTGGATATCGGCCCCAACCGCGCGTTGAGTTTCCACATCGTCGGCGGGCAGTTCCACACCGTCTACAAGGAGGGGACGTACCTGCTGCGCAACGGGCGCGGGCCGATGGATCCGCCGGGCTACTCAGGTGGCGGATCCCAGGCGCTCGACCTGCTCGCCGCGCAGGGCGGGTTCGTGGAACTGGACTTCGTCGAGGCGGGGCACTACCCGATGCTCAATCACGTGATGACCGACGCCGAACGTGGGGCGATGGGGATCGTGGAGGTCACCGAGTAGCCAGATCGCGCAGTGCGCCGAGGAGTGCGTCCACGTCCTCCTCGGTGTTGTACGGGGCGAGACTGAGCCGGATCCCACCCTCACCAAGGTCCGCCCACTGCTGCGCCTCGTGCGCGTAGAAGGTTCCCGCCGAGACCGCGATCCGGCGTTCCCCGAGAAACTCTGCGACCTGTCTCGGGCAGACCCCGTGGAGGGAGAACAGCACGGTGGGGGTGGCGCGGCTGGGGTCTCCGATTCTCCTGACCCCCGGGATCTCGGCGAGGCCGGCAATGATCTTTTCCCAGAGCGCCCGCTCGTGGGCGCCGGAAGCCGCGTAGAACTCGGTGAGCCGTTCGCGGCGGGAGGCCCCGCCCCGGCCGAAACCTGCGAGGAAGTCCACCGCGGCGCTGACTCCCGCGAGCAGTTCGTACGGCAGGGTTCCGTGCTCGAAGCGCTCGGGCACCGTGTTCGGGGAGGGCGCGAGTTTGCGGGGGCGCAGGTTGTCGAGGAGTTCCGGGCGGGCCGTGAGCACCCCGATGTGTGGCCCGAAGAACTTGTAAGGAGAGCACACGAGGTAGTCCGCGCCGAGCCGGGGCAGGTCGGGAAGCTCGTGCGGGGCGTACGCCACGGCGTCGACGAAGAACGTCGCCCCCGCCGCGCGGGCGATGCGGGAAATCTCGGGGATATCGGGCATCGTGCCGTAGAGGTTCGAGGCAGCGGTGAGGGCGACGATTCTCGTGCGCGGGGTGACCGCCCGGGCGACGTCCTCAGCGGTGAGATCCCCCGTGAGGGGGTCGAAGTCAATCCAGCGCACCCCTGCGCCGGCCGCCTCGGCGGCGAGTACCCACGGGCGAACGTTCGCATCATGATCTAGGCGGGAGACCACAATTTCGTCCCCCGGGCCGAGCCCGCCGGTGAGGGTTTCGGCGAACTCGAAGATCAGCGCGGTGGCGCTGCGGCCGAACACTACTGATTCGGGCGATGAGTTGAGGAGGTCAGCCATTGCGCCGCGGGCCTCGAGCACGATCTCGTCGGCGTTCACCGCCGCCTCGTACGCACGCCCCCGCTGGGAGAGCCCGCCGATGAGCGCATCGCTGATGGCTTTGGCGACCGGCAGCGGGGTTTGGGTTCCACCGGCGTTGTCGAAGAACGCGGCGCGCTCGGCGGCGGGGAAGAAGGAGCGGAATTCCTCGGGTGAAAACTTCGTGGCCATCAGATTCCCTTCGCAGCGACTCCCAGCCAACCCTATCCGCCACCGCCGTCACCCAGCCGGAACTCACCCGCGGGAGTCTCGCACCAGCATTGAACAGTCCGTGCGCAATAATGGAAAGCAACTTCTAGGCTCCAATGGAAAGAGTGCCCCATGTTCGAAACCCGGCGGGAGAGCGAGGCACCCGGTGAATAACCCCCTCCGGCGGGCGTTGCGTTCAGCCCGCGACTCCATTCGCACCCAGCTGTGGCCGATACCCACCCTCGGAATCATCGCCGCGTTCGTCTTCGCGATCGTGATTCCCGGGCTCGACCGCCAGATCGACGACTCACTGCCGCAGTGGCTGGACGCCATAGTCTTCAACGGTGACGCCGAGGCGGCGCGAACCGTGTTGGACGCGGTCGCCAGCTCCCTCATCACAGTCACCTCCCTCACCTTCTCCCTCACGGTGGTCACGCTCCAACTCGCGAGCAGCCAGTTCTCCCCGCGGCTCCTGCGCACCTTCACCGGAGACCTCTTCGTCCAGGTGACCCTCGCGATCTTCCTCGCAACGTTCACCTTCTCCCTGACCGTTCTGCGGTCCGTGCGCACCGGGGAGGACGTGGGCAGCGAGTTCGTCCCCCGGATCGCCGTCTCGGTATCCTTCCTGCTCGCCGTCGCGAGCGTGATCGCGTTGGTACTCTTTCTCGCTCACCTCACGCGCCAGATCCGCGTCGAGACGGTGCTCGACAGGGTCTACCGCGAGGCGGTTGCCACCGTACGCGCCAACCTCACACCGCTGGATGACCAGAGCACGCAGGGGGAACCCCTCGACCCGCCGGAAACGGCTCGGAACCTGCTCGCCTGGGATTCCGGTTTCGTCCACCGGATCGATGAAAGCCACCTCGTCGAGGTGATGGCCTCCATCGGCGCCTTCATTCGTATCGACTGCATACCGGGGAGCTTCGTGGTCGAGCGCGCACCCATTGCGCGGGTCTGGCCGGGCAGCGCACGGTACCTCTCCGATGAGGATCTCGAAGCGATCGAATCGGCGCTGCGTACGGCGCTGTACTTCGGGCAAGAGCGAACCGCGGCGCAGGACGTGGGCTACGGGTTGCGCCAGCTCGTAGACGTGGCGAACAAGGCGCTCTCCCCAGGGATCAACGACCCGACCACCGCCGTGCACGCCCTGGGTCACATCTCCGCATTCCTCGGGGAGGTGTCGAGGTACCGGCTCGGCCCCGTACGGCTCCACGACTCAGACGACGTCGTACGGGTCGAGGGCGCGCGCCCATCGTTTGCCGACTACCTGGACATCGCGATCACTCAGACCCGCCATTACGGCGGCGCGGATCCCTACGTGATGGACGCCCTGCTGCAAATGCTGCACAACCTCGCCTGGGCCGTCACTCCCGATAACCTGGAGCCCATCCTGGGCCAGCTTCACCGCGTTCGCGATGCAGCCAAGGCACAGGATTTCGACTCCGCCGAGAAAGCGCAGCAGGCCGAGCGAATCTCGGAGATCGAAAGCGCGATCGCATTCAGGCCGATGCAGCCCTCAGAGTAGGTCACGCGGGAGCAACACCCTCCTCGCCGCCTCGGTGAGCACCACCCGGGTGTGGCGCTCGGGCGCAAGCGACTCGTTGTGCGCAGTGGAGTTGAGGATGCCGAACACCGCGTGCATGAGAACCCGGGACGCCGCCAGCGTCATTTCCGGGCGAACCTGCGAGACGAGCTCGGCCCACGAATCGAGGTACTCGCGCTGCATCCGGCGGATTTCCCGATTGCTCTCCTCGGGGAGGGTCGCCAGTTCCCGATCCTGCAGGCGGATCACCTCGCGGGAGGAGAGCGCGAAGTCGAGGTGGAAATCGATCAACCTAAGCAGCAGATCCGCGCCGCTCTCATGCGGCTCTGACCGGATCGCCTGGAATCCGGCCAGGAGGCGCTTACTGGCACCCTGGAGGATCTCCGCGAGCATCGCCTCTTTGGAGGCGAAGTGGCGGTACAGCGCTGGGCCGCTCACCCCTACCGCCTCTCCGATGGCGTCGATGGAGACCCCGTGGAATCCGCGCTGGGAGAACAGCCGCGCCGCCTCCGAGAGGTAACGCTGGCGCGTGCGCGCCTTCTCCGCCTGACGGGCATTCACTCGCGTCTCCCCTCGACAAGTTGGCCGGCCCTCGGGTAATCTTAACTCAGTTAGTACACGCTAACTAAAGGGGGTCATCGATGAAGTTGGCCAGTACCGCGGGTGCCACGCCCGAGTTCGATCTGAACGACGCGCAGCAGCGTGCCCTGGCCCGGGAGCTCGCCGAGCAGCTACGCGTGGTCAGCCTCGGCGGATCCAAGGCCTCCCGCGCTCGGCACGAGGCGCGCGGGAAACTGCTCCCGCGCGAGCGGATCGACCGCCTCCTTGACCCCGGCTCGCCCTTCCTCGAACTTTCCCCGCTCGCGGCGCACGGGATGTACGAGGGCGACGCCCCCGCGGCGGGCATCATCACCGGGATCGGCCGGGTGCATGGCCGGCTGGTGATGATCGTGGCAAACGACGCCACGGTCAAGGGCGGCACCTACTACCCCATCACCGCGAAAAAACATCTGCGCGCCCAGGAAATCGCGGCGGAGAACGAACTGCCCTGCGTCTATCTGGTCGACTCCGGCGGCGCGTTCCTGCCGATGCAGGATGAGGTGTTTCCCGATCGGGACCACTTCGGGCGAATCTTCTACAACCAGGCGCGCATGTCCGCCCGGGGCATCCCGCAGATCTCCGCCGTCATGGGGTACTCCACCGCTGGCGGGGCCTACGTGCCGGCGATGAGCGACGAATCGGTGATCGTCCGCGGGCAGGGCACGATCTTCCTCGGGGGGCCTCCCCTGGTGAAGGCCGCCACCGGGGAGATCGTTTCGGCCGAAGACCTCGGTGGGGGCCTGGTGCACGCCCGCGACTCCGGCGTCGTGGACCACCTGGCCGAGGACGACGCCCACGCCCTGGAGATCCTCCGCGACATCCTCGCCACGCTGCCCGCGCCCCGCGAACGCGCGTGGCAGGTGCACGACCCCGCGCCCCCCGTACTCGACCCGGGAGAGCTGTACGGCGTGGTGCCCACAAGCTCCCTAGTGGCCTACGACGTGCGCGAAGTAATCGGGCGGATCGTCGACGCCAGCGAGTTCCACGAGTTCAAGAAAGAGTACGGCCCCACGCTCGTCACCGGCTTCGCCCGGATAGATGGCCACCCCGTGGGGGTCGTTGCGAACAACGGGGTGCTGTTCTCCGAGTCCGCGCTCAAGGGCGCCCACTTCGTCCAGTTGTGCGACCAGCGCGGGGTGCCGCTGGTGTTCCTGCAGAACATCAGCGGGTTCATAGTGGGCAGGGAGTACGAGGCCGGAGGGATCGCCAAGCACGGGGCGAAGATGGTCACCGCCGTCGCGTGCGCCCGGGTGCCGAAACTCACGGTGGTGATCGGGGGGTCCTTCGGTGCGGGTAACTACTCGATGGCGGGGCGGGCGTACTCCCCTCGGTTCCTGTGGATGTGGCCCGCGAGCCGGATCTCCGTGATGGGCGGGCCGCAGGCGGCGTCGGTGCTCGCGACGGTGCGCCGCGAGCAGGCGCAGGCCCGGGGGCAGGAGTGGACGGCCGAGCAGGAGGAGGAGGTCAAAGCCCCGATCATCGAGCAGTACGAGACCCAAGGGAGCCCGTACTACTCGAGTGCCCGGTTGTGGGACGACGGAATCATCGACCCAGCCGACACCCGCACCGTGCTCTCACTCGCCCTCGAGGTGTGCGCCCGCGCCCCGATGGGCGACATCTCCTACGGCATTTTTCGGATGTGAGGGCCCATGTTCTCATCGGTGCTAGTGGCCAACCGCGGGGAAATCGCGTGCCGGATTATCTCGGCACTGCGTTCCCTCGGGGTGCGTTCGGTGGCCGTGTACAGCGACGCGGACTCCCGCGCCCGCCACGTTGCGGCCGCGGACCTCGCCCTGCGCATCGGCGGGGCCCGCGCCTCAGAAAGTTACCTCAATATTGATGCGATTCTCGACGCCGCCCGCCGCAGCGGGGCCGACGCGATCCACCCGGGCTACGGGTTTCTCGCCGAGAACCCCGAATTCGCCCGGGCGTGCGAGGCGGCGGGGGTGGTGTTCATCGGGCCCAGCCCCCACGCCCTGGAGATCATGGGCGATAAGATCCGGGCGAAGACCCACGTCGCCGCGCGCGGGGTGCCCGTGGTCCCGGGGGTGGGCGAAGACGGGCTCAGCAACGCGGAGCTCATCGAGGCGGCCCTGGGCGTCGGGTTCCCGCTGTTGATCAAACCCTCGGCTGGCGGCGGCGGGAAGGGGATGCACGCGGTCTCCTTCGAGGCCGAGTTGCTCCCCGCTGTGGAGCGCGCCCGGAGGGAGGCCGCCGCGTCGTTCGGCAGCGGCGAACTGCTCATCGAACGGCTGATCCCCGCCCCCCGGCACATCGAGGTGCAGATCCTCGCCGATAACTCCGGCCACACCGTTCACCTGGGCGAGCGGGAGTGCTCGTTGCAGCGCCGGCACCAGAAAGTGATCGAGGAGGCCCCATCACCGCTGTTGGATCCCGCTACCCGGGCCCGAATCGGGCAGGCCGCGATCGACACCGCCGTGAGTGTGGATTACGTGGGCGCGGGCACGGTGGAGTTCATCGTCTCCGGTGAGAACCCCGAGGAGTTCTTCTTCATGGAGATGAACACCCGCCTCCAGGTGGAACACCCCGTTACCGAAATGATCACCGGAATCGACCTCGTGGCCTGGCAGATCCGGATCGCCGCCGGCGAAGAGCTCACCCTCGCCCAGGAGAGCATCGCCCTGCGCGGGCACGCCATCGAAGCGCGGGTGTACGCGGAGGATCCCGCCACCGGCTTCCTGCCCACGGGCGGTACCGTGCGCGAGCTCGTCGAGCCGGAGGGCCCGGGGATCCGGGTGGACTCCGCGCTCACCCGAGGGCTCAGCGTGACCAGCGACTACGACCCGATGCTCGCGAAGATCATCGCGCACGGCCCCGATCGGATCGCCGCGCTGCGGCGCCTGGACCTCGCCCTCGCGGGCACCGCCGTGGTGGGGGTAGGGACGAACGTGGAATTCCTGCGGCTCCTGCTCGCTGACGAGGCGGTCCGGGCGGGAGACCTGGATACCGGGCTCATCGAACGCCGCGAGTTCCACTTCGCCGAGGCCGACACCCACGCCCTCGCCGCTGGGGCCCTAATCCTGCACCACCGCACCCACGCCAACAGCACAAGGAGGCGCTGGGAGGCCGGCGACGGGTGGCGCAACGGCGCCTCCGCGCCGGTACGGTACGAATTCGAGGGGCACCCGCCGGTGTTCCTCACCGCGGAAACTGGGGACTGCGTGGTTCACTCCGGCCCGGGCGAAGCACTGGTGACCGTGGATGGCCTCACCCGCCGGTACTACTACGCGCTCACCCCGGCCGCCGTGCACCTCGTGAGGGACGGCACCGCGTGGGACCTGCACGCGCGCGCCGCGGGCGGCGGGCGAGAGGGCTCGGGGCCGGGGGCCGCCGGCCCCGAGCTGCTCTCCCCCATGCCGGGTGCAGTGGTGGCCCTCGAGGTGAGGGACGGCGAGGAGGTCGCCAGGGGCGACGCGATCGTCGTCATCGAAGCGATGAAGATGGAGCACGTCCTGCGCGCCCCCCACGACGGAACCGTAACGATCCACACGGCGGTGGGACGCCAGGTCGGGGCCAGGGAGCTGCTCGCCTCGATCACCCCGGCCGCGTCCGCAACCCCAGCCGCCCTAAGCAGCAAGGAGGAGATATGACGAAGAGGATCACCCAGCGGGGCCTGTACTTCGAGGAGTTCGAGGAGGGGGCGGTTTACGTGCACGCACCCTCGCGCACCGTCACGGAGGCCGACAACCTGCTGTTCTCCACCCTCACGATGAACCCGCAGTCGCTGCACTTGGACGCGGAGTGGTCGAAGAACACCGAGTTCGGCGAACGGCTGGTCAATTCGATGTTCACCCTCTCCACCCTGGTGGGGCTCTCGGTGGGGCAACTCACCCAGGGCACCATCGTGGCGAATCTGGGGTTCAGCGAGATCGCCTTCCCCCGACCAGTGCGGATCGGGGATACCTTGACCGCCGAGACCCGGGTGCTGGGAGCTCGGCGCTCGCGGAGCCGCCCGGGCCAAGGGATCGTGGAACTCGAGCACACGGCGAGGAACCAGGACGGCGAGGTGGTCGCCACCGCGGTACGCTCCACCCTCATGCAAGGCGCTCCGGCGGAGGACGCATGAGCGCCGGCGAACTCTCCGGGCTCGGTCCGGCGTGGCTGTTCTGCCCGGCGGACCGGCCCGAGCGGTACGCCAAGGCCGCCGCGGCGGCGGACGCGGTGATCATCGACCTCGAGGACGCCGTCGCCCCGGAGTCCAAACCCGCGGGCCGGGCCGCGCTGCGGGAGTCCACTTTGGACCCCGCGCGCACTATCGTCCGGGTGAACCCGCGCGCGAGCGGCCAGCAAGGCCTGGACATCACCGCCCTGGAACGCAGCAACTACCGCCGGGTGATGGTGCCGAAGGTAGAAACCCCGGAGGATCTCACCCCCCTCCGGGGATTCGCACTCATCGCCCTGTGCGAGAGCCCCCGCGGGGTAGCCAACGCCGAACTGCTCGCCGCGCAGCCCGGGGTCGCCGGGGTGACCTGGGGCGCGGAGGATCTCGTCGCCGAGATCGGGGGCACCTCGAGCAGGCACCCGGGCGGGGCGTACCGGGACGTCGCCCGGTACGCGCGCTCCCGGGTGCTCATCGCCGCGGCCGCCGCGGGAAAACCGTGCGTCGATACCGTGTTCCTCGATCTCGGAGACGACGCCGGCCTCCGGGCAGCGGCACAGGACGCCCGCGGGTCAGGGTTCGCCGCGATGATGTGCATCCACCCGCGGCAGGTGGCAACGATCCGGGAGGCCTTCGCCCCCTCGACGGAGCAGGTGGACTGGGCCCGGCGGGTGCTCAAGCAGGCGGAAAGTTCCGGGCGGGGCGTGTTCGCGTTCGAGGGCCGGATGGTGGACGAGCCGGTGCTGATCCAGGCCCGCAGGATCCTCACCTACGAAGGAGAATGAACCATGTCGAGCGACGTGTCGGTGCCCCAACCCGAGCACCTGGAGCTTGCCCGAGCGGTGCGCGAGTTCACCCAGGAGGTGGTCGCCCCCGTCTCCGCGGTGCACGATGAGCAGAGATCGTTCCCGTACGAGGTGGTCGAGGCGATGGGCGCGCTCGGCCTGTTCGGGTTGCCCTTCCCGGAGGAGCACGGGGGCATGGGCGGAGACTACTTCGCCCTGTGCGTGGCGATCGAGGAGCTCGCCAAGGTGGACCAATCCGTGGCTATCACCCTCGAGGCGGGGGTCAGCCTCGGGGCGATGCCGATCTACCGGTTCGGCACCCCGGAGCAGAAGGCCCGGTGGCTCCCCGACCTGCTCTCCGGTAGGGCCCTGGGGGCGTTTGGCCTCACCGAACCCGGCGGGGGCACCGACGCCGCGGGCACCCGCACCACCGCCCGCCTCGACGGCGAGGAGTGGGTGATCAACGGGAGCAAGCAGTTCATCACCAACGCCGGAACCGATATCACCTCCGTCATCACCATCACCGCCCTCGCCGAGGTTCCCGGGGCCGAGCCCGGGATCTCCACGTTCCTCATCCCCGCCGGCACCCCCGGGCTCGTCGTCGGCCCGCCCTACAACAAGGTGGGGTGGAACGCCTCGGACACCCGGCCGCTGACCTTCGAGGATCTGCGCATCCCGAAGGAGAATCTCCTGGGGGAACCCGGGCGCGGGTACGCCAACTTCCTGCGCACCCTCGACGAGGGGCGCATCGCAATCGCAGCGCTGGCGGTGGGGGCGGCCCAGGGGTGTGTGGACGAATCGGTCCGCTACGCCGGGCAACGCACCGCCTTCGGGCGCCCCATCGGTGAGAACCAGGCGATCGCCTTCAAGATCGCTCGGATGGAGGCCCGCGCACACACCGCCCGCCAGGCGTATCACCACGCCGCCGCGCTGATGCTCGCGGGCCACCCCTTCAAGAAGGAGGCGGCGATCGCCAAACTGGTGGCGAGTGAGGCGGCGATGGACAACGCCCGGGATGGGACCCAGGTGTTCGGTGGCAACGGGTTCATGAATGACTACGTGGTGGCCCGCCACTACCGGGATTCCAAGATCCTGGAGATCGGTGAGGGCACCAGCGAGGTGCAGCTCATGCTCATCGCGCGGGCCCTCGGGCTGTAGCCTTTTTCAAACAGTGCATCGAGATGGAAGCGGAGGAAAAATGTCTCTCGTTCGTCGCGCCGGGCAGATCGCCCTGGGAGTTCCGTTCATAGTGCTCGGGTATCAGGCCGCCGCCGACCCCGGGCCGCGGGTCGGGGCCGCTGCGGATCTCGGCCTGCCCGAACCGGAGCTGGCCGTGAAGGTCAACGGGGCGGCAATGACCCTCGGGGGTGCGGCGCTGGCGCTGAACCTCCTACCCCGGCCCGCCGCGGTCGGCCTCGCTGCGTCGCTCGTGCCGACCACCCTCGCCGGGCATCCCTTCTGGAAGGCCGCGGACCCCGGCACCCGCGCCAGCCAGAGGATCCAGTTCCTCAAGAACGTCGGCCTCATCGGCGGTCTCCTCGCCGTCGCCGCCACGCGCACGCGCTGACCTACCGGGCTCCGCCGGGGGCTAGCGCTTTGTTGAAAAACGGCTACGCTGGCGTGGTGGCTACTTACGCAACGCTGTCGCAGTTCGAATTCCCCGTGGCTTTCGCCGTCGCGTCGGCTACGGAGATGCTCAGGTGTGACGGGCAGACCGACACCGTCTTCGAATGGAAGTCGGTGACCAAACCGCTGGCTGCGCTCGCGACGCTCGTCGCCGTGGACCAGGGGAAGGTCTCCCTGGACGAACCCGCAGGCCCGCCCGGGTCCACCGTGCGCCACCTGCTCGCGCACGCCTCCGGGCTGCACTTCGAAGCAGGCCCTGCCCCCCAGAGCCCGGAACGGCGGCGAGTGTACTCCAACCTCGGGTTCGAGGCACTGGAGGAACACGTGGCTGCCAAGGTGGGCATGGGCTTCCGGGACTGGACCGCGCGTGTGGTGCTCGAACCACTGGAAATGGATTCGGTGGAGTTCTACGGGAGCGCCGCGCACGGCGCCCGCGGCAACGTCTGGGACGTGCTCGCGCTCGGGATCGAGATGCTCACGCCCACGCTCATCTCCCCGGAATTGGGCCTAGAGGCCCGCACGGTTCAGTTCCCCGGGCTGGACGGGGTGCTGCCCGGATTCGGGCGGCAGTCCCCCAACGACTGGGGCCTGGGCTACGAGATCCGCGGGAAGAAGAAGCCCCACTGGACCGCCCCCGAAGCGTCCCCGGAGACCTTCGGCCACTTCGGGCAGTCGGGATCTTTCGTATGGGCTGATCCCCGTGCCCAACTCGTCGGCGCGTTCCTCGGCGCCGAATCCTTCCGCGCCTCCGTGCACGGCACGCTCTGGCCCGCGCTGAACTCCGAGGTCTTCGCGGCGCACGCCACCCAGGAGTAGTCCCCCGACCTCGGGCCGGTTAGTTACTGTTGAGGGATGCCCCAGACCTCAATGCACGCCGAAGCCACCGCCGCCCTAAACAAACTCGTGGGACGCGAGGCACAGCTGCGCGACGACCAGTGGGAGGCGATCCGCGCGCTGGTGGCGGACAACGCCCGGGCGTTGGTGGTCCAACGCACGGGGTGGGGCAAGTCGGCGGTGTACTTCATCGCCACCGCGCTGCTCAGGGCTCGCGGCAAGGGCCCCACCCTGATCATTTCCCCGCTGCTGGCGCTCATGCGCGACCAGGTCGCCGCGGCCCAGCGGGCGGGGATCAACGCGATCACGCTCAACTCGGCGAACACCGGAGACTGGGACGCCCTGCACGCCGCGATCGCCGCGGGCGAAGCCGACGTCGTGCTGTGCTCCCCGGAACGGCTCAACAACCCCACCTTCCGTGAGGAGGTGCTCCCCCACCTGGCCCGCACCGCCGGCCTCGTCGTCGTCGACGAGGCACACTGCGTATCGGACTGGGGGCACGACTTCCGGCCCGACTACCGCCGCATCGCCACCCTGCTCTCCGAGCTCCCGGGCGGGGTCCCGGTTCTCGCGACGACGGCGACGGCGAATGAACGGGTGAGCGCCGACGTAGCCGAGCAATTGGGCACGGAGGTGCTGGTGCTGCGGGGCGGGCTCGACCGCGAGTCGCTGCACCTCGCCGTTGCGCCCACCGCTGATCATGCGGCCCAGCTCGCGTGGCTGGCAGAACGACTGCCCACCCTCGCGGGCTCCGGAATCGTGTACTGCCTCACCGTGGCCGCCGCCCAGGAGACTGCTGAGTTCCTGCGCGGGCAGGGCATCGAAGTGGCCGCCTACTCGGGTACCACCCCCACCGAGGAGCGCGAGGAGCTCGAGGGGGCATTGCTCCGCAACGAGGTGAAGGCCCTGATCGCCACCTCGGCGCTCGGGATGGGGTTCGATAAGGGCGACCTCACGTTCGTCATCCACCTCGGCGCCCCGGCCTCACCTATCGGGTACTACCAACAGATCGGGCGCGCGGGCAGGGCTACCGACCGCGCCGACGTCATCCTGCTGCCCGGGCGCGGCGACCGGGACATCTGGGACTACTTCGGCTCCCTCTCCTTCCCCGGTGAGGCGCAGGTGTCCGAGGTGCTTGCGGTGCTCGCGGGGGCGGGCGGGGAACCGATGTCCACCGCGGCGCTGGAGACCCACGTCGACCTGCGCCGCACCCGACTGGAGTTAATGCTCAAGGTGCTCGACGTCGACGGGGCGGTGCGCCGGGTGCGCGGGGGCTGGATCGCCACCGGCGCCGAGTGGACCTACGATCGCGAGCGCTACGCCCGCGTCGAACAGGCCCGGATCGCTGAGCAGGATGCGATGATCGCGTACCAGCAGACCGACCAGTGCCGGATGGTGTTCCTGCGCCGCGCCTTGGACGACCCCACGCTGGTGGAGAACGGCGGGCGGGATCCCTCGTGCGGGCGTTGCGACAACTGCGGGGGCACGCAGCGCCCGGTGATGCCCTCGGTCGAGAATTCCACCCAGGCGCACCAAGCGCTGCGCCGCCCGGGGGTGGAGATCACCCCGCGCAAGCAGTGGCCCACGGGGCTGAAGAACTCCCATGTGACGGTCGCCGGGCGTGCCCCCTCGGGAAGGATCACCGCGCCGCTCCAGGTGGGTCGCGCGCTCGCCCGGACGGACGGGATCGGCCTCTCCGCCGCAGTGCGGGACGCCCTTGGCGGCCCAGACGGGCAGGTGCCGGCTTCCCTACGCGGGCCCCTCGCCGAATTGCTGGCGCAGTGGGCGCCACCGGTGGAGGCGATCGTCGCCGTCGATTCCGCCACCCGGCCCGGACTGGTGCGCCACCTCGCGAGCGGGGTCTCCGGCTTGCTCGGTGTGCCGGTGGCCGGGGCGCTGAGGCCGCGGGCGGGCCAGGAGGAACCGAGCTCGCGCGACGTCAACTCCGCCCACCGCCTCCTCTCGGTAGCCCGCAGGCTGGAGCTCCCCCAGATCGAGGTTGCCGGCAAGGCGGTGCTCCTGCTCGACGACGTGACCTACTCCGGGTGGACCCTCACCGTCGCCGGCGCGCTGCTCACGCAGGCGGGGGCCACCGAGGTGTACCCACTCACCCTCGGGTTGGGGTAGGCGAATCAGGCGCCTCGGGCAGGTCGGGAACGTCGTCGTAGTGGATCCGCCCGTCGCGGGCGTGCAACGGCTCGGCGGTTCCGCCCCAGTGGCGCTGGATCACCTCGGCCATGATCGAAACGGCGGTTTCCTCCGGGGTCCGCCCGCCCAGGTCGAGGCCGATCGGGCTATGCAGCCGGTTGAGGTGCTGCTCGGTGACACCAGCTGCGCGGAGCCGGTCGAGCCGGTCGGTGTGGGTGAGCCGGGAGCCCATCGCGCCGACGTAGGCGACCTCCAGTGGCAGCGCCACCTGCAGCACCGGCACATCGAACTTGGGGTCGTGGGTGAGCACCGCGATCACCGTGCGCGGGTCGATCCTGCCCGCCTCGACCTCAGCGCTCAGGTACTCGTCGGGCCATTTCACCACCACCTCGTCGGCACTGGGGAAACGCGCCGGGGTCGCGAACACGGGGCGGGCATCGCACACGGTTACGTGATACCCGAGGAAGGATGCCAGGGTGGCGAGGGCCGCGGCGAAGTCGATCGCGCCGAACACGATCATCCGCGGGCGGGGGGCGAAGGTGGAGACGAACACCCGCATCCCGTCCTCTAGGCGTTGCCCGTCGGGGCCGTACGTCAACGTCGCGTTACGCCCCGAGTCGAGCAACCCACGGGCGTCGTCGATCACCGCGTGGTCGGCGCGCTCGGAGCCAAGACTCCCCTCCGCCTGGTCCGGCCACAGGACCACCCGGCGCCCCACCCAGTCACCATCGGGGTGCTCGATCACGGTGGCGATCGCAACCGGGTTCCCCTCGCGGATGTCGTGGGCCACCGCTCCGAGTTGTGGGAACGTTTCCCGGTTCACGCTTTCCACGAAGACGTCGATGATGCCCCCGCAGGTGAGGCCCACGGCGAACGCGTCGTCGTCGGAAAAACCGTAACGCTGCAGTTGCGGCCTGCCGCCCGCGAGCACCTCGTTCGCCGTCTCGTACACGGCACCCTCGACGCACCCCCCAGAGACCGACCCGGTGACCACCCCGTCGTCGGACACCGCCATCGCCGCCCCCGGGAGGCGGGGGGCGGAGGAAAACGCGGCGACGACCGTACCCAGCCCCACGCTGCGCCCGGCCTCCCACTGCTCGATCAGATCATCAAGAACGTCCCGCACGGTGCCCCTCCTCATAAGTTGCGCTGATGGCGAGAAGAACATTTTCGAACGCGGCCAGCGAATGCCCGGCGATCAACCAATCCAGGTACGGCAGCGCCGCGGCGATTCCTCCCTGGATCGGCTCGTAACCGGGCTTTCCCGCGTGCGGATTCGACCAGATGATCCGCTTAGCCAGCCCCCTGAGGAACCGCATCTGGCGGCCCAGGTCACCCGCGTCCCCGCGTTCCCATCCATCACTGGCGATGACGACGATCGCACCGCGGGCGAGACCTCGGCGCCCCCAGGTGGCGAGGAATTCCCGCAGGTTGTCTGCCAACCGGGTTCCCCCGGCCCAGTCGGGGATGAGCTCCCCTGCCAAGATGAGGGCATCCTCGGCGTTCGCGATCCGTATTGCCCTAGTGATCCTGGTGAGGCGGGTCCCGATCGCGAACACCTCCGCCTCGGGTGCGTAGGCGCACAGGTGGTGCGCTAGCCTCAATAAGGAGTCGGCGTAGGGTTTCATGGAGCCGGAGACGTCGATGAAAAAGATGATCCGGCGCGCGCGCTTGCGCCGGCGCGCGAACCGCAGCGGTCCGGGTTCGCCGCCGCGTCGGCGCTGGTCACGAACGGTGCGCACCCTGTCGATCACCCCATGGCTGGCCGGCTCCAAGCGGCGGGTAATGCGGGTGGGGCGCGGGATCGGCAAGGAACTGAACTGGCGAGCGAGAATGCGCTGCTCCGCAGCGGTCAGGGTGGCGACGTCCCGTTGCCGCAGCACCTCCGCCTTGGAGGAGAGCGCCGCCATCGGCAGGTCTTCGCCCTCGCCGGATCCCTCGAGTCCCGCTTGATACCCGGTGGTCACCGAAGGCTTGACCTGGGCCGCGCTAGGGAGCGGTTCAATGCTGAACCAGGTCTGGAAGGCGTAATCGTAGGTGCCGATATGGAGGTTACGGGTGCAGAACACCGCTCGCCCGGCCCAATACACATCGCGGGGGTCGCCGTAGTCCAGGTGAGAGACGGCGTCGATGAAGGTGTGGGTCGAGGCCATGGTCACGGGCAGACCCGCGCGGCGTAGCACGCGGGCGAAGCCGGTGAGGATTTCTTCGGGGGCTGCCATCGCCACTCACGCCGCAAGGAGCTTGTCCAGAGCGAGGCGGACGTCCTCCACATCGCTGCGGTGTTTACACAGCGCCCCGATCGTTGCCGACGCCGAGGCGACATCCAACTCCTGCGCGCCGAGATGCACCAGCGCGCGCGCCCAGTCGAGGCTCTCGGCCACGCCGGGGGGTTTGATGAGGTCGCCCTCGCCTCGCAGTCGCTGCGCCACGTTCGCGAGCTGCTCGGCGAGCAGCGCCGGAACATCGGGGAGCCGGCGGCGGATGATCGCCACCTCCCGCTCGAGCCCGGGGTGATCTATCCAGTGGTAGAGACACCGGCGCTTGAGCGCGTCGTGGAGCTCGCGGGTGCCGTTGGAGGTCATCACCACGATCGGGGGAACCTCCGCCTTGACCGTACCGAACTCAGGGATGGAGACCTGATTCGCGGAGAGCACCTCGAGGAGGAACGCCTCGAACTCGTCATCCGCCCGATCGATCTCGTCGATCAGCAGCACCACCGGGGACTCCTGCAGCGCCCGCAGGATTGGCCTTGCGAGCAGGAACCGTTCGTCGAACAGTGATCCTTCGATCTCAGCGAGGCGAGAGGGTTCCTCCCGAGCCCCCG
>CAJDUU010000070.1_pt1 | contig 16933 bp, 12 predicted proteins | sample 7391041 | NCBI WGS metagenome assembly CAJDUU01 (sample SAMEA7055689, study PRJEB34461) | soil metagenome | biome: terrestrial ecosystem; feature: Peninsula; material: soil | place: Antarctica | collected 2016 | reverse complement strand
TTCGTCGGTTCCAACGGCGCCGGAAAAACCACCGCGATGCGGATCGCGTTGGGCGTGCTCGCCGCCGACTCCGGAGAGGTGCGATTCCGCGGTCGCCCCATGGACCTTGACCTCCGCCGGCGGGTCGGGTACATGCCCGAGGAGCGGGGGCTGTATCCGAAGATGAAGGTGGGTGAACAACTGGTGTATCTCGCCGAACTCCATGGCCTGGGTAACAAGGCAGCGAAATCAGCGATGGAGCACTGGACAGAAGTGCTCGGAGTAGCCCCTAGGCGAAACGACGAACTGCAAAAGCTCTCCCTGGGGAACCAACAACGCATACAACTCGCCTCCGCGCTCGTGCACGATCCGGACCTGTTGATCCTGGACGAGCCGTTCTCAGGTCTCGACCCCGTCGCGGTAGAGGTGATGAGTGGGGTGCTGCGGGAGCGCGCGCAGGCGGGGGTGCCGGTGATCTTCTCTTCCCACCAACTCGACCTCGTCGAGCGGCTGTGCGACCGGGTAGGGATCGTGCGCAATGGGCGGATGGTGGCTCTTGGCACGGTCGAGGAACTCCGCCGAACGGAAACCACCACCTGGCGGGTCGACGCGCCGCAGGCGCCCGAGGACTGGGCGCGCTCGGCGGCCATCCCAGATGCCCGGGTGATCAAGGACGGGCCAACCGCTTTGGTGGACCTTCCCACGGGCGCTGATCACTACGCCCAGCTGCTCCTGCATGCGGCGCTAGCGTGCTCCCCGGTGAGGGAGTTCGCAGCGGTCAGACCTCCGCTGTCAGACCTGTTCCACCATGCCGTGACCGGACCTATCCAAGGAGAAGACCTGTGAGTCCCATCTGGTTGGTTGCCAAACGCGAGCTCAAGACCCGCCTCCTCTCCAAGGCTTCGATCATTTCCACGGTCGTCTTCCTGATACTTATCGCGGGCGGGGTGCAGGCCCTGGGGTATTTCATGAACTCCTCGGACTCCTCCGTCACGAGCATCGGAGTCTCGCAAGAAACTGCCGCCCTCGGCGATCTCCTGCAAGCGAACCGCCAGAGCTCCGGAGATAACCTCGAGCCGGTCTCCATCGCCGAGCCCGATGCTGCGCAGGCACTCATGGACGGCGCGATTGAGATGTACATCGGCGGCACCCCCACCGCGCCGGTATTCATGTTCGACGGCACCCCCGACGGCAACCTCATCGCCCAAGGCAGCGACGCTGCCCAGCAATTCGCGCTGTTCGACGCACTCAACGCTTCGGGGGTCAACGTTGCGGAAATCGAGGGGGCGATCGCGAGCGTCGAGGTGGACGTAGTCGACGTCAACCCGGTGACTTCTGAGCGTGACCTCGACGGACTGAAGATCGTCACCGCTTTCGTCTCGATCTCGCTGCTGTTCTTCGCGTTGATCCAGTCGGCATCGCTCATCATCGTCGGTGTAATCGAGGAGAAGGCCTCCCGGGTGGTAGAGATCCTGCTCGCCACGATCAGGCCGGCACAGTTGCTCGCCGGAAAAGTGCTCGGTATCGGAATCATGGCGCTGATCCAAGTGGTGCTCTACGCCGCGGTGGGAGTGGCCAGCGCACTGGCCGCCGGGCTCTTCCGGGTCGGTGATATCAGCCTGGGAGTCTCGGCCCTGAGCCTGCTGGGGTGGTTCTTCCTCGGGTTCGCACTCTACGTCGCCCTGTTCGGTGGGCTCGCCTCGCTGGTATCCCGCCAGGAGGACGCGGGGGCGGTGACGACCCCGCTGATCTTCGGGCTCATGATTCCCTTCTACCTGGCGATTTACCTCATCCCGAACGCACCGGATTCGGTGGCCACGAAGGTGCTTTCCCAGATTCCGTTCTTCGCTCCGTTCATGATCCCGGTGCGGGTGGGATTCGACGCCGTAAGCACGTGGGAAGTCGCCCTCTCGATCGGGCTGTGTCTGGTGACGATACCGCTGGTGATCTGGCTCGGTGGACGCGTCTATTCCCGGGCGGTGCTGCAAACGGGAGGTCGCGTGAAGTTGCGCGCCGCGTTGCGTGGATAGCATTTGGACTACCCTCTCAAGATATGAAGTCACAAGACGAGGTCGACCGGATCGTTGCGGCTTGGGAACGGGAACGCCCCGACCTCGACCCCGCACCACTGCAGGTGTTCTCCCGGCTCTCTCGCCTGGCTCGCCAACTCGAACTGGCACGGCGAGCCGCGTTCAGCACCCACGGCCTGGAATCCGGCGCTTTCGACGTCCTCTCCGCGTTGCGGCGCTCAGGTGAGCCCTACGAGCTCACCCCCGGCAAGCTGCTCGCGGAGAATCTAGTCACTTCAGGCACGATGACCAACCGCATCGACCGGCTCGCTCGGTCCGGTTACGTCCAGCGCGCCAAGGACTCTTCCGACGGGCGGGTGGTGCTCGTTCGGCTCACTTCCAAGGGCAGAGCGGTGGTTGACGCAGCGATGGCGGATCTACTCGCGTGGGAAGCGGGCCTTCTCGAAGGGTTGGACGACTCCGCACAAGCGGACCTCGCGGGGTTGCTCCGCCGCCTCGCCGCTCCTTTCGAATCGTCGGAGGACTAGCCCATTCGGATCGCGCGAATTCCCAGCGCGTAGTCGACCCCGTTCGGGCCGCCCGCCGCGTGCAGAGCTTGAGCCCCACCGGTGGCGGCGCCTTCGACGATCTCCCGCGGAGGCAGGTGGTCCGGTAGCGCCTGCAGGTACACCTCGTGGGCCTCGAGGGAGGCCACACCCCTCTCCACAGATTCCTTGCTCAATTGGATCACATGTGTCGGTTCGGTACCGGTCACCAGCAACCACGTGGTGGACCACGCACTCCCCCCGCCGGTGATCTGCTCAGGGAAGATCCACGGGTTGCCGGCGTCACGGATCGCATCCACGGTTGCTATCCCGGTGACGCGGTGGTCCACGTGGTTGAGCCCCCAAGGGACGTCCAGCTCCCAGGTCGTGCACATCACCGCATCCGGGCGAACGCGGCGGATCGCTCTGGCGATGTGTGCTCTAGTTTCCACCGTAGGCTCGAGTAGCCCGTCGGGCAGGTCGAGGATTGTCAGATCCTCCACCCCGACGATCTCGCACGCGGCCCGTTGCTCACGTGTACGGAGCGGACCGGCCTGCGCTGGGTCCATCCCTTGGATGCCCGCCTCACCCTCGGTGAGCAGGAGGTAGGAGACCTCCACCCCGCGCGCCGTCCACTCCGCCACGGCAGCTGATGCGCCATATTCCATATCGTCCGGGTGCGCGACGACGCACAGCATGCGTTCAATCTGCTCGGGTGCGAATAGTTCAACCATTACCCCACCGTATCGCTAGGCTGATCGTATGCACTGGTTCAACACCAAGCGCGCGTGGCAACTAGCCGCTCTCGTTCTCGCCGCGGGCGCCGCCATGGCAGCATTCCTCGCGCCGATCTTCACTGTTGCCGCACAGAAGGGCGCAGGCCAGACCGAGATCCGGGCCACCGCGTTCGAAGTCGCTGGCCCATCCGTGTTCGTCGTCGTGGCGATCCCCCTGGCGCTCGCGGCACTCCCGCTATGCTTCAGGCACCGCCGTTGGGTGGTCGTGAGTTACGCCTCGGCCGTCGGGCTGATCATCTACGCGGTCACGGGCATCATGAGCCTGGGGCTGCTGTTCCTACCCGCCACGGTGACCGCAGTGGTCGGGGCTTTCGTTCAACCGCCGAAACAGGCGTAGCGGGCTCAGGCCGCGCCCGCCGGCGGCCGTGCCGCAGATGGGCTAGGTATCTAGGAGGCGTTGCATCGCTTCGTCCTGCCACAAGGGGGCATCCATACGCCGGCACTGAGTGACGGCTGCCTGAAGGTGCCCACGCGCGGCACTGCGGTTCCCAGCCAGCCCGGCGAGCACTCCCAGATACAGATCCACCGGGCCCGCACTGATCGTTCCGTTGGTCGCCACCATCCCGCTGTATGGGGCTAGGGCCTCGTACGTTTTCATCCCCAGATCTACCCGCCCGACTTCCTCACACACAACCGCGAGGTAGCACATCGCCGACAGCCAGAGCACGTCACGGGGAAGCCCGGCAAAGTCTTCCGCTGCGAGTTCCTCCAGTGCCCGTTCCGCCGCGCCCGGCTCACCCCCTGTTGCGAGCCCGAGCGCAAGTGCTGCGTTCCACGCGGGTATCACGGCGCCGAACTTTTCAGCGTTTCTCTTGAGATCTGGCAGGAGTTCCTCCAAGCGTCCCTGGAGGAACCGAATCGCAAAGATCTGGCCAGCGAACCAGATCGGCGCGTCACTCTGGCCACTGCGCACTCCTCGCCTGTGTGCCTGTTCGGCGAGGCGTTCCGCCACGCCGAGTCTCCCGCGCATCGCTTCGCGCATCGCGCTCCACCCTTCGAGGAGCCATCCGCGTGGGGGATGGTTGAGGCTTTTCGACAGCTGCAACGCCTGATCCAAGTAGCGGTCCGCCACGTGGAATTCGCCGAATAACATGGCCGACTGGGCCACTCCGATTGCTCCACTCAGTGACATCAGCCTAAAGCCGTGCCTCAATGCGAGATTGAGGAGCCTCTGTGAGAGCATCACGCACTCAGCAGGGCGGTGGAAGAGTGCATAGAGCACTTCGTACCTGCCTGCTAAAACGAGAGCGAGGGTTTTTGGATCCCCCAGCTGCTCCGCGAGTTCCAATGCGCGGGCGCTACGCTCCAAGGCCACTTCTCGACTTCCCGGGTCTCGGACGTTCTCCTGTGCCCACATCACCAGCAGGCGCGCCAGCGCAACCTGGTCGCCGGCCTCACGCGCCGCGAGGGCGGCCTCGAGGCCCGCGACCCGTTCGTGATCGACCCCAGCAGTGAGGGACCACCATCCTCTGGTGTTATGCAGCACTGCCGTGATCAGGCGGTCGCGGTCGTTCAGCTGAATCGCAATTCGCGTCGCCTCCAGCAGCGTTGAGCGGTACTCCTCCCGCCCACAGTGGAGTTGCGCTATCCCCAAGTAGGTGAGCACGTCGCATCGTCTCGCCTCGTCGCTGGATGGGGGCACCAGCCTACGTGCCTCAGCGAGGAGCACTTCTGCGCTTTCCGGCGCACCGGCATCCAAGGCTTCTCGCCCCGCCTGCAGGAGGTGGTCTGCGGCCTCCCGCTCGGCCGTAGCGCAGCCCGAATTCTGCAGGTGATACGCAAGCGTCTCGTGCTGGTTCACCGGTAACGGGTTCCCTTCGAGGTAGGCTGCGGCACGCCTATGCAGCGCCGTGCGCTCGGAAAAGCTCAGCGACTCGTACATCACTTTCTGCACGACTTCGTGACCGAAGGCGAAACCCGCCCCTGGGCGCGACTTGAGCAGCCCCGCTGCACACGCACGGCCAACCGCCGCGCCCACCTCGTCGAGCCCCTTTTTCATCACGCCTGCAACAGCGCTGAGGTCGAAGGGCCCAGCAAAGATTGAAGCAGCGCGCAACAGATTCGCAGTTCCTGCTGGGAGGGCATTGACGTGGCCCTCGATCACCATCCGGATGCCAAGCGGGGCGCCCAGATCGTCTTTGCGTCCTGGTTCCGAAAGTAGGGTATCGCGTGCGTACTCCACAGCAAACAGCGGGTTGCCTCCCGACGCCTCCTGGATCTGATCGGGTGCCCACGGCGGAAACTCTTTCCCGGCGGTTTCTCTCCTGATGAGCTCCTCGATCTCCGCACCGCTCATCCCTGCCAGTGGCACGTGGGTGACGGTGGCGGATTGTCGAAACAGCTGGGGCCCGTCGGGGATCTCGCGCATTTCGGAATCGCGAACCGTCGTGATGCAGAGCATCCGGATACGCCTCGGAGAGTGAAGCAGGTGGTCGATTAGGCGAATACTCTGCGGATCGGCCCAGTGGAGGTCTTCCAACACGACCACTACCGGGGTTTCGGCGCTGATCTCTTCGAACCGTGCGGCGATGGAGTCCTTCTTTTCCCACGCACGCAGGTCTAAACCGTGACCATCGAGCGGGGTTCCTCCGCCCTCGGGCACGTCTTGGGTCTGGCTCCGTGCGTGCCAGAAGTTCTTGGTGGCGAACCTCCCATCCCCGGCAAGGCGGGCACACTCCCGCAGAATCTGCGTAAACGGATGATATGCCCCCGCGGAGATTCGAAGACTCCTCCCGGTCAGGACCGGCGTGCCGGTGGCCGCCGCTCCGCGCGCGAACTCTGCCGCAAGGAAACTTTTGCCAATCCCTGGCTCTCCGCTGATGGTGACCAACTGGAGACCTTTATCCACCCGCCGCCAGGCTTTCTCGATCAGCCCCATCTCCACCTCCCGACCGATGAGAGCGGTGGTGGCGCGATCTCCTTCCTTGCCCCTTGGACGCCCGGGGAAGCCACCGCGTACAGGTTCCTCGGGTGGAAGCGATTCGAGAATCTCGGCGTGCAGTTCGCGCAAGCGCGGTGAGGGGCCCACTCCGAGGGTTTCGATAAAGTTCTCTCTAGCCTGGTCGAACGCCAACAGCGCATCAGTTCTCCGGCCAACGAGGTGGTGGGCCGAGACCAGCTGGTACCAGGTGCGCTCGTGCAAGGGATCCTCCTGGGCCGCAGCACCCAGCTCCTCGATGATCTCCCCCGCTCTGCCTCCTTGTAGATACGCCTCGAAACGGTCAGACGCCGCGAGTCTCCGCTCCTGCTGGAGTTGCAGTACGTGGGATCTCAAGCCGTCCACGGCCCCGAGGCCGTCCAGCGCTGGACCTCGCCACATGCCGAGTGCCACCTCGAAGAGCTCGATCGCATTGCCGTATTCGCGTGCATCAAGGCTGGCTCTAGCATCAGCCGCCACGCGCGCAAAATCTCGAGCATCCGAATGAAAGGTCTCAGCCTCGATCCGATAGCCTGCACCTTCAGCAAGATCGATCTTCAGCCCGGTGGTGGTACGCAGCCTCGAGACGTGCTCCTGAAGGGCATGGGCGGGGTTCTTCGGCTCTGCATCCGGCCAGAGATCAGCGCGCAAGCGTCTGGTCGACACCGGCCAGCCTTCGTTCAGGGTGAGGTGCGCGAGAAGGATCCGCTGTTTGCGCCCCGTCAGTGGAGTCTCACGTCCTGCTGCTATAACCTTCATCGGTCCCAGCAAGCGCACATGAAAGTCAGAAAGAAGAGAGTTCCCCATATCCCACTTCAGCCTATCGGCGGGGTGAATGCGGTTCAACCGGAGCGCAGGAGGGGCGTGAGCGCCGTATGAGCGGCGTATGAGCGAGCCGTGTGAAGATTTCTGTTCCGGAGCTCATCTCCCGCGATCAAGACCCCACCCGATGGAGGATGGACAATGAGACATAGGCATGTCACTGCCCTGACAGCCACCGCCGCAGCATTGTTGCTAGCGCTCGGTGGGTGTCTCGGGCTACCCGGTTCCACACCCGCTGAAGCAGAAGCCCCCGAACCCGACGCAACCGATGCCAACGCCCCTGAACCGCAGGAATCGCCCCCCGAGGAGGAACAAGAGGTTGCGATCGAGCCGGAGATCGAGGAATTGCTGCTTGGGGAGGGGGTGTTCTACGCCGGGGTGGAATACCAGTTCGAGAGCATGAGCGTCGTTGATCTCGATGCCGAGAATGGTGAGGATTCGCCACGCCTGCTCGGGTTGGAGCTCACCTTCGACGTCACCGCCTACAACCCAGGCGATGACACCGTGATGCCCATCGCCCCGCTGGTGCTGCGGTGGGACGAGGCCGGCACCGCGAACGTGTCCGAGGTCAACGGCCAGGGCGAGTTCAACCAGGTTCCCAGCGACTCCTCAACCTCCGGTACGGTCGTGTTCACTCTCCCGCCCGATGCCCTGGAGACGTACGACGCCGATTCCGCTCGCGTCATCCTCGGCCGCGGCGACGAGGCAGCCGCAACACTCCCCCTCGGATCCTCCGCTGAACTCGTCACGAGATTCCCGGTGATTCAACAGCAGCTCCACGGTGAGGGGATCCAGGCCGGCCCGTTGGAGGTCACCTTCGAGAAGGCGGAGGTCCGTTGGAACTACGGAACACCTCAAATGGGGCAGGCAGCCGCCGAGGAGGCCCTGCTGGTGCTCGAGATGAGCGTGGATAACACCCACGAAGCTCAGGTGTGCACCCGCCGCGGCGCCGGGAAAACCATGTCGCTCAAGGACGCCTCCGGCCACGGCTACGCTGATCTCGGCTTGAGCGAGCGGTGCTTCCAGGCCGGCGCCACAGCACCCTCCACCACCGGGTTCGAGATCGATGCCGATTACGAAGGCACCTACGAACTCGAGTTCGACGTCGACCCCGTGGGCAGTGAGGTGTGGATGGGCGAGAGCACTATCGACCTCGTCGCTGGGGAGGGCGAAGCGCCGAGTACGTCGGGGTAGGTAGGATCCGGCGTATGCCCGAAGTCCCCTACCTCAATGCTCTTGCTCGCTCGTGGCGCACCGGCCCGGTGCAGGGTTCGCCGATTAATTTCCACCGGACCCTGCCCGGCTACGCGCCCACCCCGCTCACTCCCCTGCCTGCTCTGGCTCGCGAGCTCATTTCCACCGGACCCTGCCCGGCTACGCGCCCACCCCGCTCACTCCCCTGCCTGCTCTGGCTCGCGAGCTCGGTGTGGGCCAGGTTCTGATCAAGGACGAATCCGCGCGCCTGGGGCTACCCGCGTTTAAGATCCTCGGCGCCTCGTATGCGATCGCCCGGCTATTCTCCGACCGCCTGGCAAGCGCGGAGGTTCTTCCCCTGGGCAACCTGCGCGACCGGCTGGAGGGGTCTCCTCTGCGTCTCATCGCCGCAACTGACGGCAACCACGGCCGCGCCGTTGCCCACGTTGCCACCCTCCTCGGGCTCGCGTCGACGATCTACGTGCCCGAGACCATCTCGAGTGCTGCCAAGTCGGCGATCCGGGGCGAAGGTGCCGAGTTGGTCGAGCTGAATCTCCCCTACGACGACGTGGTGGCCCACGCCTCGGCGCAAGCCGGACCGCAGTCCGTGATAATTCAAGACACCTCGTGGGCGGGGTACCACAAGGTTCCACAGTGGATCGTCGACGGATACACCACGATGTTGGTTGAGGTTGACGAGCAACTCCGTGCCCGCGGTGCTCGCCCCGACGTCGTAGTGGTACCCGCTGGGGTCGGCTCACTCGCCCACGCGGTCGTCTCCCACTACCGCTCCCAGGAGCTCTCACCCGCCATCATCGTGGTGGAACCCGAGAACGCACCCGCGGTTCTCACCTCTTTGCGCGCCGGCGGAATCACCCCCGTCACGACAGCCGAAACCGTGATGACGGGGCTCAACTGCGGAACAGTTTCCGAAGCGGCATGGCCGGTGTTACGCGACGGGCTCGACGCCGCCATCACGGTAGGCGACGACCGCGCGCTCACCGCCAGCTCCGAGCTCGCGGAACTCGGGATGGATTCGGGCCCCTGCGGCGCGGCACCCCTAGCCGGCGCGCGCGCACTCCTCACAGACCCCACTTTGAGGACGGAGCTCAAACTACCGGAGGCTCCCGTGGTGGTACTGCTCAGCACAGAGGGTAGAGCCGCAAACCCGAAGGGGTTCGAGTAGGCAACTAACCCAGACTCCCAGCGGGTTAAGCCTGATCCCCCAGGGCAACGATGTGTTCGGGGAGGCGTTCGTTGCTGCCGTACATGAAGTGGTTCTCCATCCGCTCAGAGAACCTGCTCGCCTCGGTGACCCGGCCGACCGCCTCGGCCACCTCCCGGATATGCATCGGGGTGGCCCCGCAGCACACGCCGAGGTAGTTGACTCCCAGCGCGAGGGCTTGCTTCGCGAACGCGCCGATCTCGTAACGGTTGGTGTACAGCGGGTCGAGTGCCGTGGGAAAGGCCCGCCCGTGCGGGGAGGGAACCTTCGCGCCGGCGTCGGTGAGGTTAAAGAAGGTAGGTTCCTCCGGCGTCGTCCGGTACGGGATGGGTAGTGCGCCCACATGACACGTGACGGCCTCGCGGATCTGCTTCAGCCACGGCAGCATCGTTTCCGGGCCGCGGAAGCAGTTCATTCCGACGACATCTGCGCCCGCTTGCTCGAGGCGTTGCGCCGTTTCCACGATGCTCAGCCCGTCCGCCATCTCTTCGAAGGCCATCGGCGCCAGGGTGATCACGGTGGGCAGCCCGCTCGCCTTCGCCGCCTCCAGCGCAGCGAGCGCCTCACCCGCGTAGTAGAAGGTCTCTCCGATGATGATATCGGCACCCTCATCCACGGCCCAGCCGATCATCTCCTCGAACATCCCCCGCACCTCGCCTTGAGCTCCCTCATCGGCCGGATCCCAGATGTTGGTGTTGGAGATGTTTCCGGCAACGAGGTTCCCCGGGACCCGGTCGGCCACCCTCCGGGCGATCTGAAGGGCGGCACGGTTGAGGGGTTCGAGCAGATCCTCCTTGCCGATCACCCGCATCTTCTCCCGGTGCCCGTTGTAGGTGAACGCCTCGACGATGTCGGAACCCGCGCGTTGGAAATCGACGTGCAGGGCCTCGAGAGCGTCGGGGAACTCGAGTGCGACCTCGGGGACGAACTCCCCGGCCGAGAGATACCCGCGTTTCTCAAGTTCGAAAAGGAACCCCTCCGCGCAGATGACGGGCCCCTGATCGAGGCGCTCGGTGAATGAAGAACGGGTGGTCATGGGTGTGCTCCAGGTTCGAGGGCGGAAGTCCCGTATCGGGACATCTACGAATGTACGACGTCGACCCACCCGGTCATCGACTCCGCGGGATCTGTCCACACTCTCGATCGCGGTTTTGAGTTGTCGGGTTTCCTCGGTGAGTTCCGCGAGCCCCTCGAAATCTGTGGGGTCGTGGCCTGCCATTTTCTCGTGCAGCGAGGCTATCTCTTTCCCGTGGCGCTCCATCCGCCTCTCGATGGAGGTGAGTTCCTTCTGGGCAGCGTGACGATCTGCTCCGCTCAACCGCGGGTCACCCTGCACCGAGTTGCTCTCTCGTGAGGCCAATTCCGCTGGCCCTCCCGAACGGGATTCAGTTTCATTGGCGCGCCGCAGGTATTCCTCCACCCCACCCGGCAGGTGGCGCAGGTGCCCGTCAAAAATTCCGTACTGTTGATCCGTCACCCGCTCGAGCAGGTACCGATCGTGGGAGACCACGATCAGAGTGCCCGGCCAGGTGTCCAGCAGATCCTCCATCGCAGCAAGCATGTCGGTATCGACATCGTTCGTCGGTTCATCGAGGATCAACACGTTCGGCTCGCTGAGCAGGATCAGCAGGAGCTGCAAGCGCCGCTTCTGCCCCCCAGAGAGGTCACTGACACGGGCCGAGAGGTGCGCCCGATCGAAGCCGAGGCGCTCCAACAGTTGCGCAGGGGTGAGATCACGGCCGTCAACCCGGAAGGAGGTTTTCGTGCGGGCTAGTACCTCCCTGACCCGATCCTCCGAGATTTCCCCGAGCTGGGAGAACTGCTGATCGAGCACCGCCACCTTCACGGTTTTTCCGCGCTTGATCCGCCCCGAGCTCGGCTGCACCGTACCGGCGATTAGACCGAGCAGGGTCGACTTCCCTGCTCCGTTCGCCCCGAGAATCCCCGTCCGTTCTCCTGGCGCGATCCGCCAGGTCACATCCGCGAGCACGTTCTTATCGCCGTAGGAGACGCTCACGCCCTCGAGGTCGACGACGTCTCTGCCTAACCTCGCTGTGGCGAGTTTAGTGAGTTCTACGGCGTCCCTCGGCGGTGGCACATCGGCGATCAGTTCGTTCGCCGCCTCGATTCGGAACTTCGGCTTGGCAGTCCTCGCCGGGGCCCCGCGGCGCAGCCAGGCGAGCTCCTTGCGCATGAGGTTCTGGCGCTTCTGTTCGGTGACCGCTGCGATCCTGTCCCGCTCCACTCGTTGCAGAACATAGGAGGCATAGCCGCCCTCGAACGGCTCGACCACACGATCATGCACCTCCCAGGTGAAGGTACTCACAGCGTCAAGGAACCACCTGTCGTGTGTGATCACGAGAAGTCCGCCCTCACCCGAGGGCCATCTATTATTCAGGTGCTGCGCAAGCCAGGCCACACCCTCCATGTCGAGATGGTTGGTTGGCTCATCCAACCCGAGCACGTCCCAATCTCCCGCGAGTAGCGACGCAAGTGCCACCCTCCTGCGCTGCCCGCCGGAGAGCTCACCGATTCGCGCCTCCCAATCCAAATCACTGGTGAGGCCGGTGATGACATCGCGGATCCGGCGGTCGGCAGCCCATTCGTGCTCCAGCATCCCGCCCACGATCGATTCGCCCACCCGCGATTGATCTTCAAGGGAATCGCTCTGGTCGAGCATCCCCACTCTCAGGCCACTGCGCCAGGTGACTCGGCCGGCATCGGGTTCCATCCGCCCCAGCAGCATCCGCATAAGAGAGGATTTACCGTCCCCATTGCGCCCGACGATGCCGATTCGGTCACCGGCGTTGATACCGAGCGTGACAGAATCGAAAACGATCCGGGTGGGATATTCCAGGTGGAGGCCTTCGGCCCCTAAAAGGTGTGCCATTACGGCTCAGCTTACCCGCACATTCCTCAGTGAATCTGTTGGGGCAGCTCGGATTCCGCCGCGGCGATCTGCGCGAATTCCGCGATCGTGAGGGTCTCGCCCCGGCGGGTCGGATCAATCCCCGCAGAGGTGAGAATCTGCCCCGCGCGTGCGGGGGATCCGGCCCACTGCGCGAGCGCTGAGCGCAGCGTCTTGCGGCGTTGGGAGAAGGCCGCATCGATCACAGCGAATACCTGCTCCCGAGCCGCCCGAGTCGAGGGCTGCTCTCGGCGGGTGAGCCGCACCAGTGTTGAATCCACCCGCGGCACCGGCCAGAAAACGCTCCGCCCGATTGCCCCCGCCCGGGAGGCGCTCGCGTACCAGGCCACTTTCGCAGACGGCACCCCGTAGACTCGCGAGCCTGGCCCGGCCACGATCCGCTCCGCAACCTCTGCCTGGACCATCACCAGCGCGTTCTCGACCGTGGGAAAGTTCGCTAAGACGTGCAGGATCACCGGCACGGAAACGTTGTAGGGGAGATTCGCAACCAGGCGCGTGGGCGCGGTAGTCGCGCCAGCTTCGGTGAGGTCGCCGGGGGTGACCTTCATGGCGTCCATTCCCACAACGGTGAGGTTGCGGGCCGCCTCCGGCGCGTACGTGCTCACGGTTGCCGGCAACGCGGTGGCCAGTGGGGCATCTATTTCGACGGCGATCACATCCGCGCCTGCCTCCAACAACCCGAGCGTGAGCGAGCCGAGTCCCGGGCCGATCTCCATCACGGTCTCGTTCGCTTCCACCCCGCCGGCCCGCACAATCCTCCGCACCGTTCCGGGGTCGACAACGAAGTTTTGCCCCAGCACTTTGGTGGGGCGAACATCGAGGCGCTCCGCGAGCCCGCGGATATCTGAGGCGGTGAGTAGTCGGGTAGTCACGAATAGAACTTTGCCACAGTTCCGTTCGGTCCAGTACTCCTCTTCACCTGTGGAAGGGGGCCGAGCCTTTCAGCTTCATCGAGTGCGGATCGCTACTGCGAATAGCCGACGAGGAGTGAATTCTCCACGCGGCAGCTTCTAAACGCAAGGGACCAGTGTGGCCCTCTGTGAGGCCCCACTGGTCCCTTGTTTCATTCGCTCGCCCGCCTTGGGGAGTGGTACCGATCGCATCGATACCCGGGCAGGGTTACCGCGGTGCTTCTATCGCACGCCGATCTTCTTGGAGCATACGGGCCATTGGCCCCACCCAGACCGCGCCTGAAGCATCTTGGCACGCTTGGTCTGTTCGGCTGCGCTGGCCTGGCTCGGAAGCCCGGTGCCACCGACCGATCGCCAGGTACTCACGGAGAACTGGTACAACCCGTGATAGGTGCCTGAGGCGGATACGATGCTGGGATTCCCGCCGGACTCGCACTGCGCAAGTGCAGCCCATACGCCAGAGGTCGGGGCTTTGCCGCCTCCGCTGCTGCTGCCACTGCTTCCGCTACTGCCACTGCTACTGCTTGCGCTGCTGCTGCCGCTGCTGCTGCTACTGCTGCTGCTGCTGCTTGACGGTGCCACTGGCTTGGGGGCCGGACGGGTCTTGGTGCCCACCTCGACGATGTGGGTCACGGGTTTCGTGGTGACTTCGTTGGAGATTTCTTCCTTCTCCGTCACTTCCCCGTCCACCTTGGTGATTTTGGTGACGATGGTCCGTTCGCCGTTCTTCCCCTGCTGGACCACCTGCTTCTGGTCTTTGTACTTCTCGGAGTTGGTTCGAGTCTCACTCTTGAACTCGATCGTCTCGGTCTTCTTTTTCTCTTCCACGACGATCCTGGTGATCGTCACGACGGGAGTACCGTCCTCATCCGCGGTGACAACGGTTTCATCCAACTTCTCCAGCTCGATCGACGCTTCTTCAAGCGCTTCGGCGAGCGTTACCGTGCCAGTAAAGGTCTTGGTGTTCTCCTCACCGTCGACCTTGAAGATCACGTCACCATCGGAAACTAGCGGTAGTGCGAGTTCCGGTCGGCCGTTGGAGGAACGTGATACCTGGAACTCGAGGCTGCGACCGCGATCCGAGAGGTCCGCGAGGGCGTCGCCTGCCGTGCGCCCGATGGTCCACAGTTCTACGGTTTCGCCCTCTTCGTCGAATTCGACCTGGTGGGCGGTACGGACGACGATATTCGCGCCGTCTTCAAGTTTGTCAACGGGGTGAGGGGTCACCACGTCATGGGGCGCGGGTTCGAAGCCCACGTTCTCGAGTGCATCGGAGACCGAGCTTGCAAAGGTTCCGATCGATTGAATCTCACCGTCGATATCGATTTCGACGGACTTGTGTGCCGAGGCCACAGCCGCTCCTCCTCCTGCGAGGAGCAGCGCGAGGCCAGCGGCTGCGCCGACATATAGTTTGCGGCGTTTAGGTTTCTGGTTTGTTTCAACCGAATTAGTACTCAAAGGGGGCGTCCTCATCTCACGCGGGATTCCTTGACCTCCCACTGGAAGCGAATGCGCGTACGCCTGCGCAAAGTTCCAAACGCATGGCGTTCAGAACTCCGGCGAGCCTAACTCCGTTGTTATCGAATTGTCACCCTTTGACGCTGTCGGTGTGCGGCATTTCACCATCCTGCGGCGAGCCGCGTCACACCGTCGCGCTCTAGTACCAGCCGGTGCGCTGGGAATGGCCCCATGCCCCGCACGGCGAACCGTAGCGACTCTTGATGTAACCGAGCCCCCATCTGATCTGGGTGGCGGGGTTGGTCTGCCAGTCCGAACCGGCACTTGCCATCTTCGAACCCGGCAACGACTGCGGTATCCCGTACGCCCCGCTGGAGGAGTTGCGCGCGCGGGGGTTCCAGTTGCTTTCTCGCTGCCACAGGCTGTTCAGGCAGGACCACTGATCCTGACCCCAGCCGAAGCTGCCCAGCATGCCTTGAGCGATCGCGCGGGGCGAGCCTCCCGAGTGGGTCTGTACCGGGGCGCTAGTGCTGCTGCTAGAACCAGTACTGCTGCTACTACCAGAGCTGCTGGCCGTGGGGGTTCTAGCGGGTGCGGGGGTTCTGGTGGGCGCGGGGGTCGGTGCGGGTTTGGGGCGGGTTCCTACCAACACCACCTCATTCACCGGTTCAGACCCTACCGCCTCGGCGAGGATCTCCTCTTCGATCACTTCCCCGCCCCTACGCAGCACGCGTTTGGTGGCGGTACGCTCCCCGTGCTTGCCCTTGGTCTGCACTCTCTCGGTGCCCTTGGTGAGGGTATCGGTCTCAGTGCGGGTGGTGGTGTAGGGAATCTTCTCCTTCGACGTCTCAATCGACTCAGACACCCGCGTGACCGTCACATCAACGGGATCCCCGTTCATGGGTTCGCTCACCTCGTCGTCGAACCCCACCTCGATGCCCGCAGCTGCCAATGCCGCGGCGAGGGTGCGTTCACGAGTCGTGACCTCGACTTCTTCGCCATCGACCGAGACGACGATGGAGCGTTGAGTCGCGTCGTCGAGCGGAAGTCGGTCGACACTGCGGGAGGCGGAACCGGTTCGGCCCGGCTCGGGCAGAACCTGGGCGTTCCCGCTCATGGCGGCCATCTGTTCGTCGCCGGCGGATGTGGACGCGAACCCGTAGGTTCCCACGCCGAGCCCAAGGGCGATAGCCAACGCTGCTCCCCTGCGCCACCACGTCCGTCGGGACCTATCGGCGTTACGAAGCTGGCTTCGCGTCACCTGACCTTCCGGCTGGTTTCCGGTAACGCGCGGTGCTGCGGGGTACGAAGAGGGTTGTTGATCCACACCTGTCCTTAATCTTGCACTCCAGGTATCTTACCCCGTCAGAACGGCCCGTAAAGCGCTCCAGACACATTAGATATTCGCGTGCAGAACTCTTCCAGCGGCTCATTGCGGAGATCCGCGAGGAAACGCACGGTATGCGGGAGCTGAAAGGGAGCATTGACCCGGCCCCGGCTGGGCTCGGGGGTGAGGTAGGGGGCGTCCGTTTCGACCAGTAGCCGATCACCGGGAACTACCTTGGCCGCTTCTCGCAACGTTTGGGCATTCTTGAACGTGACTGTTCCGGAGAATGAGAGGTAGAACCCCCTCCTGAGGCACTCCTCGGCGAAGGCAGCATCACCGGAGAACGAGTGGAAGACCGTCACCTCGGGCGCGCCGTCAGCATCGAGTACGTCCAGTACCGCTTGGTGTGCTTCGCGGTCGTGGATCTGCATCGGCAGGCCCAACTCCTTCGCGAGCGCGATGTGGTCACGGAAGGCATCCCGTTGGAGCGCCCTGCCGCGTTCTCCCGCCCGGAAATAGTCCAGGCCGGTCTCAGAGATGGCGCACACCCGGGAATGCCGAGCGAGCTCAGACATCTCTGCGAAAGCCTCGTCATAGGGAACCTCATGCCGCGGCAAGAATGTGGGTGCTAAGCCGTCCGGGGCGCTCTCTTTGACGCGGTGGTGGCTCACTGCCTCGTTCGGATGGATCCCTACGCCGACCCGCAGGCGCACAACCGGCCCCGAGGGCATGTCCAGGGAAGACTTGGCCGAATCGAGGTCGCAACCGATCTGGACGATCCGATCAACCCCCACGTCATGCGCGGCGCGCAGGTGTTCGC
>CAJDUU010000020.1_pt1 | contig 17198 bp, 14 predicted proteins | sample 7391041 | NCBI WGS metagenome assembly CAJDUU01 (sample SAMEA7055689, study PRJEB34461) | soil metagenome | biome: terrestrial ecosystem; feature: Peninsula; material: soil | place: Antarctica | collected 2016 | reverse complement strand
GATGTGGTTGGAGACCACCCAGATGGAGGGGCTTGACCTCGAGACCCTCCATCGTTGCGTGCATTTCCAACTCGAGGAGCGTCCGCTCGGATGGGCGCAGGCCCACGACTCCGTCGAAGCTGTGGCCTTTGATGCGGGCCCGCAGATGGCGATCCTCCACGCCGCGGTCGCCGCGTCACGCACTCTGACGGAAGCGCAACGCCAGGAAGTTATATCTGCCACGAGGGTGATGCGCGCGGTCCCCCTGCTGTTCGTGTGGCTCGGGGAGTACCTACCGGTGACGGCAACGGGTATTTGGATCGCCAAACTTCCTGGATACCCGACCTGCATCGATACCGACACCATTCCTGGAGCTGACCCTGAGGACGTCGCCCATGCCCAGTCAATGGCGAACATCCCCGGGCTTCCCGCGTGGTGGCAGGCGCTCACCTCACCGACGCCCTCGACCCGGAACGCGAGGATGCGCCGATCGATGAGACCGAGCAGGATTGTGGATGGCTCCCGTAGGCTTCCATGGGACCAGGGAGCTGGAACACGCAGGGTTGATCACGTTCACCGGTCACCGCATCGAGGTACCCGAAGAACTCGCAGCGGTCGTTGCGATAGGTACGCTGATGGCGATGGCGCGTTTCAACGAAACCGCTGCGTGGCTCCACGACGATCACGAGAAAGACTGAGGTAGTTATGTCAGCTGCACACCGCACCCACTCGGCCGCGATCGGGCTGACCTTCGACGAGTGGAGCGCCTGGCGCGGCGCCGCCCGGAACGCGGGTTATGAACATCTCTCCGACTGGGTGCGCGACGTCGTTGCCGCCGCGATCTCAGAATCTGACCGCACCGATCAGGGCGATCCGAAGCGTGAACTCGCTCGTGAACTCGCCAACATCAGTGCACTGCTCGGGGCCCTCACGGACGAACTCGGCGGGGCACCGACCTCGCAGTCGCAGCAGGCTGATCTCGCGGGAGTGGATCGCGCCGCCGAGGAACTCTCCCGGTTGGCGCAGGCGGTCATCGACCGCTGGTGAATTCACCCGCCGAGGTGTTTCCATACGTCGTCGAGCAGGTTCCGGCGGCTCGAGCATACGGTGCACACCTCGGTTTCACCCGGCACGAGCCCGCGCCCACACTTGGTGCACCCGCGCGGCTGGATGCGTGCGAGTTGGTGCGCGGAATCCGCAGGGGTGACCGGCTGAAGGTCGAGCACGTCTTCCGGGCAGGCCTGTACGCAGATCCCGCACGCGGTGCAGTCCGCCGGTGAGACCCACAGCAAACCGTTGCCCCCGACCCCGGACCAGCCGAACGCCTTTTCTGGGCACACCTGCTCACAGATCCGGCACCCGGTGCACCCAGGCGATGCCACGGGGTGGTCAACGATCGCCTGCGGTAGAGCGGCGAGCAGTACGCTGCGTTGCGGGGTCGGGCCCGGGACGCTGAGCGTGGGGTCGTGGTCTTCGTCCGCTTCTCGCAGACCGCCGAACAATAGGTCCCGTCGGGAGACGCCCCTGGCCTTCTTCTGTTCTCGCCGGGATTTGCGCGGTTCTGGCCTCTCCCCTTCGGGAACGAGGATTTCGAACAGGTGCTCCCCGCCCGCACCGGAGCGTTCCAGCAAACCCTGCGCGAAATCAACGATATCCGATACCCGCCCGGGAACCTCTCCCGTTTCCACGTCCTCCAAGCCACCGTTGGGCGTGGGGGCGCGGACCGCCAGGGGGCAGTCCCCGCATTCCCCACGCAGCAGGTCGACCTTGCGTTCACCGGACTCCTCGTCCGCCACCTGCACGGACGCAGCGGCTAGGGTCTCTCCGTCCAGGTGGGCGAGGCAGGTGATCGTGTATCCAGCAGGCGCCGAGGTCTGCGAGCATGCGAGCGTCAAGCGGCCGGGGGCGTCGCGTGCCGCACGCACGATGCGCACCGGGCGGGCGGAGCCGTCCGGTGCGCTACGTTGCGGGGTCATCAGACCTTCTCGACCTGGACCCACGTGCTCAGTTGGGCCGCCCCGCCCCCGATCGGGTCGACGAGGCCTCCACCACCTTCCACCGAGTCTTCCTCGAGGAGGATGTTGACCGGGAAGCCTCGGCTGCGCGAGGGAGCGTACCCCGTCTCTTCCTGGCCGGGAGTGATCCGGCGGGCGGAGTCGGAGTGCCCGTAATCCCGAACGGCCGGGATGCGTTCTCCGTCGATGACGACATCGGAGGCACCGTAGCCCTTGTGGCCGAAGGCGCTATCGGCACCCACGACCCCGGGTCGGATCCCCTGCAGCACCCAGGCGGTCCCCTCCACGGTCGCGGTGGAGGAAGTGATGCGGACCTTATCCCCGTTTTCGATGCCGCGGGCGGCAGCGTCGCGCGCGGCGATCCACAGGTAGTTCTCCGGTTTCACTTCCCGTAGCCACGCCGAGTTGGCGGTGCGGTAGGTGCCCTGTGTACGTGACTTCCAGTTGGTGAACTGCAGGGGGAACTCCTCGGTGCGTTCGATGATCGTGCCGTCGGATTTGGTCGATGGCCGGATCTTGGCGAGCCCGTCGAAGTACTCCCCCGTCATCGAATCGGTGAGCGCCGCCGTCGGGTTGTCATAGAACTGGCACAGACCCTCATAGCGGTACTTGAGCCACTCACCGTCGTACCCGTCCGATCGTTCCTCGCCCTGGCCGGTGAAGCGACCCCCCCGGTTGAGTACGGTCACGACCTTCTTCCACTCCTCGGGTGTCACCGCCTGCTGCCAGCGGGCGAGGTTGAACGTGTCCCCCAGTGCGCGTTCGCGGGCGCCGGCGAAGATTTCCTCTTCCTCCTCGCTCGCGTCCGGGACCGGCTCGCCGTCGTATGCGACGTTCGCGGCGACCTTAAGCCAGTAGTCCTCCGATGCATCGAAGGAGGTGCCCGGACCGAAGGCGTTCTTGCCCACGCCGGGCAGGTCCATCGCCTTGGCGAGATCGATGAAGGTCTCTTCCGGCGTGCGGGGCCCCCGGAACGCCCGGGTGGTCGGTTGCCCGAGTTGGGTGACGGCGTACTGCTGGTTGGGGTAAATCCCCTCCTGGGTGAACTTCTCCAGGTAGGTGAGGTCAGGCAGCAGGTAATCGGCGTACATCCCCGAATCCGCCACGGTGATATCGAAGGCGACGATGAGTTCAATCTTGTCGGTCTTCTTCATGTGCTCAGCGTTGCGGTGCGCTCCGGGTGAGGAGTTCAACGGGGAGTGTCGGTTCAGGAACAGCGCCTTGAGTGAGTACGGGTATCCGGCCGCTGCCGAGGGGATGACCTCGTGGCAGGCGTTGCCCGTGAACGGCACCCACCGCCGCCTGGCGGGGTAGCCCTCCTCGGCGAAGAAGGAGGTGGTCTCGTAACGTACCTTCTCCCGGGTGACGGGGATCCCCCACGGGGCGTTCGCGCCGTCGACGTTCTCCAGGTCGTAGCGGCCCGCCCTTGTGGAGTACGTCTTCTGGGCGGAGATGTGCCCGCCCTTCCAGTCGTGGTTCCCGATCAGGAAGTTGAGGTAACCGATCGCGCGGACGGCGTCGTACCCGTTGGTGTGCATCGCGGGGCCGCGGTAGCTCATGATCCCTGCGCGTTTGCCGTGCGAGGTGAGTTCTCTGGCCACTTCGATCGCCTGTTCGGGTGGGATGCCCGCCTCCTCGCAGTATTCTTCGACCGTGCGCTCCCGTGCCCTTTCGGCGAGCAAAGAGAATACCGAGCGTAAGCGCCTGCCCTCGTGCACGATGTCGACATCGAGGTCGGCGGGCTGGGATGCCTCACGCGCGGCGACGAGTTCGCCGTCGATCGCGACGACGCCCTCGAAGTCCGGTGGCGGAGCACCCTCCTCCACCTCGGGTTCGGGGAGGAGTCCGAGTTCCACGGCGGAAACCTTGGGGCGAGTCTCGGCGTCGACGTCCACGAGATGGGCGGCGTCCGACCAGGTCGGTTCACCCACGGCTTCCGCGGCCTTCGGCCCGGCAGCGCGCAGGTACTGCTCATCGTAGCGTTCGTTGTCGATGATCCACCGAATCATCGCGTAAGCGAGGTCGATGTCCTTACCCGGTTGAACAGGAAGCCACTGGTCGGCCTTCTCCGCGGTCTTCGACATGCGTGGGTCGATGACGGCCATCTTCATCCCCCGCTGCCTCGCCACTGAAACTCGTGGCGCGAGCCAGGTCGGCCCCTTCTGAGCGGTGAGGGGTTCGGTGCCCCACACGATCAGGTACTCGCAGTAGTCGATATCGACGTACATCCGCTTGTGTTTGGTGGTGGGAAGCAGGTGGACGTTCCCCTGCACCCCGTTCATGCCGCACGTGCCACCGTGGTTGAACTGGTTGATGGAACCGAAGGACTGGTTCATGAACCATGAGCCGAGGAGAGGCTGGCGGTCGCCGGTGATGAGGGCCATCTGGTTGGATTTCGGTCCGAGCTCCGGGCGCTTGGGGTCGATGAGCTTATCCCCCCACGCGGCCTCGAACTCCGAGGCGCTCATGCCCCCTTCCTGGACTTTCTCCCAGTCGCCCATCACGTCATCCTCGGGGGCGTACGCCCACCACTGCCGGATTCCGGGGGTGCCGAGGTCGGAGCCGTCGAGGATCTCCTCGACCGCCTGCTCCCAGGTGATCGTCTTCCACTCCCCGCTCCCGCGTTCGCCGACCCGTTTCATGGGTTTGGTGATGCGCCGTTTATCGTGCACGATCTGCGGGCCCGCCTGCCCCTTGAGGCACGCGATCCCGCCCGAACGCGACTTGGAATCCCGGGCCATGTTCCCGATCCCCTTGACGGCCGTTTCCGGGTGGGTGTCGTACGGGATCGCGGAGAGGGGTTGCACCGTGAGCGGCGAGTACGGGTTCCCCGCGATCTTGCGCACCAGCGAGGTCGCTTCCGTGTTGCCGGGGTCGGTGAGTCGCACTTTGATCGTGCAGAAGGTGTTGCACTGCTGGCACATGGAGTAGATGACGTCCTTCGCGTCGTACGCGTCGTCCTCGTCTCCGGTGCCGTGCTCTTCCTTCTGCTCGTAACGGCCGGGGAAGCCTTCGTGGAACATCACCCCGAGGGCGCCCGCACCAACGATTCCGCCTCCCACGCCGATGACGGTGCGGCGTTTGGGTCCCCTCGGTTCTTCGGTCTCTGGGGTGTCGATGTGTTGATCAGTCATCAGTTGGTTCCTTCCTGGTGCGCGGCGGCAAGTTCTTCCCGTTCATCCGGATCCGGTTCGTGGATCGGTAGGAACTCCGCGATGAGCGAATACGCGAGGACTCCCGCGGTGATGAAGAACACGCTCACTGCGACCTCGTTCACAGTGGGCAGGTAGTCGTTCATCGGGTAGCCGTCGATCACCGGGGGGATGAGGGGTGGGACGACGATGTTGAAGCGCACGGCGACGATCCCGATCACTGTGAGCACCGAGGCGAACACCACGGCACCGGGTCGGTTCTTCAGCTTCGAGATCGTGATAGCGAACGGGATGATCATCCCAAGGGCGAGTTGCACGATCCAGAAGGTCCACCAAAACGGCCCGCCCATCTGTATCGTCAACGTCGCGAGCTCGGTGTGATCGGAAAGGAACGGGATGATGAACTCGTAAAACATCAGGCCGAGGTCGATCGCGAGCACAGCGGAGAGCACCACCGCGAGGTTCCTCATGAGTTTGGCGTTGATCGGCCGGCCCACCGCCTTGGATTGCACGTAGTACACGATCGTCAGCAACGCCGTCCCTGAGACGATCGCGGAGAGCACGAATATCACCGGGAATAACCCACCGAACCACATACCCCGGGCCTGCACGACCGCGAAGATGGTTCCGGTTCCCCCGTGCACCCCGAAGATAGCCAGGGGCAGGCCGATGATCCCGAGGATCTTGAGCCATTTGTGGCCCTTGGGGATGGAGCGCATCATGCGTCGGTGGATGAGGATCGCGATCGCGAGTTCGGCGATGAGCAGCGCGATGTACATCAGGTAGAACCGCACCTCCCACGACAGCGGGCTGGTCCAGTGGAAATAGAACAGCGTGGTCAGTGCCCGATCCCACCTGCCGAGGTCGAACCCGATGAAGACGAGGGCGACCCCCATCGAGACGATCGCGGAGGCGAGCGCGGCACGGCCGATGCGTTCGAACTGGGTCATCCCGAAGACGTACACCAGCGAGGAGAGGATGAACGCCCCCGCCGATAGACCAACGAAGAAGATGTAGAACGCCACCCAGGCGCCCCACGGCATCTGGCTGGTCAGATCCGTGACGGAGAGCCCGTTCACGAGACGACTTATCGCCGGCCAGACGGTCACGGCCATCACCAGCAGTAGCGAGGAGTACCAGAGGATCTTGCGGCGGTTGATCACTGAACGCGGAATGGTGGAATCCGCATACGCGATATCGGATCGGCGTTTATGATCGGCGACGATCCGGCGCCACAGGGATGGCTTACCTTCGGTGGGGCTCTGCTTGTCGAGTGTTTGTGAGTCGGTAGTCATGGCGCACTCATCTCAAGTAGTACACGCGGGGGGCGGTGCCGAACTCTTCCTTGAGGCGGAAGGCACGGGGGTCGGCGGCGAGTTTGGCGACCAGCGAGTTGGGGTCGTTGAGGTCACCGAAGTAACGCGCATCGCCGATGCACGTTTCGCAGCATGCGGGCTCTTCGCCGCGCTCTAAGCGGTGCGTGCAGAAGGTGCATTTGCGGACGGTGCCGATGGGGGATTTGAACTGGCTCCCGCGCGCGCCGTGGTCCACGCCGTATTCCGGTGCGGTGACCTGATCGGCCCCTTGCATTTCCTCTTCGTAGGAGGTGCCGAAGTCAAACGATCTCGCACCGTAGGGGCAGGCGGTGATGCAGTACCGGCAACCGATGCAACGGTCGGCGTCGATGACGACGGTGCCGTCTGCGGCCTTGTAGGTTGCGTTTACCGGGCACACCGAAACACACGGGGGGCTGTCGCACTGCATACACGGGCGGGGCACGTTCGTGCGCTTCACGTTGGGGAACTCCCCGGTCTCCTCTTCGAAAACCACGTTGTAGGAGACACCAGGTGGGGTGCGGTTCTCCACCTTGCACGCGATGGTGCACGAGTCACACCCCACGCACTTCTGCAGATCGATCACCATCGCCCACTGGGGTTGGTAATCGTCGTCACCCGGGACGAACACTTCTGAAGTTTCCGAGGGTGGGCGCCTATGCAGCGTGAGTCCGACTTTCGCCATGAAACGCTCCTTGATAAACAAGATTTTTTTGTCCTACACGCCTACGTTAACCCGGCGAAAAACTGGGTTTGAGGACTAACGTCCCGCGGAATTACGGGATTCTTCGCTCACAAAATTCGGACCTGAACGAATAGGGTTAATGCAATTTATCCATTGCCTAATAGGAATTATTCGGGCGGAAATGCTCTAAGAAAACGTGAGCGGCGCGCTTCCCCGGAATACGGTGGATTCAAAATCCCGCCCGGATTCGATGCTCAGCACCGACACGGTGAACCTCGCGCACATCCTGCCGAACGGGTGGGTGGCGGCCTCGTCGAGATCGTGTGCCCACTGGGGGATCACGGTGGAGAGCTCCTCCTCGATCACCTTCGCCTGCTCCATCCGCAAGGTTTTTGCCTCATCGGCCTCCTCCGCGGCCCACGCTTCTCCCTCACGCCGGCAGCTCGCCGCGAGTTCACCCGCCTTTTCCATGAGCAGACGGTGCCCGGCTTCGAACGGCGCGCCTTCCCCAAACAGCTCGTTGAACTTCTCCCGCCGGTCGGCGCGGTCGGCCTCGACGTCGACCCGTTTCGACCTGCGCCCGATGAGCCCGAGCATCATCTCGGTGTCGAGGAATCTGCCCGCGTCCTCACCGAGCCACTCGATCGCTTCCTGGAGGCGGTATTCCAGTTCTCCGGAACGCAGCAGATCCACGCGCTCGTCAGTGGGTTCTCCGATCACCTCGGCGAGCACATCCCACATCTTCGCCCGGGATCGGCAGATCCATGACACCCCTCGGGCTGTTTTCGAGTCGAGTTCGGGCTGCTCCTCGGCCCTCGGGGTCAGTGGCGGTTCTAGTGGGCGTTCGTCAGTCATCTCACTCCACGGGCAAGTCAGTGGGCAGTTTCGGTGTAGGTGCAACCGTCATCGTTATCTAAGGTACCTAAGAAACAGTCCCACCCCCGGGGCCTTGTTTCCTAGGTCGACTTCACGGGCATGCGAAGGGCCGGAAACGAGAACGTTGTTGCTCGAGAACAAGGTAACTGTTGCTACCTCGACGAAAGCTAACTGCAGTCTCGTTCGCGGCATCTGCGGCTGACACGATCCCGGCCAACAGACAAGCATCTCTTAAGTGGCTCGGGTCTGGATCACCGGCAGCACGTCCCCGGGGCGGACCTCCGTGATCTCCGGGGCCACGCTCGCGAGCCCTTCCGCGAGGGCGAGGGAACGCACCCGGTGGGCAGCCACTCCCCCGGCGATCACCGGGGAAATTTCATTACCCTGCATCCTAACCGGAACGAATTGGCGCATACCGGGCCTTGCATCCCATCCCTCCCGCACCACCATTCCGACCGGGGCCGGCAGGAGTAGGCGACCCAACTGGGCGAGGACGGGCCGCACGATCACGTGCATACTCGCGTGAACCGCCCCGGGGTTTCCCGGTAGCGCGCACACCGGCACACCGTCGATCACCCCGAACCCCTGGGGTTTGGCGGGTTGGATTCCCACTGAGGAGAACCGGATCCCGCGTTCGCCGAGCACGTGGCGAGCGACGTCGTGCGCGCCCACGGACGCCCCGCCGGTGGTAATCAGCAAATCGACCTCACCGAGCAGGTCGGTCACCGCCTCGCCGAACGCCGCGGGGTCGTCGCTGCTCGTCACCGCGCGGGTGAGGGACCCGCCGAAGGATCTCACCCCTTCCGTGATGAGCAGGGAGTTGGAGTCGAGTACCTGGCCTGGCTGCGGATCGTGGGTGACCACCTCGTCGCCGGTGACGATCACCCCCACCCGCGCTTTCGGCCACACCCGCACCCGGCTCACCCCCACCCCTGCGAGCGCGGCGAGGGCAGCCCCGTCCAGGGTGGTCCCTACGGGGAGGAGTTCCTCACCCGCGGCGACGTCCGAGCCTTCCACGCGGATGTTCATGCCCGCTGGCCAGTCTCCGGGAACCTGAACAGTTTCCGGCACGGGCGCCCGGTTACTGCGGTGATCGGTGAATTCGACCGGAACTACCGTGTTCGCCCCCTGGGGTACCGGTGCTCCGGTCATTATCCGCACCGCCGCCCCTGACACCCACTGCCCGTGGGAGCCGGCGGCGATATCACCACTCACGGGAAGTCGCACATCCCCCGTGCCGGGCAGGTCAGCGGTGTTGAGCGCGAATCCGTCCATCGCGGAATTGGTGAAACCGGGAGCGGGGTCCGCCGCCCGCACCGTCTCCGCGGCGGTGCGGCCTCCCGCATGGGAGAGCGGGAGTTCCACCGCGTCGAGCGGTGTCACTTGGGCAAGCACCCCGGCGAGGAACTCTTCGAAACGGAGGTGCCCTCCCCGGGCACTCACGGAGGTCATCGTTTCACTCGGCGGGGAGGGTCTGCTCGATCTGCTCCGCGTACCGGGCGAGGAGCTCGTCTGCGTCCGCCTCACCGCCGGCGAGTGCGGCGCCGAGCGCGATGCCCATGATGTAGGAGCCCACCGGCGCCATCGGGCGGTCATAGCGGTGCGCGATCTGCCTGGTCAGATCGTGCACGAGGGGCACGTCGACTAACGCGGGATCAACCTCGAGGCGGGCGCACACATCATTGATCCACGGGGTCCACTTGTTGGAAGTCAAGTCCGTTCTACCTTCTGCTGCCATTGGTCGTGATCCTCCCACGTGTCGATGTCGTGAGTACTTGCGGGAGGTGCTGCCACCTGTTCCCACTGCAAACCTGAGTACAGACGCCGCATGGAACAGTTCACCACACCTCCCTCTTGATTAGTAATCGCGTGACGCAACGAGTGGGTCCGGTGGATCGAAACGAGCCATTCGAGCCGGTCCTCCGAGGACGCCGAGATCGCTTCGGTTCGCGCATCGGCCTCGGCCGCCGCGTCGAGCAACAGCGGCACCGCGGCGCTCACCCCGGGCAGGTCGCACGCGAGGGTGAGCACCCACTGCACGCCTTCGCCCACGAGCTCCATCCCCGCCGCCACCCCGGCCGCCGGGCCCGAACCTGGGGGGTCCTCCCTAGTCACCCACACACCCTCGGGAACCTGGAGATCCTCATACCCAACAACGATCCGGGGTTCACACCCCTCCACCGCATTGAGTACCCGCTCCAATAACCGTTCGCCGCCGATTCGAAGGTCCGCTTTGCGCACCCCTCCGAGGCGGGAGCCTCGCCCACCGGCAAGGATGATCGCAGCGGTGGGCGGGGCCATGTCAGAAGTCGACCTTCTCCCACCCGCGGCGGTCAGCCTTGGCTGCCCCCTTGGAGCGGTACACGATGTAGGGCCGGGTGAGATACCCGAGCGGGGCACTGAACACGTGAACGAGGCGCGTGAACGGCCAGATCGCGAAGATCGCGAGCGCGGAGAGCACGTGCAACTGGAAGAAGATCGGTGCGCTGGTCATCATCGTGGGGTCTACCTGCAGGGTCCAGAACTGGCGGAACCAGATCGATACCCCCTCGCGGTAGTCGTAATCGCCCACGGCGGTGTGCACCACCGTTGCGAGCACCCCGAAGGCGATCACGAGCGCGAGCATGAGGTACATCGCCTTGTCCATCACCGTCGTCGCCCCGAACACTCTCCGGTTGGTGCGGCGCCTATAGATGAGGATGAAGAGCCCACCCACCGCGGCAACGGCGGCCGCTAGCCCGATCGTGATCGCCATCAGGTGGTACATGTGGTCGGAGAGCCCGATCGCGCGGGTCCAGGATTTCGGGATGGCCAGTCCCACCGCGTGGCCGAAGAAGATCCCGATGATCCCGTAGTGGAACATCGGCGACCCGATCCGCAGGAGTTTCGATTCGTAGATCTGGCTCGATCGGGTGGTCCACCCGAACTGGTCCTCGCGCCACCGCCAGATGTGCCCGCCGACGAATAGTGCCAGGGATACGTAGGGGATGACCACCCACAGCAACATCTCTCCAGTTGTGTGGCTCATGGCCGGCTCCTTTCCAGGGTGATGGGTTGCGGTCCGCTCGGGGCGGTCTCGGTTCCGCAGAAACTCGGCCCGGGCCGTGAGGCCGGGTAGATCTGGTCGAAGTGATCCCCGTAGCCGTCGAGGCCCACGAGCTCCTCCTCCGGTCCCTCAGCGGCGAGTTGGATCATGCGGCCGCGATCCTCCTCGGTCATGGTAGGCAGGGTCGCGCAGACGGCGTCAATGGCCCCGGACCAGGGGGAGGAGATCTGTTCGAGGTGGGCGCGCAGGAGCTCCACCCCGGCGCGGTTCTGGGTGAGGATCTTCATCCCCGCTTCCACCGACGCGCTCGCGGAGAACTCGAGCACCAGCGCCAGGTGGTCGGGGAGTTCATCGTGGGAGACCTCGAGGCCGGCTCGGCGGTAGGCATCCTTGATCCGCACCAATGCCATCCCGCGGCGGCGGGTGTCACCGTTGGAGAAGTACGTGAGGTACAGGCACCCTTTCCGGCGGGTGTCGAAGGTCTCCACGTACTGCTCGCGCAACTCGATCACGTCACCCGAGAGCGCTTCCACGGTGCGCCCCAGGGGCGCACCCACCCGAGGGTCTAGTGAATCTGCGAGTTCGGCGATAGTAGGCAGCTTGGCGATCAGCGCATCGTCGGGGTAGTTGATCAGCCAGGAGACGCACGCGTGCACCGCCCGGATGTGCTCCACCGGCAGCGCGGTGTTGCGCCTGCGGTCGAAGAGTTTATCCAGTAGCGCGCTCATGTCTGCGTCCCGAGTCGCGGGGGGAACATCGCCGCGGGCCGATCCCCCGACCAGGAGAGCAGGGTGGTCTTACCGCCCGTGAGCCCGCTCATGCCCAGGGGGTTATCGCTCATGGCCTCGAGCATGCCCGGCCCGCCCTCCCCGTTCAGGGGGCAATCGGTGCCGATCGACTCCAGATCGTGAGCCTGCTCGGCGTGCGCCTGGGGGATCACGTACCTGTCCTCGTACTTCGCGATCGCGAGCAGGCGGTACATCGCTTGCATCTCCTCCCCGCTCAGGCCAACCGCGTTGGCGATCCCCTCCTTCGGCTCGTTGCCGAGGTTGATGTCGCGCATGTAGGAGCGCATCGCGGCGAGCCGGTAGAGCACTCGCTCGACCGTGGGCACGTGACCGGCGGTGAACAGGTTCGCGAGGTATTCCACGGGGATCCGCAGCGCGTCGATCGCGGCGAAGAGGTTCTCCGCATCCTCGGCGTCGTAGCCGGTGTCCTTGACGACGTCGACGACCGGGGAGAGCGGCGGGATGTACCACACCATCGGCATGGTGCGGTATTCCGGGTGCAGCGGGAGCGCCACCCCGTAGGTGTGGATGAGGTCGTAAATGGGCGAGCGTTGCGCCGCGAGGATCCAGTCGTAAGGGATCCCCGCGCGGTCCGCGGCCTCGAGCACTTCCGGGTCGTTCGGGTCGAGGATGATGTCTTTTTGCGCCTCAAACAGATCGTGCTCGTTCGGCGTCGAGGCGGCCTCGGTGACCCGATCGGCGTCGTACAGGATGATCCCGATGTAACGCAGCCGCCCCACGCAGGTCTCCGCACACACCGTCGGTTCACCCTGCTCGATGCGCGGGTAACAGAACGTACACTTCTCAGCTTTCCCGGTGCGGTGGTTGAAGTAGACCTTCTTGTACGGGCACCCGGAGATGCACATCCGCCACCCGCGGCACTTGTCCTGGTCGACCAGCACGATCCCGTCCTCCGTGCGCTTGTAGATCGCGCCGGAAGGGCAGGAGGCCACGCAGGTCGGGTTGAGGCAGTGCTCGCAGATCCGGGGGAGGTAGAACATGAAGGTGTCCTCGAACTCGAGTTTCACCTTGTCCTCGATCCCCTTGATCATCGGGTCCTTGTCCTTGTTGGCATAGGTGCCCCCGAGGTCGTCGTCCCAGTTCCCGGACCACTGGATATTCATCCGGTCTCCGGTGATGAGAGATTTCGGCGGTGAGGAGACGATCTGCTCCTGAGCGGGGGAATGCAGCAGCTTGTCGTACTCGTACGTCCACGGCTCGTAGTAATCCTCGATGCCCGGAAGCCGGGGGTTGGAGAACAGGCTGAGCAGCTTCTGCACCCGCCCGCCGCCTTTGAGGCGGAGCTTGCCGTTTTTCCCCAGCTCCCAGCCGCCGCGCCACTTCTCCTGGTCCTGGTACCCGCGCGGGTACCCCTGACCGGGCCGGGTTTCCACGTTGTTGAACCACACGTACTCGGTTCCCGCGCGGTTGGTCCACGCCTGCTTGCACGTGACGGAGCAGGTGTGGCAGCCGATGCACTTGTCGAGGTTCATCACCATGCCCATTTGGGCCATTACACGCATTGTTCTTGCTCCTATTCGTAGCGGACCGGGCTGGTGCGTTTGCGGATCACCGTGACTTCGTCACGTTGGTTACCCGTGGGCCCGTAGTAGTTGAAGGCGAACGCCAGTTGCCCGTACCCGCCGATGAGGTGGGAGGGTTTCAGCATGATCCTCGTGAGCGAGTTGTGGATCCCCCCGCGCTGACCGGAGGTCTCCGAGATTGGGGTGCCCACCGTGCGGTCCTGCGCGTGGTGCATGAACGCAGTGCCCCTGGGCATCCGGTGTGAGACGACCGCCCGCGCCGCCACCACCCCGTTGCGGTTGACCGCTTCAATCCAGTCGTTATCCTCGATCCCGGCAGCTTCGGCGTCCTGAACGCTCATCCAGATGGTCTGCCCACCGCGGGAGAGGTTCATCATGAAGAAGTTCTCCATGTACATCGAGTGGATCGCCCACTTGTTGTGCGGGGTGAGGTAACGCACCGAGATGCCCTCGTCTGGGGACCCCTCCCCGAGGCTCCGCTCCCCGAACAGGGCGGTCATGTCCAGCGGCGGTCGGAACACCGGTAGCGCCTCACCCATCTCGAGCATCCAGTCGTGGTCGAGGTAGAAGTGTTGGCGCCCGGTGAGGGTGTGCCACGGCTTGAAGCGTTCCACGTTGATGGTGAACGGCGAGTACCGCCGGCCCCCGCTCTCCGACCCGGACCATTCCGGAGAGGTGATCACCGGCACGGGCGCCGCTTGGGTGTCGGCGAACGTGATCTGTTTGCCCTCCGCCTCCGCGGCGAGATCGTGCAGGCGTTGGCCCGTGCGTTCCTCTAGGGTTTTAAACCCTTCGGTGGCCATCATCCCGTTGGTGGTGCCGGAGAGGTTGAGGATGAACTCGGCCGCGTGCAGATCCTTGTCGAGCCTCGGTTGGCCCTTGCCCACGCCCGTCGCCACGACCCCGTTGATCCCGCGCAGGTTCTCCACGTACTTCTTGACGTCGTAGGTGATCCCCTTCGTCGTCATCCCGAGCTTCTCCAGCAGCGGCCCGGTCGAGGTGTACTTCTCGTGGATCTGGGTGTAGTCGCGCTCCACCTCCACGAGGTTGGGCAGGGTGAGCCCGGGCACGGGTTCGCATTCGCCCTTCTTCCAGTCCAGCACCTTCCCGCGCGGGGTCGCGAGCGCCCCGGGGGAGTCGTGCTGCAACGGCTGGGCGACGACGTCCTTGCGCACACCCAGGTGCTTGACCGCCAGTTTGGAGAATTCTTGGGCGATCGTCTTCCAGATGTCCCAGTCGTTGCGTGACTGCCACGGGGTGACGATCGCGGGGTTGAAGGAGTGGATGAACGGGTGCATGTCGGTGGTCGAGAGGTCGTACTTCTCGTACCACGTGGCTGCGGGGAGGATCACGTCGGAGTGCAGCGTGTGGCTGGTCATCCGGAAATCTAGGGTGACCACGAGGTCCATCTTGCCCTCGGGGGATTTCTCCCGCCACTTCACGTCCTTCGGGCGGAACTCCTCGGGGGTTTCCTCCGCGCCCACCGTGTTATCGACGCCGAGGAGGTGTTTGAGGAAGTACTGCTCCCCCTTCGCCGAGGATCCCAGGGTGTTGGCCCGCCATACCGCCCAGATCCGGGGGATGTTGTGGTCGGCGTCGGGATCTTCGACGGCAAAGTTGATTTCCCCGCTCTTAAGCGCCTCCACCAGGTAGGGAATCGTTTCCTGGCCCGCCTCGGCCGCACGCTCGGGGATCTCCAGGGAGGAGACGTCGAACTGCGGGTAGAACGGTTGCCACCCGAGCCTGGTGGACAGGGCCACGGCATCGGCGGTGGCGGTGCCGGCGAACCTGCCCGCACCGGTGGTGGCCGTGAGGGTGTCCGCCCCGAATTGGTCGTAACGCCACTGGGAGGTGTGCATGTACCAGTACGTGGTCTGGGTCATCTGCCGGGGTGGGCGGGACCAGTCGAGTGCGTTCGCCAGGTGCATCCACCCGGTGATCGGGCGGACCTTTTCCTGGCCCACGTAGTGCGCCCACCCGCCGCCGTTGACGCCTTGGGTGGCGCAGAGGTTGGTGAGGGTAAGGAAGGTGCGGTAGATCGTGTCGGAGTGGAACCAGTGGTTGGTTCCCGCGCCCATGATGATCATCGAGCGCCCACCCGAATCCAGGGCGTTTTGGGCGAACTCGCGGGCGATCCGCGCCACCGCCTGGCCGGGGACACCCGTGATCTCCTCCTGCCACGCCGGGGTGTAGAGGGAGCCGGCGTCGTCGAGACCGGTGGGCCAGGAGCCCGGGAGTCCCTCGCGCCCCACCCCGTACTCGGCGAGGAGGAGGTCGAAGACGGTGGTGACGACGCGGTCGCCGATCCGCTTGATCGGAACCCCGCGCACGGCGTCACCGCGCCCGCCCTGGCCGGCGGTGTCGAACCGGGGCATGAGCACTTCGACCGTATCGTCGCGGTGCTCCATCATGCTCAGCGCGGGGTCGATCTCGCCAAGGTCGAGGTTCCACTTGCCCACCCCGTCCTGGGCGAAGCGGTGCCCCAGGGTGCCGGGGGGAACCACGACGGCGTCGGAGGCGCGGTCGAACATCACGGGTTTGAACACGGCGTGCTCGGTGTCGGACTCCTCCACGTCGAGGTCCGCCGCAACGAGGAACTTGCCCGGGTGGTACGCCCCGTTGGAATCCGCGGCCAGTTCGATGAGGAACGGGAGGTCGGTGTAGTGCCGGGAGTAGTTTTCGAACAGCTCGTGGGAGCCCTCGACGTAGAACTCCTTGAGGATGGTGTGGCCCATCGCCATCGCGAGCGCGGCGTCCGTGCCCGGGTTCGGGGCGAGCCATTCGTCGGCGAACTTCACACTCTCGGCGTAATCCGGCGCAACGGAGATCACTTTCTGGCCGCGGTAGCGGGCCTCGATCATCCAGTGCGCGTCAGGGGTACGAGTGAGGGGCACGTTGGATCCCCACATGATCAGGTAGGAGGCGTCCCACCAGTCCCCAGATTCTGGCACGTCGGTCTGATCCCCGAACACCTGCGGGGAGGCGGGCGGGAGGTCGGCGTACCAGTCGTAGAAGGAGAGCATGGAACCACCGATCAACTGGTGGAAGCGCGCCCCGGAGGAGAAGGAGACCATGCTCATCGCCGGGATGGGCGAGAACCCGGTGATCCGGTCGGGGCCGTAGGTCTTCACCGTGTACACGTAGGCGGCGGCGACGATCTCGGAGACCTCGTCCCAGTGCAGGCGCACCAACCCGCCCTTGCCGCGTTGGGATTTGTATTTGGCCGCGAGTTCCTTGTTTTCCACCAGCGCGCCCCACGCGTCCACGGGGTCGCCGTGCTTCTTCTTCAGCGCCCGGAAGTTGCGCAGGAGTTCGGCGCGGATGTAGGGGTAGCGCACCCGGGTGGGCGAGTAGGTGTACCACGAGAAGGACGCGCCGCGGGGGCAGCCTCGGGGTTCGTATTCGGGCCGGTCCGGGCCGACGGAGGGGTAGTCGGTCTCTTGAGACTCCCACGTGATGATGCCGTCCTTGACGTACACCTTCCATGAGCACGAGCCGGTGCAGTTCACCCCGTGGGTGGAGCGCACCACCTTGTCGTAACTCCACCGATCCCGGTAGAACGCATCAGCTTCCCGGCCCCCCCGCTTGTGGAGCTCGCGCCCGTCCTCGCTCACACGGCCGGTGGAGGTGAACAGCCTGCGCGTGTCGATCAACGCGTCGAAGAGCTTGTTATCGATGCCTGTCATGGTGGGGCCTCCTGACCACTTCGCACACCTCTGTAACTCACAGCACAGATTCACCCCCACTCTAGACAATAAGTTTCGGCGAGTCGCCACTTA
>CAJDUU010000044.1_pt1 | contig 17296 bp, 18 predicted proteins | sample 7391041 | NCBI WGS metagenome assembly CAJDUU01 (sample SAMEA7055689, study PRJEB34461) | soil metagenome | biome: terrestrial ecosystem; feature: Peninsula; material: soil | place: Antarctica | collected 2016 | reverse complement strand
TACTCCGACCTGCCCGTATGGCGATGGCTGGTGCTCGTGCTCGGTGCGGCGACGATGCTCCTGGGCGGGTACCGGGCCCTGCGCCAGTTCGACCTCAAACTCCTCCTCGCGTTCGGCACCGTCTCCCAACTCGGGTTCCTCATACTCCTCGTGGGGCAGGGAGACCGGGCCGTGGCCCTCGCCGGGCTCGCCCTCATCGGGGCGCACGCGATGTTCAAAGCAGCGTTGTTCCTCACGGTCGGCGCGATCGACGCCGCCGCCGGTACTCGTGACCTGCGAAAACTCTCCGGGCTCGGGCGGAACCTGCCTCAGGCAGCAGTGCCCGGGGTGCTCGCCACCATCTCCATGGTTGGGCTGCCCCCAGCTGCGGGGTTCGTCGGAAAAGAAGCGGCACTCGCCGGACTGCTCGATTCGGCCGACCCGTGGAGGTTCGGCCTGCTCGCCGCCCTCACCCTCGGATCGATCCTCACCTTTGCCTACGGGATGCGGTTCCTGTGGGGTGCCTTCGCCCGCAAGGACGGGCTCGAACCGACTCCACTGACCCCAGAGCACTGGGGGTTGTTCGTCTCCCCGAACATCCTTGCCGCCGCAGGTATCGCCGCGGGTCTCGCGCCGAAGCTGGGAGAGTCGCTGTTCGTCTCCTACGCGGGCACCTACCCGCGAGGTGAGGCCGGGCACCTCACCCTGTGGGCCGGCGTCGGGGCGCCTCTCGCGCTCACTGCCGTGATCATCCTCGTGGGGGCGCTGATCTCCTACCGCCACCGCACGATCCAGGCGTGGCAGGAGGCGCTCCCGAAGATCCCCAACACCGACACCGGGTACCGGCACCTGATGCGCCGCATCGATCGCGGGTCAGTGGCGCTCACCGCACGCACCCAGCGAGGATCCCTGCCGGTGTACCTCGGGCTCATCCTCCTCAGCACGGTGGCGCTCACCGCAGGTACCCTCGCCGCGGGAGGGTACTGGCCCAACCAGATGCGACTGTGGGATTCCCCGGCGCAGTTGATCGTGGCCGCCGTGATCGCGATCGGGGCGATCCTCGCGGTCCGCTCCCGGCGCCGACTCAAAGCGGCGGTGCTGATGGGCATCGCCGGATACGGCGTGGTGACCCTTTTCGCGCTGCACGGCGCGCCGGACCTGGCACTGACGCAGGCCCTGGTGGAGACCGTCACGCTCATCGTCTTCGTTCTGGTGCTGCGCCGCCTGCCCCCGTACTTCAGCCAACGGTGGCTGCGCAGGGACCGCTGGTGGCGGATCCTCATCGCCGTCTCCGTGGCCGTGGTGGTGTGCTGGATCGCCCTCGTCGCCCCGACGATGCGGGTGGCCGAACCGGTATCGGTCGATTTCCCCGATGAGACCCTCTACTTCGGGTACGGCAAGAACATCGTCAACATCACCCTGGTGGACACCCGCGCGTGGGACACGATGGGGGAGATTTCCGTGCTCCTCGCCGCCGCCACGGGGATCGCCTCCCTGGTGTACCTGCGCCACCGCGCGGGCCGGGTGGACAGGCTCGAGGACCTCCCCGCCCACACCTTTCCCCGCGGCGCCGAACACGAACCCGTCTCCGGTCTGCAACGCCCCACCGGCCCGGTGCGCCCCGGGCGCGGGCGCCATTGGCTCGCCGGATCCCACTCGTTGCACCCCCAGCGGCGTTCAGTGATCCTCGAGGTGACCACCCGGCTGATCTTCCACACCGCGGTGATGTTCTCCCTGTTCCTGCTGTTCTCCGGTCACAATGCCCCCGGGGGCGGTTTCTCCGGAGGGATCGTGGCAGGGATCGCCCTCGCCGTCCGCTACCTCGCCGGGGGTCGGTACGAACTCGGTGAAGCGGCCCCGCTGCACCCCGGAATCCTGCTCGGCTCGGGGATGAGCATCGCCGCTGGCGCCGGGATCGCCCCGATGCTCTTCGGGCAATCAATCCTGCAGTCGTTCATGGTGAGCTTCACCGCCCCCATCTTCGGTGAGGTCAAGGTGGTCTCCACTATCGTGTTCGACATCGGGGTGTACCTCGTCGTCGTCGGACTGGTCCTGGACATCCTGCGCTCCCTCGGATCCGAGGTGGACCGTCAGGGTGAAGCAGCGGGTCAAGTAGCCCCCGAGATTGCCCACGACTCTCCCCGGTCCACGTTCGACGACGTCAAGCCACCGATCCTCGGGGTCGTAGTACCGGAGCGGGAGGCGCGCCCATGACCGCCTCCCTCGCCCTGGTGCTCGCCGCGGGAACACTCATTGCCGCCGGTGTCTACCTCACCCTGGAGCGCTCCCTCTCCCGAATAGTGATCGGACTGTCGCTACTGGGAAGTGGGGTGAACCTCCTGTTCCTCATCGCTGGGGGGCGGGCAGGAGACGCCCCGATCAACACCCCGGGAAACGACCAAATGGCCGACCCCCTCCCGCAGGCGATGGTGCTCACCGCCATCGTCATCGCCTTGGGCCTGAGCGCTTTCGTGCTCGCGATGGCGTACCGATCGTGGCAACTCCACGGGCACGACGAGGTACAGGATGACCTCGAGGATCGGCGCCTCGCCGCGCGGCTCCTCGACGACGACGCTGACGAATCGGAGAGCGACGACGTCGATTTGGAGACCGAGGCGGCGGAGGCCCGGGATGAGACGGAGGAGGCGCAATGAACTGGCTCGTACCCATGCCGGTGGTGATCCCCCTCCTCGCCGCCGGGTTCGCGCTCGCGTTCGGGCGCCGGCCACGGATCCAGGCAGTCATTTCGATGACGGCCGTCACCGCGGTCTTCGCCGCCTCCGTCGCGCTGATGGTCATCGCCCACACCCAAGGGCCCCAGGTTGTGAACGTCGGAGCGTGGGGCGCCCCGGTGGGGATCTCGCTCGTGGTGGATAGGCTCTCCGCGCTGATGTTGGCGGTTTCGGCGGTGGTGTTACTCGGGGTGCTGATCTACTCCCTCGCCCAGGGACTCGCGGACGGGCCTGAGGAGGCCCCCCTGACGATCTTCCACCCCACCTACCTGGTGCTGGCCGCCGGGGTGGCCAACGCATTCATTTCCGGGGACCTGTTCAACATCTACGTCGGGTTCGAGATCCTGCTCGCCGCGAGTTTCGTGCTCCTCACCCTCGGCGGGACGGGGGAGCGGATCCGGGCGGGATCAATCTACGTGGTCGTCTCCCTGCTCTCCTCCGTGTTGTTCCTGGTGGCGATAGCGATGATCTATGCCGCCACCGGAACGGTCAACCTCGCCCACCTCTCCGAACGCCTGGCCGACCTGCCGGCGGACTTCCAATTGGTCCTCCAGGGGTTGTTGCTGGTCGCCTTCCTCATCAAAGCGGCCGTCTTCCCGATGTCCGCGTGGCTGCCCGACTCCTACCCCACCGCCCCCGCGCCCGTGACCGCCGTGTTCGCCGGCCTGCTCACCAAGGTCGGGGTGTACGCGATCATCCGCACTCAGACCCTCCTGTTCTCGGATTCCCGGATGAACACGATTCTGCTGGTGGCCGCGATCGTCACGATGCTGGTGGGGATCATCGGGGCCGTGGCCCAGGACGACCTCAAGCGCCTGCTCTCCTTCACCCTGGTATCGCATATCGGGTACATGGTGTTCGGCGTAGCGCTAGCAACCCACATGGGGCTCTCCGCGGCGATCTTCTACGTCGCCCACCACATCACGGTGCAAACCGCGCTGTTCCTCGTGACGGGCCTGGTGGAGCGCTACTCGGGCACCACCTCCCTCGAACACCTCGGGGGCCTGGCCAAGCTCGCCCCGGCGCTGGCCATCCTGTTCTTCATCCCCGCGATGAACCTCGCCGGGATCCCCCCGATGAGCGGGTTCCTCGGGAAGATGGGGCTCCTCCAAGCGGGCGTAGACGCCGCGACCCCACTCTCCTACCTCGCCGTCGTCGCCTCCCTGCTCACCTCGCTGCTCACGCTCTACGCCGTGGCCAAGGCGTGGAATAAGGCCTTTTGGCAACCCTCCACGCAAGAAGTGCCCGCCAAGCGGATCCCCCCGACCATGTTCGGCCCGGCCGCCACGCTCGCCACCGTGGGGGTGGCGCTCGCCGTCGTCGCGGGCCCGATGTATGCCTACACTGATGAAGCAGCGCGCGACTTATCCGCTCGCACCCCGTACGTCACCGCGGTGCTGGTCGACGGTGAGCGCGGGGAAGGCGAATCCCATGACGCCGCGGAAGGTGAAGAATGAGCCCCTATGCTGCCTCGCCGGCGAGGACGCGCCGCAGACGCCGGGCGTGGTGGACCCGCTGGCCGATCGCGATCTGGCTCGCCGTCATGTGGTCGCTGCTGTGGGGCGCACCAACCGCTGCCAACCTCATCACGGGCTTCGCACTCGCCTTCCTCATCCTGTGGTTGCTACCGATGCCCCAGGTAGGTTTCGAAGGGCGGGTGTGGATCCCCGGCGTGGTCACCCTTCTGGGTTTGTTCGTGTGGGATGTGCTCGTCGCCGCCATGCACCTCACGAGGTACGCGATCAGCCCGATGCGAACCCCGCACGGGGCGATCATCCGGGTGCAGCTGCGTTCGCACTCCGACGTGCTGCTCACCATCACCGCACAGTTCACCTCCCTGGTGCCCGGTTCGGTGGTGGTGGAAGCCCACCGCCTCACCGGGTGGGTGTACGTTCACGTGTTCGATGCGGAAATCTCCGGGGGGATCGAGGAGGCCCGTGCCACCGTGCTGGAACAGGAGCGGCGAATCATGTACGCGCTCGCCTCCGACGCGGAACTCGCCGCGGCGGGGTACCCGCCGCGTGGGTGGCTGCGGGTTCGTAAGGAACTCGGCCCCCAGCACATCACCGCGGAGGAGCATGCGGCGTTGGAAGAGATGCGCGAAGGGGAGTGGTCATGAGCCCGGTAGTCCTGATCATCTGCGGGGTGATCCTCACAGTGGCCGCGCTGACGGTGCTGATCCGGGCCGAACGCGGACCCTCCTCGCTGGACCGGATCGTTGCCATCGACGGGCTCGTCGCCGTCGTCATCGCGACCCTCACGATCGTCTCCGCCTGGACCCAGCGCACCGACCTGGTGGTGATTCTGGTGGTACTCGCCTCGGTCGGGTTCGTGGGTTCGGTGACCCTCGCACGGTTCGCAGCCGCGGACCCGCCCAGCGCCGAGGAATCCGACGCCGAGCGCGCGGAACTGGTACGCGCCCGGCTCGCCCGGGTGCGCGCGCGGATGGAAGCTGAGAGGGAAGCTGCCCGCAGGCGGGCGGGCCCAGAGGGGACGGCCGAGGAATGACGGAACAGATCATGACCTGGGCGGCGTCGGCCTTCTTCATCGCCGGTAGCCTGCTCACCCTCATCGCCGCGATCGGGCTGGTGCGCTTCCCCGACGTGCTCGCGCGGATGCATGGGGTGACCAAGCCCGGAACCCTGGGGATAGCGCTGCTGATGACCGGCCTCGCGCTATCCCTGCAGAGTTGGGAGGTGGCGTGGAAGGTCGCGCTGGTGGTGTTCTTCCAACTCATCACCTCGCCCGTCTCCGCGCACATGATCGGACGGGCGTCGGTGCGCACCCGGAAGGTCGCATCCGACCTACTGGTGGTCGACGAACTCAGTGAGGATCTCGCCCACGGGGAGACTCCCCACGGGGAGCGGTCTCCCCGGAACTAGGCCTTCGGGGTCCGCGGAGCTGTGATCCGTTTCGCACCCCGCGCGGCGAAAGCCTTCACCAGCGCGGCAGCGGCGGAGGAGACGGCAGCGAAGATCACTACCTCCGTGACGGAGATCTGGCCATCATCCGCATCGATCTCCGTCGGCGGTTCGTTGCCCGTGACGGCACGCCAGATCATCGACGTCGCTTTGGTGGCGGCGAAACCCGCCCCAAGCACGATAGCTGTTCTAACAAGTTTTTGAGTGTTCACAATTTCCTCCAGTTTGCTCCCACCAGCCTATAAGCCCAAGGGCGAAGCGAAAAACTCTTCCCCGCTTTTCCCGCGGTTATTTATTTCGCCGCGGGCGACCCTCCCGGAGGTGTGCGGGCTCATAGCAGAGTTGCCGGGCTGGCGGGGTACACTGGCGTCGATAAACGACAGGGGAGCGCGCTGAGAGTGCGCTGAGAGTGCGGGAAACCGCAGACCCTCGAACCTGCCTCCGGTTAATACCGGCGAAGGAAGTCGAGCTTTCTCTTCAACACACGAAGACCCCTTCTCAACATGTTGAGGAGGATAATTTTGCGCAGTGCAAGAACTCACTGGCGAGCCCCGCTCGCCGCGATCACCATCGCGACCCTCGGTCTGGCCGCCTGCGGTCCGGCCGACGACGCAAGCCAGACCGAGGCCGAACAACCCGATCAGGCGGCCGCCGAGGAAGAGGCCGGTGGCCAGGCGGGCGGCGTCGTGCGCGTGGTCACTCACGATTCCTTCGAACTGCCCGCAGAACTGCTCGAGGGGTTCACCGAAAGCACCGGGTACGACCTGGAATTTTCCGCCCCCGGCGACGCCGGTGCGTTGGTCAACCAACTCATCCTCACGAAGGATTCCCCGTTGGGAGACGTGGTGTACGGGATCGACAACTCCTTCGCTACCCGGGCGGTCCAGGCCGGAGTGGTCGAGGAGTACCAATCCGGGGCGCTTCCGGATGAGGCCACCGAGTACCTCATGGACGGCCACTCACTCACCCCGGTCGATGTGGGGGACGTGTGCCTGAACGTGGACCACGAATGGTTCGCAGACAGCGACCTCGAGGAACCCGAAACCTTCGAGGACATCGCCCTAGCGGACTACTCCGGGCTTACCGTGCTCACCAACCCCGCGCAGTCCTCGCCCGGGCTCGCGTTCCTGCTCGCCACGATCGCGAAGTTCGACGGCGACTGGGTGACGTACTGGGACGAACTGCTCGAGAACGACGTGAAGATCGTCGACAGCTGGTCCGACGCCTACTACACCGACTTCACCGCCAACGGCGGGTCGCGGCCGATCGCGCTCTCCTACGCCACCTCACCCGCGTTCACGATCGACGACGACGGGGAGTCCACCACTGGATCCCTGCTCGACACCTGCTTCCGCCAGATCGAGTATGCGGGAGTGCTTAACGGTGCGGAAAACCCCGACGGGGCGCGGGCGTTCATCGACTTCCTCCTCTCCCAGGAGGTGCAGGAAGCGATCCCTGAGACCCTGTACATGTACCCGGTCGCGCCCGTGGACCTCCCCGAGGATTGGGTAGCCCACGCGCCGATCGCCGAGTCGCCCCACCAGGTTGACCCGGCTGATATCGAAGCGAACCTGGATGACTGGTTACGTACCTGGCAAGACGACGTCATCGGTTAGACGCCGCAGCCTCGCCCCCGCCGCCTGGGTCGCGGCGGGGGCGCTCCCGCTCGCCTTCCTCACCGTCTTCTTCTTCGTCCCCGTCGTTACGCTCATCGGCCTTGGGTTCGTGGACGGGGGCAGGTTGGACCTGGGCGGATTCACCGAGGTGTTCACCAGGCGCCGCACGTGGCGCATCATTGGTCTCACCCTCGGACAGGCCACAGCCGGGACCGCGTTGTCGTTGCTGCTGGGCATTCCCAGCGCGTACGTGCTCTACCGGAAGCGATTCCGGGGCCAAGGAATCGTCCGAGCCGTGGCCACCGTTCCGTTCGTGCTGCCGACGGTGGTGGTCGGAGTCGCTTTCCGGGCGCTGCTCAACGAATCCGGCCCGCTGGGCTTCCTCGGGCTCGACGGCACGGTCAGCGCCGTCGTCCTCGCCCTGGTCTTCTTCAACTACGGGCTGGTGATTCGCGGAGTCGGTGGGATGTGGGAGAGGTTGGATACTCGCACCGAGGAGGCGGCTGCCGCGCTGGGGGCGAGCCCGGCGCGAGTGTTCTTCACCGTCACCCTGCCCGCACTCGGCCCCGCGATCGTCTCCGCGGCCAGCCTGGTGTTCCTGTTCTCCGCGACGGCGTTCGGGGTGGTGCTAGTACTCGGGGGACCCCGGGTAGGCACCGTGGAGACCGAGATCTGGACCCTCACCACCCAGTTCCTCGACCTGCGCGCAGCCGCTGTGCTCTCGATCGTGCAACTCATCATCGTCTCCGGAGTGCTCCTCACCGCGAACGCGGCGCGGAACAAACGGGAGGTCGCGCTGCGCCTGGCTTCCACCGTGGTGCCCCGCAAGCCCCTGAACCTGCGCAAAGACGCGGTTCCCGTTGCGCTCACCGCACTCACCGGGATCGTCCTGCTCGCGCTTCCCATGGCGCACCTCGTGGTGGCCTCGTTGCGTACCTCCCAGGGCTGGGGGCTGGGTAACTACCGGGCGCTGGGAACGCTGGGAACCCACAACGCGCTCTCGGTGACGGTATGGCAGGCCGCCGCGAATTCGGTGAAGATCGCCCTGCTGGCCACGCTCATCGCCGTGGGCGTGGGCACCCTGGTGTCACTGATCGCATCCCGCAAACCCCGAGGCGGGCACACCCGGCGCCTCGTTGCCGGGATTGACGCCGCGTTCATGCTCCCCCTGGGGGTTTCCGCGGTCACGGTCGGATTCGGATTCCTGGTGACCCTCAACCGCCCGCCGCTGGACCTGCGTTCGAGCATGATCCTGATCCCTATCGCCCAAGCTGTGGTGGCGATCCCGCTGGTGGTTCGCACTATCACCCCGGTGCTGCGGGCGATCGACCCGCGCATGCGGGAGGCAGCGAGCGTGTTGGGTGCCGGGCCCGGAGCGGTGCTCGCGCGGATCGACGGCCCGTTCCTGATCCGATCCCTCGGGCTCGCGATCGGGTTCGCGTTCGCCACCTCCCTCGGAGAGTTCGGGGCCACGAGTTTCCTCGCCCGCCCCGACCAGCCCACCCTGCCCACGGTGATCTTCCGGCTCATCTCTCGCCCCGGACCGGACAACTACGGGATGGCCCTGGCCACATCCGTCATCCTGGCGATCCTCACCGCTACCATCATGGGAGTCTGTGAACGGCTCCGCGGCGAAAGCTCAAGGGAGTTTTAGATGCTCACCCTCAACCAAGTCCAGGTCCACTACCCCGGGGCCGACCAGCCCGCGGTCCGCCGTACCGACCTGACGGTCGAGAACGGGGAGATCCTTGCGCTCCTCGGGCCGTCCGGCTGCGGCAAATCCTCCCTCCTGCGCGCGATCGCGGGCCTCGAGGCGCACCAAGGCGTGATCGCGTGGAACGGGGAGGATCTCGCCGGCATCCCCGTGCACAAACGCGGTTTCGGCCTCATGTTCCAGGAAGGTCAACTCTTTCCGCACCGCACCGTGGGCGGGAACGTCGCCTTCGGCCTCGAAATGGCGGGGATGGGGCGCGCCCAGCGCCGGGGGCGGGTCGAGGAGCTCCTCGAAACGGTCGGCCTAGTGGGCTACGCCGGGCGCAGGGTCTCCACCTTGTCCGGAGGTGAACAGCAGCGGGTCGCCCTCGCGCGCTCACTCGCCCCCGAACCACGGTTGCTCCTGTTGGACGAGCCGCTCTCGGCGCTCGACCGTCACCTGCGGGAACATCTCGCCGGGGAGCTCGCGCAGATCCTGCGGGCAACCGGCACGACCGCGGTGTACGTGACCCACGATCAGGACGAGGCTTTTACCGTCGCTGACCGGGTCGCGTTAATGCGCGCCGGGGAACTCGTGCAGATCGGAACCCCCGCGGAGGTATGGGCCGCCCCCGTGGACCCGCAGGCGGCAGCATTCCTTGGCTACCGACTCGTCGACGAGGATCGCACCGCGCTGGGGCCACGTGCCCTCCACGTTGCCCCGCAACTCCCGGCAAGCGGTGAACCGGCAGGTTCGGGTGACCATCCTTTGGACTCGGAGGGGCGCTTGGGAACCGTGCGTAGCCTCGCCGTCGTGCGCGGCGAAATGGTTGCGGAGGTCGATATCGAGGGTTGGGGCACCCACCCGGTGATCTCCCCCCGCGCGCTCGCTGTGGGGGAGAAAGTGGAGGTTCTCACCCAGGCGGATCAGGTCGCCCGCTTCACATTCGAGACGCTGCCTTCCCCTGCCCGGGCGGAAGGCCCCAGCGGTCGCTGACCCGCCGCCTTCACGCGCTCCGCCGCACTCACCGCCGACCATTGCGGTAGCAATGTCTTGACAACACGTGCGGTGAAGGGAGGTGAATTGCACGGGGCAGCGGTACCCTACGGATGAAGACATTTTATCGAGGGAGAATCAATGGCAATCGTTGTCGGTTTTGTTCCAACCCCGGAGGGACGCGCGGCGCTGGATCGTGGTGTGCTGGAGGCCAAGCTCCGCGGCCTTCGCCTCGAGGTGGTGGACTCCCACCGTGGGGGCGGTTCCTACGATCTCGAAGAGGCGCAGAAGATCGAAGCGGAGCTGAAGGAGTTCGGCACCCGGCTCAAGGAAGAAGGCGTGGATCACAACATCCGCTCTTTCGTGCGCGGAAACGATCCGACCGAAGACCTCGTGACCGTGGCGCGGGAGACGAACGCGGACCTGATCGTGATCGGTTTGCGACGCCGCAGCCCCGTGGGGAAATTGATTCTCGGATCCACCGCTCAGGATGTGCTCCTGAACGCAGACTGCGCAGTCCTGGCGGTCAAAGCTCCGAAGTAGGTGCTGAAACCGGGAGCGGGGTGGATGGTGCGCACGCGCTCCCCGCGCCCGCCGCGATGCCTCACCGGTTAGGCTTGCCGCATGACGAACCTCGACGCCGACCCGCATGAGCACGCCGGTGCCGCGGCCGATTGCAGCGGACCCGAGTTCAAAGTGATCCAGCCGCGCACCGTGCCCCTCGGGGGTATCCGAGCGATGCCGGTACGACGCACGCTGCCCCACCGGGAACTCTCCCTCATCGGCGCCTGGTGCTTCCTCGACCAGTTCACCTCCGATGGGGGAGCGGCGATGACGGTGCTGCCCCACCCGCACACGGCACTGCAAACGGTCACCTGGCCCGTCACGGGGGAGATCCACCACCGAGACTCCCTCGGCAACGACATCTACGTGCGCCCCGGCGAGCTCAATCTCATGACGGCGGGGCGCGGGGTCTCCCACTCGGAGTTCTCCCGCGAGGGTGCCCCTCTCACCGGGGTGCAACTCTGGTTGGCGCTACCGGACGGCCCGGATGCGGGGCAGGCCCAGTTCGAACAGATCACTGACCTGCCCGAGCTCACCGGCCCGGGGTGGGCGTTGACCGTCTTCATCGGCGAGCTTGGCGGCGCACGTTCCCCCGCAGCCACCTACTCCCCGCTCGTGGGGGCCGATGGCCGGATCGACCCAGGGGTAGAGGTGACCCTCCCCCTGAATCCCGAATGGGAACATGGGTTCCTCGTCTTCGACGGGGAGGTCCACACGCACGAGGAGGTGCAGGAGTACTACACCGACCCAGCGGCGGCCAACGACACGGATGACGCAGTGAGCGACGGTGCCCTCAGCGAGGGGCACCTCGCCTACGTCGGGCTGGGGCGAAACGAGGTCACCTTCACCGCGGGCCCGCAAGGTGCGAGAATCATCCTGATCGGGGGAGAGCCCGCCACGGCTTGGGCACGCGATTGGAACGGTGGTGGCAACGAGCGATACGGAAAAGTGCCCGGGCACGGCGATGAGCACATTCCCGGCCCCGACCTCCCACCGGTGCGCCTGCGCCCACGGCGCAGCCCGCACACGACCGCGGAGCAATAACTCGGGCTGCTCCTCCCCGGTGCGAACCAGGGGCGCATCCCGGTGGCGCCGGGGCGCAGGAATTAGGGCACAAATTTCTACTCCGGAACTCTAGATCGTTACGGGAAGTGGATATACTCCTTACTTTCGGCACAACGGTGTGCCTTTGACCTAGGGAACCAATATGGACAGCGCTTTAATCATCTTTGTTGTGATCTTTATTGCCGTGGCTATGGGTGGCGGCTTTTTCCTCCGCCAGAAGAGAGCGAAGCAGGCGCGGGAGTTCGCTGAGAGTCGCGGCTGGCGGCACGAGAAATCCGACCTCGGCGTCCTCGACACCTACCCTCAGCTTTTTCCCCTCAACGGCGGCGACAGCATCGAAAGCGGCAGGAACCTGGATGCACGCGATGTCATATACCTCAGCTCGGGGGAATAGGGTTGCAACTTCCCGTGCCATTCCCGAATGTGACCATTCGGCGCCGGCGTAAACTCGACCGGCTCGAGAATAAGTTCAATAAGCCACTGGAATTCCCAATGGAGGATCTGAACGCGGCGTACACGATCCGCAGTGAGCACCCTCCCGCGGCGATGGATATCATCACCCCGGATACCGCTCGGTGGCTGATCGATCAGGAGCTCAAGAACCCAATCGTGCTCCAAGATCACCACCTTTTTACCTACGCAAAAGGCCACCAGAAGGTCGAAGCTATTGACCCGATGCTCGCAGTGCTCACCGGCTTTCTCGGCCGCATTCCGCAGCAGGCATGGCAAAAAGCGCAGGGCGAATATCCCCGTCCGGAGAGGAAGCGAACCGTGCCGGTGAACCTCGAGCGGATCGTTGACGCGGTGAGGGGGTACCGCGAAACCAGGGACTAAACCTGGCGCGCGCCCAGTAGCGGCGGTGTCGGGGCGGGAGGCATAGGTCACGTATCGTGATCGCGGAACTGGTGTCTACTATGGAGGGTAGTAGAAGTGTTCTCGTCGTCTGGAGTCTCGTGACCCCCCGTTCCCGTAGTTTCATCGTTCCTGGCGTCATCATTGCCGCCGCTGTCGTGATCATCGCCGTGCTGTTATTCACCGCTTCCGGCCAAGGTGAATCGCCCGGCGGCACCGAGCCCGCCGCGCAACCCACTACCGAGCCGGACGGCGTAGTGGGCGAGGTAGTCGAGCCGACCCCACCCGAAACGGTTGATGCCGAGCGGCGAGACGCCGATGACCCGCTCGCGGTGGGGGAGGTGGACGCTCCGGTGGGGATTGTGGTGTTCTCCGACTTCCAATGCCCCTTCTGTGCGCTGTGGTCCGCCCAGACCCTACCCGAACTGGAGCCCTACGTCGCGGAGGGGCAGGTGCGGATAGAGTGGCGCGATCTCGCCGTCTTCGGGGAGGATTCCCGGCGTGCGGCGCTGGCTGCTTACGCCGCCGGCCTGCAGGGCGGGTACGGCGAGTTCAGTGCCGCACTCTTCGAGGGCGGGGAGCGCGCCAGGGGCTCGACGTCGATCAGTTCAACTCCGACCGCGAAGGCGATCTGGTGCGCGAGGCGGTGGAGCAGACCTTTGCCGAAGGCGATGAGCTGGGGGTGTTCTCCACCCCCGCCTTCCTCATCAATGGTCGCCCCGTCGTCGGCGCTCAACCCACCGAGACCTTCATCGAGGCGGTGGAGGCGGAGCTCGGCGCGGGCGAATAGGCCCCGGCGAGGGGCCCGCCTCTCCGCCGGGGGATGGCGGGGAGATCCGCGCTCGCCCCTACTCCTGCCACACGCTGAGGTCGGGACCCTTGGGGATGATGCCTGACGGGTTAACGTCCGTGTGCACCGCGTAGTAGTGCTCCTTGATCTGGTCGAAGTCGATGGTGGAACCGATCTCCTCGATGTTGTAAAGATGCTTGGCGTAGCGCCAGAGGTTGGGCATCTCGGTGAGCTTGTTGCGGTTGGTCTTGAAATGCCCGTGGTAGACGGCATCGAAACGCACGAGCGTGGTGAATAGGCGGATGTCGGCTTCCGTGAGGTTCTCGCCCATGAGGTAGGTGCGATCCGAGAGGCGATCCTCGAGCCAGTCCATCGCCGTCCAGAGTCGGTCGTAGGCGTCGTCGTAAGCGTTCTGAGATCCGGCGAAGCCGCAGCGGTACACACCGTTGTTCACCTCAGTGAACACCCGCTTCATCACCGCCTCCATCTCCTCGCGCTGGCTCTCGGGCCAGAGGTTGGGGGCGCCGTCGCGGTGGTGGGCGCGCCACTCGAAGTACATGTCATGGGTGATCCACGGGAAGTCGTTGGTCACTACCTTGCCGCTGGCGATCTCCACCACCGCCGGAACGGTGATCCCGCGCGGGTAGTCGGGATAGCGGGCGAAGTAGGCCTGTTGCAGCCGCTCGATCTTCAACACCGGATCGACCCCGCCCTCGTCGAGGTCGAAGGTCCACGAGCGGGCGTCATGGGTGGGGCCGGGCATGCCTACGGAGATGACATCCTCCAGGCCAAGCAGGTTGCGTACGATGAGGGTGCGGTTCGCCCACGGGCAGGCTTTCGCCGCGATGAGGCGGTAGCGGCCCGGTTCCACCGGCCAGGTCGGCACGTCGATGGAGCCCTCGGTCGCGGTCGGGTCGAGGGGGTCGGCCGAACGGGAGGGGGTCGAGGTGATGCGGTCGGGGATGTAGTTCATGTCCCGCGTGAACTCTTTACCGGATTCGACGTAGGTGCCTTGCTTCGCCATCTTCAACTCCTGAGTAGTTTATATATAAACTAGTTTTGCATGGTTGGGAGGTTTTGGCCAGCGCCCCCACGTTGCCGTGCCCGCGCCTCAGGGGGCCTGGCCACCCGGGGGCGGCGCGTCGGGTAGTTCCGCGTCGGCGTCCGCTTCCGCGTCCGCTTCCGCGGGCGGATCACCGGCTCTCTCCGCGCGCATCATGCGCCGGTACCGCCAGCGTTGTTGCAGGGTGGACTTGGCGGATACGTGGCCCTTGGGGGAGATGGGGTCCTCCCCCAGAACCGGATCCGGGCCGGTCTGGTAGGCATCGGTCCATACCTGGATCACCGCCCATGACACTGCTGTGAACGGGACGGCGAGGAGAGCCCCGAATGCGCCCCCGAGGATCGTGCCGATGGAGAGGGCGATCAACACCACCAGCCCGTGAAGCCGCAGCGTCCTGCCCATGACGACCGGTTGCAGCAGATCGCCCTCGATCTGATTCACGGCGATGATAATGGCCAACACCAGAAGGGCGATGAAAGGCCCCTTCGTCACTAGCGCGACGAGGGCCGCGAGGGTCGCCGCGAGGGTGGCGCCGACGATAGGAATGAAGCCGCCGACGAATACTATCAACGCCAGCGGCAGCGCCAAGGGGATACCCAGTAGGGCGATTGGCACGCCGATGAAGATGGCGTCCACCGCCGCGATGATCGCCGTACCGCGCACGTACTCACCGAGAATCTGCACCGCGCGGTCGCCCGATTCTGCCAACTTGGCGCGCGTGCGGCCCCGGAACCATCGGAGGATGAAATTCCAGATCTTCGGCCCGTCTTTGAGGAAGAAGAACAGCACGACGATCATCAGTACCGATCCGGTGACGAACCACGAGGCGGCGGTCAAGCCGGTCAGGGCTCCGCCCAGAAATTCCGGACTCGAGGCGAATTCGGTCGCCTGCTGGACCGCGGAGTCGAAAGTTGCGGTGTCGATGGGGAGCGGGCTCGTCCGGAAGAAGTCCTGCAGCTCGGCCCAGCCGTCGACCGCGGAAGTGGTGAGCTCATCCCACTCGTTTCGGACGGCGAAGACGATCCCGGTGATCGCGCCCCCCACGATGATCAGGCTCGCGGTGAATGCGGCGAGCGTGGCGAACAGGCGTGACCAGCCCTTCTTCGCGAGCCACCCGACGATGGGGTGTGCGGCGGAGGCGAGGATGAGTGCCACCAAGGTTGCTAGTACGACCACCGACAGCCGCTGCAACACCCACAACGAACCCGCCGCAACCAGGGCGATGAGCAGAATCTGAGCGCTCTTGGCTCCAGCGCGACCCAAGGGCCCCGACCACGCGAAGGGGGGTGGGGGTGCTTCCTGTGCGGGGTCAACAATCGGATTAGCCATGTGGATCCTTCCAAGTGCCAGGTCGTTGAAGATCATTGTGCAACTGATCACGCGGCGCGGGGTACCTGTTGGCAGGCAGAGGGGGTAAGGGAGGAGCGACCTGGCGCTGGTGCCGATGTTGCCAAAAGTGGGGTGACCTGCGGCTATTGTGTGCGATATGGCTAGGCGTGCTGCGATCGTGTACAACCCCACCAACATGCCCCTAGATCGGGTGCGACGGGCTGTGCAGAAGCAGGAGCGGCGCCACGGATGGCGCCCGTCCCTCTGGTTGCCGACAGACCGCGCCGACTCGGGCAGGGGGGCAACCGAGAGCGCGCGCGAGGCGGGAGCGGACGTAGTCGCCATCGCCGGAGGTGACGGTACGGTGCGCATCGCGTCGGAGGTTCTAGCGGGCAGCGGGATCCCGGTCGCCTTGTTGCCGTTGGGTACCGGTAACCTGCTCGCGCGCAACCTGCGTATTCCGCTGAACGATCTCGAGCGTGCCGTCGGGGTGGTTTTCTCGGGGGAGGAGCGTGCGGTCGATGTGTGCCGCGCCGAGGTCGAGTACCCGAGCGGGGAGCGCGCGGGGTTCGCCTTCGTCGTCATGGCAGGTATCGGCTTGGACGCCTCTATGGCGAAGGAGACCACCGCCTCCGCGAAGCGGCGACTCGGGTGGGGGGCGTACGTCTTCCCGATCGCGCGGTCGATCCTCGCGAACCGCAAGATCTCCTTCCACTACCGCGTCGACGGCGAACGGACCCGCAGCGCCCGTGCCCATACCGTGATCGTGGGTAACTGCGGCACGCTGACGGGAAACATGCTTCTCCTCCCCGCAGCCGAGGTTGACGACGGGCTCATCGACGTCGTCATGCTCAGACCGCGCGGCAGATTCGAGTGGGCACGGATCGGCACCCGGCTCACCGTCCAACGCGTGGCCAGGCGATCCCAGTTAGGGCGGGAGGCGTTGGCGAAAACCGACGAACTCAAAGCCCTCGCGTATGCCCAGGGGCGGGAGTTCGAGGTGCGTTTCGAGACTCCCCATGAGGCGCAACTCGACGGGGATTCGATCGGAAAGATCGTGGCCGCGCGGATCACGGTGGATCCGGGTGCGATGAGAATCCTGGTGCCGAAGTAACCCGAACGGAGGCGGCCCCGCGAGGAGGCGAGCGTCTGCAGTGCGCGGCCTTTGCCCATAGAATCGACGGCGATGAATGTTCACGCCGCCCCCACTCACGACCTCATCGTGGTCGGCGGGGGCCCTCGGGCCATCTCCCTGGTGGAGCGGCTCTGTGCTCGGGCCCCGGGCAGCGAGATCCGGGTGCTCCTGATCGACCGGTTCGAGGTCGGCGCGGGAGCCACGTGGCGAACCGATCAGACACCCCACTTCCTCAACAACACCTACGCTGCGCACACCACCATCTACACCGACGAATCGACCCCGATGGACGGGCCTCTCACTCCGGGCCCGGACCTCCTCCAGTGGGCGGCAGCGGTAGTTGCCGGGCAACCCCAGGTCCGAGCCGAGGAAGAACGCGGGTGGAGGGCGCCGGTCCGACCCCGCTGGGCGGCGTGCGAGGCGGCCGAATTGCGGCCGTGGTCGTACCCGACCCGGCGGCTACAAGGGGTGTACTACCGCGAACAGCTCGAAGCGATCCTCAGTCGCGCAAAGGTGCGCCTCGAGGGGATCCGCGGAACCGCCGTCGACCTGAGGGCGGAC
>CAJDUU010000019.1_pt1 | contig 17712 bp, 10 predicted proteins | sample 7391041 | NCBI WGS metagenome assembly CAJDUU01 (sample SAMEA7055689, study PRJEB34461) | soil metagenome | biome: terrestrial ecosystem; feature: Peninsula; material: soil | place: Antarctica | collected 2016 | reverse complement strand
CGCCTGAAGACCCGGGAGTTTTCAAGCCAGATCAGTGAGCGTTTCACGTGAAACGTTCCCTCGGCGACTATGCTCGGCCCAATCCTGGGTACGGTGATAGTCGATCGCCATCTTCTCCAACACGGACCCCGTCAACAAGGCAGTCGGCTGCGGCCGTTCCCTAGGGATGTTTAGTTCTGCTCGGAAGCAGGCGGCCCAACCCAAAACCTCACTGAGAACGCGACTTGTTTTGCTTTGGCCATAGGAAAAGTCGTGCATTGAAGTGAGGTTATTGCAGAAAGTTGTAAGGAGAGGCGGGCCACGACCGATCACGGTGAGTAAAATGACTGATCGGATGTACGCGTTTGGTGCCAAGGTGTTTCACGTGAAACGGTCTCCGCAACAAATCAGTTGGCGCAGCAAATGGTCGACTCCCCGAGCCTGCTCTAGCCTGCACTCCGTTAAGTTCTGCTCGCGAAGAACTAGAATGTAGTACCGCAAGGCGCCGCCCTCGATGCTAGATTCTCGAATCTTGGCTGACTTCGAACGGAGTGGGCCGATTATGCCTAAAAGAGATGCCTAAGCGATAGGTGCGCGTGAATCTCGAATCCCCAAAATTCTGCGTGTGGACATTTCGCCGACCGACGATCAGAGCGAGAAACCGCAGGGCTTGGAACCTGGACCCTTAACCGGTGCGGATGGCCCTTGAGAGCTCGTTCTTTCAGCTCGCTCGCTCTGCGCCGAACTCTAGACGATGGATAGATTCCAGCCTGGACGGCGAGCGGCCGCCCATCGATAGGGGTAGTTAACGTATAGTCGCGATATGTTCCACGTGAAACAATCTGTCGCTACGTGGTCATCGCTATGTCGACGAGGCTCCGATAGATCCGATCGGCCCCATAATCGCTAGCTTCTGCCGCCTGCGGAAAGAGGGAGGTCTCGGTCATCCCGGGGGCAACGTTGACTTCCAAGAAATGTGCAGTCCCGTCCTCGGTAATCCGCATGTCTGTTCGGCTGTAGTGACGAAGCCCAAGACTTGAGTGGGCAAGCAGGGCGAGTTCCTTGGCATTCTCAAATTGATCGCCGGTGAGGCGCGCTGGAACGAAGTACTCAGACCTGCCGGGATTGTATCTCGCATCGTAATCGTACGCGCCATTCGTGACGATCTCTACGACCGGGAGTGCAACGGGACCTTGCCCGAGATCGATCACTGAAACAGCAGCCTCGATGCCGTCGATGAATTCCTCCACCATCACCACGTCGTGGTAAGCGAAGGCGGATACCATCGCCCGTGGAAGGGCTTCCGGGCTATCGACGATATTGACACCCAGGGCAGAGCCTCCGCTCGCTGGTTTGACTACAAGGGGGAAATCGAATTGGTTAGAGAGCAAGCGAAGCATGCCCTGGGCACCTACATCGCGGAACAATGTGTGGGTGAACGTCGTAAGGCGGGGCGTGGATCCTCCGGCACGTGAGACAACCGACTTGGAGATCGGTTTTGACCACGAAACTCTTGCGCCTTGGGCGGGCGAACCAACAAACGGTATGCCGACCAAGGAGAGGAGGTCAGCTAGGGCCCCGTCTTCGCCCGTAGATCCGTGAAGAAGTGGCCAGATGACGTCGGGTTGGATCCCATCAATGGTCGACAACAGTGTGTGGTCGACATCCTTGATGGTTACTGCGAAACCAGCGCGTTGTAGCGCTTGACCGATGCGCCTTCCTGACCGGATGGAGACATCGCGCTCGTGCGAGAGTCCCCCGGCGAGGATCAGCACGTGGGCATCTTTGCCCTCGGAGTGTTGTGGGAGGGCGCTGGATCCTGATTCTTTCTGGTTGGTCACGTTAGTTCACATCCGGGCCTGGGCCGTGCGTACCATCCACATTGCTGATACCTTCGACACCGAACATATGTACTAATTCCTGTTCTTTTTGGACTACTCGAGATAGACGGCGGACGCCTTCGGCGATGCGTTCGGGGGGCGGGTAGCAGAACGACAACCTCATATTTGAACGCCCACCGCCATCGGCGAAAAATGCAGTACCGGGGACGTAGGCGACCAGCTCCGTCACCGCTCGCGGGAGCATTGTCTGGGCATCGAGACCTTCGGGGAGGGTCACCCAAGTGTAGAAGCCTCCCTGCGGTTCGGTCCACGTTGCTTGCGGTAGATATTCCTCCAAGGCACCGATCATCGCGTCCCGACGCTCACGGTAGACCTCCCGGAACTTCTTTACCTGACCGAGCCAGTCCCAAGACTCCAAGTAGGAAGAAATCGACATCTGCGCGAGCATGGACGGGCACAGGATAGAGGCCTCGGATGCGATTACCAGCTTCTCGCGTACCGCGTGCGGCGCGAGGGCCCATCCCACGCGGAAACCGGGGGAGAAGGTTTTCGAGAACGACCCCAGATAGATCACATGTTCGGGTGCGAACGAATGCAGCGCAGGTAAGGGGTCGGAGTCAAAGCCAAGGAGGCCGTAAGGGTTGTCCTCAAGGATGAGAACCCCGTGTTTCTTGGCAATCTCCACGATCCGAGGGCGCCGCTCTAGGCTGAGAGTCATCCCACCGGGGTTGTGGAAGTTGGGAACGGTGTAGATGAACTTGACTCGGCGGCCCTGAGCGAGAAGGTGGGTCAGTGTCTCGTCCAGCGCCTCCGGAACGAGACCGTCATCGTCCATCGGAACATGGACCACCTCGCCCTGAGCGGCGTGGAACACACCTAATGCACCTACGTAACTCGGTGCCTCAGCGATGATGACGTCACCTGGATCGATGAAGATTCGGGTCACCAGATCCAGTGCCTGTTGTGATCCGGTGGTAACGACGATGTCATCGGAGTGGGCCGTGATCGCCTCGTGCGCCATCACTTCAAGGATCTGCTCCCGGAGTTCTGGGAGCCCTTGACCCGAGCCATACTGCAGCGCGACCATCCCGTGTTCACGAATGATCCGGGAGGTCGTCTCCGCCACGTGCTCGAGGGGAAGTCCGTCTAGGAACGGCATCCCGCCGGCCAGGGAAACCACCTCGGGGCGGTTAGCGACGGCGAAGAGGGCTCGGATGGCCGAGGCCTTCATGTGCTGGGTTCGCTCGGAGTAGAAGTCGAACCATGGGTCTAACCGGGTTCCTTCGGCCATCTATTTCACGTATTCTTCGACTTCTGAGAGGATCGACTTCTTCGGTTGCGCCCCGACGATAGTGCGTGCAACTTCGCCATCAACATACAGGTTCATGGTGGGAATAGACATCACCCCGTAGGAAGCTGCGGTTTGCGGATTCTCGTCGACGTTGAGCTTTACCACGGTGAGGTTATCCACCTCGTTGGCGATCTCTTCGAGGATGGGGGCGACCTGTAGACATGGACCACACCAAGGTGCCCAGAAATCTACCAATACAGGGCCGGATGCTTTCAAGACGTCGGCTTCGAACGTTGCATCGGTGGTGTTCTTGATTTTGCTCATGGTTACCTTCTCTCAATCTCGCTGCGAACTGAAGTGATGGAAAATAGGTCGGGACTACGCACTCGTGGCGAGCTCTGCGCTGCTAGCAGCCGACTCTTCGGCGAGGAAGCGTTCTGCATCAAGTGCCGCGGCGCACCCAGTGCCGGCGGCCGTGATGGCCTGGCGGTATTGGTCATCGACCACGTCACCTGCGGCGAAGACGCCGGGAATGTTCGTGTGGGTACTGGGTGATGAGACCTTGATGTACCCGCCTTCCTTGAGTTCGATCTGCCCCTCGACCAGCTCGGTACGGGGGAGGTGCCCGATTGCGACGAAAACGGCGCCGACCTCAAGGTCGCGTTCTTCTCCGCTGACGGTGTCACGCAGGCGCACGCCGGTGACGCGGCCATCGCCAAGGATCTGCGCAACTTCACTGTTCCAGGAGAATTCGATCTTCGGATCTGCCATCGCACGATCTGCCATGATCTTCGAGGCTCGAAGTTCGTCGCGGCGGTGGATAATCGTCACCTTGGAGGCGAATCGAGTGAGGAACAGGGCCTCTTCCATGGCGGAGTCCCCACCACCGACAACCGCGATGTGCTGATCCTTGAAGAAGAAACCATCACAGGTGGCGCACCAGCTTAATCCGTGTCCGGTGAGCGCCTTCTCTTCGGGTAGGCCAAGCTCTTTGTACGCCGAACCCATTGCCAGAATCACGGAACGTACCCGAAAGGTTTCGCCATCGGAAGTGGTGACGGACTTTACGGCGCCGTCGAGTTCTACTGACTCGACATCCTCGAGGCGAATATCGGTTCCGAAGCGTTCGGCCTGCTGCTGCAGGTTCATCATGAGCTCCGGCCCCATGACCCCCTCGGGGAAGCCGGGGAAGTTTTCCACATCGGTGGTGGTCATGAGAGCGCCACCGGCATCGATCGAGCCGGCGAACATCAGGGGTTCCAAGCCAGCTCTGGCGGCGTAGATCGCAGCGGTGTACCCGGCCGGGCCGGATCCGATGATGATGACGTCACAGGTATTCGTAGACACGGGTTGTTCCTAACGCTGGTTTTTACAAGTCTCACATATGCCAACGAAAAAAAGCGCGCGCGTGTTCCTCAAACCCGCCTGCTTCGTGACCGGAGTCACTTAATTTCGATTTCGGCGAGTTCGATCCGGTTCAATCCATCGGAATCTGCAACGGGAAGTTCGGGAAACCACAACACGATGGTGTCCGTTTTCACGGGTTCATCAAAGGTGAAGGTGGTTTCCCCATCCATCGAGCCGGAAGCAAGTGCCTCGCCTTTGGTGGGATCCTGAGGGTCGCCGGCCCGCACCTCGACGTTGCCACCCTTTCCTCGCAGGAGGAGAACGACTTCTGATACCTCTGTTTCCTCGTTGAGCACGACGGAAAAACCAAGCCCATCCTTGATCGCATAGTTGGGCGCGTTGTACCGCAAGGAGCGCCAGAACGTATCAGGATCGGAGTCGATTGCCATGTACGCGAGATCCTGGTTCTCCCCGCTTCCTGTAGAGGGATCGTAGGTGAGGGCTTCTTTGATTTCGATCTCCGCCGGGGGTTCCTCACTAGGTTCTTCCTCGACGACTTCCGGCTCTTGAGTTTCGGGCTCGGGTTCCTCTTGCGCTTCTTCCGTTTCCGAAACGATGGGGTTTGGTGGGGGAATCGATGATGGGTCGAAGTTTCGGGCTGAACGCAGACTCGAGCTAGCCAGCACCAGAGCAAAAACGACCAAAGCCAGCATCGCTACAAGTACGAATCCTGCCGGTTTGAAGCGCCGATCCGTCTCGTCACCGACGGGCCGGAAGTGTTCGGCTAAGCCAGACGTGAAAGTGCGGATCCTGTCCCGGGAGTCGCGCGCACGTGGCGCGGAGGGGAACCCCGCAGGGTTTTGAACGTTTGCGGGAGGCGTAGGTGCTGGCTCCACCGGTGCGAAGTGGCGCGGTGGGGGTGGTGGGAGGGTTGAGTCCCCGCCACTGGCCTCGACTTGTGGGGAGATGGCCTCGGAAGGGCTGTGGCGCTGGAGAGCGGCCGGCTCGCTTTCTGCTTGCAGATCCCATCCCCGGGGAGGTCCGATCACTGATGCCGCAGGAGCGATGAAGTGGCCACGGGCCCCGTCATCAGACGCGCCCTGCGGTGCCTCCTGGACGGAGTCCTGCGAACGCACCTGCGCTGCCGGTTCTTCAGGGTCGTGTTCCGGTGCCTGCTCCGGTGTGAGGCGGGCGAACTCCTGGGTCTGATCCGAGGTGTCCTCATCAACGCTGACTGCCGTGAGCTCCCCGGTGGTGAAATCTTCCGCAATCATCAGCGCAGGCGCGCGAACGGGTAGTGGTTGCCACGGGCGAAGGTTCTCCGCCAGTTCTCTGGGGGTATGAGGTCCCTCTTCGAAGGGGCTCACCGTCACATGGCATAGTCGGATCAGATCCAGGGGTGCATCCGGTGCGATCTCGTGGAGATCCTGTGCGCTGGCAATCGATTGTGGTGCGCCGGGAAGGTTGACCTTGCGTTTGCCCATCCATTTGCCCGAGAGCCCCGCGAAGAGCACGTGAGCTAACGCTATCGTGTCTTTACGGGCACCAAGTTCGGAAGATTTAGCGGTGTCACCCGCGAGAGCGGAGGCGAAACCCAAACCAAGAATTTTGATCGTATCGTCAGCGATTGCAATGGAATCGGGGGTGAGGGCGAGGTGCTGTACCCCTTGGCGGTGCGCGCGTTCAAGCGTTGTAGCGGCCTCCCCGACGATTGAGCGCACGTCCTCTGGGGTGAGGCCTCCGGCTGCGATCAGCTCCGTGAGTGTTGGCCCGTTAACTGGCTCGGTGATCACGATTCCGTCATCGCGGGCCTGCAGTACACGGTAGATCTTGGGGAAGTGTGGATCGGACAGTACCGCCCGGCGCCGGGCGGCATCGATGGCAGCGGCAACCCGGTCGGCTTCGCCGCGGAGCACTACCACTCGGATCTCCTTGTCCAAGATCGTATCCTCCGCCTGCCAAGTGGTGAGGGAGTGATCATCCTCGACATGCGAGTGTGTACGGGAGATTAGCCGATAGCGTTCAGCGATTGTATCGCCGGCTTCCCACTGCTTACCCACAACACCCCCTACCGATTCTGGCGAAACAAAGAACGAACCTATCTTACGCAAGGTTGCCACCCCGGGAACCCCCTGAACCTTGGGTGCGATGCGCCGCGTGAGGGGGTGAAGCATCGCCACTCCCCGAAGAATCAACCCCTCGAGTTCACCGACCCTCAGGAGCTGTAGGAGCACTAGGTAGCCTACGCCCATGATCAGGCCGATAGTGATCACCCGCAGTAGTGAACCTATCAGTCCTGCTTGCACCCCCCACAGGTGCAGTATCCCCCACCCGATCAGCGCCGGTGGGAGCACGGCGGCGACTAAGCGCACGTGGGTGCGAAGCACGCGTGCGCCGTCGAGGGAGGGAAGCTTCTTCCGCAGCGCAAGATAGGCCATGAGCGCCCCGAACGAGTTCGACAGCGTGGTGCCCAATCCTGCCCCAACAACGACCCACCAGTTCGGCGGGAAGAAGAAGTAGGCAGCGGCGCTGGATGCGACCACTATCAGCATCATCGGGATCTGGATGTGGAACAGAGTCTTGGTGTCTTCGTAGGCGAAGTACACCCGTTGGATCATCGTCCACGCCCCGATCGACACCAACCCGAGGGAGAACGCCACTACGACGTGACCGATTGCCTGCTGTTCCACCCACGGTCGTGTGTCAGCGAGGATGACCACTACTGTTGGGATCGCGAGCACCATCAAGGCTGCGGTGGCGAAGACGGTGAATACTCCCAGTGTGCGCAAGCCCATTGATAGTTGGTTGCGCACCGCGATTGCCTTCCCTGCGGCGGCGTGGTGGGAGAGCCGGGTGAACATCGCCGTCACCAAAGAGACGGTGATGAGTGATTGGGGCAGCATGAAGATCATGAATGCGTAGTCGTACGAGGCGTTCGCCCCAACAGTGATTCCCATCTCTGCGCCGGCGTTGTCGGCAGCCACGGCCAAGTTGGAGATGATGAGGTACCCCAATTGCCCCACCGCTAGCGCCGCGAAAGCCCACCCAGCGACCTTGGATGCACGCCCGAGTCCGGAGCCTCGGATCTTGAATACTGGGCTGAGGCGGAAGCCGCTGCGGCGCAGGGGAATTAGGAGTACGAGGGCTTGGGCCGCAATCCCTGCGGTGGCAGTTCCCGCGACGAGCCAGATCCGGGTGGAGTCCCAATCGCCAGGCGTGGCAGTTGGCTCGTGGTATTCGCCAAATAGGAACAGGTACACACCCAATCCGATGATGGAAACCACGTTATTGAGCACGGGAGCCCACATGTACGGGCCGAAGTTCCCACGAGCGTTGAGAACCTGCCCGAGCAGCGCGTAGAGCCCGTAGAAGAAGAGCTGCGGGAGGCAGATATACGCGAACGTCAAAGCCAGGGGCTTCCACTCCGGGCGCATGGAAGCCGCGTAGAGAGTGAGCAGGAATCCGGCGCTCGCGGTGAGGATCGCGGTGATCCCCGCAAGGGCCGTGACACCCAAGGTGAGTAACTGGTTGACGTAACGGTGCCCGCCATCGGGCGCCCGCATCGCACGAACGATCTGGGGGACCAGTACAGCGTTCAGCACCCCACCCGCGATGAGCATGTAGATAATCGTGGGGAGCTTATTCGCTACAGAAAAGGCATTCGCCGCTCCGCCGACGGTTGCGATCGCGGCGGCCAGCATCGCCGCACGCACGAGTCCGAGAACGCGTGAGACCAAGGTTCCCGAGGCCATGATGGCTGCCGAGGAGGCGAGAGATTTGTTAGCCATGTTGCTCCCGGCCGTGACGCCCAGATGCGTTACGGAAGTTTCGAATCAAACCAAAGAGAAATCCGACGGCAACAATACCTGCAATTACCGCCGTGCCGGTGGTTTCCCAGTCGGCCCGAACCCGCACGGTGAAGGTCTGTGGAGCGGCAACGTCGGTTCCTTCGTTATCCAGCAGCCGGATCGTTGCGGTGACGTTCCCGTTGGCGACCGCGGTGATAGGTACACGGACGGTGCTGCTCTGCCCGGGATCGAGTGTGGATTGCACCGGTTCCTCCGCGAGGAGCCGGACGTCTCCAGGCTGCACCACCACAGTGGGCGTTAACGGGATAGGGCTGAAGTTCTCTACTCCAATGGGAAGCTCCCCGCCCTGCGAAATGAGGTTCACCGTGGAGGGTTGTTCGATTTCCAAGAACTGCGATTCTGCCCCTCTCCGCACCTCGGTGAGGAGCTCCTCTCGGATGTCTTTCTCTTCACCTAGGGCGTGCGAGAGCGCGAGGAACGCCGCAGAGTCGAATAACGAGGCGAAACGGTCGGGATCTTCCGTGATCTGCGCCAAGGAGTAAGCACGGGAAAGGGAGTCGGTCAGGTCCGCAAGGTCCACCGGCGAGGTGTCAGATGCGATAGGCAAAGGCGAGCTGAGCGAAAAGTCAGACTCCGCGGGCGGGGAGGGGGAGGAAAGTTGCACCCATGGCGCGGAGGTGAGTACCTGGAGGTTCTCCGCCACCAGTTTTGCATCCTCAGAAGTGATTTCAGGCGGCAACGTGATGAACAGCTGCGAGTTCTCCTGACTGTAGATCAAGGTCCGGGCGCGAAGTTCATGGGGAGGGGTGCTTTCGAGAAAGAGATCCGCCAGATCTTGCTCGGGGGAGCGAATAGTGATGTGTCGCGACGTCGGAGGAACGAACTCGGCTCCCGTCGGAGTGGGGGGCACGAATACCGTCGTGATCGCTTCGTCGAAGCGTGATGCTGACCCGGGTGCAAGCGGAGTGAATGACCACAAAATATCGTCGTCGGCGGTGAGCCCGGCGTTGCGGATGAGTTCGTCGGCGTAGGCTTGGTTCCTTTGCCGGAGTCGTTCTCCGTCCTCACCGGCACGGGTCAGCGCGGCGTAGTCGGGAGCTGCCCAGCCAAGGGAAACGACAGGGCGGGTATCGCTTTGGCGGGTGACGGCCCGGCTGATCTCCATGGCGTCAGGAGAGGTGGGCCATTCGAGCGGTTCGGTCGTTTCGGGAGGGTCCTCGGCGTCCTCTCCGTCAGCCTCGCCCTGCGTGCCGCCGGGGGAGAGGAACTCCGCCAATCGGTTCGCCGGAACCGAATCGAGGAGGGAGGCGTCAACACCCCAAGTGACCTCGTGGTCAGCGAGCTCTTCCACGATCTTTGTGACGCGTTCGCCGGCCGTTTGCGCTATTGGCACCCGTTCCGAGAGCGCCTCGAGCCATTCTGGTTCGGTAGGGGTGAGCGGCACAGCGACGCTCATCGGGGCCGCCGGCAGCTCCTGGTTCGGGAACCAGATGATCGTGGATCGGACGTGGTCACGCAGTTGTTCGCCCTCCTCGTCGGTTGCCGTGACGACCAGTTCAATTCCTCGCGGGCCGATCTCGGAACCGTAGTCGAAGGGCGAGTTCTCCACCGGGATCACCATCTCGTACCCCAGCTTTCCTCCGGGTTCGATTTCTGAGTCGAGATCATGACGGGCAAGGGTGAGGGGGGCGATGTCGTCCTCCTCGGCGAGCCACTTAGTCAGAGACTCATTACTTAACACGGGAGTGCGCATACGCCACCACACGGTGAGCGAATTCACCGGAACCTCCGTGTTGTTGACGATCTCTCCGGTGAACGTCAACTCGTCGTCCTCGCCTAGGTACTCCGGAGCGGCCTTGTCCAGCGAGATCTCGATTCGATCGGCGGGAGCCGCGAACGCAGGGAGGGATAGGGGCGGGATCATCAACGATACGGCGAGGAGGATGAAAACCATTCCCATCACTGACGTGACGGGGCGGAGCCGGTTCTGCCAGGGGATCACGGCCGACCAAAAAGCAGATCTCGGGCTGTGGCTACGACACGCCGTTCATTCGGATAGGCGAGCATGGCGGCGACGTCCTCCAAGGGGATCCATGCAGCTTCTTCCGCTTCTTGATCTGGATCGTTCTCCACGGTGATTTCGCCGGAGAGAAAATGAAGGAGGTAGTGATGAACGACCTTGTGGACCCGCCTGTTCGTACCGGAGAACCAGTAATCGATGGTCGCGATGTGGCGGATCACCTCGGAGCTGATCCCGGTTTCCTCCTCCACCTCACGTACTGCAGCCTCCGGCGCGGTCTCCTCACCCTCAAGGTGGCCCTTGGGCAGGCACCACTCCAACCTGCCTGCGCGGTTTCGGCGAGCGATGACGGCAACGAACGCTCTCCCCCGATCGACCTTCACGACGACTCCTCCGGCAGAGGTCTCATCAACGATCGGCATCGAAGAAGTTGCTCTAGGTGGTGGGGGCGTGGGGACCGGCGGTCGGGGGTGGCGTTGGGGGGAGGGAACACTGGCAGACATATCCACACTGTATCTATCGAATCTGTCCGACACCTTGCGGCGCTGCGGTGGGAGGGCAATTTGGCCCACAAAACTCGCGCCAACTTCACTAAACCGACGAAATCATGGCACGCTAATGAGTTGTGTCCCCTAGTCATTCTTCCGATCCGTCAACACTCCTCCGCGCCGCACTGGGAGTGATCGCTGAATTCTCCCCAGAGGTGCTCGACCTGGGGCGAAAGTTCTCCGACGCGGGATATGAGCTCGCCCTCGTGGGCGGCCCGGTGCGGGACGCCTTCCTCGGACGGCTTAGTTCCGACCTGGACTTCGCCACCAACGCTCACCCGGATGAGACCGAGAAGATTCTTTCGTCATGGACGAAAACTCACTGGGATATCGGGCGCGACTTCGGCACCATCGGCGCAAAGAAGGGCGACGTCGTGGTGGAGGTGACAACGTACCGGAGGGAGTCCTACGATCCCACCACCCGCAAGCCCGAGGTGGACTACGGTGACACCCTCGACGGGGATCTCTCCCGCCGTGACTTCGCCGTCAATGCCATGGCGATCCGGCTTCCTGACCTGGTGTTCGTTGACCCCTTCAACGGGTTGGAGGATCTCGCGAATAAGATCCTCAACACCCCTGTCACCGCGGTGCAATCCTTCGATGACGACCCTCTGCGGATCATGCGAGCGGCCCGTTTCGCCGCGCAGCTCGACTTCGCGGTGTCCGAGGAGGTACTCGAGGCGATGAGCGAGATGGCCCCGCGCCTCGAGATTGTCTCCGCGGAGAGGATTCGCGAAGAGTTCGTCAAACTCATGTGTTCTGACAACCCGCGCACTGGGTTGGAGCTGATGGTTCACACCGGGGTGGCCGATGTGATCTTGCCCGAACTACCCGGAATGCAGTTGACGATCGACGAACACCACCGCCACAAAGACGTGTATGAACACACTCTGACCGTTCTTGATCAGGCGATTTCGCTGGAAACAGGTCCGCAGGGACCTGTCCCTGGCCCCGACCTGATCCTGCGACTCGCGGCCCTTTTTCATGACATCGGCAAGCCTGCCACGCGCCGTCACGAACCCGGGGGCGGGGTGAGTTTCCACCATCATGAGGTGGTGGGCGCGAAAATGACCACGAAACGTATGCGCGCGCTGAGATTCGACAAGGCCACCATCAAGGCCGTGTCCAAGCTGGTCGCCCTACACCTGAGGTTTCACGGGTACGGCGACGCAAAGTGGTCTGACGCCGCCGTGCGCCGGTACGTCGCGGATGCCGGCGAGCAGCTCGAACGGCTCCACCGACTCACCCGGGCCGACTGCACTACCCGGAATAGGCGCAAGGCCGCTCGCCTCTCCCACGCTTACGACGATCTGGAGAATCGAATCGCGGCGCTCGCACAGGAGGAGGAACTCAAAGCCATTCGCCCGGATTTGGACGGTAACGAGATCATGGAGATCCTAGGCCTGCGACCGGGTCGAGAGGTCGGTGCGGCGTACAAACACATGCTCGCGGTACGAATGGAGCGCGGACCCATTTCGCGTGAGGACGCCGTTGCCGAACTCCGCCAGTGGTGGGACCAGCAGGGTTAGCCCGGCCTGATTGCGGCCTGGCGGCTACTTCTTCGCCAGAACCATCCTGTCAGGAGAACGTACAGAACCGTCAAGGTCGCAAATAGGGGAGCGGACCAGCCTGTGTCGGGCAGAGCAACGGCGGCGAGTACTGCGGCGGCGGAGAACGCCGCGTTGTACATGGTGTCGTACAGGGTGAACGCACGACCCCGGTAGGCATCCGCAGTATCCCGTTGCACGATCGTATCCACGGCGATCTTCACCCCCTGCACCGATAGACCCAGGAGAATCGCCGAAACCGCCACGACCGTGAGCCTGTGCGTGGCGCTGATGAGTGCCTGCGAGAGGGTGCCGATCCCGAGGCAGATGATGATCCACCGCCACGGTGGAAGCCACCTGTGCGCGAGGGGGGTGAGGATGATCGCGAGCCCATTGCCAGCGAAGGAGATACCGGAAAGCAGCCCGAACATTGCCAACCCTTGGCTGGGAGCACCGGGGTCGGTCAAGAGGTTCCGTGACATCAGCAGTAGCGCGATGAAATTGATCCCATATAGGAATCGGTGGCTCGCCATCACCGTGAGAGCAAGGGCGGGGGTGCTCTGGGTGATCAGGTGACGGGCGCCCTCGGCGATATCGCCCGTCACTCGGCGGATTTGCTGCCAGGCGGCGGAAAGGCCGGTGCTTTCGGGCCTGGCTGGACCCAGTTGGTTCGGCCCCAGGCGCAGAGCGATGGCGGAAGCCGCCGCGAACAAGGCGGCTGCGGCGATGAGGGTCGCGGAGTCCTGGAACGCCCCTGGCGGGAAGAAGATCCCGAGGAGGAATCCCAGGGCTGCTCCGAATACCGCTGAGACTCCCCCCAGTGTGGGGGAAAGGGAGTTGGCGGTGAGGAGACGCTCCGGGGGTACCACCCGCGGGAGCCCAGCCGAGAGGGCGGCGAGGAGAAACCGGTTCACCCCTAGGGTGATCAGCGCGAGCACGTACACCCCGATCGTCACCCCCTGGGTCGCCATGATGAACGCAATGACGATCGTTAGGACGGATCGGGTGAGGTTGCCGTAGAGAAGCACCTGGCGGCGCCGCCAACGATCCAGGAACGGTCCCGCGAACGGCCCGACGATAGTGAAGGGAAGCAGGAGGATCGCGAACGCCCCGGCCACAGCGGCCGCAGTGGCAAGGTTCTGGGGGGAGAAGAAGAACAGAGTGGCCAGCCCGATTTGGAACATCCCATCACCGAACTGGGAAACCAGGCGCACGGAGAAGAGTTTCCGGAAGCCTCCGAGACGTACGAGGGCCTTGAGGTCAGAAATGACCCCGCGGCCACCCGAGTCGTGTGGCGCAGCAGTGGGCGTAGGGGGTGCGGGCATGAACCCTTCCGGAAGGTGAAGAGGAACCACGTTGAGACTAGCGCCCTTTTGACGCAGGGGTGTCCGAGGCCTTTTGTGAGATGAGGCCGAAACTCGGAGAACAGCGCACGCGCGCGCGAGTCGCCATCGGCGCTGACGGCTCTGCCAAGACGCGCGGCGATTCTCCGACGTAGCCTAAGGGGAATAGGAACCTGTGAATGGTCGAAGGAGGATCATGGTGTATTCGTACGAAACTTTGCTCGCAGCTATCGCGCCCACCGGTGCGTCGCGTGAGGTTCACGATCCGGCGACCGGGGAGCTCATCGCTTCCGCTCCGGTGGGCAATCCTGATGCAGTTCCGGAGGTGATCGCGAGGGCCCGCGCCGCGCAACCTCAGTGGGCCGCCCTTTCCGACGACGATCGTCGCGCGTACATGCACAAGGCCGCGGACGCTATCGAGGCGAACGCGGAGGCTCTGGTAGAGATTCTCTCCCGGGAGCAGGGTAAGCCGCTGAACGGTCCCAATGCCCGTTTCGAGGTGGGTGGATGCGTGGCGTGGTTGCGTACCGCCGCCGACACGGAACTCCCCTTCGAGGTGATCATCGACGACGGTGAGACGTACGCGGAGATGCACTACCGCCCGCTCGGCGTCGTCGGCGCGATCACCCCATGGAACTGGCCGATGATGATCGGAACCTGGCAGATTGCTCCCGCGCTGCGAATGGGGAACACAGTTGTGCAGAAGCCTTCCGAGTACACCACCCTTTCTGGGCTCGCGCTCAACCACGTGCTCAACACCGCACTCCCTGAGGGTGTGTTGAACACAGTCGTCGGCGAAGGCGATATCGGGGCGTTACTGGTGGAGAGTGACGAGGTCGACAAGATCATGTTCACCGGTTCGACCAACACCGGAAAGAAGATCCTCGAAGCAAGCTCGGGCAACCTCAAGCGCCTGACCCTCGAACTCGGCGGGAATGACGCCGGTATCGTGTTGGATGATGTCAACCCCAAGGAGATCGCCGAGGGACTTTTTTGGGGGGCGTTCATCAATACTGGGCAGACCTGTGCGGCGCTCAAGCGCCTGTACGTGCCCTCGTCGATCTATGACGCGGTGGTGGAGGAACTCGCCGAGTTCGCCGCGAACGTACCCATGGGTGCGGGGATGGAGGAGGAGAACCTACTCGGTCCCCTGCAGAATGAGATGCAGTTCGATGTGGTCGACCGTTTGGTGGAATCAGCGAAGGACTCCGGGGCCCGAGTGGTCATGGGCGGTGACCCCGATCGTGACGCACCGGGATATTTCTACCCCACGACGCTCGTTGCGGATATCGATCCACAGAACGACCTCGTTGTCGAAGAGCAGTTCGGCCCCGCTCTTCCGATCGTTAAGTATGACGACCTCGAAGAGGCGATCGCGTGGGCCAACGGGTTGGACGTGGGCCTCGGCGCCTCGGTGTGGTCTGCCGACCGCGGGCGCGCCCTAGAGGTCGCCGCCCGCATTCAGGCGGGGACAGTGTGGATCAACAGCCATGGTGGAATCCACCCGGCAATCCCCTTTGGTGGGGCCAAGCAGTCCGGTTACGGCCTAGAGTTCGGAGTCGAAGGCCTCAAGGCTGTTGCCCAACCGCAGGTGATAAACGGCTAAGAATTCGCGACCGGGCACCGGTGAGGAACCTTATTCCCGGTGCCCGATCTCGAGTTGACACCGTAATGAGGGAGGCCGGGCCCACAGTAACCGAGAGGATCCTGTGAACGAACGGTGCGATTTCGCGCACCTTCTATTGATTTCACAGGTTGGCCAGCCATACTAAAAACGCGAACGCTTCTGCCCTACGCATTTGGAAGGCTCACTGTGCCGAAAGACCGCGGATCCTCTCGGAGACCCTTTGACGAGGTCGTCTCGGGAAAACCGGCTTCCCCCCAACCGCCTGCTCGACGCTCCGTGAAGAATCCAGGAGCGGGCCAAGGTTCCGCTTCCGGCCAGCGAGCCGAAGCTGGGGCAAGAACCGGATCAGGAGGGAAACCCGCCGGGTACCGGGGGCGCAGATACCAAGAGCCGAACAGGTTCTGGAACTACCCCCGGCCGAACAAGGGGCCGATCCACCGGTGGTTGCCAAGTTGGAGATTCCTCCTCGGCGGATTCTTCGCAATGCTGCTGCTCGGGGTGGGGCTGTTCGTCACGGCATATGCCGTGCTCGATGTTCCTGAACCGGAGGATGTCGCGACGGCGGAAACCACCACCGTCTACTACGCAGATGGCGAGACACAGATGGGGCAGTTCGCTACTGTGCGCCGTACAATCATCGACACCGCCGAGCTGCCTGAACACGTGGGCAATGCCATAGTCGCCTCGGAGGATCGACGGTTCTACTCGAACGTGGGCGTGGATCCCATCGGTATCGCCAGAGCGTTCATCAACAACGTCACGGGTGGTGAGCGCCAAGGTGGCTCAACGATCACTCAGCAGTACGTCGAGCGGTACTACACCGGCGACACACTGGGATACCGAGGCAAGGCGAAAGAGGCGATCCTCGCGTTGAAGATCGATCGCGAGCAGTCCAAGGAGCAGATCCTCGGCAACTACATGAACACCATCTATTTCGGCCGCGGGGCTAACGGGATCGAGCAGGGCGCGATCGAATTTTTCGATAAACCCGCAAGCGAGCTAACTATCTCCGAGTCGGCACTCCTCGCCGGGATCATTCCGGCACCCTCAGCCTGGGACCCATCGGTCTCTCCCGATCGGGCCGAACAGAGGTGGAACCGGACGCTGGATCTCATGGTGGAAGCGGGTTTCATCAGTCAGGCCGAACGTAACCAACAGGAGTTCCCGCAGGTGCGCGAACCGGGACGAGCAGACACTTTCGAGGGCCCGACCGGCTATCTGCTCCGGTTCGTCAGAGATGAGTTGGGTGCCACGGTCGGTTTCGACGACAACGAGATCGATACCGGCGGGTATCAAGTCATCACGACGATCGACCCTGATCTGCAGGAGGCCGCCGTCACCGCAGTGGAGAGCCTGCCTGATGACCGCTCTCCCAATCTCCGGGCCGGGTTGGTCTCGCTCGACAACGAGACGGGCGCGATCCGGGCGATGTACGGGGGCAAGGACTACATCGAAGAACCTTTCAGTTCCGCGACCGACGCGAAGATGCAGGGTGGCTCGACGTTCAAGATGTTCACCCTGGCTGCCGCGTTGGAACAGGGGATCGGCCTGGGGAAGACATACCCCTCCTATTCGCCCATGGACATCAATGGGTGGGAAGTGAACAACTACTCCCAGGGAAACCGTGGCAACATCAACCTGGTCACGGCAACGCAACATTCGGTGAACACCACCTATGCGCTCCTCAACAGCGAGATCGGTCCGGCGAATACGAAAGAGATGGCGATCAGGCTAGGGCTCCCGGAAGGCACCGCCGGCCTCGAAGACGACACGGCGAACGTCCTCGGTTCCGCGTCGCCCCGCGTGATTGACACCGCGAGGGCGTTCTCGACCATCGCCAACGGCGGAACAAAAACCACCCCGCACATGATCGACTCCGTCAAGACTACGGATGGAGCGACGGAGTATGTGGCGGAGCACGACACCGAGGAAGTGCTCGACCCGCAGATCGCCGCCGACGTCACGTACGCCATGTCGAAGGTCGTCGAGGGTGGAACGGCCAACACAGCCCACGCGCTGGGACGCCCGGCGGCTGGAAAGACGGGATCCTCCAGTCACTACAAGTCCGCGTGGTTCGCCGGATTTGTGCCGCAACTCACCACCGCGGTGGGGATGTACCAGCCGTTGGCCGATGGCAAAGGGGAGGACACCATCACGCCCTTCGGCGGGGTGAACCCGGTGGCGGGTGGAACGTGGCCGACGACGATCTGGACCCAGTTCATGTTGGAAGCGGTGAAAGATCTGCCCGTGGAAGAGTTCCCGGATCACTCACCGATCACTCGCCCTGCACCGGCTCCCGCCCCCGCTCCCGCTCCCAGCCCGAGGCAAGAGGAACCGCGGGAGGAGCCGAGCGAGGAACC
>CAJDUU010000018.1_pt1 | contig 17722 bp, 19 predicted proteins | sample 7391041 | NCBI WGS metagenome assembly CAJDUU01 (sample SAMEA7055689, study PRJEB34461) | soil metagenome | biome: terrestrial ecosystem; feature: Peninsula; material: soil | place: Antarctica | collected 2016 | reverse complement strand
TTCGGTGCCTTCTTGGGTGGAGGAAAGATATTCGCGTGGGATCCGGGTGCCCAAGCGGGTGACGATCTCGTAGTCGATAGTACCGATGGCGCTCGCCCACTCGTGCGCGGTGGGCTCCCCCTGGGTTCCCGGGCCGAACAGCACGACTTCGTCCCCAGGCTTCGCATCCAGATCGCCGAGATCGACCATGAATTGATCCATGCACACCCGGCCGACGATGGGTACCCGCTGCCCCGCCACCTGCACCGACACGGTGTTAGAGGCGTGGCGTGGGACCCCGTCCCCGTAACCGAGCGGTACCACCCCGATGCGGGTGGGGCGGGTTGTGACGAAGGTGTGCCCGTAGGAAACCCCCGCTCCGGCGGGCACCATCTTCACGGTGGAGAGTTCCGCCGTCACCGTCATGGCCGGGGTGAGCCCGAGTTCGGTTGGCGTCTGCTCAAGCGGGGAAAGCCCGTAGCAGGCGAGACCGGGGCGTACCAGGTCATAGTGTTCCAAGCCCGTGAGGGTGGCCGCCGAGTTGGCGATGTGGCGTATTTCGAGATCTATCCCGGCGCCTTCGACGGCGGCAATGGCACGCTCAAACTCCGCGTACTGGACGGCGATACTCGGGTGGCCCACCTCGTCGGCGCAGGCGAGGTGGCTCCAGAGCCCCACGACTCTCACCGCCCCGCTCTCCTGCGCGACCTTCGCCGCCTTCACCACCGCCTCGAAGTCGGGCAGGCACACCCCACCCCGGCTCATCCCGGTATCCACCTCCAGGTGTAGGCGCGCTACCTTGCCCGCCTGCGCCGCCGCCTCAGCGATCTTCTCCACGGCCCACACCTCCGGCGCGGAGAGGTCGATCTCCGCCTCGATGCAGTCCTTCACGAGACTGCTATGGGGGGTGAACAGCCACGCGAGGATCGGGGCGGTGATCCCTGCCTCTCTCATCTCCAGGGCCTCGGAGAGCTGTGCGGTTCCCAACCACGTCGCCCCTCCCTCGAGCGCCGCTTCGGCGACGGGGATGAGGCCGTGACCATACGCACCGGCTTTCACTGCCGCCATAATCGGAGCGTCGGTGAACTCCGCGATTCTGCGTAGGTTCGCGCGGACCGCCCCGAGGTCGATCGTTGCTTTAGCGGTGTAGGTAGACACGCCTCTAGTCTGCCAGCAGAGTCCGCAATGTGGGGGTGAGGGCGGCGGCCACCTCGCTCGCAGTGGTCGGGCCCCCTCTGGCTGCGCGGGTTCCGGCGAGCCCGTGAAGGGCTACCCCGCCCGCTACCGCGTGCGCGAAGGAGGGCCACGTGGGTGCCTCGCCCGAGTCCGCGTGCACTGCCCACCCCGCGAGAACCGTGCCGAGCACACCGGCGAGCACGTCACCGGAGCCGGCACTCGCCATCCACGGTGTGCCATCGGCTTGGGAGAAGGTGGCGTCCGGTGAGCAGATCAGAGTGATCCCGCCCTTGAGCACCACGGTGGCCCCGGTGTTTTCCACCGCCGCCCGCGCCCAATAACTCGGATCGGATTCCACGTCCTCCCGAGTGGCATCTATTCCGCAGCGAGTGAGCAGTTGCGCGAGTTCCCCCGCGTGCGGGGTGAGCACCACCCGTGGTGTGATGGCCCGCCCCGCAAGGGTTCCCCCCTCCACCCATTCCAGCGCGCCGGCGTCGACCACGAGCGGCACATCCTCGCGCAGGCCGGCCTCGAGCGCCTCCTGTACGGCGGTGACCGCGGAGGACGCCCTGCCGGCTACCCCTGAGCCCACTACCCACGCCTGCACCCGCCCGGGGCGGGTAATCACTTCCGGGTGGGCCTGGATGACGTATTCGGGTACCTCGCCGAGGTATCTCACCATGCCGGGGCCTGCGGCGAGCGCCCCGTGCACGCTCAGCACCGCGGCCCCGGGGTAATCCTTGGAACCGGTCACCATGCCCACCACTCCGCGGGTGTACTTGTGGTCGTGAACCCCGGGCACGGGCCACCATGCGGTGAGGTCGCGGGCTTGGACCCGGTGTACCGCGACCGGTTGCGCGGTGAATGACTCCTCGATTCCGATGTCGATCAGATGCACCCGCCCGCACCTAGGCGCCGCGGGCGGGAGGAAGTGGACCGCCTTGTAGCCCCCGAACGTGACGGTGTGATCCGCGGGTACAACCGGCCCGCGAACGGCGCCTGAGTCCGCGCTGAGGCCCGATGGTAGATCCACGGAGAACACCAGCGGCGGGTCTGGTCTCCCCGAATGCTCCGAGGCAAGCAGTTCTAGCAGTTCGCCCAGGTGGCCCCGCGCGGGTGGGCGCATGCCGATCCCGGTGAGCCCGTCGATCCACACCTCCGCGCTAGCGGCTCGGCGCACCGACTCCCCGCTCCATCCGACAACGCGAACTCCAGCTTCGGCGGCGGCCTCGCACGCGGCGCCCGCTGGGCTCTGCTCCGGTGCCTCGAGAGCGGTCACCGCGGTGACCGCAAACCCACGCCGCGCGAGGTGCGCGGCGGCGTATAGCCCGTCTGCTCCGTTGTTGCCTTTCCCCGCGAACACCGCCACGCCGGCCCCTGCCGGGGAGAACCGCTCGACGACGTCCGCCAGGCCCAGCGCCGCACGCGCCATCAGTGGCACCCCTGCGTTCAGTGCGGGCGCCTCGGCGGCGTAGATGGACCCTGCGGTGTAGGACGTGAGCATTACCCCTCCGCGATCACGAACGCCGTAGCGATCCCGGCGTCGTGGGATATCGATACGTGCCAGGAGGAAACTCCGCGGGAGTCGGCCACCGCTTTCACGGTGCCTGTGATCTTGAGCTCGGGCGGGGCGTGCATCTCACGGGGGGTCTCGCAATCGTGCCAACGCATCCCGCCCGGGGAACCCAGCGCCTTTGCCACAGCCTCCTTCACCGCGAACCTTGCCGCGAGGGATGCCGGGGGAAGGTCCCGTTCCGCACCGGTGAACAGGCGTTCCCGCAGTTCGGGCACACGGTTGAGGGTCGCCATGAACCGGTTGACGTCGACCACGTCGACCCCGATGCCCTTAATCATTTCCCCTCACCAGTGTGCGGGGCCCAGCCTACGCGCGCGCAAGTACCCATGGAGTACAGGGTAGGTTATCGGTGCCCTCCGGCGCACCGACGAAGTAGACTATGTGGTTGTGATCGAAGACGACGTCCTCTCCCCGTTCGTAGATTTCGACCGGGCCCACTGGAGCAAGCTCGCCGCCTCCACTCCCCTTCCGCTGACGAAAGAGGATGTGGAGAACCTCGCCGGGCTGGGCGACCCGATCGATCTCGTCGAGGTGGATACGGTGTACCGGCCGCTCTCGCGCCTGCTGAACCTCTACGTCGCGGCCTCCCAAGACCTTCGGAGGGCGACCTCGACCTTCCTCGGGGATTGGTCACGGCACACGCCGTTCGTGATCGGTGTGGCCGGTTCGGTGGCGGTGGGTAAATCCACCGTCTCGCGGCTGCTGCGCGAGCTGTTGCGCCGGTGGCCAGAGACCCCCCAGGTGGAGCTCATCACCACCGACGGGTTCCTCCACCCCAACGCCGAGCTGGAACGCCGGGGGTTGATGGAGCGCAAGGGCTTCCCAGAGTCCTACGACCGCCGCGCGCTGATCGACTTCCTCGAGCAGATCAAAGGGGGCGCGGATGTGGTGCACGCGCCCGTTTACTCCCACCTCGCCTACGACATCCTCGAGGGCCAGGGAATCGAGGTGCGCAACCCGGATGTGCTCATCGTTGAGGGGCTGAACGTTCTCGCCCCCGCCGAGCTGCAGCATAACGGCGAGCCGAGCCTGGCTGTGAGCGACTTCTTCGACTTCTCCATCTACGTCGACGCCGACACCTCCCACGTACGCCAGTGGTACGTGGACCGGTTCCTCAAGCTGCGCCGCAGCGCGTTCGCTGACCCTGCCTCATACTTCCACCGGTACGCCTCGCTAGACGACGACGCGGCGGTGGCCCGGGCGCGCCAGATCTGGGACGACATCAACGAACCCAACCTCGTGCAGAATGTTCTCCCCACCCGGTCCCGGGCTTCTTTGGTGTTGGGGAAGGATTCCGATCACCGGATCTCCCGGGTGCGGTTGCGGCAGATCTAGCCCCGATCCCTTCCGCGGCTCGGCCGCACTCAGGGCTAATCGGCGCGGCCTACAGGGACAGCTCGGCAACCACCACGTCGGCGATCGCTTGCGCCTCCACTTGGGCCTGCTTCTCGGTGGCGGCTTCTACCATCACACGCACCAAAGGCTCCGTTCCCGAGGCACGTAACAGCACCCTCCCGTTATCGCCCAGTCGCTCCTCGGAGGCGGCGACGGCGTCGATCAGCGCCGGAGTGGAGTCGGTCTTGGTTTTGTCAACGTTCGCAACGTTCAAGAGCACCTGCGGTAGCTGAGGAAACTGCTCCGCGAGCTCCGCGAGGGGCTTGCCCGCCTTATGCACCTCGGCGGCGAGTTGCAGCGCGGTGAGGGTGCCATCGCCCGTGGTGGCGTAATCACCGAGGATGATGTGCCCCGATTGCTCCCCTCCGAGGTTGAAGCCCCCGCTGCGCATCGCTTCGAGCACGTGACGGTCCCCCACATCCGTTTGGATCGTGCGGATCCCGGCGTCGCGCATCGCGTTGAGCAGCCCCAGGTTCGACATCACGGTGAGCACGAGGGTGTCACCGGCCAGGGTGCCGGCTTTCTTCTTCGCGGTGGCGAGCACGCCCATGATGACGTCCCCGTTGATGAGCCGGCCGGTGTGGTCGACCGCGAGGCACCTATCGGCATCGCCGTCGAAGGCGACACCGAAATGCGCCTCGGAGGCAACCGTAACGGCCTGGAGCTGCTCGGGGTGGGTGGATCCGCACTGGTCGTTGATGTTTCGCCCGTCGGGTGAGGCGTTAATGACGACGACGTCCGCGCCTGCCTCTCGCAGCACCCGCGGCCCGACATCGCTCGCCGAACCGTTGGCGGCGTCGACCGCGATCCGCAGGCCGCTGAGGTCGACGTCGTTACTCGCCAGGACGTGATCGACGTAGTCATCGATCGCCCCACCGCTGTCTATCAGGATCCGGCCCACCTCGGCCCCGAGGGGGCGAAGCCGGGAACCGCTGAGGGCTACCTCCACCGCGTCCTCGACCTCGTCGTCGAGCTTGTAGCCGCCGGGGCCGAAGAACTTGATGCCGTTGTCGGGCATGGCGTTGTGGGAGGCGGAGACCATCACGGCCAGATCCGCCCCTTCGTGGCCGGCGAGGTAGGCCAGCGCGGGGGTGGGCAGCATCCCCAGATCAGTCACATCCACCCCGGCGGAGGTAATTCCGGCGAGCAGCGCAGAGCTGAGGAAGTCCCCCGAGAGGCGCGGGTCGCGGCCGATGATTGCCCGGGGGCGGCGCGCTTGTTCCTTCGCCTCGGCCTGCAGCACGCTTGCCGCGGCCGACCCCAGCGCGAGCGCCAGTTCCGCAGTGATTTCCTTGTTCGCTAATCCCCGGACACCATCGGTGCCGAATAGTCGTGCCATGTTCCGTCACTTTCCTCGCCGGCGGGTTCACCGCTGTTCTTGGTTCCAGTTTATTCACTCACTCCGGTGTTGACCGGGTAGTCGGGAGTGGAGTAAGTCTCTTTTGAAAACACTGATGGCCCCGGGCATTGCCCGGGGCCATCAATGAGAACAGAGGGTTAGCGCTTGGAGTACTGGGAGGCCTTACGTGCCTTCTTGAGTCCAGCCTTCTTGCGTTCCACAGCTCGTGCGTCACGGGTGAGGAAGCCTGCCTTCTTCAAGGTGGCGCGGTTGCTCTCGGTGTCGATTTCGTTCAGCGCACGCGCGATCGCGAGGCGCAGCGCACCGGCCTGACCGGAATCTCCGCCGCCGTTGATTCGCGCGATGACGTCGAAGCGGCCCTCGATGTCGAGGAGCGCGAACGGGGAGTTCACCAGCTGTTGGTGCACCTTGTTCGGGAAGTATTCCTCCAGGTCTCGGCCGTTGATCTTCCAGCTGCCGGTACCTGGGACTAGGCGGACGCGTGCGACCGCTTCTTTCCGGCGGCCGACACCGGCGCCGGGAGCGGTGATGGATTCGCCGTGGCCGGTTTCGGCGGCGGCGGACTCAGTGGTGTACGAGCTCGGGGTCTCCTCGAGCTCTTCAAGATTGGTGGTGGTTTCAGCCACGGGTCTATGCTCCTGGGTTGGTCTGACGGGCGCTTACTGTGCGACCTGGGTGATCTCGAAGGGCGTGGGCTTCTGAGCAGCGTGTGGGTGCTCGGAGCCTGAGTAGACCTTCAATTTGGTCAGCTGGGCGCGGCCCAGGCGGTTCTTGGGCAGCATGCCCTGTACCGCTTTGAGAACGGCGCGCTCTGGGTTCTTCTCAAGCAGCTCCGCGTAGGACGTGGCCCTCAGACCCCCCGGGTAACCGGAGTGGCGGTAGGCCTTCTTCTGCTCGAGCTTCGCACCTGTGAGGGCAACCTTGTCAGCGTTAATGACAACCACGAAGTCGCCGCCGTCAACATGGGGGGCGAAGGTGGGCTTGTGCTTACCGCGAAGTAATGGGGCAATGTGGGCGGCGAGACGACCCAGAACAACGTCTGTTGCGTCAACGACGTACCAGTCGCTCTGGATCTCGCCTGCCTTGGGAGAATACGTACGCACGATGTGTAGCCTTCGTTTCTTGTGCTTGCATGCGGAATTATCGCCTGCAGGTGAATTTTCCTACCGGTGACAAATTCCGGAGATTGTCAGTTTCGGTGCTCGATCGCGCTGAGGTGAAGTGGGAGACACCGACACGCAAAACGGACGCACAACGCCCTCCAGATTACAGGCGCGGCTCGCGTGGGTCAAAGCAAGTGAGGGATCACACACCGGCGACCCCGGATCCGCCTACAGGGTGCGTACCGCGCGCGCCCGGGCGGCCCGCGCAGCCAGCTCCTCGGGGGCGGGGTACCCCACCCCTTCCAGCACCAGCGGGTGGGCGGGGGCAACCTGCACCTGGGAAGATCGCTGCTCCGATTCTGCCACACTGCGCAGCCACTGCACACTTCGCTTCCCGGTGCCCACGGCGAGGCAGGCGCCCACCAGGGAGCGAACCATGTTGTGGCAGAACGCATCGGCCCGCACCCATCCCCTCACCCCCTGGTCCTCCCCGTCGACCTTCCAGGCCTCCCAGGAGAACTGCTGCAGGGTGCGGATGGCCGTTGCCCCGGGCCGGGCTTTGCAGAACGCGGTGAAGTCCCGCTCCCCTAGCAGCACTTCGGAGGCGGCGTTCAGCCGATCGAGGTCGACCGGTTCGTGCAGGAGCGAATAGCGGCGCCGCAGCGGGTCACGCACGGGGGAGACCCGGTAGGAGTACTGGCGCCAGATGGCCGAGAACCTCGCATCGAAACCATCGGGGGCCGGGGTTGTCGCGCGGACTGCGATATCGCTGGGTAGCACCGCATTGAGCCGCCGCGTCAGCGCCGTCTCGGGGGCGAGGTCACTCCTACCGGGGGCGGCGTGCCAGGCTTCCTCCGCGATGTCGATGTGTGCCACCTGCGCCCGGGCGTGGACCCCCGCGTCGGTGCGCCCCGCAACGGTCAACCGCGCAGGTGCCGGCAGCCGCAGCACCCTCTCGAACGCGGCCTCCACCTCCCCCTGGACGGTCCGTCGAGCGGGTTGCCGGGCCCAACCGGAGAAGTCAGTGCCGTCGTAGCTCAGGTCGATTCGGATTCGCACACGCCACACTGTACCGCGCTACCCGCGCACCGGAACCGCGAGGGCAATGCCGTGGTGGACGCTACTGTGGACTGCTATGGGAACCCCAATCACTCTCTCGGTGGACTGCGGCGGCGGCGGGATCAAGGCCTCCGCCCTCGATGCGGCGGGAACAATGATCGCCTCACCCGTGCGTACCGCAACCCCCTACCCCCTGCCTCCGGAGTTGCTGATCCAAGTGATTGGGGATCTTCGCGGCGACCTGCCCCGGGTGGATCGGGTCACGGTGGGCATGCCGGGGATGATCCGCCACGGGGTCGTCATCGCCACCCCGCACTACGTCACCAAATCCGGGCCTCGCACAAAGGTGTTGCCCAGGCTGGTCGAGCAGTGGTCGGGCTTCGATATGCGCCGCCACCTCTCCCGCGCGCTCGATCTTCCCGTGATGGTGCTCAACGACGCCGAAGTGCACGGGGCAGGAGTGATCGCCGGCTCCGGGGTCGAACTCATCTTCACCCTCGGCACCGGCTTGGGCAACGCCCTCTTCGACGGGGGCCGCCTCGCCCCGCACCAGGAGCTCTCCCAGGCCCCGGTGCGCTGGGGGCTCACCTACGACGACTATCTGGGCGAGCACGAACGCATCCGGCTCGGAGATGCACACTGGTCGCGGCGGGTGCGCACAGCAATCGAGGCGCTGCGGCCCGTCTACCTGTGGGACAGGCTGTATCTCGGGGGCGGAAACTCCCGGCGGATCAGCCCCAGCACCCTCTCCCGCCTGGGCGACGACGTGGTCATCGTGCCGAACTCCGCTGGCATCGTCGGCGGGGTGCGGGCATGGAGCCTCGTGCCGTAGTTCGCCCGTTCTCCTCTGCGAACCGCAGTGTTACGATTCCTCATAACCTGGTTGAACGGTCGGAGCCAACGGAGGCATCGTGGAGGATTGGACCCAAACACTCGGCGCAACACCGCTCCTGCTCATCGCAGCCGCGGCCATCGCCCTGATCCTTGTTCTCATCATCAGGTTCAAGGTTCACGCGTTCCTCACGCTGGTGATCGTATCGCTCGCCACCGCCGTGGCCGCGGGGGTTCCCACCGGTTCCATCCTCGATGTCATGCTCGACGGGTTCGGGGGGACCCTCGCGTCCGTGGCGCTCCTGGTGGGTCTCGGGGCGATGCTCGGGCGGATCATCGAATACTCCGGGGGCGCCCAGGCGCTCGCCGATCGCTTCGTGGAGATCTTCGGTGAGCAGCGGGCTCCACTCGCGCTTGGGCTCGCCTCGTTGATCCTCGGGTTTCCGATGTTCTTCGACGCCGGGCTGATCGTGATGCTGCCGATCGTCTTCGCCATTGCCCGGCGCGTCTCCCCCCATAACGTCCTGCTGTTCGGGCTCCCCGCAGCGGCGGCGTTCTCAGTGATGCACGTGTTCCTCCCGCCCCACCCGGGGCCGGTGGCCGCGGCGCAGTTCTTCGATGCGAACATCGGGCTGGTGCTGCTCGTCGGCCTCGTGCTGGTATTCCCCGTCTGGTACGTGTCGGGTTACTTGTGGGGCAAGTACGTCGCCCGCACCATCCACATCGCCGTACCCACCCTGTTCGGCGACATCGAGGAGGACATCCCTGCCAATCCCCCGAAGGTCTCCACAGTCATTTCGCTCCTCCTGCTTCCGATGGCCCTGATCTTCCTGAACACCGGCCTGTCGACCCTTGGGGCCTCGGGCGTGGTGGACCCCGAGAATGGTCTCGTCCAGTCGTTGATCTTCCTCGGTACCTCACCCGTCGCGCTGCTCATCTCGGTTCTCGTGGCTGCCATCGTGCTTGGCAACCTCCGCGGCGAGGAGGGTTCTGTGATCGAAAAGGTGCTCGACTCTGCGTTGGGGCCGATCAGTTCCGTCGTGCTGATCACCGGTGCCGGCGGGATGTTCGGAGGGGTGCTGCGCGCCACTGGCATCGGTGAGGCACTCTCAGACACCCTGTCTGACCTCGGCCTCCCCGTGATCCTCGCGGCGTACCTCATCGCAGTGATCATGCGCCTCGCCCAGGGGTCGGCCACCGTCGCACTCGTCACCGCTGCGGGGCTCGCGGCCCCCGCCGTGGCAGCGGGTGATTTCAACGAACTCCAAATCGTGGCGATCACGCTCGCCACCGCCGCCGGCTCGGTCTTCGCCGGCCACGTGAACGACTCGGGGTTCTGGCTCGTGGGCCGCCTGATGGGGATGGACGTTAAGACGACCCTGAAGACGTGGACGGTGCAACAGACGATCGAATCGGTGTTCGCGTTCGGAGTCGTGCTGATCGTCTACGCCGCCGCTTCAATGTTCTGACGCCGATCTGAAAGGTTTACCATGTCCGGTCTCTTCGATGTCACGGGAAAACTCGCCCTCATCACCGGCTCGTCCAAGGGCCTTGGGCTCGCGCTGGCGACCGCACTCGCCGAATCGGGTGCACACGTCATCCTCCACGGCAGGGACGAGGTCGCCCTCGATAACGCGCGCACCGCTATCGAAGGGGGTGGCGGGCGAGTGGTGGGCGTCGAACCTTTCGATGTCACCGACGTGGACCGAACGGCGGAGGCACTCGGGGCGATCATCGACTCCTACGGTGTGCCCGACATCCTCGTCAACAACGCCGGGGTGCAGCGCAGGGCTCCGATCCAGGATTTCGCCGCCGCCGACTGGAACGATGTGGTCACTACCAACCTCTCCAGCGTGTTCTACGTGACCCGCCCCCTGCTCCCCGGAATGATCCAGCGCGGTTCCGGCAAGATCATCAACATCGCCTCGGTGCAGTCGCAATTGGCCCGCCAGACCATCGCCCCGTACTCGGCCGCCAAGAGTGGCCTGGTGGGGCTCACCCGCGGGATGGCCGCGGATCTGGCCCGGCATAATATTCAGGTCAATGCGATCTCCCCGGGCTACTTCGCCACCGAGATGAACAAGGCCCTGGTCGAGGATGAGGAGTTCAGCGCCTGGGTCACGCGCCGAACCCCCGCCGCGAGGTGGGGATCGGTTGAGGAGCTCAGCGGCGCCTTGCTGTTCCTGAGCTCCGAGGCTTCCTCGTTCGTCTCCGGTCAAAACATCTTCGTCGACGGCGGCATGACCGCGGTAGTTTAGGAGGCTCCCATGCGTGCAGCATTCATCACGGCCAAGGAACAACTAGAGGTGCGCCAGGTGCCCACCCCCCAGCCGGGTCCGGGCGAGGTACGCATCCGGGTGGAGTACCTGGGCATCTGCGGGAGCGACCTGCATTACTACTTCGACGGCGCGAACGGCCCCAATACCATCCGGGAGCCCCTCATCCCCGGGCACGAAATGTCCGGGCGGGTGGATCTCGACCCGGCGGGCGAGTGGGAGGCGGGCACGCCCGTTACGGTGCACCCCGCAAGATTCGGTGAACCCGATGAGGCATTCATGGATAGCCCCCACCTGTGGCCCGGGGGATCCTACCTCGGCAGTGCGGCCTCCCTGCCCCATGCACAAGGGGCGCTGGTGGAGTTCCTCGTCGTGGATCGGGCCATGGTCCGCCCCCTTCCGCAATCGCTACCGACGCGTAGGGCGGTACTCGCCGAACCCCTCGGGGTCGCACTGCACGCGGTGAACCGGGCCGGTTCAGTGGCGGGAAAATCCGTACTCGTTGCGGGCGCCGGCCCCATCGGTGTGTTGGTGGTCGCCGCCGCGCGGGCGGGTGGTGCCGCGAGCGTCGCCGCAACCGACCTTCTTCCCGGTCCGCTGGAGCGGGCCCAACGCGCAGGAGCGGACACCTGTTACAACGTGAGCACCGATGAGGTGCCGCCCGGGTTCGACGTCATCTTTGAGTGCACCGGCGTCGCCGCCTCGGTCTCCAGCGCACTGGCTCTCGCCCGGCCTGCGGGTACGGTCGTGCTTGTGGGGATGATGCCGGCCGATCCGCGCCCCGTGGCGTTGGCGCCGCTCGGCACCCGAGAACTCACGGTTGTGGGGTCCCTGCGCTTCAATGACGAGATCGATGAGGCGATTAGGTTTCTCGAGCGCCACCCCGAGGCGGAAGAAACGATCACTCATGAGGTCGAGGCGAAGGATGCCGCCAGTATCGTCTCCGCGCTCCATCTCGCGCGGGACTCCCAAGCCTCGGGCAAGGTCGCTTTGAGGGTGTTCCCGGATTAGGAGCCTGGGGGCCGTTTCAGGCGACGTGGTCGGCTAGGCTCTCGAAACGCTCCAACCGGCCCTGATAGTAGTCTGCGTGTTCCTCCCGGGGCTCCACCCTGGTCAGTACAGGCACATGCGCGTAGTCGGTGACGCCGAGCTGTTCCAGGGCCAAAAGGGCGGCGCCCCGCATGGTTGAACGAGAGATTGCCACGTGCTCGATGGGTTCTTGAAGAGCGTCGGAGAGGATTTGCAGCCAGGTCGGCACTGCGGAGGTCATCCCCCCCGATAGCACGATCCGCTCGGGTGCGCCGCCCGCTTGGCGCATCTGCTGGGCGATCCGCGCGTAGGAGATCGCCACTCCTTCGAGAGCGCCGCGGAGGAAATCCTCGGGAGTGGTCGAGGCGCTCACCCCGGAGAATGCCGCGCGGATTCCCCCTCGCCACTTGGTGCCGCGTTCGCCCGAGAGGAACGGGACCACCATCGGGGTGGACTCCTCGGGCGCGGCGGTGAAGAGGGTGGAGTCGTTGAGTTCGGTGATCGGCTCGGGAAGGCGGAAGGTCTCCCCCACGTACGTTAGGACCCTGCCGGCGTCGCTCATGGCGGAACCCAGGAGCGTGCGGCTGGCGTCGACGCGGTAGGCCCACAGCCCTTCGGGGAGTTCGCCTACCGGGCTATCCAGTAGCACCCTGATCGCCCCAGAGGTCGCGGTCGAGATACCCCAGGTGGATCCGCCCAGCGCCCCGATTCCGAGGTTCGCCGTGAGCCCGTCGCCGACCACCGGAACCCATGCCGCGTCCGCCAGTTCGGGCACGGCAGCAGCGAGGTCGCTCCCAGCAATGGGTACGGTCTCTGCAGGGTCGCGGGGACGGCCAAGCATCTCCGAGGGCAGCTCTAGGGCACGCAGGAGTTCCTCGGCATACACTCCCCTGCGGCGATCGAGCATTCCGCCCCATGCCGCAGCTGCGGTGCCCAATGCCGCGGTGCCGATGAGTTTGTGCGAGATGTATTCGCCCAGCGCCATGAAGTGGCGGGTTTTGGCGAATACTTCTGGTTGCGCCTCGCGGAGCCAGGCGATTCGGGGCGCGAGGTAGGAGGAGTGCAGGCGGGCGCCGGTGAGGTCATGCAGATGGGCGGTGTCGAGTTCGGCGGCCAATCGTTCGACGTGGCCGCTGGAGCGGGTGTCCGCATAAGTGATGCACGGCCCGAGGGCCTCCCCCTCGGCGCCCACCGGCACCAGTGAGGAGGCGAAGGTATCGATCCCTATTGCGCCGATGGGTCCGGGAAGGCGAGGTGCGAGGTGCTCGATCCCCCGGCGCACTTCGTCCACCACCTCGTCGGCGTCAATCGTAGAGCTGCCGTCGGAACCGCTGCGCAGGTTGTGCGACAGGCGGGTACGGCGCCCTCCCACTTCTCGGCCACTGGCGTCGTACACGGCTAGGCGAGTACCGCCGGAACCAACATCGATGGCCATGACGTAGGGGCCGATGGCCTCTCGAAGGGGGATGTTGAACGCTGACATGAGGCCTCCGCTTTACCCGCCGGGAAGTATCCCCTCCAGTATCACGCATTCGATTTGGTTGTGCTGACCGTCGGCGCGGGAGTCGGTGCGAAAATTACAAGAGCCCGCCGTGAGAGATCATCTCACGCACGGGCTCTTGGATGTCTGCCCCTGCGAAGGTTCCGAGGGGTCAGACTGCCAAAGTGAAGTTACTTCTCTTCAGCAGGTTCTTCTGCGGCTGGCTCCTCCGCGGCTGGCTCCTCCGCGGTGTCCTCCGCCGCGTCAGCGCTTTCCTCGGCCACCTCAGCCTCTGGCGCATCCGCTTCGTCCTGGGAGTCCTCGTCGGCCTCCTGCGCGGCTGCCTCTTCTTCCTTCACAGCGCGGGCGGTGGCGGCTTCAGCTTCCTTAACGGTGGCCTGCTTGGGGCTGTAGGGCTCCATCACCAGTTCGATCACAGCCATCGGGGCGTTGTCGCCCTGTCGGTTGGCGATCTTGATGATGCGGGTGTACCCGCCGGGGCGTTCCGCCATCGCCGGGGCGATCTCGGTGAACAGCTTGTGGATGATGGTTTGGGTCTCAGCACTGGCTGGGAGTGCGGACTGCACCTGGCGGCGGGCCGCAAGGTCACCGCGCTTCGCCTTGGTGATGAGCCGTTCCGCCACCGGGCGCAGGCGCTTGGCCTTGGTCTCGGTGGTGCGGATGCTTCCGTGCTCGAAGAGTGAAACAGCGAGGTTGGAAAGCATACGGCGCTGGTGAGCCGCCCCGCCTCCTAGGCGGGTCCCCTTCGTGGGCGTAGGCATGAGTTACTCCAGTTTTGGTATCGGACCGTGAGGGTCAGTTGTACACGTCGAAGTCGCCGTCATAGCCGGCAACGAAGGATGAGTCGAAGTCCGCGGACGGATCTTTCAGCTCCAGACCGAGCTCGGTGAGCTTCTCCTTCACCTCGGTGATGGATTTGGCACCGAAGTTGCGGATGTCCAGCAGGTCCGCCTCAGTGCGAGCGACAAGTTCACCCACGACGTGGATGCCCTCGCGCTTGAGGCAGTTGTAGGAACGGATGGAGAGTTCCAGCTGCTCGATCGGCATCGCGAGATCCTCAGCCAGCGCCTGGTCTGTCGGGGACGGGCCGATCTCGATCCCTTCGGCTTCGACGTTGAGTTCACGCGCGAGGCCGAACAGTTCGACGAGGGTCTTCCCAGCCGAGGCAAGGGCGTCCCGGGGTGCCATGGACTTCTTCGTTTCGACCTCGACGATGAGCTTGTCGAAGTCGGTACGCTGCTCCACACGGGTCGCTTCCACCTTGTAGGTGACCTTCAGGACCGGTGAGTAGATGGAGTCGACGGGTACCCGCCCGATCTCCGCCTCGACGTCCTTGTTCTGAATAGCAGAAACGTACCCGCGGCCGCGTTCGACGGTGAGTTCAACCTCAAGCTTGCCCTTGCCGTTGATCGTGGCGATGTGCAGATCGGGGTTGTGCACCTCGACGCCCGCGGGCGGGGTGATGTCGCCTGCGGTGACAACGCCTGGGCCGGCCTTACGCAGGTACATGACAACCGGTTCGTCGTTCTCGCTGGAGACGACGATGTTCTTGATGTTCAGAATGATCTCGGTAACGTCTTCCTTCACGCCTTCGACGGTGGAGAACTCGTGGAGTACTCCGTCGATGCGGATGGAGGTGATGGCGGCACCAGGGATCGAGGAGAGCAGGGTCCGGCGCAGGGAGTTACCCAGGGTGTAGCCGAAACCCGGTTCGAGGGGTTCGATGACGAACCGCGAGCGGTAGTCGTCGACTACCTCTTCGGTCAGGATTGGTCGTTGTGCGATCAGCACTGGTTTTTCCTTTCAGCAGGCGCCCGCTATATGACACCATGCGAAACCCCGCACTCATCGGTCCGAGTGAGGGGGTCAAGCAAACTTACACGCGCCGGCGCTTCGGAGGGCGAACCCCGTTGTGAGCCTGGGGGGTGATGTCGGAGATCGACCCCACCTCGAGGCCTGCGGCCTGGAGGGAGCGGATGGCGGTCTCGCGTCCGGAGCCGGGGCCCTTGACGAAAACGTCAACCTTCTTCATCCCGTGCTCCTGTGCCTTGCGGGCGGCGGCTTCGGCTGCCATCTGCGCGGCGTAAGGGGTGGACTTGCGCGATCCCTTGAAGCCTACCTGGCCGGAGGATGACCAGGAGATCACCGCCCCGGTCGGGTCAGTGATCGTGACGATCGTGTTGTTGAACGTCGACTTGATGAAGGCGTGGCCCTGGTGAACGTTCTTACGTACTTGACGGCGCGGCTTACGTGAGGAGGCCGCGGCTCGAGTCTTGGGAGGCATAAATTCTTCCTTAAAGGTCGTCGGTCCGCTGAGGGACTACTTCTTCTTGCCGGCAACGGTGCGCTTGGGACCCTTGCGGGTACGCGCGTTGGTCTTGGTGCGCTGCCCGTGCACGGGCAGTCCGCGGCGGTGACGGAGTCCCTGGTAGCAGCCGATCTCTACCTTGCGGCGAATATCTGCGGCCACTTCGCGGCGCAGGTCACCTTCCATCTGGTAGTTCGCCTCGAGGAAGTCACGAAGGGAGACGAGGTCAGAATCCGAAAGGTCCTTGACGCGGGTGTCGGGGTTGAGCCCGGTCGCCGCGATGGCTTCCTTGGAACGGGTACGGCCTACGCCGTAGATGTATGTGAGCGCTACCTCAAGCCGCTTTTCGCGGGGGAGGTCTACGCCTGCGAGACGTGCCAACTTTACTCCTGGTTGAGTTTCGGAGGTCTGCGCGCGCCGCCTTCCCATCATGGGCCTCGGCCTCCGACCGAGGGTGGAGTTCTTTCGAACCGGTGGTGCGCTTGGTGGTGCCCGGGATCTTGCAGATCTCGGGCGGGCCAGAGTTAGCCCTGGCGCTGTTTGTGGCGGAGGTTCGTGCAAATTACGCGAACGACGCCACGGCGACGAATGACCTTGCAGTTATCGCAGATCTTCTTGACGCTCGGCTGTACCTTCATCACTAATTTCCTTGTTCGGCGCACACTGGGGCTAACCAACGAGCGCGGACGGGTGGGACTACTTGTATCGGTAAACGATCCGGCCACGAGTGAGGTCGTACGGGCTAAGTTCCACCATCACGCGGTCCTCCGGGAGGATCCGAATGTAGTGCTGGCGCATCTTGCCTGAGATGTGGGCGAGCACCAGGTGTCCGTTTTCGAGCTCCACACGGAACATCGCGTTCGGAAGAGCTTCCGTCACGGTCCCTTCGACCTCGATGGCGTCACTTTTCTTAGCCATATACTCCGCATTCGTAGTTTTCTTGCCAGTGTCGTTTTCGACACCGTCGGGCGCACATTCACCGCGCCTTACGACGCAGTCGTGCCACACCCAACTAGACATATTACGCTATATCTGCCCTGCGCAATAGCCTTCGTTCACGTGGCACCGCTCACTCTTGCGCGGCGTGTCCCTCAGTCGAGGGCCACGGGCGAGACGCCGAAGGGCGCAAGCCCCTCCGCTCCCCCGTCGGGTGCAGTGAGCACCCAGATTCCCCCGGAGTGGATCGCAACCGTATGCTCCACGTGGGCGGCCCGGGAACCGTCGCCGGTCACGACCGTCCATTCATCGTCAAGCACGTCGGTTTGGTGGGTACCGGCAGTGAGCATTGGTTCGATCGCGAGGCACATTCCAGGCTTCAAGCGTGGCCCCCGAGCGCGGGTCCGATAGTTCAGCACCTCGCGCGGTTGGTGCATCTGTGAGCCGATCCCGTGGCCGGTGTATTCACGCACGATGCCGTACTCCCCCGCCGCCGTTGCCGCATCTTCCATCGCGGCGCTGACCTGCCCGAGGTGTGTACTGGTTGCCACGGCTGCGATCCCGGCCCACATCGCGTGTGTGGTGGCACGGATCAGCTCCTCGTCCTGGGGCGCGCCCCGACCGATGACCATCGAGAACGCGGCGTCCCCGTGCCAGCCGTCGACGATCGCCCCGGCGTCCACCGAGAGGAGGTCGCCCTCGGCCAACGCCCGGTCGGAGGGGATCCCGTGGACCACTTCATCATTGACGGAGGTGCAGATGGTCTTGGGGTAGCCGTAGTACCCGAGGAAGTTCGGGGTTGCCCCGTTGGCTGCGATCACCTCGGCCGCGATCCGGTCCAACTCGTTCGTGGTGACTCCGGGGACGGCCGCCTCTTTCACAGCTTGGTGCAGCTCGGCGACCACCAAGCCCGCCTTCCTCATGAGGCGGATCTGGTCGTCACTCTTGTACTCGATCCCTCGAGACATTACGCGTTGAGCTTCGCTTCCAACGCCGAAAGCAGCCGGGCCGTTACCTCTTCGATCTCGCCCAACCCGTCGACCTCGATGAGCAAATCACGTTCGGTGTAAATCCGTACCAGCGGTTCAGTCTGTTCGGCGTAGACCTCTAGGCGCCGGCGGATGACCGATTCGGTGTCATCCGCGCGCCCCTGCTCTTGGGCCCGGTTCAGCAGACGCGCAACCACCTCATCG
>CAJDUU010000075.1_pt1 | contig 17873 bp, 19 predicted proteins | sample 7391041 | NCBI WGS metagenome assembly CAJDUU01 (sample SAMEA7055689, study PRJEB34461) | soil metagenome | biome: terrestrial ecosystem; feature: Peninsula; material: soil | place: Antarctica | collected 2016 | reverse complement strand
GGGGCACGACGTGATCTCGGTTCGCAGGCCGGTAACCCGCATGGGCGAGGGTTTCCGCGAGGTCGGTTTCGCCCCCTCCTGGGAGTTCCACGAGGAGTGGTTTTCCTCCGGCGAGGAGAGCGCCGACTGCGAGTCCAAGCGCGGCCGGTAGGCATCTCGAGGCCTCCTTGCGGCTATGCGCACGCATGCCCAGGGATTCGTGGCTGCCCAAAAGCGAACCATTCCCCTCCACTTGTTTGACCAGCGGAAACGCAAATTATTCCGCGAAATAGTGGCGTAATTGGATTGACAGGGGAGGGAAGTGGAGTAATGTGGGGGCATCTGGTGGTGACTGGGCGGCAGGAGGTGACATGTTCCTTGGTACGTATGAGCCAAAGCTCGACGACAAAGGGCGTCTCATCCTGCCAGCCAAGTTCCGGGAAGCGATGTCGGGAGGTGTTGTGATCACACGTGGGCAGGAGCGTTGCCTCTACGCATTCCCACGCGAAGAGTTCAAGGAGATCCACGACCGCCTCCGCCAGGCGCCGCTGACTTCGAAGCAGTCCCGCGACTACATGCGGGTATTCCTCTCCGGCGCCACCGACGAGGTACCCGATAAGCAAGGGCGGGTGACTATCCCGGCGATCCTTCGCAAATATGCCGGACTGGGCAAGGAGCTGGCCGTCATCGGTTCGGGCTCCAAGGTGGAGATCTGGGATTCCAAGGCCTGGGAGGACTACCTGTTAGCGCAAGAGGATGTCTATGCAGAACTCACCGAGGAGGTCGTTCCCGGCATGTAACGCACCGTTCGTATGGCGAGGTCTCTCACCGCGGTTCTGGCGCACTTCCCCGGCGGCAGAACAAGGCGGAGGGAGTCCTGGCTATACGCCCTCCACTTCACTCCACAGATTCCTCGAAAGGCACCCATGACACGCTCCACCTCGCCGGTTCACATACCGGTCTTGGCGAGCCGTTGCGTTGAGTTGCTGGAACCAGCGATCACGGGCACCGACGACGCGGTGGTCATCGACGCCACCCTCGGGCTCGGGGGCCACAGCGAACTGCTTCTGGAGAACTTTGCGGACCTCTCAGTGATAGGGATCGATCGGGACCCCAGGGCTCTGGAGATCGCGCGGGAACGGCTAGCGAAATTCTCCGGGCGGTTCACGGCAGTGCACGCGACCTATGACGAGATCGCCGGAGTCGCCGCTGCGCACGCCCCAACCAAGGTGGTCGGCGTACTGATGGATCTCGGCGTGAGCTCGATGCAGCTGGACCAGGCCGATCGCGGATTCGCCTACTCCCAAGAGGCCACTCTGGATATGCGGATGGATCAAACCACGGGCCGCACGGCTGCGGACCTCCTAGCGGAACTCCCCGAAGCGGAACTGCGCAGAATCCTCAGGGTGTACGGGGAGGAGAAGTTCGCACACAGGATCGCGGCAGAAATAGTCGCCCGCCGCGAGGACTCCCCCGTGCGCACCTCGACCCAGTTGGTGGAGGTGCTCCGCGAGTGCATCCCGGCCCCCGCGCGGCGCACCGGTGGGAACCCCGCCAAGCGCACCTTCCAAGCACTGCGGATAGCCGTCAATGACGAGCTCGAAATCCTTACCCGTGCAATCCCCGCGGCAATCGATGCGCTTGCTGTGGGCGGGCGGATCGTGGTGATGTCCTACCAATCCTTGGAGGACCGGATCGTCAAGCGTGCCCTCACCGCGGCAGCGACCTCCAGCGCGCCGCCGGACTTCCCCGTCGAGCTCCCCGAGCACGCTCCCTACCTGGAACTCCTCACCAGGGGAGCGGAGCGCGCGAGCGAGAAGGAAGTCCAGGAAAACCCTCGGTCCGCGCCGGTGCGGTTGCGCGCCGCGAAAAAAATACGTGAGCAGAGGAAGGAGCGAAACTGATGGCGATTCCCGCGAAAGCGATACGGCGCAGCCCCACCATGCAGGCTGCTGGAACACCGAAGCTCAGAGTGGTGCGCCCCCCACGCAAGCAGCGTGCCCGGGTTCCCTTCCTCGCCGTGTGTATCACGATCCTTATCGGCGCTATGCTCGGCGCGCTGGTGCTCAACACGTCGATGGCCTCGACCGCGTACGAAATGCACTCCACCCAGTTGGAACTCGCCCGCACCCTCCAGCACAACCAAGAGCACGCAGCAGAAGTAGATAGATTGTCCTCCCCCTCGCGCCTCGCTGAAAAAGCGCAATCTCTCGGTATGGTGCCTGGGGAGGGGGTGACATACATCGACCTCGACGCAGGTACCCTCACCGGAGTGGCAGCGAAGAAGGCGAAGGATTCTTAAATGGGGAGCATGAGAGACCTCGCAGATTCGGGCAAGCGGCAACGAACCATCATGGTGATTGTGCTTGCCCTTATGGTGGTATTCGCGGGCAGATTGGTCTACGTCCAAGGCATCACCGGGCCCGCGCTTGCCCAAGATGCACTGAACATGCGTCTACGCGACCCAGAGATCATTTACGCCCCCCGGGGGGAGATCTTCGACTCCTCCGGAACCGTCCTCGCGACCACTGTGGAGACATACGACATCCGTGCCAATCTCTCCCAGATCCCCGACTACCGGCTGAGGGATAAGGACGACGGCACGATCGTCGGTTACGGGGCTCTTGCTGCGGCCACCCAACTCACCAAGGTGCTCGGTGTGCCCGAAGGGAAAGACCCCGATTCATATCGGGCGGAGTTCGCAGCCACCCTAGTGGGCGAAAACGGCTACCACCTCGTGGCTTCCGGGGTGTCCCCGGAACTGTGGGAGGAAGTGCGAGATCTGCGAATCGATGGAATATATGCAGAGACAAAGCACGAACGCGAATACCCGAGTAAGAACGTTGCCGGATCCATGGTCGGGTTCGTTGACGGCGAAGGCCAGGGGGCAGCGGGTCTCGAATACCGCCTGAATGACCAGCTGCAAGGCTCCGACGGCACCCGGCTCGCGGAAAAGGGCGCCGGCGGCCAAGTGATCCCTACCGGGCAACAGGAGATCGTCCCTGCGATCCCCGGGTGCGACGTGCACCTAACTATCGACTCCGACCTCCAATGGCACGCCCAACAGGTCATTGACGAAACGGTGAAGAAATACGGCGCCGAATGGGGCGCTGCGCTCGTACTCGAAAACTCGACCGGGAGGGTGCTCTCCTTGGCGGATTCAGGAGCGGGGGATCCGAATAGGGTCGGCGAGGAAAATCCGAACGCCTGGCGCCTGAATTCCGTGCAAGGGCTCTACGACCCGGGGTCGACCGGGAAGGTGCTCACCGTGCTCTCTGCGCTGGAGGAAGGGGTGGTGAAGCCAACCACCCCGATCGACGACCCGTACAGCCTGACGACATCGAACGGGCAGACATTCACCGATCACAGCCCCCACCCCGACCAGACCCTCACCGTTGCCGGAGTCCTAGCAGAATCCGCAAACACCGGGACCATCAACATCGGCAAGCTCATGAGCGATGAGACCCGGTACGAGTACATGCGCAAGATGGGTTGGGGAGAAAAGACGGGAATCGAACTTCCCAACGAATCGGCAGGGCTGCTGCACCCCCCAGAGAAGTGGGACGGACGCACGAAGTACGCCACGATGTTCGGCCAAGGGGTGAGCGTGACTCTTGCGCAAAACACCTCCGTATTCGCGATGATCGGCAATGATGGCACCTATCTGCCGCCGCGGTTGATCGACGCGGTCGACGAAATGGAGAGCGAGAGTGTGCCCATCGCCTCGGAGAAGTCCACCAAGGAAATGATCCGGATGCTCGAATCGGTCGTCACCTCCGACACCGGTACCGGCCACAACGCCGCGGTGGAGGGTTACCGGGTCGCCGGTAAGACTGGAACCGCCCAGATTCCCGATGCAAGCGGAAAGCTCAACGATAATGCCGCCTCCTTCGTGGGGGTGGTGCCCGCCGAAGACCCGGAGATCTCCATCGGAGTGGTGATCTACCGACCCAGCTCGGGTTTCTATGGCGGAACCATCGCCGCACCGGTGTTCTCCGAGATCGCCGAGTTCGTGCTACCCCAACTGGGTATCCTGCCCTCGACCGAAAAACACCAACCGTACCCGCTGAAGGTGGAATGAGACACAAATCCGGGGTGGCACCCGCACCCCGCGTTGGAACAGCGGTAGATTTGCAGGAAACCGGCTGAGGCCGACACCATTGGCACACCCTACAAGGAGGATGCGCGTCCATCAGACGCGCGAACACGATGCTCGACCTGACACCCGCACAGGTTGCCGAAGCCCTCGGAGTTGCGATAACTCTTGGTACCCGACCGGCCGGCGAGAAGTCCACCAGAATCACCAGCGTCGTCACTGACTCCCGAGACGTCACCCCTGGGTCGCTATTCATCGCGATCGCTGGCGAGAGGGCCGACGGGCACGATTTCCTCGAGGCGGTGTTCGCGGACGGTGCAGCTGCAGCGATCGTCTCCCGGGAGGTCGGTGACCAACCAGGGCCGACTATCCTCGTCGACGACGTCGTCGACGCCCTGGGCGCTCTCGCACGTATCCACCTCGCCCGGTTACGCGAGCAGGCACCGGATCTCAAGGTCGTCGCGGTCACGGGATCTGTCGGTAAGACGACGACGAAGGACCTCCTCGGGCAGGTGCTCGCCCCGCTCGGGCAGGTGATCACCCCGCCAGCCTCCTTCAACAACGAAATCGGACTTCCGCTGACGGTGCTCCGGGCCACCCCGCAGACCCGGGTGCTGGTGCTGGAGATGGGAACCGACGCCCCCGGCAACCTCGAGTACCTCACCGGTATCGCCCCGCCCGATATCGCGGTGGTACTGATCGTCGCCGGCGCCCACCTGGAAACCTTCGGATCCGTCGACGGGGTCGCGGCAGCGAAGGAGGAGATCCTCCACGGTCTCGTGCCCGGCGGCATAGGCGTGCTCAACGCCGATAACGGCCCCGTGTCCGCGATGGCGAAGTCGCTCCAACCCGAACAGGTGAGGTTCTTCGGAGAAAGGCAGGGGTCCGACTTCCAGGCGACAGATGTGCACACCGACTCGGACGGCAAAGTCCATTTCACCCTGGAGGAGGGCGACTCTTCGGTGAAGATCGAGGTAGGTCTGATCGGGGAGCATAACCTTACCAACGCACTCGCCGCCGCTAGCGTTGGCCGACTCCTGGGAGTGACCCCGGAGCAGATCCAGCAGGTGCTCAGGTCCGCCGCTCCGAAGAGCGCGCACCGAATGCACGTGGTGGATGTCGGGGGGATCCGGGTGATCGACGACGCCTACAACGCTAACCCCACCTCGATGAGAGCGGCCCTGAAGACCCTCGCCGATATGGCCTCACGCACCCAGCGCCGCTCCGTCGCGGTTTTGGGGGAGATGCGTGAACTTGGGGAGGACTCGATCGCCGAACACGATGGCATCGGCCGGCTCGTGGTCCGGCTTAATATCGACAAACTACTCACGATCGGTGACGGCACCCGGGCGCTGCACTCCGGTGCCTACCAGGAAGGCTCCTGGGGTGACGAGGCGGCCCACGTGGATACCTTCGCCGATGCACATGAATGGTTCGCGCAGGAACTCCAACAGGGAGACATCGTGCTGTTCAAGTCTTCCAACGGCGCGGGCCTGGCGAGGCTCGCGGGGGAAGTCATCGCCAACCTCGAAGGGGCGGGTAAGTGATAGCAGTAATCGTCTCCGGTGGGGTGAGCCTGCTCGCGGCTCTGTTCGGCACCCACCCATTCATCCGTTGGCTCACCCGCCGCAACTACGGGCAGTTCATCCGCCAGGACGGCCCTACCGCGCACTACACCAAGCGCGGGACCCCCACCATGGGTGGGGTGGTGATGATCCTCGCGACGATTCTCGGGATGGCGGTGGCATTCACCGTCGCCGGGCGACTGCCCTCGGCCTCCGTGTGGCTCGCCCTCTTCCTCATGGTCGGGCTCGGCGTCGTCGGGTTCTTGGACGACTTCATCAAGATCACCCGGCAGCGCTCCCTCGGACTCAAGGCTCGCTGGAAGATCGTCGGACAGGGCGCCGTGGGAATCATCTTCTCCATCCTGGCCCTGCAGTTTCCCAACGCCAGATTTCGCACCCCCGCCTCCACACATATCTCATTCACCCGGGACCTGGGCCTCGACCTGGCGGTGTGGGGAGCAGGGATCGGGTTGGTCCTGTTCGTCCTGTGGTCGAACTTTCTCATCACCGCATGGTCGAACGCCGTCAACCTCACCGACGGTCTCGATGGCCTCGCCACCGGGGTGAGCATGCTCGTATTTGGCGCGTACGTGATCATCGCGATGTGGCAGGCGAACCAAAACTGCCAGCTCATCTCCCAGGTAGGTCCCGGGTGTTACGAGATCCGCGACCCTCAGGATCTATCCATCTTCGCCGCAGCACTGGTCGGCGCCTGTATCGGTTTCCTCTGGTGGAACGCCTCACCCGCACAGATCTTCATGGGTGACACCGGTGCGCTAGCCCTCGGTGGCGCTCTCGCCGCCCTCTCCATCCTCACCCGCACCCAGTTCCTCACCGCGATCCTCGGTGGTCTGTTCGTGCTGGTGGTGCTCTCCGACGTGATACAAATCGGGTCATTCAAACTTACTGGTAAGCGGGTCTTCAAAATGGCCCCCCTCCACCACCACTTCGAGCTCTCTGGCTGGCAAGAGGTGACGATCGTGATCCGGTTCTGGATCGTCGCTGCCATCTTCGTCGCCGTGGGCGTGGCCATCTTCTACGCAGAGTGGTTCGCAAGCTGATGCAGTGGCAGGTGGGGAGAGGGCGTCAACTCGGGGCGCATGCGTTTGCCGGGCGCGTCGTCGTCGTTGCCGGGTGGGGGATGACCGGTCAGTCCGCTGCTGGGGTCCTCAGCGAAATGGGCGCCCGGGTCACGGTGCTCAATGCCGAACCTCCCGGCTGCGGAGTGCACGAGGCGCAAGGGGTGGAGTTCCTCGTGGACACCGCACCCGAGGCTCTCGCGGAGAAGGCCGCGCACCTGCGCCACGAACTGCTGATCGCCTCCCCGGGGTGGCCCCCGCACCACCCCGTGCTGAGTGGATGGCGCGGTCCGATCTGGTCAGACATCGAACTCGCCTGGCACATTGCGGACCCGGCCACCCGGTGGATTACGCTCACCGGCACGAATGGCAAGACCACCACGGTCGGGATGGTCGGGTCTATCCTCGCCGCCGCTGGGCGGAACTACCGCATCGTGGGCAACGTCGGGGTGCCGATCGTGCGCACCGTATGGGACGCGCGTGACGAGCACCTGGACAACCTTGCCGTGGAGCTTTCCAGTTTCCAACTGCACCACGTGCACTCACTCTCGGCCGCGTCCGCGGCAGTGCTGAACCTTGCTGACGACCACCTCGATTGGCACGGCTCTGCCCAGGAGTACGCCACGGCCAAAGCCCGGATCTACCAGCACACGCGGGGGGCGTGCGTGTACAACATCGACGCCCCCGAGACTCGCAGGATGGTGGAAGAGGCAGATGTCGTCGAAGGGGCGCGTGCCATCGGATTTCGGCTGGGCCCGCCCGGGGTAAGCGAACTGGGGGTAGTGGAGGGGACCCTGGTCGACCGCGCTTTCATCGCCAATCGGCGTACCCACGGCCAGGAGTTCGCTGAGCGCTCACGCTGGCCGACGGAGTGAAACACGAACACGTGCACACCGGATTGGAAGCGTTCCGCCCCGACGACCACCGCATGCAAGGGCTCGGCACCGTGGGCGAAGTGCATTTCATCAACGATTCCAAAGCAACCAATGCGCATGCCGCCGCCGCCTCCCTCGCGGGGATGGATGACGGGCGGGTGGTGTGGATCCTGGGCGGGCTGGCGAAAGGTGCCCAGTTCGACGAGTTGGTAAGAAGCAACGCCGGCAAATTGCGTGCCGCCGTCGTCATCGGGGTGGATCCCACCCCGTTTTCCGGGGCAATCGCCCGACACGCCCCGCAGATTCCAACGGAAATCATCGACCCGGGTAACGATGAGATTATGACTGCCGCAGTGCACGCCGCGATTCGCCTAGCTGAACCCGGGGATACCGTGCTGCTCGCACCCGCAGGCGCCTCCATGGACCAGTTCACCAGTTACCAAGCGCGAGGCGACGCGTTCATGGCCGCGGTTGAGCAGGTCAGGGCGGAACACCGATGACGCTCGCCCCTGAGAAGAAGCGCCCCACCAGCACCAAAGCAGCAGGAGCCACGGAACGGTCCACCACGGGCCGGATCTGGGAGGCCCCCACCACGAGTTACTACCTGCTCGTCAGTGCCACGATCCTTCTCCTCTCTCTCGGGTTGGTGATGGTGCTCTCCGCATCCACCGTGTATTCCCTGCGGGATACCGGCGGGCAGAGCACGCTGTCATGGTTCGCCAACCAAGCGAAGTTCGCGCTCATGGCGATCCCGGTGGCGGTGGTGATAGCGCACCTGCCCCTGAAGTGGCTCAAACGCCTGGTCTGGCCAGCGATGCTCGGCAGTCTGGGGCTACTCATCCTTGGACTCATCCCTGCATTCCGGGTGGCCGCCGGGGGGAACGAGGCGTGGATCTACATCGCCGGGCAATCCCTGCAGCCCGGTGAAATAGCCAAACTCGGGCTCGCGCTCTGGCTTGGCCTAGTGCTCGGGCGCAAGCAGCAGAAACTCGACCAACTCTCTCACGTCATCTTCCCGGCCGGCGTGGGAATTCTCCTCGTCCTCGCCGGGGTCCTGCACACGAAGGACCTGGGTACCGCCCTCATCTACTTCATGCTGATCGCCGGCGCGCTGTGGGTAGCCGGCATACCCGCGATGATGCTCTCGGTCGCCGGGATGATCGGAGCAGGTGTGGTGACGGCGTTCATCGTCACCTCCGGAAACCGCATGACCCGGATCATGCAGTACCTGGGCAGGGGAGAAGCGGACCCGCTCGGCCTGGACATGCAACCAATGCGGGCCCTGCAGGGACTCGGAACCGGCGGGTGGTCCGGGGTGGGCCTCGGGGCTTCCCGCGCCAAGTGGCTCTATCTGCCCGAGGCTCACAACGACTACATCTTCGCGATCATCGGGGAGGAACTCGGGCTGCTCGGCTCCTTGGTGGTGCTCGCGCTATTCCTCGCCCTGGCGGTCGGGATGACCCGGGTGATCAAACGCCACCCAGACCCTTTCGTGAAGATCGCCACCGGTGGGATCGGCGCGTGGATTCTGGGCCAGGCCATCGTCAACATTGGAGTGACGATCAAACTTTTCCCCGTCGTCGGAGTGCCGCTACCGTTGATCTCCTCGGGCGGTTCCTCCCTCATCACCACGCTGTTCGCTCTCGCGTTCGTGATCGCGTTCGCGCGGACAGAACCGGGCTGTGCCGAGGCGTTGGAATCGAAGAAATTCCAATTCCGCCGCTCACTCGCCGTGCTGGCACCAGGGAGAGTCCGTGGAAAATAACTCATCCCGCCCCCGAATCGTCCTCGCAGGCGGAGGATCGGCGGGCCACGTCAACCCGCTGCTCGCCACCGCCGCGCACCTTGAGGCAGAGCTCACCGTGCTCGGAACCGAGGAGGGACTGGAATCTGACCTCGTGCCGGCGGCGGGCTACCACCTGGTGACGCTGCCCAAGGTCCCGTTCCCGCGCCGGCCTGGCAAGGAAATGTTCACCTTTCCCAGTCGGTGGATGAAAGCGACCCGAGCGGCCACCACAGCACTCACCACCCCCCGCCGGGCTGACGCAGTAGTCGGCTTCGGAGGGTACGTCTCCACCCCGGCCTACCTCGCCGCACGCAAACTCGGTGTGCCAGTGGTGATCCACGAGCAGAACGCGCGCCCCGGTCTGGCGAACCGGCTCGGGGCGAGGTTCGCCGAAGTTGTCGCCCTCACGTTCCCCTCCACTCCTTTGGCGGGCAAGAAGCGTACGGAGACGGTCGGACTGCCTCTGCGCCCAGAGATCGCGGAACTGGCTCGCAAGCGTGAAACGGACCCTCACGGGCCCCGTGTGGCAGGCTNGCGCAGAAGCTCAACGAGGTAGTTCCCAGCGCGAGTGAGCAGATTATCGCGGCCGGAGCCCAGGTGCTGCACCTCACGGGCAAGGGCAAGTTGTTCTCCACCCCGCACGAACAGCACTACCACGTCCGCGAATACCTGGTGGATATGCACCACGCCCTCGCCTGCGCCGACTTCGTGATCGGCAGGTCGGGGGCTGGAATGGTCGCCGAACTCAGCGCACTGGGAATCCCCGCGATCTACGTCCCGTTCCCGATCGGCAACGGCGAACAGCGCCTCAACGCCCAGGACGTGGTGACTGCTGGGGGCGGAATACTAGTGGAAGATCGCAACTTCACCCCATCGTGGCTACTCACGCACCTGCTGCCGCTGCTGTCAGATGCCCAAGCCAGAGGAGAGATGGCCGCGCGCGCCGGTCGCGCAGGGGTAGTTGACGGGGCCGAGCGGCTCGCACGCATCGTTATGGAGGTTGCCTCATGAAAGTTCACTTCATCGCTATCGGCGGTTCGGGGATGAGCGCTGTAGCCGAACTGCTCATCGACGCAGGGTACGAGGTGCAGGGGTCGGACCAAAAGGAGTCCGCCGCCCTGGCGCACCTTCGCTCCCGCGGCGCGCGGGTGTTCGTGGGCCACGATCCCACGCAGGTCGAGCAGGCGGACCTGGTGGTGGTCTCCTCGGCCATCCGTGAGAGCAACGTGGAGCTGGCGCGTGCGCGAGAACTCGGCATCAGGGTGATCCACCGCTCTCAGGGGCTCGTGCTCGCGGCGGGGCAGAACCCGTTCATCGCGGTCGCAGGCTCTCACGGGAAGACCACCACCTCCGGAATGTTGGCGATGGCGTTGAAGCAAGCTGGCCTCGACCCGAGTTTTGCCCTTGGAGCAGTGGTCGAGGGGCTGGGTGTACGCGCCCACCTCGGTAGTGGGCCCTTCGTCGCAGAATCAGATGAATCCGACGGTTCCTTCCTCAACTACTCACCTAGGGTCGCGCTCGTGACCAATATCGAGCCGGACCACCTCTTCCACTACGGCAGTGTTGAGGCTGTCGAGCAGGCATTCGTCGACTTCGCCCACAACACCGTCGAAGGTGGGTTGCTCGTTGCCTGCGCGGACGACCCCGGCTCGCGCCGCCTCGCCGAGGCGGCGAGGGCGGGTGGCATCCGCGTGCAGACCTACGGCACCTCCACCGACGCGGACGTGCGTATCGAGGTGGCTGGGTCCGATTCCGTATCCATCCGCGCCACCTTGCACACCGGTGGCGAGGAGTACCCGCTGGAACTCGCCGTGCCCGGGCACCATAACCTGCTCAATGCTGCCGGAGCGTGGGCCACCGGAGTGGAACTGGGGGTGGAGCCACGCACGATGAGCGAAGCGCTGGCGCATTTCCAAGGCACCTCACGCAGGTTCGAAACCATCGGGATCGCGGCCGGAGTGCGGGTGGTGGATGACTACGCTCACCACCCCACCGAGGTGGAAGCGCTCCTGGCAGTGGCACGGCAGACTGCAGGGGAGGGGCGGGTGATCATGGTGTTCCAGCCCCACCTGTACTCCCGTACCCGGGACTTCGCCGAGGATTTCGGTCATGCGCTCTCCGCCGCCGACGAAGTGGTTCTTCTGCCCGTGGACGGGGCACGTGAGGATCCCATCGCCGGGGTGAGCTCGGCGCTCATCGAACCTCACATCCGGGCCTCACTCACCAGTGTGGAGGCGGACCCCGGGGATGGGGATAAACCAGCCGGTACCGCAGCCGCCGTCGCCAGAGTGAAAGAGATTGCCACCGAGGGGGATGTGGTTCTCACCTCGGGATGCGGGAGCATCACGGCGGTGGCTCCCCTGCTCGTCGACGCACTCGCGTCTCGCCAGTGATTTCCCATGCGCAGACCACCGGCCTTACCTCCGCCAGCCACTCGGAAGCGACGCGCTCAGGTCGAGCGGGAGCCGCAGGAAGCTCCTGCCAAGGCAGAGATCGCCGCCCCGGCCCCAGAACCGCAAGCTGAGCCTATCGGCGTATCCACCCGCCTGCGGGAGCGCCTCGAGGAACTCAAAGGCGCCAAGAAACGGGCGCGGCGGAAGAAACTTGGCTACATCGCCGGGGCGCTGGTCGGCACCGGCCTCCTGGCGTGGCTTGTCGCCTTCTCGCCGGTATTCGCCCTGCAGGCGGAGGATGTCGAGGTCGCCGGGGCTAATGAGTACGTGAGCGAGGGAGAGGTGATTTCCGTGGTGGAAAAATTCGATGGCGTTCCCCTCGCGCGGCTAGATACCTCCCTACTGGCGGATGCGTTAAAGGAAATCCACGCCGTCAAGGACGCCTCCTTCACCCGAGTGTGGCCCTCGGGACTTAAGGTGACGCTAGAGGCGCGCTCCGCGGTCGCGGCAACACCCGCGAAGAGCGGTTACACGATCCTCGATGGGGATGGGGTCCGACTGGGCAGCTCCGAGGAGGAGGTCGAGGGGTTGCCGATCGTCGATGTCAACAAGGACACAGAGGATCTCGGGGCGACGATTGATGCGGTCCTCGCAGTGATGGAAGCCCTGCCCGCGCCCCTCCTCGAGCAGGTCGTCACCGTGGGGGCGAAGAGTCCTGACGAGGTGGAGTTCACGCTCGACGGCGGTGCTCGCGTCGTGTGGGGCAGTGCCGAGGAGTCGGAATTGAAGGCTTCCGTGCTGGAGGTCCTTCTGCAGGTGCCCGCGGACGTCTACAACGTGGTCGCGCCACTGAGCCCGATAACGTCTTAAAAGCGACACGCCGAGGGCATGTCATTGTGGCGCGGCCCGAAGAGACCTAGCGTCTAGCCTGCAACAAAATGACATAACTATAAGCCTCAACTTGAGGTTTAGGGTTGAGAATGAGGGACGAGAGGGATCTACGTGGCGGCACCCCAGAACTACTTAGCGGTCATCAAGGTCGTGGGCATCGGCGGTGGCGGTGTCAACGCTGTCAACCGGATGATCGAAGTCGGGTTGAAGGGCGTTGAATTCATCGCCGTCAACACAGACGCGCAAGCACTGCTGATGTCTGACGCAGACGTAAAACTAGACGTCGGCCGAGACCTCACCAGAGGCCTCGGCGCGGGCGCGGACCCGGAGGTGGGCAAGAAGGCGGCCGAGGATCACCACGAAGAGATCGAGGAGGTTCTCCGCGGCGCTGACATGGTCTTCGTCACGGCAGGCGAGGGTGGAGGTACCGGTACCGGGGGAGCCCCCGTGGTCGCAAAGATCGCACGCTCGCTCGGGGCGCTCACCATCGGTGTGGTGACCCGTCCGTTCACCTTCGAGGGCAGGCGCCGCTCAACCCAGGCCGAAGCCGGTATCGACGCACTCCGGGCAGAGGTCGACACCCTCATCGTCATCCCCAACGACCGACTGCTCTCGATCTCTGACCGGAACGTCTCCATCCTCGACGCCTTCAAATCTGCCGACCAGGTGCTGCTCTCCGGTGTGCAGGGCATCACCGACCTGATCACCACCCCCGGCCTGATCAACCTCGACTTCGCTGACGTGAAATCCGTGATGCAGGGCGCCGGCAGTGCCCTGATGGGAATCGGGTCATCCCGAGGGGACGACCGCGCGGTTCAGGCCTCGGAGCTGGCGATCTCCTCACCGCTGCTGGAAGCGAGCATCGACGGCGCCCACGGGGTGCTCCTCTCGATCCAGGGTGGCTCGGACCTCGGCCTCTTCGAAATCCACGAGGCCGCTCGCCTCGTGCAGGAAGCTGCGCACCCCGAGGCCAACATCATCTTCGGTGCGGTGATCGACGACGCGCTGGGGGACGAGGTGCGGGTCACCGTCATCGCCGCCGGCTTCGACAGCGGATCGCCCACCCCGCGGGTGGATCGGGTCGCCACACCCGCCGCGCCGCCGGCACGTTCCAGTGAGGAACTGCCAAAGAAGGAGATTCCCGCCCTGCCGCAATCCGTGGAAGCGACGCAGGAAGTGCCGGAGATCCCGGAATCCTTCGACGCTCCGGCTCCCGAGCCGGCCGCGGCGCCGTCGGAGCCTGCCGAACAAGAGGCGCAACCGGCACCCGAGGTGAGCCTCGAGGTGCCCCCAGTATTCGAGGAGAAGCCGCGGAACCGGAACGACGAACTCGACGTCCCCGATTTTCTCAAATAGATCGTATTGACCAACCGGGTGCGCGACACGCCGCCGCAGGTCGGGTAGGGCGCGGCTCGGCTGGTCTACGGTTTCCAATAACATCCGATTAATATTCAAGGAGCAACTATGGCGGGAGCACTCCGAAAGACGATGCTCTACCTCGGGTTGTCCGAGCCTGAGCCCGAATACGACCCAATGACGGAAGATGGTCAGGCGATGGAACTGGACCAGTACCACGAGGAACCCCACCCAGAGGAAACCTACGCCCCGGCGCAGGTGATGCCGCTGCACAGTGACAACACGCTGCGCCGCATCACCACCGTGCACCCGCGCGCGTACAATGACGCGAAGGTCATCGGTGAGGCGTTCCGGTCCGGAACCCCCGTGATCATCAACCTCACAGAGATGAGCGACGCCGACGCCAAGCGCTTGGTTGACTTCTCCGCCGGGCTCGTGTTCGGGCTCCGTGGCTCGATCGAGCGCGTGACCAACAAGGTGTTCCTGCTTTCCCCTGCAACAGTCGAGGTGGCGTCGGAGAGCTCCGAGCCAGAAGTGACCGGCGCTCGATTCTTTAATCAGAACTAAATGGCGCTAATCGCTTCCATCGCCTATCTCGTGGTGATGACTTTCATGGTGACCTTGTTCATCCGGTTGGTGTTCGACTGGATCCAGGTCTTCTCCCGGGATTGGCGGCCCAGAGGGCTCATGCTCCTGATCGCCGAAGCGGTGTACACCGTGACGGATCCGCCCTTAAAACTGCTCCGGAAGGTGATTCCACCACTGAGGATTGGAAACATCGCTCTCGACCTGGCGTTCCTCATTCTGATCTTCGGATGTTCGATCCTCCTCAACGTGCTGCGTGGATTAGCACTATAAAATTGTGTAAGAACGTAGTTGATACGTTATTGTTTTGCCAAAGGGAACGTGAGTTCCTCAAACTTAAGAAATCCTGAGGTGATGACAAATGGCTCTGCTCACAGCCGACGATGTCCTCAACAAGAAGTTCCAACCCACGAAATTCCGTGAGGGATACGACCAAGACGAGGTTGATGACTTCCTTGACGAGGTGGTGAACACGCTCCGTGCGGTTTACGCCGAGAACGAGGAGCTCAAAGCGCGCCTCGGCGGAGAAACCAGCAGCGAGACCACCCAAGTGGCCCCAGCACCGGTCGCGGCAGCAGTGCCCGACGAAGAGCCCGCCACCCAGGAGTTCAGCGAGGCCGTTCCCGAAGCGGATGAGGCCCCAGCGGAGGAACGCGAGGCGCAGGAAGCAGAGCCCGTGGTCGAGCAGCAACCCGTCCCAGTTGTTGCCGGCGGCTCCGAGCCCGAGTCTGCCACAGGGATGTTGCAACTGGCTCAACGCCTGCACGACGAATACGTCAACGACGGTAAGGCTGAGGCCGACCGTCTGCTCACAGTGGCTCGCGAGGAGAGTGAGCGCCTCACGGGCGAAGCTGAAGAGCTGCGAAACCGTACCCTGAACCAGCTGGAAGAGGAGCGCACGACGCTCGAACGCAGGATTGACGAACTGCGTGGATTCGAGCGCGACTACCGCGCCCGGCTCAAGAGCTACCTTGAGGGCCTCCTGCGCGACGTCGAGGGTCCAACCCCGTCGTCGGACGCGCTGGGTGGTCCCAACACCGGCGGTCACGGACTTCGCTGACTTCACGGATTTCCGCTGCGGGCACGGCGCTTTCGCCGTGCCCGCAGTTGCGTGTAGAGGGGAAGGGGTACCGCGTGGGTCATGAGGCCGCACCTGGGGAACGTTCACGCGTGCCGTGGTGGGCGACCGCGCTCATCACCGCTGCATCCTTCGCCCTCGATCTGGCTACTAAGCAGTGGGCCCTGGCAGGGCTCTCCCCGGGGGAGTACCATCCGGTGCTGGGAAATGTTTTCGGTTTCGAACTCCTCTTCAACCCCGGCGCCGCGTTCTCCTTCCTCAGCGGTGCCACGTGGGTGTTCACGATCATCGCGGTGGTGGTTGCCGGGGTCATTATCAAACTCTCCACCCGGCTGCACTCATGGCGGTGGGCCACCGTGCTGGGCCTGTTACTGGGAGGGACCATCGGCAACCTCGCCGATCGGCTTTTCCGCGAACCCGGGTTCGGGGTCGGCCACGTGGTGGACTTCCTCAATTACAACGGATTCTTCGTCGGCAACGTCGCTGACATCTTCATCGTAGGGGCCGCGATCGGGATGGCGGTACTCGCGATGCTCGGGGTGCCTCTGGAGGGATCCTCAGGGGCCGAGGAGCAAACCGATGGGTGAAATGCGCACAATGCCCGTACCCGACGCCTTCGAGGGAGAACGGCTCGACGCCGCCCTCGCGCGGATGCTCGGATTAAGCCGAACCAAAGCGGCGGAACTGGCGGAATCCGGTGCGGTGCACCTTGACGGTGCCCCCGTGGGCAAGGCACACCGGCTCCCCCCCGGGGGCTGGCTCACAGTTGAGCTACCCGCGGTCGAGCGTGTGGCACCCGCGGAGCCGGTCCCAGGGATGATCGTGCACTATGAGGACCCGGACCTGCTGGTGATCGACAAACCCGCGGGTGTCGCTTCTCACGGCAGCCCGGGATGGGAGGGACCCACCGTGGTCGGTGCGCTGGCGGCCTCCGGCTACCGCCTGTCCAGCTCGGGCCCGGCTGAGCGCCAGGGCATCGTTCACCGACTCGATGCCGGCACCTCCGGGCTAATGGTCGTGGCGAAGAGCGACGCGGCCTACTCCGCACTGAAGCGGGCTTTCAAGGAGCGCACCGTGACCCGCCGCTACCACGCCCTGGTGGAAGGTCACGTGACCACCACCGTTGGAACGATCGACGCCCCGATCGGCCGGCACCCGGGCCAGGAGTACAAGATGGCCGTCGTCACCGGCGGCCGCGAGGCGCGTACCCACTACGAGGTGCTGGAATCCTTCCGCGGGGCCACCCTCGTGCAGGCCGAATTGGAGACGGGCCGAACCCACCAGATTCGGGTGCATCTGGAAGCGATCGGGCACCCGTGCCTCGGTGATCCAACGTACAACCCCAGGCTGAGCCCCGGGCTGGAGCGGCAATGGTTGCACGCCGTGCACGTGGGGTTCCACCACCCGGGCACGGGTCAGTGGCAGGAATTTGACTCCCCCTACCCGCCGGAACTGCAAGCCGTTCTGGAGGATTACTCACAGCGCTGACACCGCGGGTGGTGGGTGAAGCGGGTGAGATGACGTAAAATCGACCCATGCCACACCTCGCGTACGTCATCGCCGGATCGGAAGCCACTGGTGGCGCTGGAATCCAGGCGGACTTAAAGACCTTTCAAGCCCTGGGAACCTACGGAATGGGTGCGCTCACGTGCATCGTCTCCTTCGACCCGAAGAACCAGTGGGACCACCGCTTCGTTCCCGTCGACCCCCAGATCATCGCCGACCAGATCGAGGCAGCCACCGGCACCCACGATCTGCACACGGTGAAGATCGGGATGCTCGGCACCCCAGTCACGATCGATACGGTCGCGCACGCCCTGGGTGCCCAGGAGTGGCGCAACATCGTGCTCGACCCGGTGCTGATCTGCAAGGGGCAAGAGCCGGGCCAAGCCCTCGACACCGATAACGCGCTGAAGGAGAAGATCCTCCCGCTGGCAACGGTGATCACCCCCAACATGTTCGAAACTCGCACACTTTCGGGGATGGACGAGATCAACAACGTCGCGGACCTCGCGGAGGCCGCCAAGCGCATCCACGCCCTCGGCCCCTCGTACGTGATCGCCAAGGGAGGCGTCGAACTGGAGGGCCCCGACGCGGTGGACGTGCTCTATGACGGGCAGAAGGCGACCGTGTACTCCACCCCCAAGATCGGAACGGAACGGCCAAGTGGCGCCGGGTGCACCTTCGCGG
>CAJDUU010000029.1_pt1 | contig 17975 bp, 18 predicted proteins | sample 7391041 | NCBI WGS metagenome assembly CAJDUU01 (sample SAMEA7055689, study PRJEB34461) | soil metagenome | biome: terrestrial ecosystem; feature: Peninsula; material: soil | place: Antarctica | collected 2016 | reverse complement strand
TCTGCGGAAATATTGCATGCGACGAGTTCGACGCTCGCACCGGCCTCCGCGGCTGCCTGCGCTATCGCCGTGCCTTGGCGCCCCGACGATCGGTTTCCGAGGAAACGGACCGGATCCAGAGGCTCCTGGGTGCCGCCAGCGGATACGATTACGCGGCGTCCCGAAAGCGGGCCACTGGGGCTAACCAGTTCCAGTGCCGCGGCAGCGATCCGTTCTGGGTCCGGGAGGCGGCCCGGGCCTGAATCCTTGCCGGTCAGGCGCCCGGAGTCCGGTTCGAGAACGTGAACCCCCCGCTCACGGAGCGTCTTTACGTTCGCGATGGTCGCGGGGTGTTCCCACATTTCTGTGTGCATTGCCGGAGCCAGCAACACGGGGGTGCGACCGGTGTTGAGTAGTGTGTTGGTGAGTAGGTCCGTCGCCTGACCCGACGCGGCCTGAGCGAGCAGGTTGGCCGTTGCGGGTGCGACGATCACCAAATCGGCCTCCTGCCCGAACCTTACGTGGTCGACCGTGTCCGTTCCGTGGAACACATCGGAGGTGACCGGGTGCCCGGCGAGCGCCTCCCACGTGGGAGCACCGACGAACTTCAGTGCTGAAGCGGTGGGCAGAACCCGCACCTCGTGCCCAGCTTCGCGGAGCAGGCGCAACAGGAGCACTGCCTTGTACGCGGCAATGCCCCCCGTGACGCCTAGGACGATCCGCAAATGTTATTCCGGCTTCCCAGGTTGGGTGACGTTAAGGACACCCGCCTTGATTTCCCGCATCGCAATCGACAGGGGCTTTTCCTGCGCGTGGGTCTCCACGAGGGGGCCCACGTGTTCGAGGAGGCCTTCGTTGAGCTGTGAATAGTAGGAGTTGATCTGGCGGGCGCGCTTAGCGGCCCAGATCACCAGTGCGTACTTCGAGTCGGCCACCTCGAGGAGGTCGTCGATCGGTGGATCAGTGATGCCTTCTGGTTTGGCAACAGTTCCCGGCATTTATTTTCCTTCTCACCGTTGGATTTGGAGCAACATCTAATACTACCTGGCTCCGCTCGAATTTTAACCAGGGACACGGAGTGCACGCAGTGGCCCGCGACACGTCAGAGATCCTCGCGCATGATCCGCACCAGTTCGTCGGTCGCCCGCTTCACGTCGTCGTTGACGATGGTGTGGTCGAACTCCGCTTCGGCGGCCATCTCGATCTTCGCGGAGGCGAGCCTTCGGCTTCGTTCCTCTTCATCTTCTGTTCCACGCCCGATGAGTCGCCTCTCGAGTTCCTCCCAGTTCGGCGGAGCGAGGAACACCAGTCGCGCCGTGGGCATCACTTCGCGTACCTGGCGCGCTCCTTGAAGGTCGATTTCGAGGATCACATGAGTACCTTCGGCGAGCAGCTTCTCGACCGGCCCCCGAAGCGTTCCGTAATGGTACCGGCCGTGCACTTTAGCGTGCTCGAGGAAGTCACCCTGCGCGACTCCGGTGGCGAACTCCTCTGCGGTGAGGAAGTGGTAGTGGATTCCGTCCACCTCCCCGGGCCGCGGGGGCCGGGTGGTAGCCGAGACCGAAAGTTCAATTTCGGGATAGCGCGTGCGCAGATCTGCGGAGACAGTTCCTTTGCCGACCGCTGTCGGCCCAGCCAGGACTGTCAACCTTGGGCGGGTGCGTTCAACCAAACTGGGACACCAACTTCTCGATCTGGTGGGGACCCAAGCCCCCTACCCTGCGGGATTTTGACCTTGCCGATGCCAGGAAGGCTCTCGATAAGTTCGCTAACCCGGAGCTTGGCAATCGCTTCATCCTCCTTGGCCAATTCCACTACCTCAGAGATTGTGGTTCCCTGGTATTTCAAACGTCGCTTGACCTCAGCCCGCGTGGCTCGAGCGGCTGCCGCCTTCTCGAGTGCAGCTGCGCGCTGTTCTGGGGTTAGCTTTGGTAAGGCCACAGAATTACTCACCTCTCCAGTGTGTTTCACTCAGGCTCTCGCTGACCTGAGAAGTTGGCGCGTGGGCGTCATGAGTGATCTTGCTGTAAAGAAACTAATCTAGTGGAAAGATCCCTCGCCGCCCCGATAATCGCGCGCGGATCTGGGCCCTGTTCGAGGATCTCTCGACTGGAATTCACCAGAACCCGCGGTAGTGCGGAGCCGAACGTGTCAGGAAGATCTCTGACCTTGCCTCCTTGCGCGCCCAAACCCGGGGCCAGGAGTGCACCGTTGACCGCCGCCAGGTCGACGCCCAAGTCGGCGGCAGCGCGCCCGATGGTAGCGCCGACTACGAGACTGTTTCGCTACCTCGACGGTATCCAAGAGCGAATCGACGCCCAAGAAAGGCGAAACCGTCAGTGCATCTCCGGCGAACGGGCCCCCCTCGCGGAGGAAAGCGTCCGCGTAGCCTGCCATCGTCGATCCGATATCCCCGCGTTTGGCGTCGACCACGCAGAGCACCCCTTCGCGTCTGCAGGAGTGCACAACCTCTTCGAGAACCTCCATCCCTTTGGAGCCGTGCCGCTCGAAGAAGGCAACCTGGGGTTTTATCGCGGCGACGTTCCCGGCTAGGGCTTCGACTAGCCCGAGGCTGAACCGGCTCACCCCGGCCGGTGTGTCTGGCAACCCCCACGCCTCAAGAAGCACTGGATGTGGGTCGATCCCGACGCACAAGGGTCCGTGGGTGCGCATCGCACGGTGGAGGCGCTCACCAAAACTACCCATCCCCGATCACCCCTTCGAGTGTGGTCGTGCATCGGTACGTTCACTTCGGGCGGCGTCATGTTCCTGTAACGAAGTGACGGCGAACGTGCCTCGACGGATCACTTCGATCGCCTGCACCGCGGCCGTGAACTGCTGCACCGTCGTCGTGATCGCCTTGTCGGCCACGGTGGTCGCTGTCCGGATGTCATACCCGTCCGCGCGGGTGCCCTTGGATCCTGGGGTGTTGACCACCAAGTCCACTTCTCCTGCTTCGATCAGATCAATGATGGTGCCCTCCCCTCCCTCGCCGGGCCCTTCGGAGGCTTTGCGCACCACGGTAGTTTCGATCCCGTGGCGTTGCAGTACGCTTGCGGTCCCTTCGGTGGCGAGAATGGTGAAACCCATTTCCACCAGTTTCGCGGTGGGCAGTCCGATCGCACGCTTGTCCCGGTCCGCAACCGAGACGAAAACTGTGCCCTCCACGGGCAAGCCTCCGTACGCTGCTGCCTGCGACTTGGCGAAGGCGAGCGGAAAGTCGGCGTCGTACCCCATCACCTCGCCGGTGGAACGCATTTCCGGACCCAGGACGGAGTCGACCACCTGGCCGGTCTTGGTGCGGAATCTCTTGAAGGGCAGCACCGACTCTTTCACCGCAATGGGGGCACCAGGGTCGGGCAACGCCGCGTCGTGCTCTGGCAGCACTCCGGCGTCCCGGAGTTGGGCGATCGAATCCCCCGCCATTACCCGAGCTGCGGCCTTCGCCAACAACACTCCGGTTGCTTTGGAAACGAAAGGAACGGTACGCGAAGCTCTCGGGTTAGCTTCCAAGACGTAGAGGGTATCGGAAGAGAGCGCGAATTGGATGTTGAGAAGCCCGCGCACTCCGACTCTGTGCGCGATTGCCAGAGTTGATTCACGGATCTTGCTGATCATGGAATTCGACAAGGTAATTGGCGGGAGCACACAGGAGGAATCTCCGGAGTGGATCCCGGCCTCCTCGATGTGTTCCATCACTCCCCCGAGGAAGAGCTCCTGACCGTCGTAGATCGCGTCGACATCGATCTCGATGGCCTGGTCAAGGAACCTGTCCACCAGCACGGGGGCGGGAAGGACCGCGTGCTCGGCCGCTACCCCGGTGGCACGGGAGATGTAATCGATCAGGTGGTCGTCGTCGTACACGATCTCCATACCCCGCCCGCCGATCACGTACGAGGGCCTGACCAAAACTGGGTACCCGATCCGTTCGGCTATCTCGCGTGCCTGTTGTAGGGAGATCGCGGTGCCGAAGGCTGGCGCGTTCAATCCCGCATCGAGCAAGATCTGCCCGAATAGCCCGCGATCTTCGGCCGCGTCGATCGCTTCGGGCGGCGTGCCCAGGATCGGAACACCGGCCTCTTGAAGTTGCGCGGCCAGCGAAAGGGGGGTTTGCCCTCCTAGTTGAACGATCACGCCAGCAACGGGGCCCGCGGCGAGCTCCGCATGGTACACCTCGAGCACATCTTCGAACGTGAGTGGTTCGAAGTAGAGCCGGTCAGAGATGTCGTAGTCGGTCGACACCGTCTCCGGGTTGCAGTTGATGAGAACCGTTTCATAACGATCCGACAGGGCCATCGTGGCGTGGACGCACGAGTAGTCGAATTCGATGCCTTGGCCGATCCGGTTGGGGCCTGACCCGAGGATTATTACGGCTTCGCGGTCTCGTGCGGGGATTTCGGTCTCCTCGTCGTAGGAGGAGTAGAAGTACGGCTCGCGGGCCTCGAACTCCCCCGCGCAGGTATCCACGGTCTTGTACACCGGGCGGAGGCCGTAGGCGTGCCTCACTTCCCGGACGGTAGCTTCCGAGAGCCCCCGGATCTCGGCGATCTGGCGGTCTGAGAACCCGTGCCGTTTGGCCCTCCTTAACGTCACTTCGTCCAACGCCGCGGCGGTGGTGATCTGATCCGCCACCTCTTGCAGAAGGAACATTTGATCAACGAAGAAGGGATCGATTTTCGTGGCCTCGAAAATCTCCTCGGGAGTGGCTCCTCCCCGGATCGCCTGTTGCAGGTCTACCAACCGGTGGTCGGTGGGTGTACGGCTGCTCTCGATGAGGGCGAGGCGCCTCCCCCACGCTTTTCATGGTGGTGGTCAGGGTCGGATCTGCCGCTGGGAACTTCTCGAATGTGAAACGGGGCGCCTTAACTGCCACGTAGTCGAGTGCTGGCTCGAAAGAGGCAGGGGTGTTGCCAGTGATGTCGTTGGTGATCTCGTCCAAGGTGTAACCGAGAGCGAGTCGCGCCGCAATCTTGGCGATCGGGTACCCTGTGGCTTTCGATGCCAGTGCAGAGGAGCGCGAGACACGGGGGTTCATCTCGATCACCACAACCCGGCCATTTTCTGGGTTGAGGGCGAACTGGATATTGCATCCGCCGGTGTCCACCCCCACCTCGCGGATTACCGCGATCCCGATATCGCGCAGGTTTTGGTATTCCCGATCGGTAAGCGTTTGGGCCGGAGCTACGGTGATGGCGTCTCCGGTGTGTACCCCCACGGGATCGACGTTCTCGATCGAACACACAACGACGACGTTGTCGGCCTTATCCCTGATAAGTTCGAGTTCGTATTCCTTCCACCCCAGGATCGACTCCTCAAGCAACACTTCTGTTGTGGGTGAATAGTGCAGGCCCGCCCCGGCGATGCTGCGCAGCTCTGCCTCGTCGAACGCGATCCCGGAGCCGAGCCCTCCCATCGTGAACGAAGGCCGCACCACCAAGGGGTATCCGAGTTCCTCCGCCGCGGCGAGGCAATCCTCCATTGAGTGTGCGATGCGCGAGCTCGCCACTTCTGCACCGCAGCGCTCCACCACCCCTTTGAAGGCTTGGCGGTCCTCACCGAGGTGGATCGCCTCCACCCTCACACCGATGAGCTCAACATCGTATTTTTCCAGTACCCCGGCGTCGTGCAGGGAGATCGCCGTGTTCAGCGCCGTTTGGCCGCCGAGTGTTGCCAGAATCGCATCGGGACGTTCCTTCGCGATAATCGACTCCACCACCTCGGGAGTGATGGGTTCCACGTAGGTCGCGTCAGCGAATTCAGGATCGGTCATGATGGTGGCCGGGTTGGAATTCACGAGGATGACGCGCAGTCCCTCCTCTTTGAGTACTCGGCACGCTTGAGTACCGGAGTAGTCGAATTCCGCGGCTTGGCCGATAACGATGGGGCCGGAGCCGATTACGAGAACACTGGAAATGTCAGTACGACGTGGCATCAGGCTTCCTTGGAGAGAAAAGAGGTGAGCAGGTGGTGGGCATCGGTCGGGCCGGAGGGGCCGAAGGCATGGAATTGAAAGCCACTCACGGCGCGGTCTTTGAGTGTGAATCCCTCGACGCTGCCGTCGTTGAGGCTGACGTGGGTGATTTCCACCTCGGGGCTTCCGGCGAAGTCGACCGTGTAGTTGTGCGAGTGGCTGGTGATGTCCACTTTTCCGGTCTTAAGGTTCTGTACCGGGTGGTTAACGCCGTGGTGGGCGTGGTCCAAGGCTGCCGTAGCGTAACCTAGGGCGCGAGCTAAGATTTGGTGCCCCAGCCCGATCCCCAAGATCGGGATCGGGGTTTCGAGCAGCTCCCTGGCGAGTCCGAGTCCGATCGTCTGATCTGCGGGGTTTCCTGGCCCACCGGAGAACACCACTCTGGTGACCCCGGAGGCGAGCACTTCCGACGCGGTCACAGTGGCAGGGAAAATGGTGACACCGGCGCCCTTCGCAACTAGGGCGCCGGAAAGCTCTCGGCCGAGCCCGAGATCTATCACACCCACCTCGACCCCCTCCCCCACCCGGCTGGCTGCTTCCGCGGTGATCCCTGACACCAGCGAGTCCGAATTCTGCGAGTAGCTCTTGACCTGTTGAAGGAGTTCCGCCACCGGGCGAGTCTCCTCAGTAAAGATGCCCACCTTCATCGACCCGGTTTCCCGCAGGGCCCGCATGAGTGCGCGGGTATCAACCCCTACGATCCCGACGGTACCGGCGGCCAGTAGGTCTGCTTCGAGTGCGCGTGTTGCGCGCCAGTTCGAGGGCGTGCGTGGACGTTCGCGGAACACCACTCCCCGTGCGCGTACCGGGTTGACCCCGTCCTCGTCATTGACCCCGGTGTTGCCAATGTGAGGGCTGGTGAACAGCAGAATCGATCCCTCGTAAGCGCCGGAGGTCAGCGCCTCCTGGTAACCGGTCATTGCGGTAGAGGCCGAGAGGCTCCCGATCGCGCTTCCGGTTGCTCCATAAGTCTCTCCCGTGTACACGCGCCCGTCTTCACACACGAGGAGGGTCCGGGGTGAGTTCATGATTTTCTCGATTCGTTAGGTGAGCCCAGAAGGTTGTTCAGTCGGTTGATCAGTTCTTGCCGTTCGGCATGATCTCGGATATGCACACCGGTATCCAGAAGTGTTCCCGCAGCAAACCACTGCAACACCACGATGCTCCCGGGCGCCGCGAATTTTCCGATCATTCCCCCAGTCGTTTGGATCTGCTTAAGATCCTTGCGCGGGATGAAAAGGCTATTGGCCCCCTGGCGCTCCAAAAGCACCCCATCATCTCGAACGAAGATGTCGACGGCGGATTTCACTCCCAAGCCTTTGGCAACCACCCTTTCATAGGGCAAACCTGCGAGCGTCGAGGCGACATAGATGCCCCGACTCGGTCCAACCCCGGCGGTTGGCCCTGGCGGCAGCTGGGGAAGGTCGCTGATCACGATCCGACGCTCCCGGTTGGCCCAACCGCGGCGCATCAGGAGCAACAGCACGGCCGTGAGCAGAATCAGGAAAAGCACACCAAATAGGTACGGCATCACGCGCCCTTCGGAGAATCCACGGGCGCGCCGTCCAGTACCGTGGGGCGCCCCTGATAGAACGTCGCCATGATCTTTCCGGGAAGGTCCATCCCGAAGTACGGGGTGTTCTCACTCATGGTGTTTAGCTCCGCGGGGTCAACCGTCCACCTGGTGCTGGGATCCACCAAGGTGAGGTTCGCGGGCTCGCCAACCGCTAAGGGGCGGCCCTGGCCCTCCACCTGGCCGATCTGTGCGGGGACGGTGGACATCGTCCGGGCGACGTCCTCCCAGGTGAAGTCGAACGCTTCATTGTTGACCATGGTCTCGATGACGATGGGTAGTGCCGTTTCTAGGCCCGTCATCCCGAATGCCGCTGCGGAGAACTCACAGTCTTTGGTCTCGGACGAGTGCGGGGCGTGGTCGGTGGCGACGATATCTATCGTTCCATCCGCGAGGCCTTCTCGTACGGCCTCGACATCCGCCTGGGTGCGCAGCGGCGGGTTAACTTTGAACTGGGCGTTGTAACCGCGCACGTGCTCGTCCGTCAGAATTAGGTGGTGCGGGCAGACCTCGGCGGTGACGTGGATCCCGCGAGCCTTCGCCCAGCGGATGATGTCGACAGATCCCGCAGTGGACAGGTGGCAGATGTGCAGGCGTGATTGCACATGTTCCGCAAGAAGAACATCACGGGCGATTATCGCTTCTTCCGCCACTGCCGGCCAGCCGGGGAGACCGAGCTCGGCCGAGACCACCCCCTCGTGCATCACTGACCCTTCAGTGAGGCGCGGTTCTTGCGCGTGCTGGGCGATCACCCCATTAAAGGTTTTGACGTACTCTAGGGCGCGACGCATGAGCACAGGGTCGGACACGCAGATTCCATCGTCAGAGAAAACCCGCACGCGGGCCGCCGAGTTAGCCATCGCACCCAATTCGGCGAGCCGTTCACCTCCCAGGCCGACGGTCACCGCACCGACCGGCCGTACCTCGCACCATCCCGCGTCCTGGCCTTTGCGCCACACTTGTTCCACTACCCCGGCGGTGTCGGCTGCCGGTTGGGTGTTGGCCATCGCGTGCACGCAGGTGAACCCACCTGCCGCGGCGGCGCGGGTGCCACTCGCGATCGTTTCGGCGTCCTCTCGGCCAGGTTCGCGGAGGTGGGTATGCAGGTCCACCAGGCCGGGAAGAGAGATCAGGCCTTGCCCTTCAATCACGGTGGCCTCGCCCGCGGGGAGGTTCTGGCCGATCTTCGAAATCCGCCCGCCCGAGATTTCGATGTCTACGGGTTCCGCGCCGAGGGGACGACTCTGTCGGATCAGATAAGTGTTCATGCTGTCCTTTCCGCCGACGATCCGGCGAGCAGAAGGTAAAGTACGGCCATTCTCACGGCAACACCATTGGATACTTGCTCGGTGATCACTGCCCTCGAGGAATCAGCAGCGTAGGCAGATATCTCGAGGCCACGGTTCATAGGTCCGGGGTGCATGATGATGGCGTTCTCCCCCAGCCGATCTGCGCGGATCCGGTCGAGACCGTAGTAACGGGCGTACTCCATCGCCGAAGGAAAGAAGCCTTGATCACTCATGCGCTCGGCTTGAACGCGGAGCATCATGACCGCGTCGGGCGCCCCCGCGATGGCGTCGTCGAGGTCATAGGAGACAGTCACGGGCCAGCTTGAGACCCGAGCCGGCAGCAGGGTGGGCGGGGCGACCAAGGTGACGTCCGCGCCGAGTGTGGTGAGCAGATCGACGTTCGATCGTGCAACGCGAGAGTGCAGGATGTCGCCGACGATCGTAACTTTCACCCCAGCGAGATCTTTTCCGTTGGCCTCGCCTTCATCGCCCCCGACGAGGTGGCGCCGCAGCGTGAAAGCATCGAGTAACGCCTGGGTGGGGTGTTGGTGGGTCCCATCACCGGCGTTGACCACTCCGGCGTCGATCCACCCCGAACTCGCGAGAAGTTCGGGCGCTCCGGAGGCGCTGTGGCGAATGACGATGGCGTCAGCGCCCATCGCTTGGAGGGTCTGGGCGGTGTCCTTGAGGGATTCGCCTTTCGACACGGAGGAGCCCTTGGCGGAGAAGTTGATGACATCCGCGGAGAGTCGCTTGGCAGCTGCCTCGAAGGAGATTCGGGTGCGGGTGGAATCCTCGAAGAAGAGGTTGACTACTGTCTTCCCCCGCAGAGCGGGGAGCTTCTTGATCTCCCTACCCTGGGTCTGTGCCATCGTCGCGGCGGTATCGAGGATAGCTACGGCCTCGTCACGGCTGAGGTCTTTAGCGGAGAGTAAATGCTTCATGAGAGCACCACGGCGTCGGTGCCGTCGATTTCCTCGAGATTGACGGTCACCCGCTCGTTGCGAGAGGTGGGGAGGTTCTTTCCGATGTAGTCCGCCCTAATCGGAAGTTCCCGGTGCCCTCGATCAACCAGCACCGCGAGTTGGACCGCCTTGGGTCGTCCGATATCGGAGATGGCGTCGAGCGCCGCTCTGATCGTTCGTCCGGAGAACAGGACGTCGTCCACCAGCACCACCACGGCGTCGTCGATGCCTTGTGGGGGGATCTTGGTGGGAGTGATCGCCCGGGTCGGGTTCTGCCTCAGATCGTCTCGATGCAGGGTGATGTCGATCGAACCCACCAACGAGTCAGGGCTGTTGGCAGAACCCTCGGCGTCGAGGATACGTCGGCCCAGCCTGTCTGCGAGGAAAACTCCTCGTGTGGGGATCCCTAGCAGAACGAGGTGCTGTGCGCCCTTATTTCGTTCGAGGATCTCGTGGGATATCCGTGTGAGTGCCCGCGAAATGTCGCTTTTCGCAAGCAGTTCGGTTCCGGAGTTCATCCGGCGCCTCCTTCCCCGCCTCACTGGACGGGCTTAAAGGTGTGCTTTGAAATCCCACTCTACCGCGACCGCGAACCGACCCCGGCATGCATCGCGGGATCACTCACGGTGATTGCCGCCACACCTACTCGTGCTCGGTTCCCTCGTCGGGGTCGATCACGGCGGCGAGGACCTGCGTTAGCGCCCCTCGGGCGACATCTTCGGGCAACACTTCGAGAGTGGCCATAACCTCGGCCTGATCCTCGGGGAGGCCTTCGACGGCAATGGTCTGTAGTAGTTGCAGATCGGGTTCGGCAGCTGGTTCTCCCCTCACGTCGTCCGCGGCGGAGACCAGTGCGCGGCACAGATCCTCGATCACGTCTGCTGTCACGGGAGTGAGGGTGAGGTGCGCGGAGCGTGGCATGTCTAGATACGCGGGCTGTGCCTGGGCGAGGAACCCGTACCGTTTCAGAGCGTCGATAAACCGAAACGGATCGACCAGCTGCGGCCCTGGCACACCGGTGATCGCCACGAGCGGGCCGAAGGGGTTCCCGAGGATTTTGATTCCGGGTATTTGGTTCAATGTTTCAGTGACCCGCGCGGACGCTTCTGCGATTCGGGAGGCAGCATTCCGGTAGCCCTCCACCCCGAGGTGTTGGGTGACAGCCCACGCAGCGGCTAGCGCAGTGGCGGACCGGCTCCCCAAGATCGTCGGATTGACCACCGGATAACCTGGCCAGGATACGCAAGCAAAGTACTGTGCCCGGTGGTTCTGCCTACCGCGATAGAGCACTATCGAGGCACCCTTGGGGGCGTAACCGTATTTGTGCACGTCCATGGAGATCGAGCGCACACCCTCGACCCGGAAGTCCCATTCCGGCACGGGTCCGGGGTAGAAGGGGAGCACGAAACCACCAACACACGCATCTACGTGCACCGGGATTCCACGCCGCGCCATCGCGGGGGCGATCGTCGCGATCGGGTCGATCGATCCGAACGGATAGTTCGGAGCAGAAAGAACCACCATCACCGGCGGTCTTCCCGCTTGGAGCTGTTGGTCCACTGCGGCGATGAACGACTCAGCCTGCACTGTTCCGGTATCGGTGTCGATATCAACCGTGACCATTGTGAGGTCGAAGTAGTCACACGCCTTGTGGAACGCGGGGTGGACGGTGGAGGGCGCGACCAGCACTGGCTGTGTTTCGCGCCCGTGCTCCGCCCGCCACAGATCCCGTGCGCTCTTGACCGCGAGCAAGCATGATTCGGTACCTCCGGTGGTAACCGAGCCGACGACGTCTCCGTCGCCTTCGGTGATATGGCGGGCGAACGCGACCAGATCCCGTTCCAGCGGAGCAACGGAGGTGAAAGTTGTCGGATCGAGCCCGTTAACCGGCAGGAAAGCTTTTGCCGCGCTCTCCACTAGGGAGTCCAGATCGGCGATCCCCGGATCGTACACGTAGGAGAGCACCCGCCCGCCGTGAGTGGGAGGGTCGAGCTCGCGGAGCGCGTTGAGCGCTTGGAGGATTTCGTTGGCAGGTTTACCGGTATCGAAATTCATGTGAATCCTTAGGTTACCGCGTGAGTGTGTATCTGCGGAGCGGAATCAAACCTAGGAGTGCAAGCGCGGCTGGCAGTGCACTGATGATCACGATCACTCCGCCCAGCGCCGTGGCGGGTTGGGCCGCAGTATCGGTGCCGGTGGTTGAGACGAAACCGGTGAGGGCCAAGACCATGAGTGCCGCGGTCGGGCCAAGGGCCATTCCGGCGGTCTCCCCGGCTGTCCACACTCCAGAGATGATTCCTCCGCGGTCCGCGCCACCATCCTCTCGATCCGCGGAGATAACGTCGGGCAGCATCGCCAAGGGGTACAACTGCATCCCCGCATACCCAACCCCGGCAATGGCGACAGAAGCGTACACCCACGCCCCGACATGGACGAAGAGCAGGAGCATTGAACCGGCGCCGGCGGCGAAGACTAGGGTGGCGACGACGAACGCACGGCGCTTCCCAATCCGGTCGGCAAGGCGCCGCGCGAGGGGCATCAGCGCCAGTGCTGGGGCCACCAGCGCCACGAACAGGATCGATGCCGCCCCTTCGTTTCGGAGGATGTAGGTGGCTAGGTAGGGTGCCGCGGCGAGCATAGTACCCGCCGCGAGGGCCTGGAGGATGAAAGCGTAGAGCAGCGGAGGCAGGTGCGGGTTTCCCTTCACCACGGCGGCCGCATTGCGCAGCACGCCGGGGGCGTTGAGCGCTGCGGCGCGAATCTCCTTGCGGAACCCGGGCGGGGCGGGCGCGGGCCTGGGTGTGGTGAGGATCGAGGAGATCACCATTCCGCCACCTAGCAGCAGCCCGGTGACCGCACCCATCACGAGGTACCCGCGGTGCGCCCCGCCCGCGAGGTCCCTGATAATAGGCCCGCCTCCCCCGAAAGCGAGAATCGCGACCGCCAGCACGGCGATTCTCGGGGCAACGAACGCCGTGCGAAGTCTCGGGGTGGGCGCGAGCTCGGCGGGAAGGGAGATGTAGGGAACCTGGAACATCGAAAACGCTGTGGTGGCGATCATGAAGGTGATGACCACCCATATCCCAGCGGCAGTTGGGGAGAGACTCGCGGGAGTTGCGAACACCAGGAAGAAGCACACTGGAAGCGTCAACGCACCGGTGAGCATCAGCGGCCGCCGAGAGTTTCGGCGCCGCGCGTCGGCATCGGAGAAGTTCCCGATGAACGGGTCGATCACGACGTCCCAAATTTTCGGGAGCGTCACGATCAGCCCGGCCATGAGAGCCGCCACGCCGAGGGTGTCGGTGAGGTAGTAACTCAGCACCAGGCCCGGCAGAACACCGAAACCCCCGGTGCCGACCGATCCGATCGCGTACCCGGCGATGTGTGCCCGGGGCGGTGTTAATGATGATTGCGTCATTGCACTCTTCGCTCGAATGGTTAGGGCTTCATCTCCATCACTCTGTCGAGGAGCCCATTGATGAAGGAGGGGGATTCGTCCGTGGAAAGTTTCGTGGCCATGGCCACGGCTTCATCGATCGCGACGGCGTCGGGGACCTCCTCATTGAACAGGATCTCCCAGGTACCGATACGCAGAACCGCGCGGTCCACGGCCGGCATCCGCGGAAGGGTCCAACCGTGTGAATACGTGGTCAGGTATTCATCGATGTGGCTCAGGTGAGCGCTGACACCTTCGGCGATGCTCACCGCGTACTGCGGAAGTGCCGCCTCGTGACCCGGGTATTTCAGCCTTTCGCGCAGCACCTCGAGGATCACCTCATCCAGGTGCGTGGTGGTGTCAGCGCTCCGGTTGAGGGTGCGGAGGTCTGCTTCGTAGAGAAGGTCCAATGCGCGTTTGCGCGCCCGTGATCGTGCTTTCACTAGTCGGTTGCGCGCCCGAGGTACTCACCCGTGCGGGTGTCGACCCGAACTTTGGTACCGATATCGACAAATAGTGGCACCTGGAGTTCGTATCCTGTTTCCACCTGGGCGGGTTTGGTGCCAGCGTTGGAGCGGTCGCCCTGGAGCCCTGGCTCGGTGAACGTAATTTCCAGCGTGACGGCGGCTGGCATGTCCACGTAGAGCACCAAGCCCTCGTGCATCGCTACGGTCGCGGTGTCGCCTTCGAGGAGGTAGTTGGCCGCGCTCCCCACGAGATCTTCGGTCACGTTGATCTGGTCGTAGTCGGCCATGTCCATGAAGACGAAGTCAGTCCCATCGCGGTAGAGGTACTGCATTTCGCGGCGGTCGATGTTTGCCGTGTCGATCTTCAAGCCCGCGTTGAACGTGCGGGAGACCACTTTGCCGCTCGGAATCGCCTTGAGCTTGGTGCGCACGAAGGCGGGTCCCTTGCCCGGCTTCACGTGGAGGAACTCCACTACGGACCACAGCTCTCCCTCGAGGTTGAGCACCATGCCGTTCTTCAGGTCGTTAGTGGTTGCCACCGATCGCCTTTCTTCGTCTAAAAATCTGTCTTCTAGTAGGTTACCGGCTCAGAGCCTGGTTGGAGAGGGTCCGGTGCGCCCCGCCCGATGAGGCGGATCACACTGGTGCTTCCGTGGGCTACTTGAGGCTGAGGCTCTCCAGCGCCAACCGGTAGGAGTGGATCCCGAAGCCCGCGATAGTTCCCGTGGAGACTCCCGCGATCACGGAGAGGTGTCGGAAGCGTTCTCTCGTGGCGGGGTTGGTCAGGTGCACCTCAACGACTCTGCCCCCCGCGGTGATCACCTGCGCCGCGGCGTCGCGCACAGCGTAGGCGTAGTGGGTGAATGCCGCGGGGTTGATGACGACGTCGGTGCCTGCGTCCGCTGCCTCGTGAAGCCATTCGATCATCTCAGCTTCCGAGTCGGTCTGCCGGATCTCTGCGCTCATTCCGAGCTCGTTAGCCCATTCCTCCACTAGGCGGGTAAGTTCCGCGTAATCGGTGGAGCCGTACACGTCGGGTTCGCGTGAGCCCAGACGGGAGAGATTCGGGCCCGAAATGACCAGTACCTTTTTCACAGCATCACCGTATTCCTCTTGGGCGCGTCGGAGGAAATCTCGGTGTACGCCGCGAGCAGCAGGGTGGGATCGGGCCCTTCCAGCCGGGAGGGCTTGCCGATACCGTCGAGGACGACGAAGCGCAGCAGGTCACCGCGTGCCTTCTTATCGCGTTTCATCGTCTCGTAGAGTTCGTTCCAGCGATCACCCCGGTACGTAACCGGCAGGCCCACGCTCGTGAGCACCTGGCGATGGCGCGCGACGTCCTCCTCGCTCAGGCGCCCCGCGAGGCGCGCGAGTTCCGCGGCGTAGACCATCCCCACACTCACTGCCGCTCCGTGACGCCACTGGTAACGTTCGGTGCGTTCGATGGCGTGCGCCAGGGTGTGGCCGTAGTTGAGGATTTCCCGCAAGTGAGATTCTTTGAGGTCCGCACCGACGATGCGAGCTTTCACCTCGACGGCACGTTCAATGAGCTCGGCGAGGACCGGTGAGTGCGGGTCAATCGATTCTTCCGGGTTGTTCTCGATGAGGTGGAGGATCTGTTCGTCCGCGATGAAACCGCATTTGATCACCTCCGCGAGCCCGGCGACGAGGTCGTACTCAGGCAATGTCTCGAGGGTTTTCAGGTCCGCCAGTACACCAACTGGGGAGTGGAACGCTCCGACTAGGTTCTTCCCCTCCTTGGTGTTGATCCCGGTTTTCCCGCCGACCGCGGCGTCAACCATGGCGAGCAGGGTGGTGGGCACCTGGATCACCCGAACACCCCGCAACCAAGTTGCCGCGACGAAACCCGCGAGGTCGGTGGTGGCGCCTCCGCCGATGCCGATGATGATGTCGGAGCGGGTGAAGTTGGCCTGGCCGAGTATGCCCCAACAGAATGCGGCAACCTGGGAGGTCTTCGCTTCCTCGGCGTCGGGAACTTCCGCGATGTAGGTTTCGTAGCCCTGCGAATTGAGGTCTTCGCGGACGGCCTCGGCCGTGGCGGATAGGGCGTGCGGGGCGAGTAACAGCACCCGGCAGGGATCCCCGATCAGCCCGGGGAGTTCCCCGAGGAGCTGCTTGCCGATGATGACAGGGTAGTCATGTTCGGCGTTAACTGTTATCGAGACCATTTCCCTCATCCATTCTGCGCGTTTCTGACAGCACGATCTCCGCCACCTCGTTGACGGTGAGATCATCGGTTGCCACGGTCAGGTCGCTGACCTGCAGGTACAACGGCTCACGTTGTTGAAACAGCTGCAACCACTGCCTCCGCGGGCTCCCCAGCAGCAGGGGCCGGCTACGTGAGAAACCAACCCGTGGAGAGGCGGCTGCCAACCCCAGGGTGAGAAACACGACCCGGTGGTGCTCCAGCTCCGAGCGAGTCTCATCGTTCATGACTGCTCCCCCGCCCAAGGAGAGCACCCCACGGTGCTCTCGCAGTGCGCTTCTCACGGCCTCGCGTTCCAGCTCCCGAAAGTGGGGTTCGCCGTCCTCGATAAAAATGTCGGATATCGGTTTACCGGCCGTCGCTTCGATCATCTCGTCCGTATCTGCGAAGGGCAGGTCGAGAAGGGAGGAGAGTCGGCGCCCGACGCTGGTTTTACCCGCTCCCGGTGGCCCGATCAACACAACGTAGGGTTTCATCGGAAGTTCTCCGGAATGCTGGTGAGATACGCCTGAAGATTCCGCTTCACCTCGATGAGCGAATCACCACCGGTCTTCTCAAGGAGTGCCTGCGCGACCACCAGGGCGACCATCGCCTCGGCGATCACCGCCGCGGGTGCCGCGGCGCACACGTCGGAGCGTTGGTGGAGTGCGGTGGCGGCCTCACCGGTAGCGGTATCAATGGTGGCAAGTGCACGCGGCACAGTAGAGATCGGTTTCAACGCGGCACGGGCGACCAGGGGTTGCCCGTTGCTCATTCCGCCTTCCACACCGCCCGCGCGGTTGGTCGCCCGCGTGACGCTACCTTGCTCGCTACGGACGATCTCGTCGTGCGCTCGGGAGCCCCGGCGCCGTGCGGTCTCGAAGCCATCACCGATTTCCACTCCCTTGATCGCCTGGATCCCCATGAGGGCGCCGGCGATCCTGGCGTCGAGTTTACGGTCACCCTGGACGTAGGAACCAAGTCCGGGTGGGAGGTTGTAGGCCCGCACTTCCACCACTCCCCCGAGGGTGTCACCGGCCTTCTTCGCGTCGTCGATTTCCGCGATCATTGCCTCAGCCGTCTCCGGGTGGAAGCACCTGATCGGATTCGCGTCCAACGCGGGCGTATCCTCCGGTGTGGGCGCGGGTGCGTCAGCAGGTACCTGGACGTGGCCCACTCCCACGACGTGGGAGACCAGCTGGATGCCCGCTGCTTGTTCCAGGAACGCGGAGGCGACCTTGCCCAGCGCCACCCGGGTGGCGGTCTCTCGGGCGGAGGCGCGTTCGAGCACGGGCCTGGCGTCATCGAATCCGTATTTCGCCATCCCCACGAAGTCGGCATGCCCCGGGCGCGGCCGCGTGAGGGGACGGTTGCGTGCGACTTCACGCCTGTCCCCTGTCCCCGCATCAACTTCCAACGCTTCGCTGGGTACCGGATCGGGAGACATCACGGTTTCCCATTTCGGCCATTCGGTGTTGCCGATCTCGATCGCCAGGGGGCCACCTTGGGTGAGGCCGTGGCGGACCCCGGAGATGAGGCGTACCTCGTCTTGTTCAAACTTCATCCGAGCGCCCCGCCCGTAACCAAGTCTGCGCCGAGCCAGTGCTTCGCTGATGTCGGTGGTGTTGACCCGTACACCTGCGGGTACCCCGTTCAGAAGGCCGATGAGTGCCTGACCGTGGGATTCCCCCGCCGTTATCCAATTGAACATGGCAGCTAGTCTGTCACACCTGGCAGGGTGCTCAGCGCTAGGACGCCCGCGGCAGCGAGAATCATCCACGGCCCGAAGGCGATGGATTCTCTCGGGCCGATCCTCCTAGTGACGAGCATCAGGACGGCGAACGCGCCGCCGAGGAGGAAGCTCAAGACCACCCATTGCCCGAGTGCGTCCCACCCGAACCAGCCCGTTCCTAGGCCCAGAGCCCCGGCGAGTTTGACATCACCAAACCCCATCGCCTCCCTTCGCGAGAGCGCGAGCAGGCCGAAACCAAACATCGCCACCACACCCGCCAACGCCGACCGCATGACGTCTGAGTCGGTTGCCGCGTCGGTGAGGGACATCGATAAGTATCCGGCCGCAAGGGTGAGG
>CAJDUU010000030.1_pt1 | contig 18307 bp, 15 predicted proteins | sample 7391041 | NCBI WGS metagenome assembly CAJDUU01 (sample SAMEA7055689, study PRJEB34461) | soil metagenome | biome: terrestrial ecosystem; feature: Peninsula; material: soil | place: Antarctica | collected 2016 | reverse complement strand
GAGCCGGTCGATCACCACGCACCACATCCGGGTGGCGAGATTGTCTAGCCGCACCAGAGTCTCCTCCAGCAGATCGTTCCCCGCGGCCCGGTAGATCAGGCGGTGGACCTGGAGGTCGTACTCGAGAAGTTCACGGGCGGGGGCACGGGGGTCAAGCCGGCGGATCCCCTCCATCGCGCGCTTCAGATCCCCGCGGGCCGCGTTTCCCCGGGTTTGCGCGGCACGGTAGGAGGCCAGCGGCTCGAGGGTTTCACGCATCTGGGAGACGGCCTCGAGGTCGGTGATATCGATCGGGGTGGCGAACGTTCCCCGCCGGGGATAGCTCGCGACGAGATGGTCGACCTCGAGTCGCTTGAGCGCTTCGCGTACCGGGGTTCGGCCGACGGAGAGTTCCTCGGCCAGCCCCGACTCGTTGATGGGATCGCCTGGGGCGATGTCGAGCAGGATGAGGCGATCGCGCAACACGTTGTAGGCGCGGCCGGCCATGGACTCCGGCGCCGCCGCGACTGTGCCCATGGGTATCCCTTCAGATTCGGTTGCGGTCATTGTGTCACGCTTTTGATATATCAGTAGTTGCCGCGAGGATCCGTTCTCGCAGCACATCAGCACGGGAGGTGAACTCCCGTTGCCTGGCGACGTACTGCCGTTTCCCCTCGGGTGTCTCGATCGCTATCGGGGTGAGGGGGTCTCCGCCGGCCCCCTGATACCCGGAGACGTCGTAAGGGGAGGCGCGCATGTCCACCTCCCGGATATCTCGGGCGAGCACGAAGGTGTCGAGCAGCAGCTCCCCGGGCACGAGTGGGCCCAGTTTCCCCGCCCACTTGTACAGGTCCATTCCCGCGTGCAGGCACCCGGGCTGTTCGCGCTGGATCTGGCCCTCCCGGGTGAGCTGTTCGGCGTTGAGCGGTGCCGCCGCCGGGGTGAAGAAGCGGAACGCGTCGAAGTGGGTGCACCCGATCTGGTGGGAGTCGACCACCGCATCGATCTCCGCGCTGGACAACCGCAGCGGCGTGTCCCGGTGGCGCACCTCGGAAGGCGGCTGGCGGTACACCATCGCCCACTCGTGCAGGCCGAAGCAACCGAACCTCGCCGGCCGGTTCAAGGTTGCGCGGATGAGCCGTCGGATGTATTCCACGGCGCTGCCCCGCTCAGCGAGTAGAGCGTCGGAATCGACGTAGAGGTCGTGCCCCTCACGCCGGTAGAACCGCCATGCGGCTCGGGGTGGATCGCCGGTGTCGCGTGCCGCGTTCTCCAGCACCACCCCGGTGCCTGGGTGCCAGCGGTGTAAGTGGGCAGGCTTGAGGGTGTAGTAGTTCCACAGGAAATCCTCCACCGGGTGCGGCTCACCGGTGCGCCGCCTCTCGAGGTGCCCCGCGGTGAACCGGGTGGCCCGCGCCCGGTGTTCCTCCTCGCGCTGGCGCCACACCCGTTCCGGTACTACCTGCACGTGCTCCATCCTAGGGTCGAGCCACGCGGCGGGAGCGGAGGTAGGCGAGGATTCCCACGCCGATGAGAACGCCGGCCGAGTCGATCAGTACATCCGTGACCTGCCCGGCCCGGCCGGGAACGAAGAGCTGGTGCACCTCGTCGGTGACGGCGTAGGTGACGCCGATGAGGAATGCCCACAGGGAGCGGCCGCGCAACGCCCACGCGAGCAAGGCTCCCAGGATTGCGAACTCGGTGGCGTGGGCGCCCTTGCGCACGAAGAATCCCAGGATATCGGTGTCCACCCCGGGAAGCGCCCTGCTGATCGCCTCGGCAACAAGATTGCTCACCCCCGCGGATTCACCCCCGGTTTGGGAGGAGAAGTAGAAGATCACGCCCATCCAGACAGCGACGGCTACCCACCTCACGCGAGCGCCCGCCTGATCCGCTTGTCGGAGACGGGGGCGGCGGTTCCCAGTTGCTGGGCGAATAGGCTCACCCGCAGCTCTTCGAGTTGCCAGCGCACATCCGCCAGCCGGGCCGAGCGCTGGGGGTCGGAACCGTCGTCCGCGGCCACCGCAGCTTCCCATTCCGAGGTGAGTTCCTGAACCACCCACGCATGGGCCTCATCACTACGCGGGTTCTCAGCGGCCTTCTCGATCCGGATACTTGCGGCCTGCAAGTAGCGGGCGAGGTGGGCGAGTCGTTGCGGCGGGGTACGGGCGACGAACCCCTTGTCGATGAGCTCAGACACCTGCTGCTTCACGTCGGTGAGGGTACCGAGCAGCGCCATCGACGTCGATGCGGAAATGAGGTTCTTCGTCTCCCGCAGCGCGCTCAGGGCAGCGGCGACCTGCTGAGAGATCGCGAAGATCTCATCCTCCAGGCGATCCCGCAGGAACCCTTGCCACGCGGTGAACTGTTCCGCCGTGCGGAGTTTTGCGAAGGAGACCAATCCCAGTTCCTTGCGTTCGGCCCCGCCGGTGCGAGCCCGGACAGATTTCACGGCGGCGAGGTGGAGGTCGGCGACGAGATCCTCGGTGGTGTCGGGTGCCCCTGCCATCGAGAGGGTCTGGGAGGTGTTCCACCGGCTGGTGATGCGCGTGGTGGAGAGGGTGAGTGAGTTTGCGAGCAGTGCCGCGACGCCCTCTTCGTGCTCGCGTGCCTGGTGCACCGGATCGGCGAGAATCTGCAGGCTTACCTTGCGCCCGGAGCGCACCAGCGCCGGATAGCCGCGTACGTCGGCCCCCGAGGTGTGGGTGGTGAGTACCTCGGGTATTCCCTCGGGTGGGAACGCCTCGAGGTCACTTGCTTCGATCCGTGCGGGGGGTGCGTTCTCCTTGTGGTCCGCGGGCGCTGCGGCGGGAGCGGGCGTGAGCATCTGCTCCAGTTGTTCTTTCTGCGCCGTCGAGAGGGCAGACCGGACGGCGGTGCGGACCGCGTCGCCCGATTCGCGCCGGAGGTCGCGTTGGAGCCTCTCGAGGTCGTGCCCCTCGGTGATGATCACCCCGCGCTCGTCTTCGACCCGAAAGGTCATCTGGAGGTGCTCGGGGAGGCGGCTGGTATCGATCGCATCGAGGGGTACCTCGGCGCCCTTGACCTGGCGCGCGGCGTCGGAGAATGCCTGCGCGAAGGAGAGGTCCGCGGCTGCCGTGGTCGGAGCCCACTCGGGGAGGGCGGCCCGGATCTCCCTCGCCGAGTCCGGTGCGGGAACCAGCTGCACCCGCACCCTCTTGGGAAGGGCCCGGATGGTTGCCAGCACGAGTTCGTCCAACAGTCCCGGTACGAGCCAGTCGAAGCCGGTGCTCAGCACCTGGGGCAGGAGAGCGATGGGGATGTGCACCATTACCCCGTCACCCTCGTGGCCGGGGCTGTAGTGATACGTCAATGGCAGGGTGAGATCCCGCTGCACCCACTGCTCGGGGTAGGAATCGGTATCGATTGTGTGCCGAGCGGGAACAAGCAGGTCGAGCGTGAAATCCAGGACCCGGGGGTCCTCCACCTTCTTCCACCACGTGTTGAAGTGTGCCGCGCTGGTGACCTGTGGCGGGATATGCCTGAGGTAGAACTCGACCAGTTCCTCGGGGTCGATGAGGAGATCGGGGCGGCGCGCCCTGGAGGTGAGCTCCTGCGCCTCGGCCCACACGTCGTCGTTGCGCTCCAGGAACTTGTGGTGCGCCGGCCACTGGCGCTCCACCAGGGCGTGGCGGATGAACATCTCGCGGGCTAGTTCGGCGTCCACCTGTGAGAGCGGCACGGGTCGGTCGGAGACGATCGGCACCCCCAGCAGCATCACCTTCTCCCGAGCCATCGCCGCGGCGTTGCGGGTGGACCAATACGGGTCGGAGAAACTACGCCGGGTGAGGTGGCCGGCGAGCGGTTCGATCCACTCCGGGCGGATCCTCGCCACCTGGCGGGCGAACAACCGGGAGGTCTCCACCAATTCCCCGGCCATGATCCACTCGGGGTGCTTCTTCGCTAGGTGGGAGCCGGGGAAGATGACGAACCGCGCCCCCCGGGCGCCGAGGTAGTCGCGCGTGCGGTCGGACCACACCCCGATGTGGGAGAGTAGCCCGGCGAGCAGTGCCTGGTGGATGCGGTCGGGATCCGCCGCGCCGCCCGTGCGTTTGAGGGTGATGCCCAATGGCTTCGCCATCTGCTTCAGTTGGGCATACACATCCTGCCATTCCCGGATCCGCAGGTAGTGCAGAAACTCCCTGCGCACGGTGCGCCGGAACGCGGACCCCGAGAGTTCCCTCTGCTTCTCTTGCACGTATTCCCACAGGTTCAGCATGGCGAGGAAGTCCGAATGCGGGTCGGCGAACCGGGCGTGCTGTTCGTCCGCAGCCTGCTGGTGCTCCGCGGGGCGCTCCCGCACGTCCTGGATGCTCAGGCCCGCGACGATGATCATTACCTCCCGCACGCAGCCGAGCCGGCCCGCCTCGATCAGCATGCGTCCCAAGCGCGGGTCGATGGGGAGCCCGGCGAGTTGGCGCCCGACCTTCGTCAGGCCCTTGCCTGTGGGCGCCATTGCCCCGAGTTCGTGCAGGAGATTGACCCCATCGCGGATCGCCCGGGTGTCAGGGGGGTCGACGAAGGGGAACTTCGCGATGTCACCGAGCCCGATCGCCGTCATCTGCAGGATCACCGAGGCGAGGGAGGTGCGCAGGATCTCCGGTTCGGTGAACTCGGGGCGGGAGTTGAAATCCTCCTCCTCGTACAGGCGGATCGCGATCCCAGGGGCGACCCGCCCACTGCGCCCCGACCTCTGGTTCGCGCTCGCCTGGGAGATCGGCTCGATCGGGAGGCGTTGCACCTTGGTGCGGTTGGAGTAGCGGGAGATCCGAGCGGTGCCCGGGTCGACCACGTACCGGATGCCGGGCACCGTCAGGGAGGTCTCGGCGACGTTCGTCGCGAGAACCACCCGGCGGGTGGTGTGTGGTTGGAACACCCGCTGTTGTTCGGCGTTGGACAGCCTCGCGTACAGGGGCAGGACTTCGACGGCATTTGCCGCGTGGGCGCTGGACCTCACCTCCCCGGGACGCAGGTACCTTGGCCCCAGGTGCTCCTCAAGCGCCTCGGCTGCGTCACGAATTTCCCGCTCCCCGGAGCAGAACACCAGCACGTCGCCGGGCCCGGCCGCCATCAGTTCATCGACGGCGCGGCAGATGGAGGTGGCCTGATCGGCGTCCTCGTCCACCTGGGGCCGGTAGCGGATCTCCACGGGGTAGGTGCGCCCGGTTACCTCGATCACCGGTGCCGGGGAGTCGGCGGTACCGAAGTGGGTGGCGAACTTCTCCGAATCGATGGTGGCGGAGGTGATGATGAGTTTAAGATCGGGGCGCTTGGGCAGGAGCTGGCGCAGGTAGCCGAGTAGGAAGTCGATGTTGAGGGAACGTTCGTGGGCCTCGTCCACGATGATCACCTCGTACCTGCGCAGGAGCGGATCGCGTTGGATCTCGGCGAGGAGGATCCCGTCGGTCATGAGCTTGATGAGCGTGGAGGAGGAGACGTTGTCGGTGAACCGAATCTGGAATCCCACCGCCTGCCCGGGGGTGGTGCCGAGCTCCTCGGCGATCCTCGCGGAGACGGTGCGCGCAGCGAGGCGCCGGGGTTGGGTGTGGCCGATGGTCCCGGTGACGCCGTACCCGAGCTCGAGGCAGATCTTGGGGAGTTGGGTGGTTTTGCCCGAACCGGTCTCCCCGGAAACGATCACGACCTGGTTGTTCCTGATCGCTTCGGCGATGTCGTCCCGGCGGGCGGAGACGGGGAGATCTTCGGGGTAGGTGACTTCGGGAACCGCGGCCCGGCGGGCCTCCAGCACGTGCTCCGGGGGCGGCCGGAACCCGCGTTTGCGGGGACGCGAACGCCTACCGCGGGAGTTAGTGGGCCGAGATGTCACAGTCATCCATCCTACGCAGGCTATTTCTTGCGTGGAGAGCGGCGAAGGTTCGGCGGTTTTGGCCGACGCGGCCGCCACCCGGCGCCGGGAGGGAGCATCCAACCGCGGTAGCGGGCGATGAGCACCAGGCCCATCCCCACCAGCGTCGAGAAGATCGAACCGATCTGGGCGTGATCGGCGAGATAGAAACTGACCTGGGTGACGGCGGCCGCGAACGCGCCGGTCGCGTACAGCGTATTGCCTCCGAGGATCCCCGGGATCCTCCGCAACACGACGTCACGAGAGAACCCGCCCCCCACGGCGGTGATCATCCCCAGCAGCACAGCCGTGAGTGGGCTGAGGCCCACGGTGAGAGTCTTTTGGGCACCCACGGTGGCCCATAACCCGATGGCCAGCGCGTCGATCGGGGGGAACACCCGATCCCACACCCGCCCCTCGAGTCGGATGAGGAAGGCGGTGCCCGCGCCGATTAGTGCGGTGAGCAGGTAGGCGTTATCGGTCATCGCCACCGGCGGTCCCGCCTGCAGTAGGAGGTCCCGGATGATCCCGCCCCCGAGGCCAGAGAGCACCGCGAGGACGGCGAAACCGATCGCGTCGAGGCGGTACGAGCGAGCCAGCACCCCTCCGAGGATGGCGTTGAAGAACACCCCCATGAGATCGAGCACCGTCATGATCTCGTCTATGCCCACCCGTGTCACCTTCTCGCGTCGTGCCGAACCCCGTGTATCTTACGCCCGCGCGCGACTTCCTGCCGTGACCGCGCCCACGGTAGGGTGTGGGTTCGGAGTCGACCCCTCCCCGGACGAGGCTGCCGTACCCGGTTCGCGACAAGACGGCAGAAGGAGGACGTTATGGCGTGGACCGTATTGATAGTTTCTGGTGCGTTCGAAGCTGTGTGGGCGGTAGCCCTAGGTAAGTCCGAGGGCTTTTCCCGGCTGTGGCCGACGATAATTTTCTTCGCGGCGCTCATCGTCAGCATGGGCGGGCTCGCGTGGGCGATGAAGTTCCTGCCCACCGGCACCTCCTACGCGGTGTGGGTGGGGGTGGGGGCGAGCATCGCCGTGATTTACTCGATGGCCACCGGGGCCGAGCCCGTGACTTTAGCGAAACTGCTGCTCATCACGGGACTGATCGGGTGCATCGTCGGGTTGCAGATCGTGAGCTAGTTCGCGTGCGGGTTGATCAGCCGGGAGGGTTCCAACTCCCGGCGCAGGACGCTCTCTTCGAGGAGCTTCTCGCGCATCACCAGATCGACGATGGAGGCCCCAGTGGCGACGGCCTCTTCGGCCAGTTTGGCCGCGTTGTAGTATCCGATGAGCGGGGAGAGGACGGTGGCTAGGCCGGCGGAGCAGTGTACCCGCTGCTCCAGCTCGTCGGGCTTGGCAGTGATCCCAGATACGCAGCGGTCAGTCAGCACTCGCACCGCCCCCGTAAGCTCAGTGATCGACTCGTAGAGTTTCAAGAAAATCACAGGCTCGAACGCGTTGAGTTGTAACTGCCCACCCTCAGCGGCCATCGTCACCGTGAGGTCGTTACCAGCCACCACGAACGCGACCTGATTGACCACCTCGGGTATCACGGGGTTGACCTTGCCCGGCATGATCGAGGAACCTGCCTGCATCGCGGGCAGTTGGATGTCCCCGAAACCTGCCTGGGGCCCAGAGCTCAGCAGGCGCAGGTCGTTGGCGAACTTGGACAGTTTCATCGCGGTTCGTTTGAGCGTACCGGAGAGGGTAAGGAATCCGCCCGTGTCCTGGGTCGCGTCCATCAGGTTGGCGGCACCACGGACCGGTAATCCGGTCACCTCGGCGAGGTGGGTGCGGGCGAGTTCGGTGTAGCCGTGGGCGGTGTTGAGCTCCGTCCCGATGGCCGTTCCGCCGAGGTTCACCTCAAGCAGTGTTTCGCGGACATCGCGGAGAAGAGCCAGATCGGTCTGTACCGCGTGGGCGTAGGAACCGAAGGCAAGGCCCAGCGTCATCGGCACCGCGTCCTGCATCTGGGTACGGCCCATGGTGATCACGTCGGCAAACTCCGCGGCCTTGGCCCGGAGGGTCTCCTCGAGGTGGTCGAGAGCGTCGAGCAGACCAGCGATGATCCGGTAGGTCGCAAGGCGGAGGGCGGTGGGGTAGACATCGTTGGTGGATTGGCCCCGGTTGACGTGGTCGATGGGGTGCACCTTGGAGTAATCCCCGCGGGAATACCCGAGGATCTCCAGGGCTCGATTCGCCAGCACCTCGTTGACGTTCATGTTCGAGGAGGTTCCCGCGCCCCCTTGGATCACGTCGACCTTGAACTCCGAGTGGAGCTGCCCGTCAATGACCTCCGTGGCTGCCTCGATGATAGCGCCCGCGATATCGCTAGGGATCGCCCCGAGTTCACCGTTGGCCTTGGCCGCGGCGTGCTTCACCTCGGCGAGGGCGATGATGAGTTCGGGAATCTCACCGATCGAGCGCCCGGTAATGGGGAAGTTCGCCGCGGCGCGCGCGGTGTGGGCACCGTAGTAGGCCTCCGCAGGTACTTCTACTGGGCCTAGTGAGTCGTTGTCAGATCGAGTGGTGGTAGCAGATGTCATTCTTTGGTCTCTGATTGGGATCCATTGGAAGTTCGATGTTCCATCTTCACCTAAACCGATACCCTGTGCGTAATCTGTCCACGAATTGAACACTCACCCGAAGAAGGAGTCGACCAGCTCGGCCTCAACCTTGCTCACGTGTGAGTGGCGCCACTTCGGGGTGTTGTCCTTGTCCACCAGCACGGCGCGCACGCCCTCGAGGAAGTCGGAGTCTTCCGTGAACTTCGTGGCCAGGCGCAGATCCTGGTCGAGCACGGCGTCGAGGTCGGGCAGCGTTGCCGCCCGGCGGAGCGCGGCGAGGGTAACGGCGATCGACAACGGGGAGCGGCTGGCGATGAGTTCACCCGCGGCGCGGGCGGCGGGGTCGTCGTGGGAGTTGAGCCGTTCCAGGATGGCGGCAGCGTCGTCACCGGCGTAGCACTCTGCGATCCAGTCCGCCCCCGCGAGCTCGCCCTCGGGCTCAAGGTCAGCACCGGCGGCGCCGAGTGCTCGCTCCCGGTCGCGGACGAGGTCGACGGCGTTGGCGTCTGCGGGGGTGTGGCGGAGGGCCTCGAGGAGATCCTCCCATTTCGCGGGGTCGATGACGCCGTCCGCAAAGCCGGCGATCACGGCATCCGCGCCCGAGACCGGCGCGCCGGTGAGGGCCATGTGCGTGCCGAGCTCCCCTGGGGCGCGCGAGAGCGTGTACATCGTGCCGACGTCGGGGAACAGCCCGATCCCGGTCTCTGGCATGGCCAGACGCGTGCGCGGGGTGGTCACCCGGATTGAACCGTAGGTGGAGACCCCGACACCGCCGCCCATCACGATGCCGTCCATGAACGCAGCGTAGGGTTTGCTTAGGTCGGCGATCTTGGCGTTCATCTCGTATTCCGTGCGCCAGAACTCCCCTGCACGCTCCGCGCCGTGTTCAAGGATGTCGGCACGGATCGCCCGCACGTCGGCGCCGGAGCAAAGTCCGCGCTCGCCGGCCCCGTCGATGGCGATCGCAGCGATGTCGGGCGCCGCGGAGAACTCGTCGAGGGCCTCGCTGACGGCCTTGACCATCTCGGGTGTCAACGCGTTGATTGTTCGAGGGCGGTTGAGGCGGATCCGGCCGATGGGGCCGTCCGTCCAGATAAGAGTTTCAGCTTCCATAGCACTATCCTTCCTCAGAATTCTTATCGCGGCGGCAGATCCACCCACGAGGTTCCGACGATCCTCGCGGAGGCTGCACCTGCGGTGAGTTCGGCGACTCGCGGTTCGATGAGTTCGGGTTCGTAGGTGCCCAACCGGAACGTGACCTCATCTAAGTACTGGGCGTCGAGGACGATAATCCCCTGTGAGCGCACGTCGGCTTCGAACCGGCCGGCGACGTGGTGGCCGAGGGTTACCTCCACCTCGGTGAGGAGCTGACGTTCGACCAAACGGGCGTCGTCCAGGGCGGCTCGGACGGCGTCGGAGTAGGCTCGCACGAGCCCCCCAGCCCCGAGCAGGGTGCCTCCGAACCAGCGGATCACTACCGCGACGACGTCGCTCACCTCGGCCCCGCGGAGCACTTCGAGCATGGGCGCTCCCGCGGTTCCGGCGGGTTCGCCGTCATCGGAGGAGCGTTGGATCTCCTGGTTCGGGCCAAGCAGGAACGCGGAGCAGTGGTGCCGGGCGTCCCAGTATTTGCTGCGGGCTTCGGCCACCACCTCGCGCGCATGATCTTCTGTCTCCACACGGGTGAGTTCGCCGAGGAACCGGGACCGTTTGATTTCCAACTCAGCCGATGCGGGGCCAGCGATGGTCCGGTACATGTTCATGGCCCTATTGTGGCAGGGGACTGCTGCATGGTTTGGTGGCTGTTGCTATTCACGCTGCCTGGGCAGCGGGTGTGTTGGGAGGCAGTCCGTATTCGATCTAGTGCGTGGCCGCGATCCGCAATTCGCACTTAGTGGCACACCTGAATGAGATAAGTCCTAATTTGTTCTGACCAATGCCCCGTAAACCTCAGGCCGATTCTTTGGGATCTATTAGTTCTCGCAGCTACCCTCGCCGGCGTGTCAAATACAGTGGAACCCACAATGACTCTAGGCCGGCCCAAGCGCGATTAGCGCTGTGTGGGCCGGCCTAGAGGTACTTCCTAGGGTCAGTCTTCCGGTGTTATGTCTACCGTGAACCAGCCCTCATCGTCCTTCTGCCACTGATAGAGGCGGATGCACTCTAGAGGGTAAGCATCGTGATCTTCATCAGGCTCAATGCGGCACCCAGAGGGCGTCTCCTCACCTGGGATCGACAGATCTGCCATCGCCTTAGCGAGTTCCGCGCCTTCAAGACTCTGAGCCTCGTTCGCCGCAGCAGCAAAAGCGAAGACACAGTCCGCGGTAACCGCTACCGCGTTGGGCATAGTTGCTCCAGTCTTCGGACCCTCGAACACGCCGTACTGATCGATAGCCGAATCAATGAAGGCCTTGTATCCCGGCGTCCATGACTCTTTATCCTGAAGCGGGTACTGGTACATCGGTGCGTCGAAAATCATCCCTTCAGCGGCTTCGCCTGCCCCCTCGAGGAACGAGACGTTCTGTGCACCGGAGCCGCCGATTAGGAGGCCCTCATACCCGACGTCGGCCGCAGCAGCCGCTGTCATCGCCCCGCTTGCGTTGTTGGAAATGAAGATCGCTCCGGCATCCGAAAGGTTCTGCACGTAGGTGTTGTGGGACGTATCGTCATTCCGAGTTTCCTCGTACCCAGCAACTGTGACACCGTATTCAGGGCCGAGCTTGTTGAGCAGGTCAAAGTAGTCCTGACCGGAATCGTCACCCTCGTAGACGAGGCCGACACTAGTGATGCCTTCCTGCTGGAGGTACTGCAAGTTCCGAGTGACATCCTGCTCTGCGGAGTTCTCCATTCGGAAGCCGTATTCCAAATCGGCGAAGGATCCGGCGGCTACTGCGGGCTGGCAATTGAGCACCTGGTTTTGTTCGAAGGCGGCATTCGCAGCGTTGTAGAAAGACGTGACCGAAGGACCAACGACCATCTTGACGTTGCTATCGCCTGACAACTCGGCGGCAGCCTGTACCGCCTTTGCGGGGTCGAGCTGCATGTCTCGAGTTATCACCTCAAGTTCCGCTCCACCAACACCGCCTTCAGCGTTGATGTTATCGACCATGACGTTTAGCGCGTTTTCCTGCGATATCCCGAGGATTGCGAACGGACCCGTCATGGGTGCGATCAGCCCAATAGAAATAGTGTCGGTTCCCGCATCCCAGCCCGCGCTCGAACCAGAATCCGCGCCTCCTTCGGCCGCGGGGGCACCCGGACTCTCCCCACCGTCCGAGCACGCGGCTACCGATAAAAACAATAAAGTCGATGCCGCGACACCGAGGGTCTTTTTCAACATGTCAGCCTCCAGGCTGTTAGTTAGCGAAACGGGACGTTGTTTCACTCAACGATTTTCCAAAGATTAGATGCTGCTACAGAACCGTGTCAACAGCAGTCCAAAGCGAAGAAATTCCTATCCTTCAACTGAATTCCGAGCTCACGCGCGTGGTTCGCCCGGCCATTGTAATTTACCACTCAAGCCTGCTTCGCAGGAAGTGCTTTGTGCAACCGCGAGACGCTTCGGTAGAAGAATGATGAGACGCCTGCAGGTTGTACTCCCCTTGGAAAGTGGGGGGTTGCCCCTACAGGCGCCTCCCGAGCACGTAGCTCTATTCAAATTGCGACGCACACCTCGGAATGGGCCCTGATTATCAGGACCCACTCCTAGTCGCAGAATCTATTGCTTGGATCGCAGCACGGCATTTTTCCCAGCCGCACGGCCCGTGATCATAGCTTCTGTCAGGTAAGCCCCGTTCTGATAGAGATCGGACACCATGGATCCAAGTTGGCCGGCTTCGTACAATCCAGGGATCGGCTCGTCGTCGTAGTCCAGAACCTCTGCATCGATGGTTCGCTTCGCGCCCCCACTGGTGCATACGAGGGCTGGAACGAGTCGCACTGCGTAGAAGGGGCCTTCGGCGATTGGTTCCAGGGTCGATGCCTCGCGTCCGAACTGGTCGTCACGGCCATCACTGCACGCTTGGTTGTACTCTTCTATAGTTTGCGCGAGCACCTCTGGGTCCTGCCCAATCATCGCCGCAAGTTCTTCTACCGTGTCGGCCTTGTGGATGATCCCTGCCTCAATCTCAGCAGAGTTATCATCACTCCACGTGAGCTCCTCGGCGGCGACATTCCAGGTCCAGTGGCGAAGAACCAGCGGGTTCCTCTTTCGCGTTTTTTCATCGAAAATCATGTGAACCGGACCTACCCCGACGTGCGGCGTATCCACCCATCGTCCGTGGTGCGATTCCTTGAAGTGGGTCAACTGGTGTTCCGCGGTCTCGTTGTAAAAGCGCCGCCCGTCCGATGCCACTTCGATCCAGCTGTAGTCTTCCCAAATGAAGGTGCGCAGGAAAGCGGTGCGCCAGTATTGCCTGGCGTGCCGAGCGGATAGACCTCTTCATATCCGCAGTAATCCCGCTGCATCTGCTGGTTGGCTTCGTATCCCCCCACAGACATCACCACACCGCCGCGAGCGCGGATATTGCGGCGCACACCCCCGTCCTCTACAACTGCACCGAACACTTCCCGAGTGCTCGGATCCTGCACCAGGTCAACGACCCGAGTTTCGTAACGGACCTCGACCGGGCGCTTATCGACGTTCTTCTTGAACGCCTTCCAGACCCCGCCGGGAAACGGAAGAATGGTTGCGGTGTGGTCGACAGCGGCGTCTGCCCCAAGCTCTGGGAACTCTCGCACCGCAACTCGATCAGTGAAGCCGGTGCCGTAGATGTACTCCGCACCAGCCTCGTCGGCTCGCTCCTTGATCCACGGCTCGAGGCGGGTCATCCGTTGCGCCCATTCCTGCAAATACTCCTCAGGTATCGGGTTCGACTCGCTCAATTTCCTCTGATAATCCATGAGCGCCTGCGGATCGGATCCAATCCACAGCGATTGCCCTGATGCCCGGCTGTTTCCGCCAGCGTACTTCTCGGGCATCTTCTCGCAGATGAGTACTTTTGCGTCGGGGTCAGTCGCAAGCGCTTCAATGGCCGCACTCGCACCTGCGAGCCCGAAGCCGAGTATCAAAACGTCGACCTCTTCGTCCCAGTCGATTTCTTCTTTGAACGACGTCACAAGGACCTCCAAATTGTCCGATTGTTGTGTGTAGATCTTCTAAAAGGGATCTCTGTTTCTACGGTTACCACTCACCCCACACGACGATCGCATCTTCCGCGCTCGCGTCATAGGAGTAAGTTTCGGCACCGAAGTACATTGTGTGTGGCGCGTCCGGAGTAGCGGGTTGCCACTCGTGACCACCCGGCACCGCGGGTTCACCGCGGTGAGCAAACGCTGCTACTGCCGAGAGCATCGCCGCAGAGAGCTCGAAGCGGTCTTCCGCGTATCCCACAAGAGGCGAGCGGTCGACGGTCCCGAAAATGAACGGCACGTCCATTCCGTGCGTAGAACCGAGAACACCGCCGAGAATCTCAGGGTTGTATCCGAAATGGAAGAGGTACGTGGGAGCTGAAGTCTCGGACCTCAGGCGCGCTAGTCTCCTCTGCCCTGAGCGGAAACTGGCGTCCGAGAGAATCCTCGCCAACCTCAGGTGGGGCCGCTCGCCGCCATAGTGATCACCGTACCGAGCACGGATGTCATCGGCATCCTCTGGGTAATACCGGCGAAGGGCATCGGCGGATTCTGACTCACCCCACTCCAACGCACCCGGAACATTCGACAGGAAGAGTGTCGCCTCGTGCGTGGTGTATCCGTACATCATCGGAATTTTACTCGCCCAAGAGGTTAGGGCTCTGCTCTCGGGAGTCATCGGTTGCGCAGGCAGGTGTTGCGCATGTATCCCTGGTGAGAACATCATCATTCCTCGATTTGGGCCTGAAGGGCTGCCCGCAGCGGCAATCGGAGGCAGCTGAGCATCGAGTTTCGTCGCTGCCAAACCTGCTTCAAGAATCGCAGAAGTTGGCAGTTTCGCAAGTTCAGCCGAGTTCGCCACGCCCGCACCCTGAAGCAACAACTCTGCGGACCGCGCACCGTCATCCTCGGCTTGTCCGGTGACACCGGGGCCTGAACAGTTGATCGCGCGATGGAAAAGGCCCTCCGCCGCGGGCATGCCGAGGAGGGTTGTGATCTTCATACCCCCACCTGACTGCCCCATGAGTGTCACATTGTTCTCGTCGCCACCGAACCGGCCAATATTCTTCTGCACCCACTCGAGCCCGAGCACGATATCCAACTGGCCCAGCACCCCGGCATCCGGAAAAAGCTCTGGCGCGAGCAAATCGAGCCGGGCGCACCCGAAAACACCGAGCCGATGGCCTAGGGAAACCACCACTACTCGGCCATCTCGTGCTAGCGCCGCACCCTGGGTCGCGAGGGCCGCCGTGCTCCCCGAATGAAAGCTCCCCCCGTGCAGCCACACGACGACTGGGAGCTTCTCAGCGCCGTCCTTCTTCGGAGTCCAGACGTTAAGATTCAAACACTCTTCACTCGTGGTGATCCCCTCCGAACCGTTGCCCACAGCAGGGTGTAGCAGGTCGGACCACTGTTGTCGTATCTGAGTTTGCGCCTCAAGGCGAGTATCTGGTTGGGGCGCGGCAGGCCCGTATGAGAAAGCATCGTAAGTGCCAGACCATTTTGGGTGGGGATCTGCGAGCTGGAAACGACCAGCACCTGCACGAATCTGGCCAAATGGCACGCCTAAGTAGGTGTCAACGCCAAGGAAGGGGATCCCCCTGACGTGACCGGCGCTGGTCTCAACGATGGGAAGTTTCAATTTGGACACGAAAATCTCCTTGGGTGGCGCACGACACCATTATGCGTTAGATTCCTTAGAACGATACATGGTTTCGAAGAATGGAACAATGATGTTTTTGAGGATGGATTGGCAGCTCGCGCATCCGTGCGAAACGCGCCGATTCGCTACATCTGGAGCCGCCCGATGATGCGTTACCTTGCCCGGAGATTGCTAGGCGTTCTAATCGTCTTGGTTCTCGTTGTCACCCTCGTGTTCTTCATGCTTCAAGCTCTCCCCGGCGGGCCTGAGACAGCGTTCCTTGGGGTCAACCCCACCCCCGAGAAGCAGGCTGCGGTTATGAAGGAGCTGGGGCTGGATAAACCGATCTGGGTCCAGTACCTCACCTTCGTCGGGTCGATATTTACATTCGACCTGGGTGAATCTCTAACTACCAAGACTCCCGTAGCCACACTGCTGTCGCAACGGCTCCTAGTTACGCTTGAGCTCGGGCTCGTCTCATTCGCTTTCTGGGTGTTGATTGGCCTTGTGGCCGGCGCGGTCGCTGCGATCCGTCGTGGGGGCGTAGTCGATAGTACGGTTCGCGTCGGCACCGTCGTGGGAATGTCGATTCCCAACTTCTGGTTGGGATTACTGCTAGTGCTCACATTCGGCCTGTACATTCGCGGAGTCCTCCCCAGTTCCGGCTGGGTCCCGTTTAGCGCCGATCCGGTAGGAAATATCAAGTCTCTGATCCTGTCTGCGTTCACTCTCGGAATCGGCTCCGCGGCGGTCATCGCAAGAACGCTACGTTCATCGATGATCGAAGAACTCGGAAGCGACCACGTCGCATTCTCCCGTGCCATGGGGGTAAAGGAATCAGTGATCGTGCGTAAGCAGGCGTTACGCAACGCGATCATACCGACCGTCACGATCATCGGGATGATGTTCGGGATGTTCATCGGGGGAACAGTACTTATCGAAAACGTGTTCAACCTACCGGGCGTGGGTCAACTGATTGTTAGCTCGTTCCTGAGTCACGACTATCCCGTCGCCATCGCGGCCACCGTGTTGACCGCCGGTTTCTATCTCATCACTACACTTGCGGTCGACTTCGCCTACTTCTTGATCGATCCGCGTATCCGTGCCAGTTTTGCGAGAGCCAAGGGGGCAGCGTGACAACAACGTCAAAAATCGACGCAATTGGCCTGACGAAAAAGCAACACCGAAATCTCCGCGCACGGGGCAGCTTCTCCGCCCTAAGCTGGATTGGCCTCGTGCTGATTTTCATCTTCCTCGCGTTAGCGATCGTCGGCCCCCTGGTCACCGGCGACCCATCCGTCCGGGTGGGGGGACGCCTCGAACCGCCCAGTGCGGAGTTCTGGTTTGGCACCGACAACCTCGCAAGGGACCTGCTTGCGCGATCTGCTAGTGGAGCTTTGGTCTCCCTACAGGTCGGTTTCGCCAGCGTGCTCCTCGGCCTACTGATTGCAGTTCCATTGGGCATAGTGTCCGGGTACTACGGAGGCCGCTGGGTAGACGATCTGATCCAGCGCGTACTGGACACCCTCCAAGCCCTGCCACTATTCGTCTTCGCTCTATTCGTGCTCGGCATGCTCGGCACCGGAGAGTCTAAGATCGGGTTTATCACCTTGAGTCCGACAACGAAGGTCGTGCTCCTGCTGGCCGTATCCTTTCTCCCCTCCTTCGCTCGCGTCACGCGGTCGGCGACCCTCGTGGAGGTGGAGCAAGAGTACGTCGCGGGGCTCCGGGTGCTTGGTGTCCCACGCCATCGGATCGTTCTTCGAGAACTATTGCCGAACGTGGTTCCCCCCGTCCTCGTGCAAGGGTTCCTGTGGGTCGGGATTGCGATCTTCGCCGAAAGCGCCCTTTCCTTCCTCGGATTAGGGATCCAACCACCCCAAGCCAGTTTGGGGAGTATCTTGTCCGATGCCACTGGATACCTAATGGTTGGAGCCTGGTGGTACTCCGTCATCCCGGGTGCCATCATCATGCTCGTCACTGTCGGAATCAATCTAGTGGGCGATGGGGTCGCAAACTTGATGGACCGACGCCAGTAACAATTGCCCAACACACCAAAATAAACCCCAACACATCAAATCAAAGGAGCATCAGCTATGAAGAAGCACAATGAAGTGACTCGGCGCGGTTTCCTCGCGTCGGTGGGAGTAATCACCGCTGGCTTTGGCTTAACGGCCATCGCTGCGTGCAGCAATGACGAGGGCGGAGCCGCTCCGGCAACTGATGAGGGCACGGCCGACGCCCCCTCCACCGGGCCGATCGACGGCGGCACGGTTACCATCGGGATCGGCACAGTATCCGCGTATATGAACCCTCTCACGGCAGTGACCGGGAACATCGCTTGGGTCACCGAACCGGTAGTCGAGTCCCTGTACGCATACGACGAAAACATGGAGTCCATTCCCCTGCTAGCCGACGGCGAACCGGAAATCTCAGATGACGGCCTGACGTGGACGATCAAGCTCAAGGAAGGCGTTACCTATTCGAACGGGGACCCCTTCACCGCAGAACACGTCGTCGAGGTACTCAAGTTCGCCTCCGACCCATCGGCAACCAGCGACTGGACCAACTTCTTCATGGCCGCCGTCGATTCAGTCGAGGCCGAGGACGACCAGACCGTGGTCATCAACCTGAACTTCCCATACGGGGTCATGCGTCAGCACCTGACGAACATCCCCATCATCCACAAGGACTTCATCCACAAGACCGATATGCCGCCGCTCTGGACTCAGTGGTGTTCAAGGCCATCCCGGACCCGGGAACGCGCATCGTTAACCTGCGGGAGGGAAGCATCGATGTGATGACCGGCGTTCCCCCCGAGAACGTTGAAGATCTGGAGTCCAGCGAGGAGATCGACGTCCATCTCGTCGATGCCCCGCGCGACATCCTCACCTACTACGGGGCACACAAAGCGCCCTTCGACGATATCCGCGTCCGCCAGGCAGTCGCCCACGCGATGGACCGGACGGCAGTCAACGAACTCGTGTTCGCCGGAACCAGCCAGGTGGCACAGGGACCGGTCGGTCCTGCCGCTGAAGGCTACGACCCCGACGCTAACTTCTTCAGCCCCGAGCCCGATATCGAAAAGGCGCGGCAACTGCTCGAAGAGGCGGGC
>CAJDUU010000017.1_pt1 | contig 18339 bp, 17 predicted proteins | sample 7391041 | NCBI WGS metagenome assembly CAJDUU01 (sample SAMEA7055689, study PRJEB34461) | soil metagenome | biome: terrestrial ecosystem; feature: Peninsula; material: soil | place: Antarctica | collected 2016 | reverse complement strand
CCGGCGTGCTGACCTGCGCCGTCGTCGGTTACACACATGTTCCACAGCCCCTATGATGACGAAGAACTTAAAGCTATGTAGAGACCTTGTGGATCGCCAACAATAACAACTCCCGCTCCCTGGGCCTCCCCCCAGGATTGCAAGTTTTCCCTTTTTGTCACGGTCCACAGAAATCGACGTGTCATAGCTACCGAAGAGCGGCTACAGTTGTCTGAGCGCCACCGCGTGCACCGAAACCCCATGCGGCGCGCAATCTCGAAACCGCCGTTGCTAGATCTAGCGATGGGCCTGCCTGACAAGGAGAACTCAGCATAGTGAAGTTTCGCGTTGACCGTGACGTCTTAGCCAACGCTGTTTCTTGGACGGCACGTACTCTCCCCACTCGGCCCGCAGTACCAGTACTCGCAGGAATTCGCATTGAAGCCACGAGCGACGGTGGCCTAGATCTGACAACCTTCGACTATGAGGTTTCCGCCCGCTCCCACATTTCGGCCGAGGTGGAAACCCCAGGGGTGATTCTCGTCCATGGCAGGCTGCTAACCGAGATATCGAAATCCCTGCCCAACCGCCCAGTCGAATTCTCCTATGACGGCTCAAAAGTGAACGTCGATGACTTCACGAAGGCGGTCTCGCAAGTGACCGTAGCCGCCGGGCGAGATGAATCGCTGCCACTGCTCACCGGGGTAAAGATGGAGATCCGCGGTGAACAGCTCACTCTTCTCGCCACCGACCGTTACCGTCTCGCCCTCCGCGAGATTTCCTGGCAACCGACCTCCCCGTCGATGGAGAGGGAGACCCTTGTTAGGGCTCGGGTTCTGACGGACGTCGCGCGCTCCCTTCAAAGTGGTGACCGGTTGGAGGTCTCGCTCTCGCAGAACTCCGACATCATTGGATTCGAATCCAAAGGTAGCCGCACCACGTCAACAATGATCGACGGAGACTATCCGCCCGTTCGGAGGCTTTTCCCGGACCAGACCCCCACCCACGCGGTAATTAGCACCGCCGCAATGGTGGAAGCAGTCAAGCGGGTCTCCTTGGTTGCCGAGCGCAACACCCCGATCCGGCTTTCTTTCAGCGAAGGGCAAGTCGTCCTGGAGGCGGGGCAAGGGGAAGAAGCGCAGGCGTCCGAAGCGTTGGAATCACTGTTGGTAGGGGAGGATATCGAAACCGCCTTCAACCCGAGCTACCTGCTCGATGGGTTGGGGGCGATTGAAGCAGATTTCATTCGGATGTCTTTCACCCACGGCTCGAAGCCAGTGCTGTTTACGGGGCAGGAGTCGCTGGAAACAGACGATCACGACACCGATTTCAAGTATCTGCTCGTACCGATTCGCTTTTCCAGCTAGTACCCCGCGCTCCGCGGGCAGCTGCGGGCGGCCCCACTTTCAGGGAAGATGGAGGAACTATGCATATCGGACTCGTCGGTCTCGGTCGAATGGGAAGCAACATGCGCACCCGCCTGCGCGCGGGCGGAATCTCCGTGACCGGGTATGACCCAGGAGTGCTTGAAACCGATGTCCCCGATCTTCCCCGTCTCATCGAGGCGTTGCCAGAGCGGAAGATCATCTGGGTGATGGTCCCCGCCGGAGAGGTGACCGATTCGGTGATCACAGAACTTTCCGGACTCCTCAACCGCGGCGACGTCATCATCGACGGGGGAAACTCACGGTTCCACGATGATTTGAGGAGATCCGAGGAACTGCAAGATCGAGGCATCAAGTACGTCGATGTCGGGGTATCCGGTGGCGTATGGGGTGACACCCTTGGATACGGGCTGATGGCCGGCGGAGACGACGAGACGATCACCGCGCTCCTACCCGTTTTTGATGCGCTGCGCCCCGAAGGACCCCGAGAAGAGGGGTTCGTACACGCAGGACCCGTGGGGGCAGGGCACTATTCCAAAATGGTGCACAACGGAATTGAATACGGCCTCATGCAAGCCTACGCAGAGGGGTATGAACTCCTCGCCGCGAGGGATGACTTGATAACGGACGTGCCGGCAGTGTTCAACGCGTGGCAACGCGGAACCGTGGTGCGGTCCTGGCTGCTGGAACTCCTTGCGGCGGCATTGAAGGAGGATCCTCGCTTCGATGCGATCCGTGGGTACGCAGACGATTCCGGGGAGGGGCGCTGGACCGTCCAGGAGGCGATCGATCAGGCAGTGGCCACCCCCGTGATTAGTGCCGCCCTCTACGCGCGTTTCGTTTCACGGCAGGAGGACTCTCCCGCTATGAAGGCGATCGCAGCGATGCGGAACCAATTCGGAGGCCATGCGGTTCGGCCGGCTGATGAGTGATGTACGTATCTGATGTGGCGCTGACCGACTTCCGTTCTTACGAGCACGTCGTTCTGCCACTTGAACCCGGGATTACCGCACTGGTGGGGCCGAACGGGCAGGGTAAGACCAACCTCGTGGAGGCCATCGCTTACCTGGCAACCTTCACCTCTCACCGGGTTGCCGGGGATACCGCGCTGGTGCGAGCGGGCACCCCGCGGGCAGTGGTGCAAGCCAAGGTCATGAAAGGGGAACGTGCCACAGTTCTCGAAGTGGAGATCCTTTCCGGGAAAGCGAATCGAGCACGCCTCAACAGAGCTCCAGCGCGGCCCCGGGATCTTCTAGGTCACCTGAGAGCTGTGCTTTTCGCCCCGGAAGACCTTGCACTCGTCAAGGGAGACCCGGGAGGGCGGAGGCGCTTCCTCGACGATTTGCTGGTGCTTTTCAGCCCCCGCATGGCTGCCGTGCGAGCGGATTACGAACGGGTGATCAAGCAACGCAACGCGCTGTTGAAAACTGCGGGCGCGGCGCGGCGCCGGGGGAATAATGCCGATCTCGGCACGTTGGACATTTGGGATTCTAAAGCCGCCAAAGCGGGGGCAGAACTCGTCGCCGCCCGGGTGAGGTTACTCATTGATATGCGCCCGCACCTGCAGGCGGCCTACGAAGCTGTATCGGGGGTTTCCGGTCAGGCAGACATCTACTACAGCTCCAGCTTGGAAGGGCGGGATGAGGATATCGCTGAAGAGACCCTCACGGATGTGGCACTGGTCGAGGCCAGACTGCTGGAGGCGATGGGGCGCCTGCGAAGCCAGGAAATGGACCGCGGGGTGACCCTCGTAGGACCCCACCGGGACGACGTCGACCTGGTTCTTACGGGATTACCGGCTCGAGGGTATGCGAGCCATGGTGAATCCTGGTCGTTCGCCCTGGCCCTGCGCCTCGCCTCCTACGAACTCTTGAGAGCAGACACGTGGGGTGACGATGGGGATCCCATTCTCATACTCGACGACGTCTTCGCAGAACTCGATGCCGGCCGGCGCAAGAGGCTCGCCGAACTGGTCGAACCCGCCGAACAGGTGCTCATCACCGCGGCGGTGGCGGAAGATATTCCCACCGCACTCACCGGAGGGCGGGTTGACGTCATGAACAGTGAGGTCACCCGTGTCATCTGAAAACCCCACCCCGACCCCGGGAGCGGATTCCGAAGATCCATACCTACTCGCGAAGTCAGCGCTGGCGAGGGCGAAGGATACGGCGCGCAATCGCGGGTTCCGCACCCGCACCGGAGGAAGGAAGAAGACACCACACCCGAATGTCACTCCCGGCAAGGGGCGCGACCCCGCGGCAGTGACCTCAACCGTCGACCGGTTGGTTGCGATGATGGGGTGGCGGGGAAGGATCACGGTCTCTTCCGTACTCGCACGGTGGGAGGAGATCGTCGGCGCCGACATCGCCGCACACTGCCAGCCAGAAAAGTTCCTCGACGGCGAACTCACCGTGCGCGCGGACTCCACCACCTGGGCAACCCAACTGCGGTATCTCCTGCCCCAGATCGAGCGCCGACTCGCCCAGGAAGTCGGTGAAGGCATGGTCACTGCAATCCACATCCAGGGTCCCAACAGTCGGAAAATGGCGGGTAAGTGGCGGGTTCAGGGCCGGGGCCCGAGGGATACCTGGGGCTGAAACTTGGTAATTTCCCGCGGGTGTGGATAAAGGTGTGGATAGGCTCACATTTCGGAGGAAAAGCCTGAGGAAATAACCGGAATCTAGCCAATCCACGGTAGAATAGAGCAACGTGCCCGGGGTGGAACGAAATCGAAAACGAGACCCGTTCCGATCCCACCGCACGAATGTGAAACTTGTGCGGACTTCGCACACAAATCGGCAAGGAGCACCAGGACGACGTGGCTGAAACGATACCCGGTTCCGCGGCAGAAACCCTCACGATCAACGGAAATGGGGATCACGGCTACGAAGCCAGTAACATCACCGTCCTGGAAGGGCTCGAAGCGGTACGTAAACGTCCCGGTATGTACATCGGTTCGACCGGTGAACGGGGTCTGCATCACCTCGTGTACGAGGCAGTGGACAACGCCGTCGATGAAGCACTCGCCGGGTACTGCGATCTCATCAGTGTCGTGATCCAAGCGGATGGAGGGTTGCGAGTCTCGGACAACGGGCGCGGAATTCCCGTCGATATCCACCCGACCGAAGGGCGCCCCACCCTCGAAGTGGTCATGACCGTCCTCCACGCTGGGGGGAAGTTCGGCGGCGGCGGGTACGCCGTCTCCGGGGGGTTGCACGGGGTGGGGATTTCCGTCGTCAACGCCCTGTCACGTAAATTCATTTCCGAGGTGAAACGCCAGGGGTACGTGTGGCGGATGGAGTTCGAGGGCGGGGGGCACCCCACCACCGAGCTGATCCGGGGTGAGGAAACAGACGAGACGGGAACCACCCAGGTGTTCTACCCGGACCCGGAAATCTTCGAAACCACCCACTTCGACTTCGAAACCCTTCGTGCCCGTTTCCAGCAGATGGCCTTCCTCAATAAGGGGCTGACGATTACGCTCACCGACGAGCGGGTGAACAACGGCGCGGATGAAGTTGCCGGCGGCGAGAAACACAGCGATTCCGAAGCCCTCGAGGCAGGCGAGGCGGGGAATACCCGCAAGGTCTCCTACCGCTACGACGGCGGGCTCACTGACTACGTGAAACACCTCGTGAGCGTGCGCAAACTCGATGTGGTCCACCCGGAAATTATTTCGTTCGAATCCGAGGATAAAGAACAGCAAATCTCCCTCGAAGTCGCGATGCAGTGGACCAACGCCTACACCGAAGGGGTGCACACGTATGCGAATACGATCAACACCTCCGAGGGAGGAACGCACGAAGAAGGTTTCCGGAGCGCCCTGACGACCCTGATCAACAGGTACGCCAGAGAACGCAACATCCTGCGGGAGAAGGATGAGAACCTCACGGGTGATGACATCCGCGAGGGTCTCACGGCCGTGATTTCGATCAAAATGGGTGAACCCCAGTTCGAAGGGCAGACCAAAACAAAGCTGGGGAACACAGAAGCGCGTACCTTCACCCAGAAGGTCCTTTACGACCAGCTCGGAAACTGGCTGGAATCGCGTCCCACCGAGGCCCGCGAGATCATCCGCAAGGCGATCCAGGCCTCTCACGCGCGCCTGGCGGCGAGGAAAGCCCGCGAAGCTACCCGGCGCAAGGGGCTCCTCGAAGGTGGGGGGATGCCCGGCAAACTCCGTGACTGTTCCTCCCGGAACGCAGAAGTCTCGGAAGTGTTCATCGTCGAGGGTGACTCCGCCGGTGGTTCCGCCGTCCAAGGCCGAGACCCGGAGACACAGGCGATTCTGCCGATCCGCGGAAAAATCCTCAACGTGGAAAAGGCGAGACTCGATCGGGCCCTCGGCAACCAAGAGGTCCAGGCGCTGATTACCGCGTTCGGCACCGGCATCGGAGAAGATTTCGACATCTCCAAACTCCGGTACCACAAGATAATCCTCATGGCCGATGCGGACGTGGACGGGCAACACATCGCCACGCTTCTGTTGACCTTGCTGTTCCGCTATATGCCGGACCTCATCATCCACGGACACGTATATCTCGCGACGCCCCCGCTGTACCGGATCAAGTGGTCCAATGCGCCGCACGAATATGTTTTCTCCGACGACGAGCGCGATGAGAGCATCAAGGCAGGCCTGGTGAAGAACTGGCGCCTTCCGAAGGACGGCGGGATCCAACGCTATAAGGGTCTGGGGGAGATGGACTATCGCGAACTGTGGAACACCACGATGAACCCCGAGACCCGGACCCTGAAGCAAGTGACTCTGGACGACGCCGCAGCGGCCGACGAGATCTTCTCCATTCTCATGGGGGAGGACGTCGAATCCCGCCGGGCCTTCATCCAACGAAACGCACGTGACGTCCGCTTCCTGGATATCTAGCACGCGCGCCGCCCGAGTGCTCCTCGGGAGGCGGCACGAGTGCACCAAAAACATCCCGGCGTGAACTGTTAAGGAAAATTTGTGAGCGACACCCCTGAAATCCAAGAACCCACCGGAAGAATCGAACAGATCGACCTTCAGGCGGAGATGCAACGCTCCTACCTCGACTACGCCATGAGCGTGATCGTCGGCCGAGCGCTTCCCGAAGTGCGGGACGGACTCAAACCCGTGCACCGGCGCGTGCTGTACGCGATGTACGACGGCGGGTATCGCCCTGAGTCGGGCTTCTCGAAGTCTTCCCGCGTGGTCGGGGACGTGATGGGCCAGTTCCACCCGCACGGGGACTCCGCGATCTACGACGCCCTCGTCCGGCTGGTCCAACCGTGGTCGCTGCGGTACCCACTCGTGCACGGGCAGGGGAACTTCGGATCACCGGGGAACGACCCGGCCGCTGCCCAGCGGTACACCGAGTGCAAGATGGCCCCGCTGGCCATGGAGATGGTCCGTGACATCGATAAGGACACGGTCGATTTCGGGGACAACTACGACGGACGCACCCAGGAACCCTTCGTCCTACCGGCGCGGTTCCCGAACCTGTTGGTGAACGGATCCTCCGGGATCGCCGTCGGGATGGCCACGAACATTCCCCCGCACAACCTGCGCGAGGTAGCTTCCGCGGTGGAGTGGTTCCTAGAGAACCCTGAGGCCACCTCCGAGGAACTCCTCGCAGCAGCTCTCCAGCGCGTGAAGGGCCCAGACTTCCCCACCGGGGCACAGATCCTCGGAATTAAGGGCATCGAAGAGGCCTACCGCACCGGTCGAGGCTCGATCACGATGCGCGCTGTCATCGAGATGGAAGAACTCCAAGGCCGTAACTGCTTGGTGATCACCGAGCTCCCCTACCAGGTCAACCCGGATAACCTCGCCACCAAGATCGCCGAACTCACCCGTGAGGGGCGGCTCCAGGGAATCGCCGACATTCGCGATGAAACCTCCGGGCGGGTCGGGCAACGCCTCGTGATCGTGCTCAAGCGCGACGCGATTCCGCGAGTCGTGATGAACAACCTGTACAAGCAGACCCAGCTGCAGGACACTTTCGGTGCGAACATGCTCGCCCTCGTCGACGGCGTGCCCCGAACCCTGAGCCTGGATGCGTTCATTCGTCACTGGGTGAACCACCAGATCGACGTCATCGTTCGCCGCACCACCTGGCTGCTGCGGCGGGCCGAGGAGCGGATTCACATTCTGCGTGCGCTCATCAAGGCGCTCGACGCGCTTGATGAGGTGATTGCTCTTATTCGCAGGTCCTCGAACGTGGACGCGGCTCGCCAGGGGCTCATGGAACTGTTGGACATCGATGAGGTGCAAGCGGATGCGATCCTGCGGATGCAGCTGCGCCAACTGGCGGCCCTCGAACGCCAGAAGATCACTGACGAGCACGAGGATCTCGAAGCTCGGATCGCTGACTACAACGACATCCTTGCCAGGCCAGAGCGCCAGCGCAGCATTGTGTGGGAAGAGCTTCACGAACTGGTGGAGAAGTACGGCGACGAACGGCGCACCACGATTCTGCCGTTCGACGGTGATATGAGCATCGAGGATCTCATCCCCGAAGAGGACGTCGTGGTTACCATCACCCGGGGAGGGTACGCCAAACGCACTCGGACCGATTCCTACCGAGCCCAGCACCGCGGGGGCAAGGGTGTGCGCGGGGCGCAACTGCGCGAGGACGACGTCGTCAACCACTTCTTCACTACCACCACCCACCACTGGTTACTCTTCTTCACCAACCTCGGCCGGGTGTATCGAGCGAAGGGTTACGAACTTCCCGAGGGTGGGCGCGATTCCCGTGGGCAACACGTTGCTAACCTGCTCGCCTTCCAACCCGAAGAAGAGATCGCCCAGGTGTTGGCCATCCGTGATTACGAGCAGGCGGATTACCTTCTCCTCGCCACCAAATCGGGGCTGGTCAAGAAGACTCGCCTGACTGAATACGATTCGCCTCGCACCGGCGGAATCATTGCGATCCGCTTGCGTGAGGACGAGAAAGGAAACCCGGATGAACTGGTTTCCGCGCGCTTAGCCGACGAAGGTGAGGACGTGATCCTGGTATCTCACAAGGGTCAATCCTTGCGCTTCACCGCCACTGACGAGGCACTGCGCCCCACCGGGCGGGCAACCTACGGGCTCATCGGGATGAAGTTCCGCGAGGACGACTCGCTCCTCACTATGGATGTGGTGGAGGACGACGCGGATCTGTTCGTCGTCACCGACGGCGGTTTCGCAAAACGAACCTCACTGAGTGAATACCGCTCCCAAAACCGCGGGGGCCTCGGTATCAAGGTCGCCAACATCGTCGAAGCGCGCGGTCACCTGGTGGGTGCGTTGGTCACGGAGGAGGACGACGAAGTACTGGTGATCATGGAGAAGGGGCGTATCGTCCGCTCAGCCGTGGATCAAGTCACCCGAACCGGGCGTAACACTCAGGGAGTCACCTTCGCTCGCGCGGACGAAGGCGACAGGATCATAGCCGTCACCCTGAATGTGGAATCGACTGAAACTCCTGAAGCCTCCGAGGAGGAGAGCGAGGGAGACGCCGAAGGCGTCCAACAGGTAAACTCCGATGGAGAAGGAACGCCTGAGGAGGGTAACTGATGAGCGACCAATCGCAAGGACAAACTACGGTTCCGCCCCCGGCTTCGCCCGTCCCCCCAGCTGCCAGACCTATCCACACCGGCCCCCACGCGGGCGGCGCGGGAGGAGAGGCAAACGCCACGGCGATGGGGATGACCAAGAGTCAGACGGAGACTCCCACCCAGGGGGCTGGGCCGAGGAGAGTACGTCTGGCGGTTTCCCGGGTCGATCCGTGGTCGGTGATGAAACTCGCGTTCCTGCTCTCCATCGCGTTAGGGATCGTCCTTGTGGTGGCGGTTGCGCTGGTGTGGATGGTGCTCAATGAGATGGAGGTGTTCGCGAAAGTTCGCGATCTCATCGACGACATCGGCGCGCAACGCCAATTCGGACCGCTGCTTGAATACGTAGAATTCTCGCGCGTGATTTCCGCTGCTACTGTGATCGCCGTCATCGACATCGTTCTGCTCACCGCCCTCGCGACCCTCGGCGCCTTCATCTACAACTTCGTCGCCGCAATGGTGGGTGGTTTGCATCTCACTTTGACCGATGACTAGGTTTCATTTTGATTCTTCCACCCACAGTGCGATATCCTCAAGCGGTGCCCGTTTAGGGCGCCGGACATTCAATAGGGTGTACCGGGCCTATAGCTCAGACGGTTAGAGCGCTTCCCTGATAAGGAAGAGGTCGCTGGTTCGAGTCCAGCTAGGCCCACTCTCGAACAACCACAAGGAGGTCGAGAAAATGAAAAAGTTCTTCTGGCTCTTAGCCATTTCAGGCCTAGGCTATGTGATCTGGCGCAAAGTACAGGAAGAAAAGGCACAACGCGAGCTGTGGACTGAGGTCTCGGACCCAGTCTGAATCGCGAAGTGCAAGAAGATCGCTCAGCGATCTGACGGGGCCGTGGCGCAATTGGTAGCGCATCTGCTTTGCAAGCAGAGGGTTAGGGGTTCGAGTCCCCTCGGCTCCACCACGTTTCCTCCCCATTTGAGCCGCGGCCGGCTGCTCGCTCATCGCTGAACTAGCAGCCGGGTTCGATCTCGTGCTCTCGGTGCTCCATCGGTTCCAATTGGAGAGTCGTGTGTTCGAGGTCGAAGTGTTCGGCGAGGCAAGAACTGACCTTGTCGAGTACGCCCGCGAAGTCCGAGAGATATTCATCCTCGACGATCACGTGCGCCGTCAGTGCGGGCATGCCCGCGGTGATAGTCCACGCGTGCAGGTCGTGGACGTCGATCACGCCCTCAACGGATCGGATGTGTTCGCGCACCTCAGCGAGGTCGAGGCCTTTGGGCGTAGATTCCAGAAGGATATGTACCACGTCTGATAGCAGAGACCACGCTCGGGGAAGGATGAACAGACCGATTGCGAGGGAGGCGAACACGTCGGCGCGTTGATAACCGGTAGTGAGAATGACGATTCCAGCAGCGATGACTCCCACCGAACCGATGAGATCTCCGAGCACCTCTAGGTAGGCTCCGCGCATGTTCACCGATTCCTCGTGGGTGCCATGCAGCACCTTGAGGGAGATGGCGTTGGCAACGAGCCCGGCAGTGGCGGCGAGGAGCATCGGGGTGGTCGCGATATCGGGCGGATGGTTCCACCGAAGGATGGCGGAGACTATGACGTACACGCCCATCCCCGCGAGGATCACGGCATTGACGAGAGCGGCGAGGATCTCCGCACGGAGCAGGCCCCAGGTTCGGGAATCAGTTGCCGGGCGACTCGCGAGTGTGATCGCGATGAGGGCGATGAGCACCCCGGTGGCATCGGTGAGCATATGCCCCGCATCGGCGAACAGGGCTAAGGAGCCTGAGATGTACGCACCTACGAGCTGGAGTACGGCCACGATCCCGGTGAGGGCAAGGACGATGACGAGGCGTCTGCGGTGTCCCGCCTTCTGGAGTGAGGGAGTGTGGGAGTGCGCCAAAATTACATCCTTTCGGGCGCGGCAATCCCCAGCAGGTCAAGCACCTGGGCGAGCGTGCGCCGCGTCAGATCCACCAGAACGAGCCTCCGCTCCCGCACCACCCCGGTGGAGGTGAGTACAGGGCAGGCCTCGTAGAACTCCGTGAAGGTACGGGCGAGCTCATATGCGTAGGTGCAAAGGGTGTGCGGTTCGAGGGTCTGGGCCACGCTGGCGAGGGCAGCCGGAAGAGCGTCGAGAGTAAGGGCTAGCTTACGCTCCGCGTCCGCCAACTCGGTGGCGCCTTCCGTGCTGATCTCCCCGGGGCTGGCCACCGTGAGATTCTGGTCCTTCGCGCGGCGGAGGATCGATGCTAGTCGGGTATGGGCGTACTGCAGGTATACACCGGTGTTCCCATTGAAGGAGACCATCCGCTCCGGATCGAAAGTGTAATCCTTGATGCGGTTGTTGGACAGGTCGGCGTATTTGATCGCCGCGATCCCTGCCTGCTCGGCAATGCTTCGGAGCTCCTCTTCGGAGATCTCCTCACCCTTGGCCTCATGCACCACCGCGTACGCGGCGTCCACAGCCTCGGTGATGAGGTCCATGAGCTTGGCTGAAACCCCTTCCCGGGTTCGGAAGGGCTTGCCGTCGGCGCCCAGCACGGAGCCGAATTGCACATGTTCGGCATGAACGTTCTCGTTTAACCACCCTGCGCGGCGGCCGGCTTCGAAGATGAGTTTGAAGTGCAGCGCTTGCGGGGCTCCAACGACGTAGAGGATCCGGTCCGCCGCGAGATCCTTGATCCGGTATCGCAGCGTCGCCAGATCGGTGGTGTCATAACCGTAACCGCCATCGGACTTCCGCACCATTAGTACGGCCGGTTCCTTATCCTGACCCTTCACCTCATCAGACAGGATCACGAGGGCGCCGTCCGAGGATTGCGCGAGACCGCTGTTGCTGAGCTCTTCGGCGACATCATCGAGCAACGGGTTGTAGAAAGATTCAGGAGCTGCGTCCTGGGGTGTCAGCAGGAGACCCAACCGGTCGTACACCTGACTGAAGAACCGTTCGGATTCCGCGACGATCTCCTTCCACACCGCGAGGGTGTGCTCGTCTCCGGACTGCAGCGCAACAACACGAGTGCGGGCACGTTCAGCGAAGGAAGGGTCGGAATCAAACTCTTCCCGGGCGGCCTTGTAGATGTTGTCCAGCGCCGCGACCGGAGATTCGCCGGTAAGCTCGTCGGCCCGCCAGTTGGCTTCGGGGTGTTCATCGATGTACTGGATGAGCATTCCGAACTGAGTGCCCCAATCACCCATGTGGTTCTGTCTGATCACATCGGAACCGAGGAAACTCAGGATGCGAACCAGAGCATCACCAATGATGGATGAACGCAGGTGCCCGACGTGCATCTCTTTGGCGATGTTGGGCGCGGAGTAGTCGATTACCGTGCGCACCCCGGCCTGGGTCGAGGGTACCCCGAGGCGTTGGGAGGAGGAACGCGCGACCACCTGCTGCCACAGGGCGTCATCCTTGAGGGTGAGGTTGATGAAACCCGGACCGGAAATCTCGATGGTTCCGATCAGGGGTGAATCGGTGAGGTACTCGTTGATCCGAGTAGCGACCTCACGGGGGGGAGCACCGACCTTCTTCGCCAGTGCCAGCGCGACGTTCGATTGCAGATCCGCGTGGTCCGAGGGCCGGATGAGGGGATCAGCACCCGCGTGTTCCGGGTATGCAGCCGCGATCGCCTCGGAGAGGGCCGCGGAGAGTTGATCGTCTAAGGAACGGATGGGGGCGGATGGATTCACAGTCACAACAGATATTGTCCCACTGCGATCCTCCGCCCCACCGCAAATGTGATGAGATCTACTTCTTCTCGTCCTTGGCGGCGTCTCTCGCGTCCTTGGCGGCGTCCTTCGCGTCCTTGACTGCCTCCTTGACTGAGGCGGCCGCGTCTTTGCCCTTCTCCTTGGCTTCCTCAGTTTGGTCCTTGGCAGCGTCCTTGACCTCGTTGATCTTGGTCTCGGCCTTCTCGGTCGCTTCTTTCGCCACATCGGCTGCGTCGTTGAGCTTGTCTGCTACAGCGGGGGTGACTGCCGCAGGGGCGTCGTCCCAGTACTCTTCTGCCCACGGGTCATCCACCGGTTGGGTACGGCGCCAGATGAGCACCCCGGCACCGGCAACTGCGGAGCCGACGAGGACCCAACCGAGTTTGCGGGCGAAGCCACCCTTTTTCTTGGACTTCTTCTCGGCAACCTTCTCGATGTTTTTGAGCGCCTTGTCGGCTCTCGAAGAGGCGCTGTCAGCGGCCTTTTCGGCGCCATCCCTGGCCGCGTGGGCGGCGTCTTCCATCTTCGAGACGAGGAGGGGGAGAATGTCGTCGACTAGCTTGTCGTGGGCGGAGTCCACAGCGGAGCGGCTCTTCTCAGCTGCGCCAGCGATTCGGGGCGCGGTGGTCTCAACCGCGTCACGCCACGCCTTGTCTACCTTCGGGGCGGCCCAGTCTTTCGCTGCCTCTACCCTCGGTGCCGCCCAACTCTTTGCTTCATCAGCGAATTGGCGGGCGTACTTACCGGCCTCAGCTGCTTGATCCTTAACCTGGTCGGCGGAAATCTTAGGTTTCTTTGCCATCTCATTCGTCCTTTAAGTTGTGCTCCACGTCGGAGATCGGACACGTGTTCACCTCTATCCTGCCACCCATCACGCAGGAGTGTCATGCCTTCTTGGATGTTCACCCGAAAGCGAATAAGACGCCGGCGAAACCCGGGGAAGTCCGGGCCAGGGCGGAAGTTGGAGTGAATTGCCTCACCTGTCAGCCCGAAGCTGTGTGGAATTCGACCCAATGGGAGCGCGCGCTGGGTTTATCCCATGGACCACCGATGACACAATGTAGGGATGGACGCGATTTTACACACTTCCGCCGGTGATATCACCGTTGAACTCTTTCCGAACCACGCCCCCAAGACCGTGCGCAACTTCACGGAACTCGCCAAAGGTGAACGCGAGTGGACCCACCCGCAAACGGGTGAGAAATCCACCACCCCCCTCTACGACGGAACGATCTTCCACCGGATCATCGCCAACTTCATGATCCAGGCGGGTGACCCGATCGGAACCGGAACGGGAGGCCCCGGTTACACGTTCAACGATGAGATTCACCCAGAATTGAACTTCAATGAGCCCTACGTGCTCGCGATGGCGAACGCCGGTACCCGCTTCGGCAAGGGAACCAACGGTTCCCAGTTCTTCATCACTGTTGCTCCGACTTCGTGGTTGCAGGGTAAGCACACGATCTTCGGCAAAGTGAAGGACCAGGCATCTAAAGATGTGGTCGACGCGATCGGCAACACTGCCACCGGAGCCCAAGACCGCCCTCTCGAAGACATCGTCATCAACTCGATTGAAATCGTCGAATAGGACATGACCGACTACCCTGCAGCTCCCCGTCCGGGAGGTTCCGGGGAGTGGGATGAGCAACAGAACGGGGGCCCCTTCGCGGGGCCTCCGGGCAGCTCATCTGCGCCCACATGTCCGCGTCACCCCGACCGGGTCTCCTACGTGCGTTGCCAACGCTGCGAACGACCCGTGTGCCCGGAATGTCAACGACAGGCCGCGGTCGGAGTGCAATGTGTGGATTGCGTGCGGGAGGCAGCCAAGCAGGTTCGCCCGACCCGGACGGTGCTGGGGGGCAGAGTCGGTGGAACGCGACCCTACGTCACGTTGACCCTCATCGGAATCAACGTGGCGATCTTCCTACTCGGATTCCTCACCCCGGCAATCGAGGACCTGCTGATCTTCTGGCCCGCGGTAGGAACGTTCGAGCCCTACCGGGCCATCACCTCGGGGTTCCTCCACGGCGGGGTTGCTCACCTCCTCCTCAACATGTACGCACTGTGGCTGATCGGGCCGTTCCTGGAACATCTCCTCGGCCGTTGGCGCTTCATCAGCCTGTACTTCCTCAGCCTTCTCGGCGGCACCGTTGCCGTCGTCCTGTTCGCCTCCCCGGGCGACATCTCGTGGCGGATCGGGGTGGTGGGTGCCTCCGGTGCCGTGTTCGGGCTGTTCGGTGCCGTGTTCTTCGCTCTGCGCCGGCTGGGAAGGGATGCTCAGCAGATCCTCGTGGTGATCGGTTTGAACGTTGTGTTCTCATTCGTCGTGCGCGGCATCTCCTGGCAAGCGCACCTCGGGGGCCTAGTGATCGGGGCTCTCCTGGGGTTGATCTTCACTCGCTTGCCCAAAGAACGCCAACTCACCGGCGGGATCGCGGCCGTAACAGTGCTGGGCGTAGCCCTAGTCGCCTTCTACTTCGGTCTGTACGCGATCAAATAGGCACGCCAGACTCTCTTCTTCGCGGCCGTCTGCGCGTGCTTCGCAGAGGGATTTCCGCCCGCCCTTAGCGAGCTGTTCGTGCAATGGGCGTTCTCCACAGCTTGAGGAGAGATCGGAGCCTTCCCACGTTGAATCTGTGGATAACCTCTGCAGGAAAGATCTCCAACGAGGAAGAACTTTCGCCGCCCACAGGATATCCACAGCTATTAGTGTGTTATCACGCGGAAAAGTTGTAAATAACACTGTTATCCCCAAGATTATTCACACATGTGGAATTACACGTATGTCGTTATCCCCAGGTGTGGAGAAGCCTGTGGATAATCGAGGCAGTGTGGATACGCCCAGGTTGACCGACTCGCCGAGGGGTGGCGCGGGGCGCTAAGCCTCTTCGACCGTGCTCTCGTTCACGGGGAGGTAGGGCTCCAGCCAGGGGAACACGTACTCAAACAACGCAAATACGATCGCGGCGAGAAGAATGACCACGATGATGAACCTGAGGAACGCCGGCCCGGGCAGGGCACGCCAGAAGGCTCCGTACATCATAGGCTCCCTTCAGGAAGATCGGCGGGGCGTCCTTCTGACGCCTTCGTCCAGTAGTCCAATTCCGCGTGGACGATCCAACGCTCACGGATTGACCACAACGGGTGACAGGTGGTCAGGGTGAGGGCGGATACCTCAGCCTGAGCCTCAGGGTCGAACGGGTTCGGAGCAAGCACGTCCGTCTGCGTGGGGAGCACGATCTTGTCGCTCACCACCCGATACACATAGAAGTGTTCCTTGGTGCGGACAATCAGGGGGTCTCCCTCAACGAGTTCCTCGACATACCGAAACGGCTTGCCCCGCGATTGGCGATGGCCGGCGAGGGCGAAGTTCCCCACCTCGCCAGGTAACTGGGTCTTGGGGTAGTGGCCGACGAATCCCTCATCGATGATTTCCGGGCCAGTTCCCTCCGCGATCGGCATCCGGTAGTCCTCGCCCCAGCGCGGGACGTACAGCACCGCGAACTGCCCTTCTGCGAACTCCTCGGGTGGGAGATCTCTATTCTCTTCGCCGACTGATGGGGGAACACTAGGTGCCTGGGCTTCGAACGCGTCGAGGTGTTGGCCTGCTTCGCGCAATCCGATGATGTCGGTGTAGTACACCTGCCACACGACGAAGAGCCCGACCAGGATCCCGGCCGTGATGAGGAGTTCACCTACGAACCCGAGGAGGGCGTACCCGATTGAAGGGCGTGGGCGGGAATGTGTTGCACGGCGTGGGCGGCGCGTGGATAGCGGTTCCACCTGCCTCATCTGATTCCTTCGCTACCCGGCGGTGCCGGGGCCGTGTTTCGGGAGCTGGAGGTGAGAGAGGCTGAGTCCGATCCGGGTAGGGCCGCATAGTTGATGGTGATGCTGCCTTTGTCGGCATCTATGTGTAACTCGTCTGTGGTTTCCAGCGACCATCCCAGTTGGAGGGCCTCGACGTAGTCGAGATACGTCAAAATTTGGGGGGAGCTCATTACCGACGCCTCAAGAGACCGGGGGTCACCCACCGCGCTGATCTCGTAGGGCGGGGAATACACGGAGCCGTCAATTAGGAGCACGTTTCCGACGCATCGGATCGAAGAGCGGCTGGTGACGCGGTGCCCCTGCACAGCCATTGCTTCGGCGCCCCCGGCCCACAGGGCGTTGATGACAGATTCGAGGTCTTGTTGGTGCACGATCAGGTCATCTGGGCCCACACCCTCCGGTAGGGGATCGCGCACTGGTGCGTCCCAGAGCTTCACCACTGCGCCGGGGCCGTTGACGGCCACCCTTCCGGCGGCCACCTCTGTTCCGAGCGACGGCTGAGATATGGGTGTTTGGTTCTTTATCAGTTCGGCCACTTCTGACCGCAACTGTTCAACCTCCTTGTTCGTCTCATCCAACCGCTCGCGTTCAAGGTGGATGAGTTGGGCAAGGTTTTGGGGTCGGCGTTCGTCCGGGGCCGTCGCAAAAAGGCTGGCGTTGGTCGCGAACATGATCCCCGCGATCAACCCGACGACGCCCACGCTCCACCCGATGGAACGGGAGCGCGGAGAAGAGGGTGCGGCGGGCATGTACCTAAGTCTAGGGTGCGGGTCTGGATAAAACCGCCATCCACTTCGGAGTAGTATGGCGGCGAGTCTTTCAAGGAGTCCACATGCCAAAACCTCGGCCGCGTAAGAAGAGCCAACCCACTGCGCCCGCCGCAGCCCGCACCCCGTCGAATAAGGAAGCACCCAACCCTCAGTGGTGGGTTCCGGTGATGGTGACACTATTCCTGGTGGGGCTCGTTTATATCGTCGTGACCTATCTTTCCGGCTCCCAATACCCGATTCCTGGGATCGGCAACTGGAACCTCGGAGTGGGCTTCGCCTTCATCATGGTCGGTTTCATCATGACGATGCAGTGGCGCTGAGGCCGCCACCGCATCCCTCCGCCTGACCCGGGCTACCCCTCGTTCGCTGGGGGGTTCTCTCCATTTTCCCCGGGGTCAGGTTCCGGTGCAGGTTCCGGCTCCGGCGCAGGTTCCGGTTCGGGTTCCGGTGCGGCCTCTGCGATCTCCAGGGTTATCCGATCGTTCCACGCAAGAAGCCCTGAGTTGGACTGGCTTAGAACCGTACCCGGTTTGTACTCATCCTCCGGAACCGGGGTGGGAAAGGTATTGATCTGAATACCGTCCGGGATGATTTCGGTGGCCTCGCTCAGCGACTTCCCGACCACGTCGTCCACCTGCACCAGCCCCGTGGCGAGATAGATGGTGATTTTCTCGTCAGGCCCGACCCTCTCGCCTTCAGCAGGAACGGAACGGGTGACGATGTCTTTATCGGTCTTCTCCACGTGTTCGGTTTCCTGCACGAAGTTCCTCGGGTCGAAACCCTCGTCGATGAGCAGCTGCAGAGCGCGATCCTTTTTCAGCCCGGTGATGTCGATCATCGTGATCGAATCGGGCCCTGAAGAGAACCACGCCTGGACTGCTGCGCCCTCTTCGAGCAAGGTTCCGGAGGGTGGATCCCACTCCACCAGCAGGTCTTCTTCGATCTCGTTGTGTGGCACTGCGTCCTGAATATCAAGTTCAAGGCCGACCCCACTCAACGCTTCCCGCACCTCGGCTTCAGTCATGCCCTGGGCGAGGTTGGGAACTTCGACTTCGACCGGGCCTTCGTCCGGTGGTTCCTTGTTCAGCAGGATGTACGCGGCCACCCCGCCGACGACTAGGAG
>CAJDUU010000053.1_pt1 | contig 18484 bp, 19 predicted proteins | sample 7391041 | NCBI WGS metagenome assembly CAJDUU01 (sample SAMEA7055689, study PRJEB34461) | soil metagenome | biome: terrestrial ecosystem; feature: Peninsula; material: soil | place: Antarctica | collected 2016 | reverse complement strand
GGCGATGCCGATGCTCGCGTAGGTGGGCAGCACCCCGATCAGGGTGGTTGCTGCGCCCATGAGGATGAGGGTAATCATCAGAACAAGACGGCGGCCGTAACGGTCGCCCAAATGGCCGGCGAGGAACGCCCCCAGCGGGCGGAACAGGAAACTGATGCCCACGGTTGCGAACGCGAGAATCTGCCCGATCCCTGAGCCTGCCGGTTCGAAGAACAGCTCTCCGAAGACCAACCCGGCTGCGGTCGCGTAGATGAAAAAGTCGTACCATTCCACCGCTGTGCCGACGACGGTGGCGAACAGAACGCGCCAGTCTTCCTTGCCGATTTCGCGGGTCCGCTGCGGGGTGGAATTCATGGGCTTGCTCCTTACGGGGCGTCATCGGCGGGCGAGATATTTCGGTTTTGGGGAGGTGCCACTTGCCCCCTTGAGGCAGAATCATATACGATTTGAGATATGAAGCAAGAGCGAGGAGGCTCCGTGACCGAATCACGATTCTCCGGGCTGAAACGGCGCCCGGGTAAAATTATTGCAGTACACCTTAGCTACGGTTCGCGTGCGGATCAGCGGGGGAGGAGGCCGGATGCGCCGTCCTACTTCTTCAAGACGTCGAGTTCCGTCGCCGCCTCGGGTTCCGAACTGGGCCGCCCCGCCGGAATCGAGTTGCTCGCCTTTGAGGGGGAGATAGCGCTAGTCATCGGTGAGCCAGCCTACCGGGTCTCGTTGGACGAGGCGTGGAACCACGTCGAATGGGTGACGGCCTCGAACGATTTCGGGATGTACGACCTGCGCGCGAACGATAAGGGCTCCAACGTCCGGAACAAATCTGGTGACGGGTTCACCCCGATCGGACCCGAGCTCATCGATGCCCGTGAGATCGACCCGGCGAAGCTACGGGTGCGCACCTGGGTGAACGGGGAGATCGCCCAGAACGGAGAGACCTCCGACCTGATTTTCCCCCTCGCCCAGTTCGTTGCCGACCTTTCCCAGCACTTCACCTTGGAGAGCGGCGACGTCATCCTCACGGGTACTCCCGCGGGCTCATCGGTGGTCTCGCCTGGGGACGTGGTCGAGGTCGAGGTGGACTCCCCGGATACCGGCCACACCTCTGGGCGCCTTGTCACCCGGATCGTCGAAGGCGCCCCGGAAGGCTTTGACGAGAAACTCGGATCCCTCCCCTCGGTGGACGATAAGCAGCGCATCGATGCGTGGGGATCAGCGGAAGCCGCCGGCGTGGAAGAACCCGCCCCCGGGCTCACCCCCGAGCTGCGGGCGAAACTGGAGAAGTGCCCCGTTGCCACGCTTTCGCAGATGCTGCGGCAACGCGGGCTCAACAACGTGCACATCGATGGTGTGCGCCCACAACCGGGTGCGGGCAAGATCGTCGGGACGGCGAAGACCCTGCGATTCGTGCCCAACCGCGAAGACCTGTTCAAATCCCACGGTGGTGGCTACAACGCCCAAAAGCAAGTATTCGATTCCGTTAAGGAAGGCGAAGTGATCGTGATCGAGGCGCGCGGCGTCGTCGAGACCGGTACGCTCGGCGACGTCCTGGCGATCCGCGCCCGTGTCAATGGTGCAGCCGGGATCATCACCGACGGGGGAGTGAGGGATTACGACGAGGTGGCTTCGATCGGTGTTCCGGTCTACTCCCAAGGCCCCCACCCCGCGGTTCTGGGACGACGCCATGTTCCCTGGGATTTCGACCTCACTATCGCCTGTGGCGGGGCAACGGTGCAACCGGGGGACATCATCGTTGCTGACTCCGACGGCGTGCTGGTGATCCCGCCGGCGATCGCGCACGAGGTGGTCGAAGAGGCCTTCGCGAAGGAGGAGGAGGACGCCTGGGTGGCCCAGAAGGTCGCTGAGGGCGGTACCGTGGGCGAACTGTTCCCAATGAACGCGAAGTGGCGCGAACGCTTCAATGCCGAAACAGGTAAGAACTAGCATGCCTGCGTCAGTGGTCACGTTAAGCAAGTCCCAACTTGCCTACGAGTGGATCAGGCGGCGGATCACCAACCAGGAGTTCACCCCCGGCTATCGCCTCGTGCTCGGCGCCATCGCCGCAGAACTGGGAATGTCGGTGGTGCCGGTCAGAGAGGCGATAAGGCAGCTGGAAGCCGAAGGGATGGTGACCTTCACCCGCAATGTCGGCGCGCACGTCTCGATGGTCGATCTCACCCAGTACCGCGAGAGCATGGAGACGTTGAGTTTCCTGGAAGGAGCGGCCACTGCTCTGTCTGCTCCGCACCTGACGGTTGAGGACATCAGGGCGGCGCGGGCGATCAACGAGGAGATGGTCAGCGGACTCGAACACCTCAACCCCACCGGGTTCACCGAGCTCAATCAAAAATTCCACGCCGCGTTGTACCAGCGATGCGAAAACGCCCGCCTACTCGACCTAGTCGAAGCAGAGTGGGCGCGCTTGGGCTACCTGAGGGACTCCAGCTTCACCCGTATCCCCGGGCGGGCACGGGAATCCGTTCAGGAGCACGAACAGATCATGAGGTTGATCGAAACCTCCGCACCGGTGGCAGAAATCGAAGCAGCTGCGCGGCGCCACCGCACCGCCACACTCAGCGCCTATCTCGAAAAAGAAAAGAAGTTGTCTCAATCAGGAGGAGCACATGACTGACGCATCGCTAGGTCACCGCAAACCGGCAGACCTGCCCGAGAAAATTCAACACTACATCGACGGGGAGTTCGTCGACTCTGTTGACGGCTCCACCTTCGAGGTGCTGGACCCGGTGACGAACGAGAGCTATGTCCAGGCCGCCGCAGGGAAGAAGGCGGACATCGATCTCGCGGTCGAGGCAGCCCGGCGCGCGTTCGAGGAAGGCCCCTGGCCAAAGTTGCTGCCGCGGGAGCGCTCACGCATCCTGCACAAAATTGCTGACATCGTCGAATCCACCGATGCACGCCTGGCGGAACTGGAATCCTTCGATTCAGGGCTGCCGATCTCTCAGGCGCTCGGGCAGGCTCGGCGAGCCGCGGAGAACTTCCGGTTCTTCGCAGACCTGATCGTTGCCCAGGCGGACGACACCTACAAGGTGCCCGGCCGTCAGATCAACTACGTCAACCGCAAGCCGATCGGTGTAGCGGGGCTGATCACTCCGTGGAACACTCCCTTTATGCTGGAATCCTGGAAGCTCGGCCCCGCGCTAGCAACCGGCAACACTGTGGTGCTCAAGCCAGCGGAATTCACCCCGCTGTCCGCTTCCCTATGGGCCGGAATCTTCGAAGAGGCCGGACTCCCACGAGGGGTGTTCAACCTGGTCAACGGGTTCGGGGAGGACGCCGGCGACGCGCTGGTCAAGCACCCCGACGTACCCCTGATCTCTTTCACCGGTGAATCCAAAACAGGTGAGATCATCTTCGGCAACGCAGCCCCCTTCCTCAAGGGCCTGTCGATGGAGCTCGGCGGAAAATCGCCGGCGATCGTGTTCGCTGACGCCGACCTTGACGAGGCGATCGACGCCACCATCTTCGGGGTGTTCTCACTCAATGGTGAGCGTTGCACAGCAGGCTCTCGGATCCTCGTCGAACGTTCGATCTACGACGAATTCGTTGAGAAGTACGCCGCCCAGGCCAAGCGGGTGAAGGTCGGATACCCACACGAGGAGTCCACCGAGGTGGGGGCGTTGGTTCACCCCGAACACTACGAGAAGGTGATGAGCTACGTCGAGATCGGCAAATCCGAAGGGCGTCTCGTCGCGGGTGGTTCCCGCCCCGAGGGATTCGAAACCGGCAACTTCGTGCAACCCACGGTGTTCGCCGACGTCGCACCCGAGGCCAGGATCTTCCAGGAGGAGATCTTCGGCCCGGTCGTCGCGATCACCCCGTTCGACACCGAAGAGGAAGCCCTCGAGCTCGCCAACGGGGTGCGTTACGGGCTCGCGGCTTACGTCTGGACCAACGACCTCAAAAGAGCACACAACTTCGCCCAGAACATAGATGCCGGCATGGTGTGGCTCAACTCCAACAACGTACGAGACCTGCGCACACCCTTCGGTGGGGTGAAGGCCTCCGGCCTCGGACACGAGGGTGGATACCGATCCATCGATTTCTACACCGAACAGCAAGCTGTGCACATCAACCTCGGCAAGGTACACAACCCCACCTTCGGCAAAGCCGACTGACCCAACGGCTGATCAAAGCAAGGAAGCGAATATGTCCACCCCTTCACACACCCCCAACCACACGATCATGATCGACAACCCGATCTCCACCCCGACCTCACCACCGCCCGATATCCTGCGTTGCGCATACATGGAGATCCAGGTCACCGACCTGGCAGCCTCCCGCGCGTTCTATGTCGACGTGCTCGGGCTGGTGGTGACCGCCGAGGAAGAGGGCGCGATCTACTTGCGCTCCTTCGAGGAGTTCATCCACCACAACCTGGTGCTGCGCCAGGGCCCGGTTGCCGCGGTAGCCGCGTTTTCTTACCGGGTACGCAGCCCCGAGGAGCTTGATAAGGCCGTGGCGTTCTATGAAGAGCTCGGCTGCAGGGTGGAACGGCGGAAGGAGGGCTTCGTCAAGGGCATCGGCGATTCGGTGCGCGTCGAGGACCCGCTCGGGTTCCCCTACGAATTCTTCTACGACGTCGAGCACGTGGAGCGCCTCGCGTGGCGTTACGACCTGTACAACCCCGGCGCCCTGGTGCGCCTGGACCACTTCAACCAGGTAACCCCGGACGTTCCCCGTGCCGTGGGTTACATGGAGGATCTCGGTTTCCGGATCACCGAGGATATCCAGGACTCCAACGGCACCGTCTACGCCGCGTGGATGCGCCGCAAACCCACCGTTCACGATACCGCGATGACCGGTGGGGACGGCCCGAGGATGCACCACGTGGCCTTCTCCACCCACGAGAAGCACAACATCCTCGCGATCTGCGACAAGCTCGGTGCGCTGCGCATGTCCGACTCCATCGAACGAGGGCCTGGACGGCACGGTGTGTCCAACGCGTTCTACCTCTACCTGCGTGACCCGGACGGGCACCGGGTGGAGATCTACACCCAGGATTACTACACCGGCGACCCGGATAACCCGGTGGTGACCTGGGATGTGCACGATAACCAGCGCCGGGACTGGTGGGGCACCCCGGTGGTGCCCTCGTGGTACACCGACGCCTCCCTCGTGCTCGACCTCGACGGCAACCCCGTCGAGGTGGTTGCCCGCACCGCCGAATCCGAACTCGAGGTGACGATCGGCGCCGACGGTTTCTCCTACACCCGAGAGGGTGAGGAACTGCCCGATTACAAGAAGGGCGAGTACAAGCTCGGCCACCAGCTCTAAGCAACACGTCAGGCACCCAGGATCATTTCCTGGGTGCCGTGAAGGAAAGGGCTCTATGCTTCCCCCCGAAACGCTCACCAAGATCGCCGATGAACTCGCAGAAGCAGAGGAGAAACGCACCACGATCCCCCTGCTCACAGCCCGTTACCCCGAGATGACAGTGGAAGATTCTTATGCGGTGCAGAATGAATGGCGCCGCCGCGGGCAGGAAGCTGGGCGGCGCCTGGTTGGGCGCAAAATCGGACTGACCTCCAAGGTAATGCAGGCCGCCACGGGAATCTCCGAACCCGATTACGGCGCCATCTTCGATGACATGGTGTACGAGAACGGGTCGGTGATCGAGTTCGACCGCTTCTCCAACGTGCGCATCGAGGTGGAGCTTGCGTTCGTCCTGAAGGAGGACCTGCACGGCCCGAACACGAATGCCTTCGATGTTATGCGCGCGACCGAGTACGTGATCCCGGCATTGGAGGTGCTCTCCTCAAGGATCGAGATGCAGGGGCGCACCATCGTCGACACTATCAGCGACAACGCCGCGATGGGTGCGATGGTCTATGGAGGGAACCCCACTCGGCCCCACGATGTCGATCTGCGTTGGGTGTCCGCGTTGCTCTACCGCAACGAAGTGATCGAAGAATCCGGGGTGGCAGCGGCGGTGCTCAACCATCCCGCCACCGGGGTCGCGTGGCTGGCGAACAAACTCGCCTCCCACGATGATCATCTCTCAGCGGGCGACATCATCCTCGCCGGCTCCTTCACCCGCCCAATGTGGGTGGAGCGAGGCGACACCGTCCTGTGCGACTACGGCCCGATGGGAACGATCTCATGCCGCTTCGAATGACTCTTCGCGAGCGCATCGCCCGGGCGGACCGGGCGCTGGCGGGAATCTGGGTTTGCTCCGGTTCAGCTCTGGTGGCGGAGATCTGCGCCGGGTCGGGCTTGGACTGGACACTCATCGACATGGAGCACGCACCGAACTCCCTGGAGTCCGTGACGGCGCAGCTGCACGCGGTAGCTGCCTACCCGATTACGCCGATGGTGAGAGTCCCCATTAATGATTGGGTGATCATCAAGCAGGTGTTGGACACCGGCGCCCAGAACATCCTCGTGCCTATGGTCTCCACTGCGCAACAGGCCCGCGAGGCAGTCGAGGCGATGCACTACCCCCCGCGGGGAAAGCGCGGGGTGGGTTCCGCTCTGGCCCGGTCTGGTCGCTGGAACAGGGTCGAGGGCTATCTGCAGAACGCCTCCGAGCACGTCTCGCTATTCGTGCAGATCGAAACCGCCACCGGGGTAGAGAACGCGGCCGAGATCGCCGCGGTGGAAGGGGTCGACGGGCTGTTCGTAGGACCCTCCGATCTCGCTGCCTCAATGGGGCTACTCGGGCAGCAGTCACACCCCGATGTCGTCGCTGCCGTTCACGAGACCTTTGAGGTGGCGGTGGCTGCCGGTAAACCGGTGGGGGTGAACGCGTTCGACCCCGACGCCGCCAGCGGATACATCGAGGCGGGCGCGTCGTTCGTCCTCGTGGGCGCTGACGTCGCGCTATTGGCGCGCGGATCCGAGGCGCTCGCTGACGCTTTCGTCACCGGCGGGAGTACCGACCGAGAGTCTTACTGAGGCCTAGGTCATACCGCCGCGCCGCGTGTCGAGTTGTGGGGCGCGAGGTTTTGTGTGAATGTTAAGAGTTACTAAATTACAAAGGAGGCTCTCATGGGTTTTTTTGCATTTCTAATTCTTGGTCTGATCTGTGGTGCGATCGCGAAGGCGATCCTCTCTGACCGTGCGCCAGGGGGATGGCTCGGAAGCCTGATCGTCGGGGTTATCGGTGCGTTCCTGGGTGGATGGATCGGCTCCCTGCTTTTCGACGTCGATCTGGGAGGGTTCTTCGACATCAAGACCTGGCTTCTCGCCATCGGTGGGTCTCTCCTAGTGCTCGTGATCTACGGGGCGGTTACCGGCCGGAAGTCCTAACTCTTTAGACACGTTTCGTTGTTGGGGAGGTCCTAGAACTAGGGCCTCCCCAACGAGCTTTGAAGACTGACTGTGTCTGTACTTTCCAACCTGTTGACTGAAATTCGCGAAGGAGCGATCGAGGTCTTCGAGCTCACCGCCTCCCTTTCGAGCGACACCCCAGTGCAGGAATTGCCCGAATAGTACGGTCAGAGCGCACGGTTCGAGCTTGAGCAGATCTCTCGCTGCGACGATCGTGGGCCCGCCTGGTAGTGGAACATCTCCCGCGCAGGGAAACTCACCGGTACCCACTACGATGCCCCGAGCCCCGAGGGCCACCGTCGTGATCAACCTGCCCTTGGCGGTGCTGGAGGCGCCGGCTCCCGGCCACGTGCCGTGGTCGTAACCGCCGCCCCCGTGCCGGTGCAGCCGGCTTCCGCTGCACCGAGGGAACTGGCGAACGCCCACGTATTCGGACTCGACGGGGCGACCGTGCGATCCCATGACGATCTCGCGCCTGAGGGCACCTGGTTGGACCACAGAGATCGCGCCCTGGTGGTCGACGCGAAAAACTCCCCACACGCTCCCGCGTGGTGGCTCGCGGAGGCCCCCGGGCGTTGACTCAGCACCTCGGTAACCGCATCCCTGGCTTCGGGTGCAGTACAAGCGGTGGCACAGCAAGACACGGTACGGGGCGCCCTGGGCTACGACAGGCCTGAAAAGTGGATGGATGCCGTAAGGTTTGCCGCCGCCGTCGCAGTGCAAAAACGAGGTTCGCTGCTCGCGCTCTCAGTACTAGAGAGGGGATCCCGCTCCGGGCACTGCGTGCGTTGTGCGCTGGTTCGGCCATCGAGAATCGGGACCCGCCGGGGTCCCGTTTCCGGTTCAGAAAACACTCTTCGCCTAGCGAAGCCAGGGGTTTTTCTGGGTGTCATTGCTGGGATGATTAGCAGGAGCGCCTCATACCAGTGTGAGTCCGTGATGGGATTATTCGCCCCGCGTACCATCTCCCCGCCGACCATTGTCGCCGCTGTGGGAAGGTCGGCGAGTACATGAATAGCAGGAGGATGGTCCCACCAATTGCGGCAATCCGGAGCCCGGCTCCGGCGATCATAGCGACCCCGATGCCGAGCAACCCGAGCATGAAGAACCAATCTCCGAAAGAGTTACCGAAGAGGCTGAAGAAACCCGCGAACGGGCCCTCGATACAGCTGATGTAACCCTGCGCCGGAGCACCGCCGTTGATCCACGCGCCCTCCGGTGGGGTGGCGTACCTGAGCCCGAAGAGTTTATCAAGAAATGGCCACAAGAATCCGAATCCGATAATGATGCGGGTGGCCGCAAGGGCCTTCCGCGCGGCGGGGCTGATGACGATATCCTCCTGGTGGCGCACCCCGGGGGAAGGTGTGCGGACAGGGTGCGCATTGGTAGTCATGGTGCGCTCCTAGGGAGAACTTGCTCTCCTCAATTTGAGGGTGACCCCATCGTCGCGCCCGAAGGCGTGGTTTTCGCGGGTATGAACGTCGCAAAGTGTCTCGCAATCTCGCCTCTATGGCGATTCTTGGCTGTTTGCGGGTAGAAGGTCCCGGCTTGGGGTCGCCGTGGTTGCGTTCTGAGAAGGTTCGGGGAGGAATACTCCAAGCAGAAATTGGATAAACTGGGCGCATGGAGCCAGAAGTGGGACGACGTCAGCAGGTGTTGGGAGTGTTGCGCGGGTCTAAGAAGGCGAGAACTGTGAGCGAGCTCGCCAAGATGATCCGGGTGCACGGCAACACTGTGCGTTTCCACCTGGAATCCCTCCTTGCTGACGGGCTGATAGAGGTAGAGGAGCAGGGGCCGGAGAAAAGAACCGTGGGCCGTCCCGCCGTGCGCTATCGGGCGATTGCCAGGGTAGCCCCGTCGCAGATTCGCCACACGGAGACTCTGGTGAAACTCTTCCTCGACGATCTCGCCACCGATCCTGAGGGGGCCGCCCGGGCCGAGAAGATTGGTAAGAGGTGGGGGCGGATCCGTGCTGAGAAAATAGGTGCCCGGGTGAGTCCCGGTGACTTGGCGGCAGATGTCCAGGCGCTTTCTTCGCTCCTTGAGGATATGGGTTTCGAGTCTGACCCCCCGGCGAACTCGCAGTTGCTCGTGAAGACCTGCCCGTTCATTGGCGATATCCAACCCGGTGAGGTTGGCAAGAACGGCGCCGAAGGTGAGGAGGAAGGTTCACTCCCACCGGTGTGCGCGGTGCATCTGGGCGTGATGAAAGGGGCGTTGGAGGAGTGGGGTGCCGATACCCAGGTAGCCGAACTCACGCCCTTCGCGCAGGCGGACCGGTGCCGGATCTCGCTGGCTCGCGGTCGGTGAGCCCGGGGTAGGATAGCTTCGTGAGCTACCCATTATGTCGACGACAAGTCTTGGGAATCGGTGCAGGCATCGCCGCTGCCGCCGCGCTGTCAGCATGCTCCGGGTCAGGCGACGCCATTGCTGAGGGAACCGTCATCGCAGAAGCCGCCGATGTGCCGGAAGGGGCAGCAATTACGGTGACGGTGGGGGAGATCCCACTTATCCTTACCCACGCACCGGGGGGCAAATTCCGGGCTTTCAGCGCGATCTGCCCGCACCAGGGTTGCAACGTGATGCCGGATCCAAACGAGTCGGAACTGTTGGTTTGCCCGTGCCACCGGTCCGAATTCGATACCTACACCGGAGATGTACTCAAAGGGCCCGCAGAGGAGGATCTGACCGAGTATGCGGTAGAGGTGAGGGACGGGAAGGTCATTGCGATCTAACCGTTGGTCGCTCGCGCGTAGTTGCGTGATCGTCACAGGGGTACTCCTGTTACTTGCCGCCTGCGGTCTGCCGGAGAGCGTGGTCGGTCGAGACGTGCCGGGGAACCAGCGTGAAAGCCCGCGGCAGCCGCCGCCCCAACTGCACCCGGGCCTACGAGATTGCGCTCCTGCGGGCAGCGATGACGCGCTGAGTCTGTCGGACGCGGATCTCGGCAGCGCGTCGTGGTCCACCCCAGAAGGGTTCCATGACGTCTCCGGTGACTATTTCGAGGATAATCCGGTGGAGGACCTCCAGTGGTTGTGGGTGGCCGCATCCGAGGATCTGCCTGCACACACGCTCGACGTGATCAGCGTGAACTACTACACAGGGGTGGCGTGGAACGAGTTCGCGGACAACTGCGAGACCGTGCCACTAACGGCGGTGGAGGAGAAACTCGCTCAGTACCGAGTGCATATCGGTGCGCGGGCACTCTCGGATCCCGAGATGATAGAGATCAACGGAATCCCTGCGATGAAGCAAGATCTCCGGCTCCATTCCTACGATTACGAGGGTTACTGGCTGTTCTCGACGAAGGAATTGCTTCACGTCTACTGCCAGTGGGAGAGTCCCAGCGCTGAGGAAATTATCCGCGAGGGCTGCAAGGATCTCGTCGGGTCGGTGGAAGTGCCTTAGACAGGTCGTGCGACGGCGGTCAAGGTGCCGGGGTCGACCTCGGTGAATCCGGCGTCATAGACGGTAACGCCAGCACGGCTCTGCGCCGCCTCACCCAATTCGGCAGGCGTGACGAACGAGAGGTGGAAGCCCGCGGCGGGTTCCCACTGCGGGTCGGTGCGGTGCCACCCCCAAACGGCATGGGCAACCTGGGCAGCCGCTTTCCCGGTGCTCAACGAGACCAAAGTGAGCACTTCGATTCCCGCGCCAGAGGGTTTGCACTCGGATGAACCCACGCGCGGGTAGTCGATTCCGTTCACTTGGGAACCTCGGACCCGCTTCGGCATTTCGTCGTAGCTCAACGGCGCTAGCGCCAGCACGCCGCAAATGTGTGCGTGGGCGGCTCCGACCTCTTGGGCCCATTGCCTTACCTGGGTGATATGTGACTGCCCCTTAACCCGCCGTACGGTCTTGGCGGGGGCTGACTGAAGCCACCGGTTCCATCGCGGGTCCCCTGGGTCGGTGAGGTAGGCGAGGAGGGAGGCGGTCCCAACAGCGGCGACGATGTGCTCGTGCGAGCCACTGCGAGGAACCAGGATGGGTTGGACGAGATCGAAACCTCGGGGCTCCATTACGCGCTTTCCCTGGGAACGAGCTGTTTGCGTTCGCGGTCTATGTGGGAACGAGCATGGATGAGTGCTGGGCCAAGCTCGGTGAACAGGTGGTTCCGGTGGCGCAGCGCCTCGGTCACTCCGACCCGGCTGAATAGCTGCGTGTGGATCGGCAGTACTCCCTTGATGAGAACGGTGATTCCGCGCCGTTCCAGGCGAGTGACGATCTCACTGAGGGTGTGGGCCCCGGTCGCGTCCACCAGTTCCAGCTGCGACATTTGCAGGATCACTACCGAAACGCCCTCCTGGTGGGTCACCTCCTCCAGGATCCGGTCGGCGGAAGCGAAGAACAAGGGGCCGCGGATGCGCATGAGAGCAATTTGCTCGTCTCCCTCGAACGCCTCCCCGGGGATCTGCTCACGTTTCACACCCGTGGCTCGCGAAAGCGCCCGGATGGAGAAGAACCCAGCGACGACGATTCCGATGATCACCGCGAATATGAGGTCAACGGAGATGGTCACGATCGCGGTGATGATGAAGCCCACGGCGTCAGCCCTGGTGGACCGCATGACCGACATCGCGGTTCTTGCGCGGACCATTCTGATCGCCGTCATCATGAGTACGCCAGCCAGGGCAGCGAGGGGGACCATTCCGACCGGAACGGCGACGAATAGGATGATTGCGAGGAGAACGACGGAGTGGAACACAGAGGCAATGCGTGTCCGCGCACCCGCACGCAGGCTGACCGCAGTACGAGCGATTGCTCCGGTAGCGGGCATACCACCGAAAAGACCGGCGCCGATGGAGGCGAGGCCCTGCCCTACCAGCTCGCGGTCGGGCTCATAGGGGCCGGTGTCAGACATGGAGGCTGCCACTCGGATCGCAAGGAGCGATTCAATTCCTGCGAGGGCGGCGACGGTAACGGCCGGGAGAAGCAGGGTGGAGAGAAGTTGCAGATCGAAGTAAGGGATCGATGGCGCTGGTAAGGTCCGGGGAAGTTCCCCGATCACCGCGAGCGGGGTGGGAACCACGACGGTAATTAGGGTGACGAGGATGATCCCCACCAGTGAAGAGGGGATACCCTCGTGAATCTTGGGGAGCAGAATCATCGACGCGGCAACGATCGCCACACTCATCAAGGCCCACACGAGGTACGTGGGGTCGATAGAACTGATGGATTGGAACGCCGCGACTAGCACGTTGGTGCTCAACCCCTCCACGTGTTGGGCGGCGGTGATGGAAGGGATCTGTTGTAGAAAAATGATTGTTGCTATCCCGAGGGTGAACCCTTCGATGACCGGCCAGGGAATCAACGAAACCGCCCGACCCATTCTGCCGATTCCGGTTACTAGGAGGATGATCCCGGCCATCACTGAAACCAGGGCGACTGCTTCGACACCGTAGGTGGCAACGATCGGGGCGAGCACCACGACCATGGCCCCGGTTGGTCCGGAGACCTGGACGTGCGATCCCCCGAAGACGGCAGCGATCACGCCGGCAACGATGGCGGTGATGATTCCCGCCTCCGCCCCGGCGCCGGAAGAGACGCCGAAACCGAGCGCGAGCGGAAGAGCAACAATCCCCACGGTGAGGCCGGCCATGAGGTCGGCCCGCCAGCTGCGGGGGAGTTCGGCGTAGTCGTGAGCCCCTGGAAGCAGGCTCTGAAAATACTGCCTCAAGTTCATTTACTTCCTTCGTGGTTGGTCAGGCGTGTGAGGTGGGTTTGGGGAGGTCTGGCAGGGAGCCGAACTCGGCCAGTTCTTCCTGCTTCGCATGGAACACTGCGGTCAGGAATCTCCGGGCTGAAGCAAGCAGCTCGGCAATCTCGGGAGTCGAAACCCGGTAGTACACGTGGCTGGCTCGGCGTTCGGAGGTGACCACCTGGTTCTTTCGCAGTACCGCCAGGTGTGCGGAAAGGTGTGAGGACTCCAGGCCGGTATGTTGCTGGAGTTCACTCACGCTGTGCTCCTCGCCGTCACAGAGCAGTTCCAATGCGTGGATTCGGATGGGATGGGCGAGACTCTTGAACAGTCCCGCTTTGACCTCGTAGATCGGCCGCTGAGAATTGATTAACGACATGATGGAACCATCATATCGCCACCGGTGCGGTTCAGCAGTGAGCCACGTTGCACGGGATATGGAAACGGCGGTGATCCCTCCCACATGCGAAGGGCTCCGCGGCGAGTATTCCTCGCCGCGGAGCCCTGGTGCGTCTAGAGCTAGCTAGTTCTAGTCTTCGACGATGAGCGGGTAAACCCCGTTCTCGTCGTGAACCTCTCGCCCCGTCACCGGGGGGTTGAACACGCACGCCATCCGCAGGTCTTCCTCTGCGTGCACCGTGTGCTTCTCGTGCCCGTCGAGCAGGTAAAGGGTACCGTCCTTGATCTCGTGCACCTCACCGGTTTCTTCATTGGTGAGCGTGCCTTTGCCCTGGACGCAGTACACCGCTTCGATGTGGTTTTGGTAGTGGAACGTGGAGGTGGTACCGGCGTAGATCACCGTGTCGTGGAAGGAGAATCCTACTTTCTCCTTCGCCAGTACGATGCGGCGGGAGCGCCAATTCTCTGTTTGCACGTCACGTTCTGTGCCATCAAGGTCATTGAGGTGGGTAACGATCATCTTTTCTGGCCCTTCTTAAACCGTCGCGAGTTCTGCGCGAACCACTTTAGCGGCCGCTTCTCCGAGGATCGTGAGGCCCTCTAGGAGGTCTTCCTCGCTGATGTTCAACGGAGGCATAATTTTCACTACCTCGTCCTCGGGTCCCGAGGTCTCCACCAGGAGTCCCTGGGCGTAGCATTCTGCGGCAATCGCGCTGGCGTGTGCGGGGTCGGCGTACATGATGCCGGTGAGTAGGCCCCGGCCGCGGACGATACCGTCGGTGCGGACTGCGATTTCCTCGAGCTGTTCGTAGAGCACCTGGGAGATGTGCTGTACGTGCTGCTGGAAATCAGGGGTGGTCCAATACTCCTCGATCGCGGCCTTGGCGGTGACAAACGCAGGGTTGTGCCCGCGGAAGGTACCGTTGTGTTCTCCCGGAGACCACTGGTCGAGCTCCGGCTTGAACATGGTCAGCGCCATGGGTAGTCCGTAACCGGAAATGGACTTGGAAAGGACCACGATGTCGGGAACGATTCCTGCCTCTTCGAACGAGAAGAAGGTTCCGGTACGACCGCAACCCGCCTGCACGTCGTCGACGATCAGGAGGACGCCGTGGGTGGCGCACAGCGAGGCAAGACCGCGTAGCCATTCTGGGCGAGCGGCGCGCAGGCCACCTTCACCCTGTACGGTTTCCACAATAACTGCGGCGGGCTTGTCGATGCCGGAGCCAGAGTCGCCGATTATGCGTTCGAGCCACAGGAAGTCGGGGGTCTCCCCGTCGAGGTAGTCGTCGAACGGAATGGTGCTCGAGTGCGATAGCGGGATACCCGCTCCCCGGCGCTTCATCCCGTTACCGGTGATGGCGAGAGAGCCGAGTGTCATTCCGTGGAAGGCGTTGGTGAAGGAGAAAATGTTCTCCCGGCCCGTGACCTTCCGTGCGAGTTTCAACGCGGCCTCAACCGCGTTGGTGCCTGTGGGACCCGGAAACATGATCTTGTAGTCGAGCCCGCGGGGGTTGAGTATTTCCCGGTTGAAGGTCTCGAGGAACTCGGCCTTGGCGGGTGTCTTCATGTCCAGGGAGTGCACGACGGCACCAGACTGGAGGTACTGCAGCAAGGGAGCAAGCAGTTTGGGGTTGTTGTGCCCGTAGTTCAGTGCGCCCGCCCCGGCGAAGAAGTCGATGTATTCACGCCCCTCAGCGGAGCGCTGGCGGCAACCATTCGCGTGCGTGAAGGTCGCGGGCCAGTTACGACTGTAACCTCGAACCTCTGATTCCAGTTGTTCGAAGATATCCATTGGGTGTTTCCTTTCGTGGAAAATTCTTTCGGGCGCGCGAAGGCGAGCCACGCGGCGAACGGCGCGATAGTGGGATTAGTTCGCGGGGCCGATTAAGTAGAGGAACTCGGTATCGTGCGCATCGGGGAAGGCCTGCTCTTCGAAGAGCGCTTCCCGCGCTACGGGGATGTCACGTTTTTCCGCGAACCGAGTGAAGAGGTTGATTGAGGCCAAGTTGTCGTCGGTGATGGTTGTTTCCATCCGGTCGACGCCCTCGAGGATCTCGCAGCGCTCGAACAGCCTCATCAGCATCGAACCGGCGATTCCGTGCCCGCGGAACTTTTCTTCCGTGGCAACTTGCCAGATCATCAGGGTCTGGGGGGCAGAAGGTCGAACGTATCCGGTGATGAAGCCGGCGAACTCGCCGTCTACCTCTGCGACGATGGAGGTATCCGCGAAGTCATGGCACCACATCAGGTATGCGTAAGAGGAATTGAGGTCCAGTACCCCGGTGGCCTTGGCTAGTCGCCACATGTCGGCACCATCATCCAGGGTCGGACGTCGAAATGTTAGATCGGTTCGAGTTTGGAGAGTGCTTTTATCTGTAAGAGTCATTGTTACTGCGCTTTGTGTAGGCATCGATAATTACAGTAACAGGGCTGGTGACTGAGTCAAGAAACCGTCACGGAAACTGGATCACCTTTGCCGTACCTTTACCTTCTCGACGCGTGCTTCTGGACTGCGAGCTTCGCTTGAGGGGTCAACCCAAAGACGCGGCCGGCGCGAGAACGCTTCGGAGCCTGCTTGGCGAATTTAGTGGTGTGCAACACAGACGGCCTGTCGGGTTCGATTTCTTCACAGTACTGCCAGAGGCGTTGGGGCGCCGGGCGCGGGGAAAACCGCGTCGATCACGGAAAGTTCCTCAGCAGTCAAACGCAGATCGGCGCTCCTCGCATTCTCTACGGCTCGCTCCACACTGGCAGATTTCGGGATTGCGATGACATCGCCGTCCCGGATTGCCCACGCCAATAGCACCTGCGCGACCGTGGCGCCGTGCTGCTCCGCTACCTTCTTAAGGAGCGGGTGACCAAGTAGGCGGCCTTGTTCGATGGGGGAGTAGGCCATCGTGATAATCGGGGGAGTGTAAGTGCGGTGCAATGGGAGCAAATCGTGCTCCACTCCCCGGCGAGCCGGGTTGTACAGCACTTGATTCACGAGCGGAGCCGCAGGCAACGCGGCAAGGTCAAACGGATCGAAGTTACTCACGCCCCACGCGCCGATCAGCCCCCGCTCCCTGAGCTCCTCGAAGGCCTCAATCGTGTCCTCAAGGGGGTAGGGTCCGGGCCAGTGGAGCAGGTAGAGATCGATCCGGTCGGTGCCCAACCTCTCAAGTGACTGCTCGCACGCGGCCGCCGTGCCTTTGAGAGAGGCGTTCTGCGGCAAAATTTTGTCGACGAGGAATACCTCATCTCGGAATGGGGCGATCGCTTCGCCCACTAGTTCCTCACTTCCCCCAGAGCCGTACATCTCGGCCGTGTCGATCAGGGTCATTCCCGCTTCGACTCCGGCGCGCAACGCCGCAATCTCAGTCTCGCGCGTATCCGGGTTCTCTCCCATCCGCCATGTGCCTTGCCCGAGGGCGGGGACCTTGAGCTGATCAGTGAGGGAAAGAGAGGGAATCGCCATGGGGTCACCCTACCGATTCCATATTGACAACCAGATTCATAGGTCTTCCAGGGGCTTAGGTAGGTGCGTTCCTAAAGGCGCGAGGGGCCGGCTCTGTCGTTACTGCAGCGGCGGCGGCAGGGGCGAAGGTGAGAAGGATCGGACCCACCAGCGGCTACCCGCCGAAACGAAACCGGACTAGCACCGAAAACACGATCGGAACGATCACGCGCGACACCCACCGCGCCGATAAACACGCTGGGGTGGCAGTTGTCGGGGTCTGTCTTGATGCAACAGGATGGAGTGATGGTAAAGAAAATATTTGAAAATCTTGGGCAGAAACTCTTGGGGGATAAACGCGACCAGCGTCGCGCACTTCGAGATGCTGGCTTTACCGATGAGGCTGACGCAGTGGCCTGGGCGCGAAGCATTATCGGTCAGCCGGTTGAAACTTCCACTCATCTCTCCGATCTCAGAAAACTACGCCAGGCCAAGCCAGAGCTCACCGTGAAAACTGCATCGTTCATCTTGGACCGGATGAGCTTGCTAGATCGTCCAGGGCAGCCTTAGGCCAAGGCTGTCAGTAGTGTAGAAACGGCGTTTACAACCTGGTGGCAGGACCTGCGTTGGAGCGCGCAAGAGCCGTGTCAATGGGTGTACCCAATAGGGCGCATCGGTACCTGTCCCAGTGCAACTGCGAGCCCATCATGTTCTTTCGTTGCTCAGTATGAAAACTTGGTTACCGAGAGATCCATTCGTCACGGAAGCGCTCGTGAAAGGTAGGACTAACATGAAACTTTTTCACATAGCCGTGGGCATCATTTTCGCAGGAGTGCTTGGGTTTGTGATGGCTCAGTTTGTTGATCTGCTGCCCGCAATCATCATTGGCGTCATCATGGGCGGTTCTATTGCCCTCGGATCCAGTGTGATGTCAACGAAAAAAGAACACTCTGGCCACTAACCAGTGCTCAGCGTTCGTGGACCAAGATCGACGGCGACGTATACCCAGTCAGCAGGTTGTTTCACCACCCCTAGTACCCGAGGTTGACAAGACCGTTGATTGTGGTGTGCGGCGAGTGCCGGTGAGCGAGTAAGATATTTTTATCATGGCGGCGAAGCCACTTGCTGGGGGCATTTGTGCATCAACAGGTCCGAATAGGCGGCACACCGTCTTCTGGTGGCGTGCCGGATGTGCGCAATAGCTGGGTGCTCTTGGCTGCTGTGGCTGTGGTGTCTTTGGGCGGGGCTGTGGTGTATGCCGCGGTAGGGGAGACCAGTCCGGTTATTGCCGGGTATTTTCTGGTCGGCTCCGGTGCGGTCGCGGCCTTGGGTTTTTGGTGGTTTAGCACCCACCCACCGGCCATGCGAGGCCCGCGGTGGGCCTATTATGCGGTCGTTATCGGGCTGATCGTGGGGGCTTTTGGTGCCGGTGGGATCCCAGGAACTCGCTCGGTCGGGGCATGGATCGTGGTTGGTGTCGGATTCGTGGCGTTTGGCGCGTTAGAACGCAGTGCGCTCATCGCCACCGCTGGCGGGGTCACCGCGGTTGCTGGTGTGGTTGGCTTGGCGCTGGCCGTACCAGCGCTGGGTGTCTGGCTGGAGCTATTCACCGCCGCCGCCTTCAGTCTCACTGCAGCGATCCTACGAATTCAGCGTCC
>CAJDUU010000016.1_pt1 | contig 18502 bp, 17 predicted proteins | sample 7391041 | NCBI WGS metagenome assembly CAJDUU01 (sample SAMEA7055689, study PRJEB34461) | soil metagenome | biome: terrestrial ecosystem; feature: Peninsula; material: soil | place: Antarctica | collected 2016 | reverse complement strand
GTTGCGGTACGTGGCCCTGCCGCATGCATCGCGGCAAGAAGGCGAAGCCGGGTGGGCGCACCGAGCAGGTTGAAGCGTTCGGCCCATTCGTCGAGATCTAGGTTGTCGTTCATCCTCGGCTAACCACTTCTTTCTACTTTCTCATAAAGAGCGTTTCCAGACAGAATAGAACATGTGATATCTTTTCATGTGTTCAACTTTGCAGGTATTGGTTCAGCGCAGCCCTACGGCGCGTTTAAAACAGGAGAATGTGAAATTCGATGACGAAACCCAACCGCGGTCGGGCTACCTCCGCACTCGCCGTCGGCGCGATAGTTCTCGCGGGGTGCGGCGGAGCCCCGAGCGAGGCTGCCGGCACAACAAGTGAGGCTGCCGATACAACGTTGGTCTTGGCGGAATCTCAGGATCTGGGCTCCTACAACCCGGTTGATGGTTACGGCGAGCTCGGGGTATCGCTTCTTTTTGACGGCCTGCTTCGCCCGGAGTCGACCTCCGATAGCCAACTGCCGGATCTCGTTCCTGCGCTCGCTGCATCAGATCCGATCCCCAATGCAGATTCCACCGTTTGGGAGGTGGAACTCCGGGAAGGGGTCACCTTTTCCGATGGATCCGACTTTGATGCCGACGACGTCGTGGCGACCTACGAAGCAGTGCTTGACCCCCAATCAGCATCTGGAATCGCTGCGGCGTACGAAGTGATCGAGTCAGTCACTGCACTGGACCCGCACCGTGTCCAGTTCACCCTTGCCCATTCCTATGCGCCATTCCCTGCGCTTCTGCTCCTTGGTATTGCCCCGTCGGAAGCACTCGTGCCAGGCCCGGCGGTGGACTCCGCTCTCAACCGTGAGCCGATCGGAACCGGGCCGTACGTATTGAGTGATTTCGGACCCGAAGAGGCAACGTTCGAGGCGCGGCAGGATTACTGGCGGGGTGCATCCGAAATTTCTCGGGTGGTTATCACTCACGCACCAGACGACAATGCTCGCGCACAGCGGATGAGGGCTGGTGGGGTTGACGGCACCACCCTGCCACCCAGGCTTGCGGCTACGTTCGATGACACCGATGACTTCGGGATGCACGCAGTCCAATCCGTGGACTGGCGCGGGGTATCCCTACCAGCCGATCACCCATTCACTGGTGATGTGCAGGTGCGCCGCGCCCTCAATATCGGGACTGACCGTCAAGGAATCATCGACCACGTGCTCGCCGGGCACGGTCGCCCCGCACACACCCCGGTCGGCGAAGTTTACGGCGACGGCTTCAACCCTGAGGCCACCTTCGAGTACGACGTGGAAGCGGCGGGTGAATTGCTAGACGCCGCGGGTTGGAAAGTGGGCTCCGACGGCGTGCGCGCGAAGGACGGCGAGCGTGCCGAGATCACGATTATGTACCCTGCCTCGGACTCGCTCCGGCGCGACATCGGCACTGCGTTTTCCGCAGAATTGAAAAAACTGGGAATAGACTCCTCCATCACGGGCGCATCCTGGGATGATCTGGGCGAGCATTTGAGTGATGCCGCGATCGTGCTGGGTGGCGGGGATCGCCCGTATGACCTTGATACTCAGATGTACCAGGTCCTGCACTCCCGCGGCCCCGATACATCCCCGTTCGACAACCCGGCAGGGCACGAGATTCCTGGAGCGGATGAGGCTCTGGAGGAAGCGCGGCGCACCTTGGATCCAGACATCCGCAATGCGAATTACCGTGATGTTCAAGAGGCCTATATCGATCACCCGAGCTATGTATTGATCGCCTTCCTCGATCACACTTACGTCACCGCTAACGACAACTGGGAGCACGGGCCACTGGTCATGGAGCCGCACTCCCACGGTGTCAGTTGGGGACCATGGTGGAACCTTCCAGAGTGGCGCCGATGACCACCAAGGTTTCCACACCGCCCTCGACGTCCCGGCCGCCTCGGAGCGGCCGGGCGCCGCGTCTCATCGCAGAAACGCCCCCTGATATTCCCCGGCGGAGCAGGTGGCGATCACGCCGTCGAGATCTGGTTGCCCTAATCAGCCGCAGGGTGTCGGCTGCGATCGTCCTCCTGATCGCGGTGTCAGCTGGCGTATTTATGTTGGCTTCTCGCTCGCCCTTTGACCCCCTAGTTAGCTATCTCGGCGTCCGATACCAGCAGACCACCCAGGCGCATCGTGATTCTATGACCAGCGAACTCGGATTCAACGATTCCTGGTGGCAGAGTTGGTGGGTTTGGGCCGGTGATCTGTTGAAGGGCGACCTGGGTTGGTCTCGGGTGTACTCTGCCCCAGTGACCACCGTCTTCGCAGAACGAATCGGTTGGACCTTACTTCTTTCTGCTGGTGCGTTACTGCTCGCACTCGTTCTGGCGATCGCTATCGGCACTGCGGCGGGATTGCGCCCGGGGTCATTGTTTGATCGGCTGGTCACTGGATTCGCCGTTACCGTCCAAGCCGCACCGCCGTTCGTGCTGGCACTCGGAGCCGTTGCCGCGTTTGCAGTCACCCTAAGGTGGGCGCCGGCTGGAGGGGTCAGCAGTCCTGGCCAAGCGCCCGATCTGGCCTCCGTGGCCTCCCATTTGGTTCTGCCGATGTCGGTTCTCGCCCTGACCCAACTGCCATGGCTACTGCTCGCGGTTCGTTCATCCATCGCACGTGCCGACGCCTCTGACCCGGTAAGGGGCGCCCGGACCCGAGGGATCCCGCCAACTCAGGTGGTCACGGGCCACATAATGCCAGTCTCCTTTGCCTCGCTCGTGACCCTCGTTGGCGCGCGAGTCCCTGAGCTCATCGTAGGCGCGGTACTCGTCGAGGAAATCTTTACTTGGCCCGGGCTCGCAGCAGCGGTCGTCTCATCCGCTATCGCTATGGATTTCGCACTTCTTGCTGCACTAACGGTGGCGACCACCGGCGCAGTGCTGCTCGGATCACTCATTGCCGACGCCGCATACCTACTTCTTGATCCCAGGGTGAGCCCCGATGTCTGAAGCCCCGATGTCTGAAGCGCCGAAACCGATAATGGCAAGAAAGTGGTTAGCCGCAGCAGTGCTTACCATCATCGCGGCGTACACGATCGTCTTGCCGTTCTTCGGAGGTGAAACCACAGCGGACTTTTCCCAAGCTCTCACGCCTCCTAGCGCGGCGCACCTATTCGGCACAGACCACTCCGGCTATGACCTATTCGTGCGCACAGCCGCAGGACTACGAGTTTCACTCGTCATCGCGCTAGTCTGCACCGTGGTGGCAACCATTCTGGGAGTCGGGATTGGAACCCTTGCGGCAACACTCGGAGGCCGCATTGACAACCTTTTGATGAGGACCACCGACGGCGTCAACGCCCTCCCGCACTTGCTTCTGGGAATTGTGATCGTCGCGTTCTACCGTGGATCGATACCCGCGATCGTTGCTTCCATCGCCCTAACGCATTGGCCTCAAATCGCCAGGATCGTACGCGCGGAAATGCTCAACGTACGCTCCGCAGACTACGTCGAAGCGGCCTACCTGTGGGGGGCCACCCGGTGGCAGGTAATGCGGGGGCACCTAATTCCTGCTGCCCTACCGCAAGCTGGAATCGCTTTCATCATGATGTTGCCGCATGCGATCTGGCACGAATCCACGTTGAGCTTCCTCGGATTGGGGCTTCCACCCGATCAGCCGAGCATCGGAACCCTGTTAGAGGTCGCTCGCGGCGATCTTTTGATAGGCGCTTGGTGGGCCCTCGCCGCCCCCGCGGGACTCCTAGTGCTCACGACCCTTGCCGTCGCTGTGCTCGGGTCAAGTCTAAGTTCACAACACGAAGCGCGCGAGAGAGTAACTATATGAGAAGCGCTGCCGCCGAAATCAATCGGCTCACTCTTCGAATCCCTTCCCGCGGATCGTGGGTACACGCCGCCACTGACGTCGATCTCAGCATCAGGCCGGGGACGGTCACTGTGCTCGCGGGAGAGTCCGGAAGCGGTAAGACGATGCTGACTTCCGCCGTGTGCGGGCTTTTGCCGAAGGGAACACGCGCAACCGGGTCGATACGGATCGGCGGCACTGAGATGCTTGGCGCCTCGCAGAAGCAGTGGAGGCGGGTTCGGGGAAGCGTAGTGGGACTCGCATCTCAGTCAGGTGCAACAGCTTTCACTCCGGTGCGTGCAGTAGGCAGGCAGTTGGAAGAAACCATCGCCGCGCGGGGGGTATCCCAGGACCCTAGTTCCTTGCTCGCGCAGGTCGGTCTCGATCCCGCCACAGCCGAACTATTCCCCCATGAACTTTCCGGAGGGATGGCACAGCGCCTCGCCGTCGCAGCGGCTCTGGTGGGCCGCCCCCCTATCCTGCTCGCCGACGAACCTACCGCGGGTCTCGACCCCGACCTGACCCAGCAAATATTCTCCCTACTGAAGGCCATTGCCGACGAAGGCACCGCTACTCTCATCGTCACCCACGACCTACAGGCGGTAGAGGACAGCGGTGTGGCCGACACACTCGCGATTATGTATGCGGGCAGGATAGTTGAGTCAGGGCCGGTGGCAAGGGTGCTGCACCGCCCTGAGCACGATTACACCGCCGCGCTACTCGGGGCGTTGCCGTCTCGGGGGCTGCAGCCGATTCCGGGGATGCCCCCAGAACTTACCGACCTAGACCCTGGGTACGAATTTAAAGACCGGTTATTGACGAGTACTGGAACACCATGCCGCTAATCGCTAGAGGGCTTCATTTCCGACATGCTGACGATGGCCCTGAGATCCTCGCTGGGGTGAATCTCACTATCGAGCCTGGCGCCATTGTCGGGCTGACCGGCCCATCCGGAAGCGGTAAGACCACGCTCGCCCGCATCCTCGCCGGCGTGCGGGTGCCGAATGCCGGCACCGTAGAGGTTGATGGCACCCCGGTCAGCACACGCCTCGGGAGGATGGACGGGAGGGTCGGACTTCTATATCAGAACCCGCGGACCGCCACGGATCCGAGGATGTCCCTGGCAACGGTCATCGGGGAGCCACTCGAGCGCGCTAGTCGACGCCGGAGGTCGCTCTCTGAGCGGTCGGTTGCGTCGGTCGCCGCACAAGTAGGCCTCACCGAGGATCTTCTACAGCGATTCCCCGGAGAGGTTTCTGACGGCCAGTTGCAGCGCGCGTGCCTGGCTCGCGTCTTGGCGGCTCAACCCAAATATCTCATCTGTGACGAGCCCACCGCGATGCTCGATGCCGCAGCGACTGCCTCAGTTGCTCAACTTCTCCGCGGGTTAGCTTCCGAGGGAGTCGGGGTTCTTATTGTTAGCCACGACCATCGCCTCTTGGAGGCGATGGCTCACCGGGTTACCTCTCTCGCGGACCTCCAGCGCCGCCTGGTGAATTAGGTGTTTGGGTCCGCGCCGGTGGGAAAATTTCGAATCCCTCCCCCGCACACGCAGCCGGAAAGATCCTCAAAGTCGATCTGGGTCGAAAGTGACCACTTGACCGCCGGGCGCGCCCCTCTTCGTAGGATGGGGCGTGCTTCGCTTATCCGTGCCTTGAACCAGCCACGAACTCGATGTGCATGGCCACCTGGGAGAGCGCCGAGCCGAGTTTGTAACTACGCAGGTTCTCAAAACCATCGCTCCACGTCACCCGCGCCGCGATCTCCCAGATTGCGCTGCTGCTGGCCATCGCTGCTTCCACCTCTCGCGATCGGCGCAAATGGTGGTCTCGCAACGCGTTGGCCCGGGCAGCCAGACCCCGGAACCGGTACTCGTGCCCAGGGGCCGCCGTGAAGGAGTCGTACTGCGCGATGCGTTCCAACGCTTCGAGGTAGTCGGCAATGGGGTTCGTCGGAGATTTCCCTCCCAGGCCCAGGCCGCTGTTGATGCCGGGCAGCACGTGATCGGCGGTGAAGACCACCCCCGTCGCCTCCTCAACTAGGCACATGTGCCCACCGGTGTGCCCCGGGGTCCACACGACCCGGAGCTCGCGGCCAGGTACGGGGAGATGTTCGCCATCCTTTACCTGCTCCTGGGGAGCTGGAAGTTCGAAGTCAGGTTGGCCCGTTTGTAACTCCTCCCAACGCTCTGACGGCACCCCGTACTCCCGCAACACCTCAGACGTCATCGTCGTGTACGCCCGTCTCAAACGGGTGGCGGCATCCTGGTGTCCGTTCGCGATAGCGGTTCGCACTTGTTCGATAGTGCTGGCCTCCGCCTCGTGGGCGACGATGGGCGCCCCCGAGCGCGCACTGATCTCTCCTGCGAGCCCGATATGGTCGCGGTGTAGATGAGTTGCGGTGACCGTCGCGATATGCGCGAAGTGTCTGCCGATTCCCGAAAGGAATTCATCCCATCGGTGAATGTTCTCGGGTAGGTCCCACCCCGGGTCGATCACGTGTAGCCCGCCGGAGAAGTCGTCGATGACATAAGCGAAGCTGTAGGACTGCGTGCCTCCTGGAAATTGACCGGGAAGCTTCATGGGCACAGCCCACGTGCCTTCAGCAAACTCTTCCGGCATTGGAATTTTCCCGGCCCGAAACGCGGAGTGCTGGGCTGAACTAAGGATTTCCACAGCGGCGTCCTTCCTATGGCAACGTTGAACCCTTCAGCTACGGCTGAGGGAAAGGCTACGGGGCGCGAAAGGCCAAGCTTTCGCGCCCCGTATCGTGATCGGAACCTTCCGGTCTTACTCGGCCGATTCTTCTGGGCGCTCGAGCGCTTCGAGGTCGGCCGCATCGGGCACGTAGCCCTCGATGTGGCGCTCGTCCGGCCCGTTGTACTCCGAGAGCGGGCGGATCAGCGCGTTCGACGCTTGCTGCTCGAGCACGTGCGCCGTCCAGCCTGTGATCCGTGAGGCGACGAACAGCGGGGTGAACGTCGGGGTGTCGAAGCCCATGAGGTTGTAGGCGGGCCCGGCCGGGTAGTCGAGGTTCGGGTAGATGCCCTTGCGGGAGACGAATTCGTCTTCCAGCGTGTGGTACATCTTGGCCACGTCCTCGCGGTCGTAGTGGGCGACGAGCGAGTCGAGGGCCTTCTTCATCGTCGGCACCCGGGAGTCTCCGCGCTTGTACACGCGGTGGCCGAAGCCCATGATCTTGCGCTTCTCAGCCAGCGCAGTGTCGAGCCAAGGCTTGACGTTGTCCGCCTCGCCGATTTCATCGAAGATGTGCAGCACCGCTTCGTTGGCCCCGCCGTGGAGGGGGCCCTTGAGCGCGCCGATCGCTCCGGTGATCGCGGAGTAGATGTCGGAGAGGGTGGAGGTGATCACCCGGGCGGTGAAGGTGGAGGCGTTGAACGAGTGCTCCGCGTAGAGGATCATGGAGCGGTTGAAGGCATCCACGACCACCTCGTCCTGCTCCTCCCCGAATGTCATCCACAGGAAGTTTGCCGAGTAGTCGAGATCGTCGCGCGCTTCCACGGGCTGTTCCCCGCGACGACGGCGCTGGCCGTAAGCGACGATCGCCGGCAGTGCGGCGAACATCCGAATCGAGCGTTCCAGGTTTTCCTCAGCTGAGCCCGATGCGTCGAGCACCGATCCGGCACCCGCGAGTTCACGCGCACCCATGAGGCTGATCGCCGTGCGCACCTCGTCCATGGGGTGGGCGTCGACCGGGATAAGGTCGATCGCCGCCTTCACCTCGGGCTGCAGCTCGCGGTGCTTGCGTTCGAGCGCACGGAATTCGGCCAGTTCGCTCTCGCTGGGGAGTTCGCCATTCCACAGCAGATACGCGACCGCCTCGAACGGTTGGGTCGCGGCCAATTCCTGCACGGGATACCCGCGGTAGAGCAGCGAATTCGTTTCTGGGTTGACCTTCGACACGGCGGTGTAATCCACCGTCACCCCTGCCAGGCCCTTGTAGATTTCCGTCATGATGCTCCTTCTTCCAGTGTGTGAGTGCCTTCATTGAGCGTTGCGAGAATACTCATCAAGGCGTTGTGCAGATGGACGTGGGTTGCGTGCGCTGCGAGCTCCCCGTCGCCCGCGGCGATTGCCGCCGCAATAAGGTGATGCTCTAGGGCCGAGGCGGCGAGACGCTCCGGTTTGTCCCGGGCGAGCCGCCGAACCCGAACCAAGTGGGTGCGGATCGTGCGGAGCGCGGCGGTGAGGTAGCCGTTTGTGGCCGCTTGGTCGACCAGCTCATCGAAACGTGCGATGAGCTCGTAGTAATGGTCGGCGTCCGCAGACGGGTCTATCGATCGGAAGCGTTGGGCAAGTTCGGTGAATATCTCCGACTCCCCCCGCTTTGCTGCGAGCCTCGCGGCCGTTGCTTCCAACCCGTGGCGAACCTCGAAGAGCTTCCGGATCTCACCGGCATCCAAAGCAGAAACGACCGTCACCCGCGGGGATTGTTGCACCACCAACCCGTCGGCAACGAGCCGGCCGATCGCTTCACGCAGTGGGGTACGCGAGACCCCCAACCGGGTGGACTGCTCCACCTCGGCAAGGACAGTGCCCGGCGCCAACGCCCCGTGCTGGATCTCCTCCAACAGGGTGCGATACGCTCGATCACTCGCCCGCATATTGCTCCAATGCCACGTCAAACTATCCCGCTATTGTATACATTAATAGGACCCATGGCGAGCTTTCCTAGAAGCGGCCCCAGTTTGGTATACAAATCTTAGTGTCCGGGCCCGCTCACGATTCGCTCCACCACGCGATAGAGCGAGTAGATCCCAGCGATCACCAATGTCACGTGCAGGAGGAACGCGAGCGCGATGCCGACGATAACCCCCGCGGCTGCGAACTTGCGCCAGGTCACCGCCAGGAGCGCGGGAATGATTACCGCCCCCGCCGCGCCTCCCACGAGTTCCAACCCGACCGGCCCCTCCGGTATCCACGGGAGGATGTCCCACACCCCGAGCAGGTCCATCGTCGCCAGCCCTCCGATGAGCGCTACGGCGGCGAGCAGTCCGATCAGCACGGTGCGCCAGTACCACCGCTGGGTAGGCATCACCCACATCGTCGCCATCGTGACCGCCGCCCACATCAGCCACGCCCGAACCTTTCCGGTACCCAGGTGCTGCATCGCGTTACGGAAGATCCGGTCCGCCTCCACTCGGTCGACGGTCGGCCCCAAGTACTGGCCTTCGCGCACCATGGCGTCGTGGAGCACCGCGGCGGGCAGGAACACCCCACTTCGAGGCACCAGCCAGGTGAACAGGTCCGGTACCGACGCGAGATCTGTGCGGAAGTTCGCGATATCGGCTGGCACGGTGAACGGCTCGGGGTACCCCGGTTCGTCGTAGGAGATGCGGCGCAGCATTGCGAATTGTCTACCGTCAATGCTGAGCAGCTCGAGGCGTACCGCGCCACCCGTTTCGGTGTCGGTAAATCGTGACTCCGCCGGGTTCACCATCTAAGCATTCATCCACGAGGGGCGCCGGACGGTGGAGACGACGGTTTCGATCTCCCCTTCGGTCGCGTGATCCAATTTGCGGGCGAGCAGGGGCAGGGCCGCCCAGGTGAGGGCGCCCCGGGGGAGGTCTATTAGCCCCAGCCCGCACCCCTGCGCCTGCTGTTGGTATTCGGAGGTGATATCTGCGCTGATGAGCGCCTCTGCGCCAAGGTCTGCTGCGGCGGTAATGGTCGATTCCTCCACCCGCGAGCAGATCGCGATCCGCTCCATTTCTCCGTCCTGTGCGAGGAAACGGGCGCGGGCGTCGGGGAGCTCACGGGTGAGGATCGCCGAGAGCTCTCGCGCCGTCTGAGCTTCGGGGAGCGTACCGACGCGCCCGCGGCCTCCCCGCCCGGGGGCCGCGTGAGTAGCGAGGAACGAGAAGGCGGGTTCTTCGTATGGATGCGCGTCGCGGAGCGCCTGGGTCACCGGCCCGATCTTTTCTACGGGCACCACCATTTCTAGACGGCGTTCACTCACCTGTTCGTGCACGCCCACCCGCCCGATGGTGGGGTCCGCTCCCACCTGCGGGGTGAACTCGCCCGTCCCGGTGACGGACCATGCGCATCCGGTGTAGTCACCCATGGCACCCGCCCCTGCCTCGGCGAGGCTTTGGCGCAATTCCTCTGCACTCTCCTCCGGGGCATAGACCACCAGCATCGCGTACTGCGCTGCATCGCGGGGCTGCAGCGGCACCACGTCGTGCAGGTCAAGGATTCCACTGATGGCTTCGGCTATCAGTCCCTGTGCCGATTCTTCGGCGCTGTACAGGGCGATTTCCTCCTTGATCAGGTGCCTCAGCGCGCGCCCGGGGTCTCCCACCAGCGCGTGCGGCGGCCTGCACAGGGATACCAGGAGGTCGGCCCGGACTGCGGCGGCCTCGTGCGCGATCTGCTCGGTGAGTTCGGTGGCGAACAGAACTCGTTGGACGCGCTGCCTCAGGTCGCCGCTGATAAGCCCCGCGCCGGAATCCGTACCAAGTGGGGCAGCGCCTGCGGGGGCAAGCGCCTGTTCGATTCGAGCGACGATGCTCTCCAGATCCTCCATAGTCCGACGATAGTCCTTCGGTGCGGGGGTAGCCAGCAGCCGACACTAACTCCCAAAGAACGCGAGACGCGCCCGTGCTCGGTGCATGAGTGCGAGCACGGGCGCGGGTGCGATGGTCCCCGCAGTGGTGGCGGCTCTGGAGCTACCCGAGTACCGCGGAGAGGAAGTCCTTCGTGCGTTGGTGGTCCGGGTCGGAGAATATTTTCTGCGGGGGGCCCTCCTCGAGGATCCGCCCGCTGTCGAACATCATGACCCGGTTGGAGACGTCCTTAGCGAACTGCATCTCGTGGGTAACGATGAGCATGGTGATGTCGGTTTCCCTTGCCACGTCGCGCAGGATCTCGAGCACCTCGCCAACGATCTCGGGGTCCAGTGCGGAGGTGACCTCATCGAGGAGGAGTATCTCTGGGTCCATCGCGAGCGCACGCGCCGTCGCCACACGCTGCTGTTGCCCGCCGGAGAGCTCCATGGGGTGCGCGTCGGCTTTGTCGGGCAGGCCGACCTTCTCCAGCAGGTTCATCGCCTTGTCCCGGGCCTCCTGCTTCGACATCTTCAGCACGTGCACGGGAGCCTCGATGATGTTCTCCATCACCGTCATGTTCGGAAACAAGTTGAACTGTTGGAACACCATCCCGATGCGTTTACGCATCTCGTTCTTGTGCTTCTCTCGCAGCGCGACCCGCCGGTCACCCCGCCGCTCGTGCGTCAGGGGCTGGCCATTGATGTAGATGTATCCCGCGTTCGCCTCCTCCAGTGTCATCACGAGCCGAAGGATCGTCGTCTTCCCCGAACCGGAGGGGCCGATCAGGGTGACGCGGTCGCCCTTGTTCACAGAGAAATTTAGATCTTTCAGCACCACGTGATCGCCGAAACGTTTTTCGACGTCTTCGAACAGGATCGCCGGAGTGCCGTTCGCCGTAGTTCCGGGCTTGGGCTCAAGATGCGTAGACAAGGCGCTTTTCCAATCGAGCAATGAGGAGGGAGGTGGGATAGGAGGCGACGAGGAAGATGATTCCCGCCATCGTGATCGCTTCGGTGTAACGGAAGTGCGAACCGCCGTACATCTGGGCGGCGCGCACGAGTTCGATCACCCCGATCGCGTAGAGGAACGGCGTGTCCTTGAACATCGAGATCACGTAGTTCCCCAGCGCCGGGATGGTTGCGCGGAGCGCCTGGGGCACCACCACAGCGATCCATACGCGTTTCGCCGGCATGGACAGCGCCGTGGTCGCCTCCCACTGACCCTTCGGGACGGAGTCAATCCCCGCTCGATACACCTCCGCCATGTACGTGGCGTAGTGGATCCCGAAGATGACGATGCCGATGGTCATCAGGGAGAGTTCGGTAAACATGAACGAGGCGAACACAAGCTGCGGGATGATCGGCGTCATTCGGACGAAGTTCACGAAGAACGTCACGACCATCTTGACCGGTTTAGGCGCTACATAGCGGATGACCGCAATGACGAGTCCGATCACCGCGGCGAGCAGTGAGCCCACCACCGTGACGACTAAGGTGACTTCGACGAAGGCTGTGAGCAGATCGGGCAGGACGTCCCACACCCGCCACCATTGCCAGAAAGCGTTTCCTTCCATCAGGCCGCACCAGCCTTTCCAGAGGCGCTAACCTTCTTGAGGCTAAGCACGTCCCTGAGCGACTGCCCTTGCCCCAGTCGGTGTTTGGCCCGCACTTCCAGTGCATTCATGAACAGGGTGAGCACGTACGCGATAGCGAAGTAGATGAGCAACCCCATCCCGTAGGCGAAAAAGGTCCCCGTCTCCAGGCGCAGTTTCCCGAGCGACCAGTTCAGATCGGTCATCGCGATGAATGACACGGCGGCGGACCCCTTGAGCAGTTGGATGAGAAGGTTCGCAAGCGATGGGAGCATGAGCGCCCACGCCTGGGGGAAGATAACTCGGAAGATGCGCTTGAACCGTCCGAGGCTGAGCGCCCGGGTCGCCTCCCATTGGCCCGTGGGAACGGAGTTGATGGAGCCTCGGACTACCTCCGCCCCGTACGCGCCGTAGTTGAACCCGAGCGCAAGGATTGCCACGAGCATCGAATCCAGTTTGACTCCGAGCAGCAGCGGCAGCACATAGTACGCCCAGAACAATTGCACGACGAGCGAGGTGCCCCGGAAGAACTCGATGATGAATCGCACCGGGCCCCGGATGAACAGGCTCTTCATCCGGGCCAACAGCCCCAAGACGACGGCGAGAACTAACGCTAGCAGCGCGCCGCCGAGGGTGGCCTGCATCGTAATGAGGAAGCCGTCCCACACCATCGGCAGCGACGCCGCTAGAGCACTGAATTTATCTCCCATGGAAGCTTGCGTTTCTGGGGGTTAGCCAGCGCAGAGCATCTCGGTGGTGAGGTCGGCGGGAGGTAGGTTTTCCTCGGTGAAGCCGTACTCACCCACGAGGTCCATGTACTTGTCCACATCACCGGTGATCTTCCCGAGTTCTTCGTTGTAGGCGTCGAGAAGTTCAGTGTCGGCCTTGCGGAACACGGTCGAACCGGCACCTACATCAGGCTCGCCGTCGATGACGGCCTGGAACGCGCCGGTGGTTTCCACGCCGGCGTTCGGGGTGTTCTCCACCATCCAGTTCAGCGAGATCGCCGTCATCGCGAAGGCGTCCGCACGGCCGTTGGCGACGACGTCCATGCCGTCTTGGGCGTTATCCACTTTGGTCACGTTGGTGATGTTGAGGGAGTCTGCGTAACCGTCCTCAATCCCACCGGCGAGCACTGCGAGGTGGACCTCGTCACCAGCCTCGACCACCGAGTCCAGGTCGGAGAGGCCCTGGGGGTTACCCTCGGGCACCATCAGGGTGGTGGTGTACATGATCTCCGGGTCGGAGAAGGCTGCTTCTGCGCAACGGTCAGGGAGGATCGACATACCGGCGCTCACCGCATCGTAGCGGCCCGCGTTCAGCCCTGGGATCAGGGCGTTCCAGTCCACCTCGACCACTTCGACGTTGTCCACGCCGAGGTTACCGAAGATTTCTTTGTGCATGGCGATGGTGGCCCCCATGGGCTCTCCGTCCTCGACCCACGAGTAGGGGCGCTCGTCAGCGACCGCGAGAACGATCGTGCCCTCCTCCTGGATTCGTTCGAGGGTGTTGCCCTCCGCCGCTGCCTCTCCGCCATTGTCGGCACCGTTGCCGGCGGGCTCTCCGCCGCCGCAGGCGGTCATCAGCCCGAGGGCGAGCGCGGCCGTTGCCGCAAGACCTGCTTTGCGTCGCATAGTCATTGAAGTTCCTCTCATAAATTGCTTCACGGATTTGACCAACTGTTGGTCACTGTCGTGGATGGCCATGAACTACCGTATACACAATTCCAAACAGACGTACAGGCAGATTAGCAGATTGTATGTTTGTATACAGGATTGTTATGGTGTGTACCCAGCACTGCTCAACGGGGCTCGTGCTGCTCTTTCGGCAGCGGCGCTCAAAGATGGCCCGTTGCGAACCCGAGGCGCCCATCGCTGGACGGAGGAACATGAGATGACGAATCGTTCTCGGACCCCGGGGGGATCCGTGTTCCGGGTTGCCCGCCCGTCCACCGTCGATCTCGTCGCCATAGAGTTGCGCAACGCCATCTTTTCGGGGGCGTTGCCCGTCGGGTCACCGATCGGCGAGATCGAGCTCGCCTCCCAGTTGGGCGTCAGTCGCAGCCCGTTGAGAGAGGCCACGCAACGACTCGTGCAGGAAGGGCTCCTCACCCCCCAGCCGGGTCGTGGACTATACGTCGCGCGGGTTGATTCCCCGCAGGTGGCGGATCTATACCGCGCGAGGATAGCGGTGGAGACGGAGGCCCTCCGGGTGCTCGCTCAACGCTCCGACCCCGCCACTCTCGCCAACTTGGAATCCGCCCTCGCCGAGTTGGAAAAGGCGAGCGAGGGCAATGATGCCCGCAAGATTGGGAACGCCGATCTCGCCTTCCATCAGGCCCTCGTGGACGAGGCGGGTAGCAGCAGGCTCTCGCGCTACATGGCCACACTGGTGATCGAGACTAGGATGGCGACGTTCTCCCACCCTGGCGGCTATAAGGTGCGCAAGTCAGTGTCTCCCACCTACCGGGAGATCCTCGACGCCCTCAAAGCCGGCGACGCCGGAGCCGCCACCGCCGCGTTGCGAACCCAGTTCGACGAAGCAATTGAGCGTCTCACTTCCCGCGAGGATAGCGGAGACACGGTGGGGCCCTCGCCAGACTCCTCCGCTCTGCCTGTGGAACCCATCGGCCGGGTCCGGTGAGCAGTGACGCTGACCGGGTGGCACGCGTAGCTAGGTGATTGCTCGAACTCTCGGCTCACCGGGGGCACCTCGATCAGATCCGCCGCTCGGAACCCAGAAGAATAGTGCGCGAGGGAGGTAGGTGGAACCACTCCTGGCGGCTTGTCTGGTTCCGTTCCAGGAAGAGGAATAACCGGTGCGGCCACGCGCTCAGCGAACGCACCAGCGGAGGTCGGTGAAGCAGCACAGAGAGCACGTAGATCGCACCTCGGAAGTCGAAAGCGCGGCCTCCATTCGGATCGACCAGCTGCCGGAGGTTGCGCGGAATATCCGGTCCATCCGCGAACCCCACCCGGATGGTAACCAACGTGACCCCCGACGCCCTGGGCCCAACCGTTTCCGCTGCCACCCGCTCCTTTAGCGGCACATGCGGCACGTTGCTGAATCGAACCCGAACGATGATCACCTGCTGGTGCAGGGTGTTGAACCTCTCGACACACTGCTTCATCGCCAACGGCGTCGTGTGAGCACTCGGATGGGGAAAAACAGCGAGTCCCGGAATTCGGACCACTGATTCCGGGAGCGCGTCGACGAACTCGGCCAAAGAACCTTCAATCTTCCGCCTCGCCGCCGATGCGCGCCGGTACCCTCGTTGCCACGTCACCATAACCAGCATGACGGCTCCTCCCACCAGCAAAGGCAACCATCCACCGTCCATGATCTTTGTGGTGCTCGCAGCGAAGAGTAGGAGTTCGAGCGCGCCGACTATCGAGATATAGATCACCAACCACCACCACCGCCACCTCCACACAACCAGAGCGAAAGTCAGGAAGATCGCCGACTCCAACACAAGAGTCCCAGTGATCGCCAGACCGTAAGCGCTGGCGAGCCTCGATGAGGATCCGAACAGCACCACGAGTCCGAGCACGCCCACCAACAGCGCCCAGTTAATCGCCGGGAGGTACACCTGCCCCTCCTCTCGTTCGGAGGTGTGCCACACCGTGAGTTTGGGGAGCAACCCCAGGTGGATGGCCTGGCGGGTCACGGCGAATGTCCCAGAAATCACTGCCTGGGAGGCGATCACGGTGGCGACGGCGGAAAAGATCACGAGGGGGAGCTGCAGCTGCGGCGGAGCCAGGTGGAAGAACGGATTCTCTATGGCGGCGGGGGCGGAAAGCACGAGGGCGCCCTGCCCGAGGTACACGACCACCAACGCGGGCATCGCAACGAACAGCCAAGCCCTGCGCACTGCCTTCCCGCCGAAGTGCCCGAGGTCGGCGTAGAGCGCTTCCGCGCCGGTAACCGTCAGCACAACCGCGCCTAAAAGCACGAAGGCTACCAATGGCTCTCGCACGAGGAGGCTGATCGCCCAGTGCGGTGAAAGGCTAGCGAGGATCTGCGGTGCCGCGAAGATCTGCGGCACTCCCAGGCCTGCCAGCGTCACGAACCACACGAACATCACCGGCCCGAACACCTTCCCTACCGCGCCAGTTCCGAAGCGTTGGACCGCGAAGAGAGCAGCTAAGATCGCCGCCGAAATCGGGATCACCGCGCCCGCTAGATCTGGGGAAACCACGTCGAGCCCCTCCACCGCGCTCATCACCGAGATCGCCGGCGTGATGATCGAATCACCGTAGAAAAGTGCGGCGCCGGCCATCGCGCAGACCGTTGCGACCGCAAGGCTCCGCCTCCCCAGCGCGTGGCGACGGAGGAGCGCTAAGAGTGCGAGGATCCCACCTTGGCCCTCGTTGTCTGCGCGAGTCACCAGCAGCACGTATTTCACTGTGACGATGATCGTGATCGTCCACACCACCATCGACACGGTTCCATATACGTTCTCGGGAAGCACCGAGACGTCGTTGTGAGCCAAACTGAAGGCGGTCTTGAGCGCATACAGGGGGCTCGTTCCTATATCACCGAAGACCACCCCGAGCGTTCCTACCGTCGCAAGCGTTGACGCCGAACGCGTCGACCGTTTCATATTCCAATTGTGCGCTTCGTAGCGCCAAAAAGCGCCATCTTTGCTCAGACCAGAATAATTACCGCACCCACCTCACGGGGCGATCAGCGCCCGCCCTTCTTGCGCCGAGCCGGTCGGTCACCTCGGCTACGACGCGATGAGCCGGAACCGCTGGACGGTTTTTCTCTTCTCTGCGCGAGGAACTCTCGGCGGGCCGCGGCCTTCTCCGCCGCGGTGCGCTTCGCAGCCGGCTGCGCTTGGTGACCCCGGGTGGAGCGTGTGCTCCTGCCTCGCACCACCCCGATCAGTTCCTCGATGAGGGGGCTTGCGTTATCCTCCCGCCACACTAACCCCACCCCGATAGTCGGCAGGCCGAGCACCGGGCGGTAGGTGAGATCCTTGCGGTGGTGCAGCCGCGCGAGAGATTTCGGCACCACCAAAACTCCCACCCCAGCGGCAACGAGCTGGATCGCGCTGGCGGTATCAGGGGTCTTTTCCCGGGGCGGTACACCCACGACTATCGACCACTCCACCCCGTCAGCTGGGGCATGGACGACCTCATCCGCTAGGTCTTTCACCTCAACCTCATCGGCCGCGCACAGGTAGTGATCAGTGGGCACCACGACCACTGGCACCTCCTCGTACAAAGGAATCACGTGGAGCTCCTGCGTTCCATGGGAAATGGGCACCCGAACGATCCCGGCATCCACCGTGCCATCAAGAATCCACTCCTCACCGCCGACGGCGCCCGAGCGCACCAGCTCCAGAGGAACCTGCGGTAGCCGCTCCCCCCAGGTGCGCACCCACTTCGTGGGAATCACACCTTCGGCGGCACCTAGGCGGAAGGGCCCGGAAGGAATCGACGCGGTCATGGGCCAATAGTATCGGGGCGGCTGGTTTCCGTGACTCCCGCGAGCACCACCCGCGGTTACCTCCGTCGAGTTCTACCTGGTTTTCACTATGGTGGGAGGCAGGTTCCATTTCCAACTTTCCAGGAGGAAAAATGTCTTTTAACGCCGCTAAGGAACACGCTGCTCAGGAGGTCCGCGCCGCGAAGGAGCGCGCCGGTCTGACCTGGGCCGCAATCGCGGAGGCTATCGACCAGCCCCGTGAATGGACCATTTCCGCGCTGCTGGGGAATCACCCGGTACCCGAACATGCTGCGAATAAGGTGGGGGACCTTCTCAGGCTCGGGGAGGAGACAATCCGGGCGCTGCAGCGCCAGCCCTACCGGCCCGGACTAGGTGAACTCGCCAACGACCCGACCGTCTACCGCTTCGTCGAGGCACTCGCGGTGTACGGCACCGCGATCAAGGAGGCGATCCACGAAGATTTCGGTGACGGAATCATGAGCGCCATCGATTTCGACGTCAGGCAGCTTGCGTTGGGCCAGGGCGCTGGCGCACAGGTCCATGGTGGCCCAGTCCGAGCACAGCACCGCCATGTCGCCCCACGCAAAGCCTTCTTGATAACCCACCCATCCGCGCACGGCCCGCCGTATCGTATGGCTATGGCAGCAACTCAGCGTTCTAGAGCTCGGAAGCGGATCCTCTTAGGGCTCGTCGGGCTCCTGATAGTTGGGCTCGTGGCAGGATATTGGTATCTCCGCCCACTCCTGCGCACTGGCACGGGGTATGCCGCTCACAACGCGTGCGCGCTGCACTTCATCGCAGATCGAGACGACCCTGAAACCGACTTGCCACCGAATCCTCTCGTGCCTCTGCTTCGCACCACGATTGACGATGAGGCCCGCACCGCCCGGACAGCCGTACTCGGACTGCTCGCAGGGCAGACCGCGTGGTACACCGAAGGCTTCGGGTGCACGGTTGCCTCCGCAGCGCCCTCAAACCTGCCGGCCCCACACCCGGTCACCCGTTCCAACCCCCTCGTCGAAGCGCCCACCCCGTCCCAGGTTCCTGACGGCGTGAAGGCCGCGATCGATG
>CAJDUU010000032.1_pt1 | contig 18583 bp, 19 predicted proteins | sample 7391041 | NCBI WGS metagenome assembly CAJDUU01 (sample SAMEA7055689, study PRJEB34461) | soil metagenome | biome: terrestrial ecosystem; feature: Peninsula; material: soil | place: Antarctica | collected 2016 | reverse complement strand
AGTTAGTGCGGGCCGGGAGCGCCCTGGCGCGCTCGAGGCGAATAGACGCGGCGGCCTCGGGGTCAGTGAACCTCGAGGCCGCCGTCGTATGCGGACCCGTGCAACCGCTGACTCCCCGCCACAGAGATGAAGCACGTGATCGTCTGATCACCGTTTTTCCACGTGCCCTCGCTGGGGTAGAGCGAGTGCGGGGAGAGGGGGCGGGTGTCGAACTCGTCCGTGAGGCCCGCCGCGATCTCGCGGCACTCGGTGGAGGCGAGCTCCGCGACCTCATCCTCACCCGGATAGGCCGTTCCCGGAACCTGCACGTTTCGCGACACTTGGAAACGGTGCGGCTCTTCGCATGCGATCGGCTGGAAGTGGTTGCCGTCAACATATTCCAAGGTGTCGAAGCACATCCCCTCCTGCAACTCCGTATCGGCCACGGTGGGAAGGGTAGGCCCGGGGTCGGTGCCATCGGTGGTGAAGTTCGAAACGAAGGCCACCAAACCTTGGATTACGAGTGCCCCGATAGCGAGCACTGCGATCGCCCCGGCGAGGCACCCGGCGGTCCGTTTTTTCGGCGGGGAGCCCGGTGCCGGTGACGCAGGTGCTGGTGCCCCAAACCCGGAAACCTGCCCGGGGGGCGTTGCCTTCCCTGGGGCCGAGTAGGGGTCACTGGTCGGCGCGGCTGTTCCCGTCGCGGGCGGCGGGGGCACGCCGGGGGATACCGCCCTGCCGGAGTGGTCCGCGTAGGGGTTTCCCGGGGCGCGGTGCAGATCCGCCACCGATGGGGGCCCATCCGAGTAGGGCGGCGCCGGAGTGGGCGCGGCGAGCCCGGGAGTCTGCGTGAACCCGGGGGGTTGGGTGAATCCCGGTGCCTGGGTGCCCCCGGAAGGGCTGGGGCTTTCCGCGGCGGGTGGGGCCGCGGGTTGCTGGTCGTCGCTGGGCAGTAGGTCATACCCCATCCCGCTGTACGGGTTCTGATCCCCTCGATCGCCGAACGCCCCGGGGCCGACAGCGGGGGCTTGGCCGTAGTCCGTGGAGGAGATCGGTGCGGCGGGGACGGCAGGGTAGAACGGCTCCGAGGATGGGGCGAGGGAGGCGGGGGGCAGACGGCGGGGCTCTTCTTTCGCGGGCATCGCTCTCACCCTCCTACCAGGTCGACGTCGACGGGCCCGGAGGTGGATCGCGCGAAACACACGATATTGCGCTCACCGGCGTCCCAGTTACCTTCCGAGGGGATGAGATGCCACGGTGTGAAACCGGCGGGCCAGGAGTCAACCGGCGAGGTTAGCTCCTCGAATGCGTTCCCGCAGGCCTTCTGTGCCTGGCCGAAGAGGGCCTCGGACCCCGGATAAGACTCCCCGTCGGCGGCAATGCGATCGATCACCTGCAACTGGTGCTCCTGGGCGCACGGGGTGAGAGTAACCTCGCCCACCTCACCGGTGACGGGAAGTGTGACGACGCAGTTGCCCACGTCGAGGTTGACGGGGGAGGCGCTGCGGGTGGTGTCCACGTCCCCGGCTACCGGGGTTTCCCTCATGCGGGCGAAGGTGCCGTCCAGTGCGAAGGTGGCAAGGGCGAGGAGGGTCGCGGCGAGGAACAATGAGGAGAGGATGATCCCCCCGATCGCCAGTCCCCGGCCGCGGCGGTGCGTGCGCCGGATCCGCCGCAGGGCGGCCACACCCAGGCCGAGGCCGAGGGGGCTGATCGGGGAGGCCGCCAGCGATGCCGGGGCCAGCGGTTCCAGCGGCGGTTTCTCCAGCGCCGGGAACGTGTACTGCCCTGTGAGTTGACCCCCCGGGTGTTGCCTGGGTGCCTGCGGTGTGGGTTGGTGCGGGGGCTGCGCAGGCTCACCGGCGGCAGAAGCCCGGTCCGCGTAGGGGTCCGCCGGTTCCCGCGCAGGGGCGGCCGGTGGGGTGTAACCGGGTGAGGCCCAGCCGGAGCGGGGGTCGTTCGAGTCGGAGGAAACTCCCATGCCATAACCTTATCTGCCCGGAGCCATGGCCCCGGGGACTATTCGGGTGCCGTGATTTCGAGGACGACGGGCACGTGATCGGAGGCGCCCTTGCCCTTGCGTTCGTCCCGGTCGATCCACACGTTCGATACCCGCTCGGCCGCGGCGGGTGAGGCGAACGCGAGGTCGATCCGCATCCCGTTGTTCTTCGGGAACGCGAGCCGCTGGTAGTCCCAATACGTGTACGCACCCGGGGTGTGCTCCCGGCTCACCTCCGCGTATCCGGCGTCCTCAATTCTGCTCAGCGCTGCACGTTCGGGGGCAGAAACGTGGGTCTTGCCGTCGAACGCGGTGACATCCCACACGTCCTCGTCGCGGGGGATCACGTTCCAATCCCCCAGGAGCAGCGTGGCCTCGGTTGACCACGGCTCTGCGGCCCGGGCCAGAGCCTCGAGCCAGGCGAGCTTGTACTCGTAGTGGGGATCGTCCAGCGCCCTGCCGTTGGGGATATACAGGCTCCATACCCGCACCCCGCCCGCGCCGCCGGCGCCCGCCCCCACTAGGCCTCCGATCGCCCGCGGTTCCATGATCGGCTCCTGGCCGGGTTTGGCGAACGCGGGCTGCCCGGGGAAGTGGCGCTCGACGCCGGTGATCCCGATCCGGGAGATCAGCGCCACCCCGTTCCACTGATTAAGGCCCAGATGCGCGACCTGGTAGCCGGCGGCCTCGAAGACCAGGTACGGGAACTGATCGTCGCGGCACTTGGTCTCTTGGACGGCGAGCACGTCTGTGTCGGTGCGCTCGAGCCAATCAAGCACGCGATCGGCGCGGGTTCGGATGGAGTTGACGTTCCAGGTGGCGATACGCATGACTGCCAACCTATCGCAGGTACGCTTATGCCTTGTGAACACAGATACCTTGGCCAGACTTGCCGAACTCGTCAACGAATACGCCGTAGTGCACGGGGTGGTCACCCTCTCCTCGGGGCGCGAGGCTGACTACTACGTCGACATGCGCAGGGTCACGCTGCAGCACGAAGCCGCTCCGATCATCGGCCACCTGCTGCTGGATAAACTCGAAGAAGAAGGCATGGGCGTGGGCGAGATCGACGCGGTCGGGGGCCCCACCATGGGCGCGGATCCAGTGGTGTGCGCGGTGCAGCACGCCGCCGCGAGCCGGGGCCTGGAGCTGGACGCGTTCCTGGTGCGCAAAGAGTCCAAGGGGCACGGGATGCGACGTCAGGTGGAAGGCCCGGAAGTGGCGGGACGCAACGTGGTCATCCTGGAGGACACCTCCACCACCGGAGGGTCGATCCTCATGGCCGTGGAGGCGACGAAGGCCGCGGGGGCGAACGTGATCGGGGTCGCCACCATCGTCGACCGAGACACCGGTGCCCGGGAAGCGATCGAAGCCGCCGGGCTGAAGTACGTGTGGTTGCTCGATGCCCAAGACCTGGGGCTCGCGCCGCAGTGAACAAGCCCAGTGGGTGGGGCGCGGCCACCGCCTAACAGCCGGGTGCCCCGTGGTAGGTTCGGAGCCCTAGAAGAACTAATCCCTCGGGAGGAACGATGGAATCTGCGGTGGGCATCGGAAGCGTGGCCGGGATCGCGGGCGTGATCGTGCTCGCTGTGGTCGTGGTGGTAGTGGTGTGGGCTATCGTCACGTACAACGGGTTCATAAAACTGCGTAACCTGGTGCAGGAATCCTGGCGGCAGGTCGATGTGGAACTGCAGCGCCGCTACGACCTCATCCCCAACCTCATCGAAGCGGTCAAGGGGTACGCCGCGCACGAGCGGGGATTATTCGAAGAGGTCACCCGCGCGCGCTCCCAGGCCGCCGGTACTCGGGGCGGACCCGGGGAACGCGCCCAGGCCGAGAACATGCTCACACAGGCGATCGGCCGGCTCTTCGCGGTAGCGGAGAACTACCCCGCCCTGCGCGCCTCTGAGAACTTCGCCAGCCTCCAGAACGAACTGGCGAATACCGAGGATCGGATCGCGGCGGGGCGGCGCTTCTACAACGCGAATGTGCGCTCGTTGAACACCAAGGTAGAGACCTTCCCCCCGAACCTCATCGCGGCCATGTTCAAGTTCTCCAAGGCGGAGTACTTCGAATTGAGCGACCCCGAGGCGCGCCGCGCCCCTGCCGTGGAGTTCTAGAGCGCCTAGCGGCCGGGGCCGGTGACCCCGCACGTGGTGCCTCAGTCCTCCGAGGGTTGCTCAGCTCCCTCGGCGATCTGGCGGGCGATGGAAGAGATGTCGTCGTGGGTCTCGTTCGGGCGGAACGGGAACTTGTCCACCTCGTGCGCCTCCGTCGAGCCGGACAGCACCAGGTAGGTGCGCAGGCCCGCTTCCATCCCGGCCACGATATCGGTGTCCATCCGATCCCCGATCATCGCGGTGAATTCGGAGTGGGCGTTGATCCGGTTCATCGCCGTTCGGATCATCACGGGGTTCGGCTTACCCACGAAGTACGGCTCCCGCCCCGTCGCGGCGGTGATGAGGGCAGCCACCGAGCCGGTGGCGGGAAGAGGACCCTCGCGGCTGGGACCGGTGACGTCCGGATTGGTCGCGATGAACCGCGCCCCGGCCTCCACCAGGCGGATCGCGGTCGTAATCGCCTCGAAGGAGTAGGTTCGAGTCTCCCCCAGCACAACGAAATCGGGGTTGATGTCGGTGAGGGTGTACCCCGCCTCGTGCAGCGCGGTGGTCAATCCGGCCTCCCCGATGGCGTAGGCGCTGGCGCCGGGAACCTGATCGGCGAGGAATCGGGCGGTGGCGAGCGCCGACGTCCACAGTTCCGACTCCTCCACCTCCAGACCGGCCGCACTCAAGCGTGCGACGAGATCGCGCGGGGTGAAGATGGAGTTGTTGGTGAGGATCTGGAAGGGCAGTTCCTGTTCGCGAAGCGCCGCGAGGAACTCGGCCGCCCCGGGCAGCGCGTACGCCTCGTGGATGAGAACGCCGTCCATATCGGTGAGCCAGGATTTGATCGTCATGCGGCCAGTTTAGTGAGGGGAGGCCCCGCTAAGCGAGGCATACTTGGGGTCGTGCCCGAACAATTCACCCACTCGCCACCAGAAGTTCAGCCGAGCGGACCCCGGACCGGTACCGAAGCGGCGCAGCCCGCGTCGACCGCGAAGGGCGAAGAGGACCGGCCCGTGGGGGTCGGGCCGTGGGAGGGGGAGTGGCCCACCGGTGAGCATTACGATCCGGAACTCCTTGCCCGCGGGGACCGGCGCAACGTCGTCGATGAGTACCGGTACTGGCGGATGGAGGCAATCGTCGCCGATCTCGACACCCGCCGCAGCCCGCTGCACATCGGGATCGAGAATTGGGGCCGAGATTTCAACATCGGTTCGGTGGTGCGCACCGCGAACGCCTTCAACGTCGCGGCGGTACACATCATCGGCCGGCGCCGGTGGAACCGCCGGGGCGCGATGGTGACCGACCGCTACCTGCACGTGTTCCACCACGAAACCGTGGCGGAGTTCTGCGCGTGGGCGGCCACCGCCGGACTCGAGGTGCTTGGGGTGGACAACGTGCCAGGTTCGGTGCCGCTGGAGCATCGCAGCCTGCCGCGCAAAGCGGTGATGGTGTTCGGGGAGGAGGGCCCGGGGCTGAGCGAGGAGATGCAGGCGGCGGCATCGGAGATCCTGCACATCACCCAGCACGGCTCCACCCGCTCGATTAACGCCGGGGCGGCGGCCGCAGTAGCGATGTGGGCGTGGATGCTGCAACACGGGGAGCGCGGGGCAGATGGCGCATGAGTAGCTGGACCGACGAGGAACTTCCCCAGGAGTTTCTCACGTTCATCGCGGGCAACAGCTCAGTGGACACCAGGTTGAAGCACTACGACGCACGTGGAAGGCATGGGCGACCCTTTTCGCTCCCGACGCCCCCGAGCCCTCCCAGGAGGCGTTCGAGGCCTATTTCTCCGCGGCGTCAACTCCTGCCCCGTTAGAGTCGTGGCGCTTCGTGGGCACCGTGCGCCATTCCCAGCAGGTGATCCTCGATGCGGTGGGGCACGCCGATCAGGGTGGCCCGCTCCATATCGTTGCCCCACCCGGATCGGGGAAAACCCTGATCGGGCTGCTCCTAGCGATGCAGCGGGGCCACAGAACCCTGGCGCTCACGCCGACCACGACGATACGCCACCAGTGGGCGCGCACCGCCCGCTCCCTCGCCGAGGGGGCATGGGGGACCACCACGGTTGGGCACACCGAAAGTTCCCGGGACCCCGGTGAGCAGACCAAGACCAGCGTGAGTGAAGACCCCCACGCGCTGGGGGATTTCACCGCACTCACCTACCAAATCCTCTCGGTGGTGGACTCCAGCAATCCATTTGAGGAACTCGCTCGGCGAAGGTGGGTCGATGAACTCGTCGAAGCCGGGAGAACCCCGGATGACGCCGCAGAGTGGCTGGAACAGCTCGAGGGGTCCAACCGCTCCTCTTACTCGCGCGGGATCACCCGCCGAGCCCGGGTGATCCGCCGCGAAATCGTGCGCGAGGATCCGAGCCGCCTGGAAGAAGCACTCCACCCCAACGCACGCGCCCTCATCGCGCGGATCGCCGAAGCCGGGGTGAGCACGATCATCCTGGACGAGTGCCACCACCTCCTCGATCACTGGGCGCTAGTTATCCACGCACTCGTCAACCGGATCAGGGCGCGGGGTGTGCAGCCCGTGCTCATCGGGCTCACCGCTACCCTGCCCTCGGAGGAGGACGGCAACGCCTACGAGAATTACACCGGGCTGCTCGGCGAGGTCGACTATGAACTCCCCACCCCCGCCGTCGTGAAGGAAGGAAACCTCGCCCCGTACCGGTCATTCGCGTGGTTCGTGAGCCCGACGGATGAGGAGATCGCCTTCATCAAGAACCACGAAGACCGCCTGCAGGCACTAGTGCGGGACACCTTCGCCTCGCCCACCGGGTACGAGTTCCTGATAGAAGTGCTGCAGGAGGGGGAGGGGCCGCCCTCGCAGCGGCTCGCCCAAGCTTTCAAATCCGACCCGGTGGTAGCGGAGGCAGCATCCCGAATGCTCCACCACACCACACCGGACGACCCGCTCGTGGCGCTCTTCCCCAAGGAGGCGGCCGCCCCGGCGGGAACCGACCAACAATTGCGCCTCCTGGCGCGGTACGCGCTCACCGTGCTCCTTCCCGATCCCGCCGCCGAGGCGCAGTGGGCGCGGATCAAATCCGTGCTCGTCGACTTCGGGTACCACCTCACCGATAGGGGCATCCGTAGGGGCAGGGACCCTATCGACACCCTCATGGCCACAACAGCTGCCAAGGATCGCGCGGTAGTCGACGTGCTTCGCCTGGAGCGCCGCAACAACGACCAGGTACGCGCCGTCGTCGTCTGCGACTTTGCCGTCCATGGGCACAAGCGCGGCGCGGGGAGTGAAGGCGCACGCGCGGGGGCGTTGCGCTGCCACGCCACGCTCGCCGCCGCGGGCGAGATAGCCGATATGCACCCGGTGCTCGTGACAGCGCAGCACCTTCGGGTACCCACCCGCGTGGGTGCCCACCTGGCGGGGAAACTTGGTGAGATCCTCGGTGAGGAGCTTCGCCCCGTTCCGGTGGACGGCTCCGCGCACGTGAGTTCCATCGAATCCTCAGCGGGTTCAGCGCGGATCCTCGCGGCGGTATCCGAACTTATCTCCACTGGTGACGTAGGGCTGATCGTCGGAACCCGGGGGCTTCTTGGTGAGGGGTGGGATTGCCCAGCGGTGAACACCCTCATCGACCTCTCCTCAGTCGCCACCTCGGCCTCCACCCAACAGTTGCGTGGGCGCACGCTCCGACTAGACCCGCAATGGCCCAGGAAGGTGGCACACAACTGGGCTATCACCTGCGTCACCGAACCCGACCTGGAGATCGACACCCAGGGCGACGTGAGCCGCTTACACCGCAAACTCTCCATGGTCTGGGGCCCCAGCCTCGAAGGCACTGATGCGATCGTGAAGGGCTGGGAACACACCTTTAGCCTGGCGCACATGGAGAAGTTGGGCAGGCTCCTGGGGAAGGAACGCGGCGCGTCCACGACCGCGGTCAACGACGTGTGCGTCGAGACCTTCCCGACCCGGGAGCAGTCTTATGAGCGGTGGGGGGTGGGGGAAGAGTACCTCGGCGCGATCGAACCTACCGCATGGGTGAGACCCGAGAGCGGACGGGCAAGCCCATTCCGCACAGGGATCACCCTGGAGCTGCTCGTCCTGACTATCGCCGCCCTGATCGGCTATGGAGTCTACTGGGGATGGTCGTCGATTTTGCGCAGCGGAGATCCCCTCCCCGGGGGAATCGCTGCCTTGGTCGGGGTAGCTGCGATGCTGTTTGTGGGGCGCAAGGAGCTGCGAATGCTGTGGCAGCGCGCGAAACAGTTCGCCCTGCCGGCGTCCACTTACCAGGGGGCGGCGCTAGCCATCGCCGCAACCCTCGCCCAGCGAGGTGAAGGCCCTGCAATCGGCGCGAATAATGTGCGGGTATTCCCCCTGGGCGACCCCAAGGCGCCCTCGGGGTATTCGGTGACGATCGAAGGCGGAACCCGGGAGCAGCAGGCGGCGGTTCTCGATGCTCTGACGGGGCTGTTCGCGCCGATCACCTCCCCCCGGTTTCTCCTCGAAGTGGGTGTGAGCGAATTGAAATGGACAAAACCGGTGAGTTCCATAGCCGTGCGGGTGCTCAAACTGTTCGGGTACAAGAGCCGATTCTTCGGCCTGCCGCGGCCTTTGGGGCGCCGGCGCGAGGATGCCCAGCGCTTCGCTGATCAATGGCGCCGGCGGGTGGGGCCGTGCGCGCTGCACGAGATCACTAGCCCTGAAGACATGCGCCTGCTTACGACCGCGCGGAAGCAATTCGGGGCCACCGGTGTCAAGGCCGATAGCCGTGAGGTGTGGGCTTAAGGGTAGGCGGAAGGTCCCATTCCCCGTTGGGAGGCCCTGGTGGAACGCCCAAAGATTCTGATCCTGGCCGCTCACAGTGGGTTTTCGCCCTGCGGCGTGGAAGAATGGGAGGCGTAAACTTTCTACAGAACTTCGAAAGGGTCACATGGCTATCGCAACCCCGGAGCAGTACATCGAGATGCTCGACCGGGCGAAGGAAAACCAGTTCGCCTACCCCGCCATCAACGTCACATCATCGCAGACCTTGAACGCCGCGCTGCAGGGGTTTGCCGAGGCGGAGTCCGACGGGATCATCCAGGTTTCCATCGGTGGCGGTGAGTACTGGTCCGGCCCGACCATTAAGGACAGGGTGCTGGGATCGGTGGCCTTCGCCAAGTTCGCGGCCGAGGTGGCGAAGAGCTACGGCGTCACCATCGCGCTGCACACCGACCACTGCCTGAAGTCAAAGCTTGACGAATGGGTGCGCCCGCTGCTGGCCATGGAGATCGAACAGGTCAAGGCGGGGGAAACCCCCCTGTTCCAGTCGCACATGTTCGACGGCTCGGACATCCCCCTGGAGGAGAACCTCATCGTCGCCGAGGAACTGCTCGAACTCTCCCAGCAGGCACGCACCATCCTCGAGATCGAGGTCGGCGTCGTGGGCGGGGAAGAAGACGGCGTCATCGCGGAGATCAACGAGAAGCTCTACACCACCCCGGAGGACGGGCTCAAGACCATCCGCGCGCTCGGAACCGGTGAGAAGGGGCGCTACATGACGGCGCTGACCTTCGGTAACGTGCACGGGGTGTACAAGCCCGGTGCGGTGAAGCTGCGCCCCGAACTCCTCGGTGAGATCCAGGAGGTCGTGGGCAAGGAAGTGGGCAAGGACAAGCCCTTCGACCTCGTGTTCCACGGCGGCTCGGGCTCCTCGGAGGAGGAGATCGCCACAGCGGTGGGCCACGGCGTGATCAAGATGAACATCGACACCGACACCCAGTACGCCTACACTCGGGCGGTCGCGGACTTCATGATGCGCAACTACGACGGCGTGCTCAAGGTGGACGGCGAGGTCGGTATCAAGAAGCAGTACGACCCGCGCGCCTGGGGCAAGGCGGCCGAGGACTCAATGGCCAAGCGGGTAGTCCAAGCGGCTCAGCAGCTCGGCTCCGCCGGCAACAAGATGTCGTAGGCTCACCCCTACCGAGAAGGACCCTAGGCCTGGTCTCCCACGAGATCGAGGGCCCGGGGTCCTTCTTGTTCTTGGACCCGCCTCAGTCCTCGATGTGGTGCAGGCGCCGGCGGGCACTGAGCAGGTCGATCTCGGGACGCCCGGCGATGTGACGCTCCACCTGATCGAGCACCTCAGTGACCCGGGCGGGCTCCGCGGCGGTAACCACCACCCCGAGAAGCGCGCGGCGGTGCAGGTCGAGGTGGCCCACCTCCGCCACAGAAACCTCGAACCGGCGCTTGACCTCCGCGGCGATGGGCCGCACTGCCGAACGTTTGGCCTTCCGTGAAGCCACCGCACCGAGAAGGATGTCGAACTCGATCGCCCCGTACCACATGGTCCCCAGCATGCCAGAGGCCTAGGCTGGCGAGGGACAACGAGGAGGATGGAATGCTCGACAAGCGCCTGGTGAGGAAGAAGCTGATCATGCGGCTGCCCGCCGCCGAGCTGGAGAGGCTCCCAGGCCCGTCACTGCCGCCAGGTCACTCGTTCGCCACCTACGCCCAAGGGCGGGAGGCGGACTGGGCCCGGATCGAAACCGCCGTCGGTGAATTCCAGGACGAAGCGGCCGCGCGGGAGTACTTCCGGGCGGTGTTCCTCTCCCGCCCGCGCGAAGCGAGGCGGCGGGTGGTATTCGCCCTCGCCCCCGACGGAGAGGCGCTCGGAACGGCCTCCGCGTGGTTTGCCTACAAGGATGGAGCGGAGGTTCCCTGCCTGCACTGGGTCGCGGTGCACCCGCGGGCGCAGGGGCGGGGGCTAGGGCGAGCGCTGAGCCTGCGCGCGTTGAGCATGTTCGGCGAGTCCGGGCAGCACGTGTACCTGAGCACCCAAACCTGGAGCCACCCGGCGATCCGGCTCTATCACGAACTAGGATTCAGGATCTGCACCCGCGAGACCATTTCCTATGACGCGATCGAGCGGGGCCAGCTCGTCACGAAGGAGGCCGGGAACGATTACGATGCGGCGATGGAGATTCTCGAGGGCGTGATCGACGATGCCACGCTGGCGCTGTGGAGGGCCGAAGCGAGCTGATCGGGCAGGGACCGTGACGGTTAGGGGGCGAATTTCACAATCCCCGCCCGTTACGCTCGAGTCTATGACCCGCCTGCGGGCGCGAATGGGGACCAACGTCCCACCCGCAAACATGGGAGAATAGGGGCATGCGTAATCTTCTAGGTGATCCCGACCCGACCTTCCTGCCCGCCGAATCGGACGAGGCCGCACGTGCACTCCTCGCCGAGGGTAACACCCCCGCCCAGGTCGCCGCCGCTCACCCCGAGGTTTCCTACCCGTGGGCGCTGCTCGCGCGGGAGGCCATCGAGGCGGGGGAGACCATCGCGGCGTACGCCTACGCCAGAACCGGTTACCACCGCGGACTCGACGCCCTGCGCCGGTCCGGGTGGAAGGGGCATGGGCCGGTTCCGGCGAGCCACGAACCGAACCACGGTTTCCTCATCTCCCTGATCACCCTGGGCGAGGCGGCGAAGGCGATCGGTGAGGAGGAGGAAGCGCTCCGGTGCGAGAAGTTCGCCCGTGACTGCGACCCGGAGGCAACCACGCTCGTCGCGTGAGCTTGTCACGCGTCGAAGAAATCGCCGATAACCTGTATCCGGCACCGATCACACCCGAGAAGGGGAATTCACATGCCAGCTGTAGTTGTGCTGGGCGCCCAGTGGGGCGACGAAGGTAAAGGTAAGGCCACCGACCAGCTCGGATCTCGAGTCGACTATGTGGTGAAGTTCAACGGCGGGAACAACGCCGGGCACACCGTCGTCGTGGGCGACGAAAAGTACGCACTCCATCTCCTGCCCTCGGGGATCCTCTCGCCGGGGTGCACCCCCGTCATCGCGAACGGGGTGGTGGTCGACCTCGAGGTGCTGTTCCAGGAGATCGACGGGTTGCAAGCCCGCGGAGTGGACACCTCCCGCCTGCTCGTCTCCTCCTCGGCCCACGTGATCCCCTCCTACAACCGCACCCTGGACAAGGTGACCGAGCGGTTCCTGGGCAAACGCCAGATCGGCACGACCGGCCGAGGGATCGGCCCCACCTACGCGGACAAAATGAACCGCGTGGGCATCCGGATCTCCGACCTGTTCGACGAGAAGATTCTGCGAGCCAAAGTGGAGGGGGCGCTCGAGCAGAAGAACCAGATCCTGGTGAAGATCTACAACCGCCGCGCCGCCGTCGTCGACGAGATCGTCGAGGAGTTGCTCTCCTACACCGAACGCCTGCGGCCGATGGTCGCGGACACCTCACTCGTGCTCAATCAGGCCCTAGACGCAGGTAAAACGGTCGTGTTCGAAGCGGGCCAGGCCACGATGCTCGACGTGGATCACGGCACCTACCCCTTCGTCACCTCCTCCTCCGCCGTCGCCGCGGGGGCGTGCACGGGCGCGGGGCTCGGGCCCACCCGGATCGACCGCGTGGTCGGTGTGATCAAGGCTTACACCACCCGCGTGGGGGAGGGGCCCTTCCCCACCGAGCTCGAAGACGAATGGGGTGACCGCCTGCGAAACACCGGCGGAGAGTTCGGCACCACCACCGGCCGGCCCCGCCGCACCGGGTGGTACGACGCCGTCATCGCCCGCTACACCGCCCGGGTGAATGCCCTCACCGACTTCGTGCTCACCAAGCTTGACGTGCTCACCGGGATCGAGGAGATTCCCGTGTGCGTGGCCTACGACGTCGACGGCGTGCGCTACGACGAAATGCCGGTGGACCAGAGCGCCTACCACCACGCCGTGCCGATCTACGAGTACCTGCCCGGGTGGACCGAGGACATCTCCGATGTGCGCAGGTTTGAGGACCTCCCCGAGAACGCCCAGAAGTACGTGCTCGCGCTCGAGGAGATGAGCGGGTGCCGGATGTCGGCGATCGGCGTGGGCCCGGACCGGGAAGAGACGATCGTGCGCTACGACCTGCTCGACGACGCCGCTCCCACCGCCTAGCGCGCCCCAGTCCCCGCTACGCCGGGCGAGGGACTCCACGGACGCCCCGGGAGCGACCCCGGCGCGCAATACCCGGTAGGCTGGGTTCCTGTGAAGATCTTGGTGATTGGCTCCGGTGCCCGGGAGCACGCATTGGTTCACACGCTCGCACTCGACCCGGAGGTCACAGCGCTCTACGCCGCGCCCGGCAACCCCGGAATCGCCGGCGTGGCGCAGCTTCGAGACGTGGATCCGCTCGATCCCGAGGCGGTTGCCGCGCTCGCGGTGGAGCTCGGCTCCGACCTGGTGGTGATCGGCCCCGAGGCGCCCCTCGTGGCCGGCGTGGGCGATGCGGTGCGCGCCCGGGGGATCGCGGTGTTCGGCCCCGACGCCGCCGCAGCTCGCCTAGAGGGCTCGAAGGCGTTCGCGAAAGAAGTCATGGCCGACGCCGGAGTGCCGACCGCCGCGGCGAAGGTGTGCGCTAACGAGGCCGATCTGCGCGCCGCGTTCGCCGAGTTCGGCGCCCCGCACGTGGTCAAAGACGACGGGCTCGCCGCAGGGAAAGGGGTCGTCGTCACTAGTGACATCTCCGTGGCCCTCGCGCACGGCACCTCGTGCCTGGAGGGCGGGGTGGTGGTGGAGGAGTTCCTCGACGGCCCCGAAGTATCACTCTTCTGCCTCTCCGACGGTAAGAACGTAGTGCCGCTGGCCCCGGCGCAGGATTTCAAGCGGCTGCTCGACGCCGATGCCGGGCCGAACACCGGCGGGATGGGCGCCTACTCGCCCCTGCCCTGGGCTCCGGAGGGCCTGGTGGAGGAGGTGGTGGAGAAGGTGGCGTTGCCGACCATTCGGGAGCTCGCCCGCCGGGGCACGCCCTTCGTCGGGTTGCTTTACTGCGGGCTCGCCCTCACCTCCCGGGGCATGCGGGTGATCGAGTTCAACGCCCGCTTCGGAGACCCCGAGACCCAGGTGGTGCTCGCCCGGTTGAAGACCCCCCTCGCCGGGGTGCTGCACGCCGCGGCCACCGGCGGGCTCGGGGAACTGGCCCCGCTGGAGTGGCACGATAACGCCGCGGTGACGGTGGTGCTGGCCGCGCACGGGTACCCCGAGAGCCCCCGTTCAGGCGACGTGATCACCGGAATCGAGGCGGCCGGCGAGATCCCCGGGGTGCACGTGCTGCACGCGGGAACCGCCGAGGTCGATGGCGAACTGTGCACGGCCGGGGGGCGGGTGCTCTCCGTCGTCGGAACGGGTGCGGATCTGCCCGCCGCCCGGGAGGCGGCCTATGAGGGGGTAGCGGCGATACGGTGTGCGGGGATGCAGCACCGCTCCGACATCGCCGCCGGCTGAGGCGCGGCCCTGCGACCCCCTGCCGAGCACCGGGGAACCACAGTCAGAGGCGTCTCTCCCAGGTGATCTTCCGGGCCGTGGTGGTGAAACCCGCCGCGGTGTAGAGCCGCCCAGCTCCGGAGGGGTTGTCGGCGTCGACGTCGAGACTTGCGTTGGTGAAGGTGCCCTCGGCACGGATCGCCGCGAGGGCGGAGGTGACCACGGCGCGCCCGAGCCCGCGTCCCTGCGCGCTTCCGCGCACCCCGATGAGATCGAAGTAGGCCTCCCCCGGAACGCTGGAGGAAACGATCGCGTAGGCGAGTACCTCGCCGCCGTCCACGACCACCCGGCTGAGGTCGGGGCGAATCCGCTGGGAACGCTGGAAGCGTTGCCAGTCTTCCTCGCTGATTGGCCCGCTGCCCCAGTGGGTCGAGAACGCGTCATTGTGGGCGCGGCGCACGGCCGCGGACAGTTCCGGGGTGATCGGGCAGGTGCGGGCGTCCTCGGTGAACTCTCCTCGGAGGTGATGACTCATGTCGAACCAGTACCGCACCTGCTGGTATCCGTGATCCTCCAGCAGTGCGTGCGAGGCCGGTGCGGTGTCGGTTGTCTCGCACCGAAGCGCCAGCGGGGCGCCGGGCAGGTGCGTGCGCGCGAGTCCGATCCCTCGCTCGGAAGCTGATTTCAGGAGCATGCTGCCGAGCCCTCGGCCCCGCCAGTGGGGATCGACCCCGCCGCTGAGGTGTACCGTGTTGAGGCCGTCGAAGGCCGGGGTCCCGCGCACGGAAACGTCAGCGAATGCGACCATCCTCTCGCCAGCCCACACGGCCCAGGTCTGAAGTTCGGGGTCGAAGGTCGAGGACGGTTCGAGCCACTCGCGCAACTCATCCGGCGTGGGTTTCCAGGTGCTGCCGTCATCCTCAGCGATCACGTGGTACAGCCGTGACCATTCCGTGGTCATCGCTGGGGTGATGGGCGTATGAGTGAGTGTCTCGCCCGGCGGGCGGGGAAGATCATGGGAACCTGTCACAGCAGATCAGGCTCCCACGCCGGCGTCCGGGGCGCAAGGAATTATTCGTCACACGCACGTAGCTTCAGGGGGCGGTGATCACGCTCAGCGCTCCGGAGCGGACCAGGTCTCGCAGCGGTTCGCGGGTGCGGAACCGGATTGCGCCGCCGGGCTGGTCGAACCACGCGGGCGCGAACTCGGCTTGAACCGGAACCGGTTGGTTGGCGAGGAACCCCACCTGGATGGCGCCGTCGGCCGTGGCGGAGGGCGGGAGGGAACGCTGGGCCAGCGGCGAGTTCCACTCGTACAGGAACAGGCCATCGAGCCCGCCCCACCGGTCGTAGGGTACCCCCGCGGCGAGATTCGTCACCACCCCGCCTGGGCCCGCCGCGCTGATCCTCTCCGCCAGCTCGGAATACCCGGGCCGCGCGGTACGGGCCCGGTGGGCCACCTCGCCGGGCGAGAGCGGCACGGGGTCCGGCAAGGGGGAGGTGAGGTAGTTCCACGCGAGCAGCCCCGCGGCGCGCTCCTCCGCTGCGCTGCCGAGGTGGTGGAGCGCACCGTAGTCGAAGATGTCCACCGAATAGGTCGAGTCCAGGTGCCGCACGAGGAGCGCCCCTTCGAAGGTCACGTGATCCTCGCCGGGCAAGCGGGTGGCAGGCAACGGAAGGCCCGTCCCGTTGAGAGCCTCGCGCAGGAGCCGGAACTCCCCGGTGTCCACCGCTCGCACCCGGATCCACGAGGGCACGAACTCCGGCGCTCGTGGGTTGCGGCGCAGCTCTGCGGACCATTGCGCGTCGGAGGGAACCGGTTCGACACCCGTGGGCGGGGTGAGCATGGAATCGGAGTTCCAGTACACCCGCTGGGTGTAGTTCGCGGTGAACACCGCGTCGGGCTCGGCGGCGGTGGGGGAGGCGATCTCGAGTCGGGCGCTGAACCACGCACCGCGTGCGTCGTCGCGCATCTGTTCCTGCAGGGCACGGAATGCTGCGGTGGCCTCGTTTGGCAGCGGGCGGCGCTCACCGCCGGCATGGATCCGGCCCGCGTGGGAGGTGGCGACCTGCGACCATTCGGCCGAAACCGGTCCCGTCCCATCGGTCGCATCGCGCACCGCCCGGACTAGTTCTGCCACGAGATCGGGCCGAGGTTGGGGATCCATAGCGAAATCGTGGCACACTTTCATATGTGATTGCACATCTTCCCCAGTGGCGCCACACCTATTCCGGCAAGGTCCGCGACCTGTACCAACCCGAGGACGGTTCCGACCGCGTCCTCGTGGTCGCCTCCGACCGGATCAGCGCCTTCGACCACATCCTGCCCACCCCCATCCCCGATAAGGGCAAGGTTCTCACCGCCTTGAGCGTGTGGTGGTTCGAGCAGCTCGGGGCGATCGTGGGCAACCACGTGATCACCACCGAGACGGGCCCGGGCGGCGTGCCGCAGGAGGTCGCCGGGCGGGCGATGGTGTGCCACCGGCTCGACATGATCGGGGTGGAGTGCGTGGCCCGCGGGTACCTCACCGGTTCCGGGCTGAGCGAATACCGCGAATCCGGCACGGTGTGCGACGTGCCGCTGCCCGGCGGTCTCGAGGACGGCTCCCGCCTCGCCCGTCCCATCTTTACCCCGGCGATGAAGGCCGAGGTGGGGGAGCATGACGAGAACGTCTCCTTCGACCACATCGCTCGTGAGATCGGGGAGCCTCTCGCCGCGCAACTGCGCGACCTCACCCTCCGGATTTACTCCTTCGCCGCAGACGTCGCCGCGCAGCGGGGCATCATCCTCGCCGACACCAAATTCGAGTTCGGCCACACCACCGGCGGCGAGCTCGTGCTGGGCGATGAGGTGCTCACCCCCGACTCCTCCCGCTACTGGCCCGCAGATGAGTGGGTGGTGGGTCAGACCCAGCCCTCCTTCGACAAGCAGTACCTGCGCGACTGGTTGGTGCGTGATTCGGGGTGGGATCACCGCGGCCAGGCACCGCCCCCGGAACTGCCCGAGGAGATCGTGGCGCGCACGAGGGAGCGGTACCTCGAGGCGTACCACCGGCTCACGGGGGAACACCTCCAGGTTTAGGTGCTTACCAGCCCCGTTCGCGCCACTCGGGTAGGTGAGGGCGCTCCGCGCCGATAGTGGAGTCCTCCCCGTGGCCGGGGTGGAACACGCACGCGTCATCGAACTGCCCGAACAGCTTCGCCTCGACGTCGTCGATCAGGGTGGCGAAGGCGTCGGCGTCACCGAAGGTGTTCCCCACGCCCCCGGGAAACAGCGAGTCGCCGGTGAAAAGGTGCGCGGGGGCGCCCTCGGGTTCGTAGGCGAGCGCGATCGAGCCCGGGGTGTGCCCGGTCAGGCGGATCACGCTGAGTCGGGCCGCGCCGACGGAGATCACGTCGTCGTCGGTCACTTCCAGGTCGATGTCCACGCCGGTTTGTTCGGTGATCGCGGCGGCGTCGGGGGCGCCGGCGACGGTGACGGCAGCGGTCTCCGCCACCACCTTCGCCAGCGCCCGGTGGTGGTCCCAGTGCTGGTGGGTGGTGATCACGGAGGTCACCAGGTCGGGCCCGATCCGCTCCAAGAGGAGTTCGGCGTCGTCCGCGGCGTCGATGAGAGCTTGGGAGCCGGTGGAGGTGCACCGCAGGAGGTAGCAGTTGTTGTGCATATCGGGGTCGACGACGATCTTGGTGACCCTGAGCCCGGGCAGTTCGATGGTGTGCTCAGTGCCGGGCACCAGGGGAGGGAAGATTCCGGTAGTCATAACCGCCAACCTACCAATGTGGACAACCCGGCGCCCACCCGTTGCGCACGGTAGGCTGAGAACGCCCCATCTGATGACGAGTATCAGGAGCCTGAAATGTCACGTGTGATCGTTGAGGTCATGCCCAAACCGGAGATCCTCGACCCTCAAGGCAAAGCGATTACCGGTGTGCTGCCCCGCGTGGGGTTCACCGAATTCTCGGCGGTCCGGCAGGGCAAGCGATTCGAACTCGCCGTCGAGGGGCCCGTCACCGACGGCGTGCTCGCCCAAGCGCGTCAACTCGCCGAGGAGATTCTCGCGAACCCTGTGACAGAGGACGTCACTGCCGTGTTTGCAGCGGAGGGTGAGTAGATGCGCATCGGGATTCCGTGCCTGCCCGGGGCCCTCGACGGCGATGCCGCCCGCGCCGCCCGCCTTGCGGGCGCCGAGCCTGTGCTGCTGTGGCACAGCGAGAGCGACCTGAAATCCGTTGACGCCGTGATCGTGCCGGGGGGAATGACGTACGGGAACTA
>CAJDUU010000015.1_pt1 | contig 18616 bp, 21 predicted proteins | sample 7391041 | NCBI WGS metagenome assembly CAJDUU01 (sample SAMEA7055689, study PRJEB34461) | soil metagenome | biome: terrestrial ecosystem; feature: Peninsula; material: soil | place: Antarctica | collected 2016 | reverse complement strand
GCGTGCCATGAGTGGTGCCGCCCCCTTGACAGCGCTAATCACGCCCAGGAGGTTCACCCCCACCTGCGCGGCTACGATCTCCTCGGGTTCCTCGTGGTAACTGCCTACCCACATGATCCCGGCGGCGAGGATGAGCACGTCGATAGGGCCGAGTTCCTCTTCGGTCCGGTGAAGGAACTCGGTAGTGGAACCGGCTTCGGTGACGTCGACCCGCAGGGCGAGGTGGGGACCCCCAGGAGCGAGCAGTTCCTTCACCACCGCGCGGGCGGCGCCGACGTCGATATCTCCGACGGCGACGCGGGCCCCGCCTCGGGCCAGCACGTGGGCGATATCGGATGCGATGGCGCCCCCGCCCCCGGTGATGGCAACGATCTTTCCACCGAAAGGTCCCATCATTTTCCTTTCTGGCGGGCGCGGTTTTTGGCGCGCCGGCGCCCCCGTGCGCGTTCGCGGGCGAGGTTCCACAGGTAGTTGTCGAAGTCGACCTCCATGGTGTGCCGGGGAGAGTCGTAGAACTGCCGTTTATTGCGGGCATCCTCGGCGCGCATCTGCGCGCGGATTCGATCGGCGGAGGGGAAGGCGTACTCGCGGCGCAGGATCTCAGCGATCCACTTCGCTTGCGCTTCGGCTAGGGGCATCACCGCCCCGATGGGTTGGAGCAGGCCCACGAAGAAAAGGCCGGGGTGGTCGGGGTGGATCGTGCGTTTCCACAGGGGCAGGTCGTTGCCTTTCGCCTCGATCAGGTCGGGTGCGAGGAACGGGAAGGAGACGTGGTAGCCGGTTGCCCACACGAGCAGGTCGCACTCCGCACTGGAGCCGTCGGCGAACTCCACCCGGTCGCCCGCGAGGCGCGTGATCGCGGGGCGCACGGCGATGGCGCCGTCGGCGATCCGGCCCTTGAAGGTGTCCGACTGCACGGGGTGAGACTGGCCCGGGGCGTGGGGCGGGATGGGCAGGCCGTACCTGCGCAGGCTCCCCGAGAGCAGCGCGGCGATACGCAGACGGATCGCGGTGGCCCACCAGGGGAGCCAGCCGGGCAGGGCGATGGTGTCGGCAGGGATCGGCCCGATCATCTTCCTCAGGACCCATTGGCCGCGGCGGATGGAGATGTTTGCGCTCCTGGCCCGGTGGGAGGCTTCCACCGCGATGTCCATGGCGGAGTTCCCCGCGCCCACGACGACGACGTCGCGCCCTTCCAACTGATCCCCGCTGGAGTAGGAATGGGAGTGGATCTGTTCACCGTTGAACTCACCGGGGTAGGCGGGCTCGGGCCAGCGAGGGTCCCAGTGGTGGCCGTTGGCCACGAGCACCGCGTCGTATCGCCGAGTCTGGATCCCGGAGGGCCCCTCGAACGTTACGTCCCACCCGCGTGCCCCGTTACCGGCGGGGCGGACGCCGGTGACCCGGGTGCGGAAGGAGATCTTGTGGCCGAAGCCGAAGTGTTCGGTGTACTGCTCGAAGTACTTGTGCACCTGATGGTGCATCGCGTACGGGGGATACTCGCGTGGCATTGGGAAGTCGGAGAACGCCATCCGCGAGCAGGAGGTGTTGATCTGCAGGGTTTCATAGCAGGCAGAAACCCCGTTGGGGTTGTTCAGCAGCCAGTTGCCGCCGATCGCGCTGCCCTGCTCGAAGCAGTCGAAGGGGATTCGGTTCTCATACAGGGTCTTCGCCGCTGCGAGGCCGGAGGAGCCCGCGCCGATAATGCATGCGCGCGGGAGGGTGGGGTCTTCGGCGATCGGGGCGGTGATCGCCGGAGCTCGGTGACGCTGTTTCACGGCGTAGGCCATGTGCCCTAGTTTCACACACTCCGCGCCGCGTGGCGGTCTTCTTGAGCGAGCACCCGAGGTGTCCGGAAAACACTGAGGGTGGGCTCCGCGAGGGACCCACCCTTGTGTCACGCCTGGACGCCCAGCGGCACCCGCGGGGAGTCTTCACTTAGGCGCGAATGTTTTCAGTTGAAGGCATCCTTGACGTCTTCGCCCGCCTTCTTAGCTGCGGCCTTGGCCTGGTCGAGCTTGCCTTCGCCTTTCAGCTCGGGGTCGTTGAGTACGTTACCCGCGGCTTCTTTGGCCTTGCCCTTGGCGTCCTCTGCGGCGGCCTTGGCCTTATCTGCGAATCCCATGGGATCTCCTTCCTCCTTCTCAGTGACCACGCGTGAGATTCACGCGCTCGGAGTCACAACACTCTAAAAGGAATAGCAGCCCTATTTTAGCGGAATCACAACGAAAAGTCGACCCTCTCCGTCCTGAATTGGGGCGCCTCCAGGCCGCCCGGACGTCGCGCAACCGCCCTCGAGCCGGCGCACCTGCAGGCCTCACACCGGCAGTACGGCACCGTTGACGAGCGAGGATTCCGGGGAGGCGAGAAAGATGTATGAGTTCGCGATCTCGGCCGGCGTCGGCCAGGAGGCGTGTTCGGCATCGGGCATCGCGGCCCGGTTCGCGGGGGTATCGATAATCGGGGGGCTCACCGCGTTCACCCGGATGCCGGTTTTGGCCGTCTCGTGGGCGGCCATCTCCACGAGGTGCAACACCCCGGCCTTGCTCACCGAGTAGGCGAACCCCGCACTTGTCCTGGACGTCGCCGCCTTGCTCGCAGTGTGGATGATCCGGCCCTCTCCGCCCGGAAGCATCACCCGCAACGCGTGTTTGGTGAGGATCGCGGCGGTGGTGAGGTTGAGGGTCTGCTGCGTGGCGAGCTCCTCGACGTCGAGTTCGGCCAGGGGTCGCTTCGGTGCGAACCCGCCCACCGTGTTGACCACCGCCCACGGCGCCCCGACCCGCTCGAAGAGTTCCGCCACGCTTTCCTCCGAGGTGAGGTCGGCGGTCTCGTACCGCACCCCGGGGTGCGGTTGCCTAGGAGAGGAGTGCGTCACCCCCACGACGTCGGCCCCCGCGCGGGCGAACGCCGCCACCACTCCCCGGCCCAGGGCGCCGTCCGCCCCGGTGATGAGGATCAGTTTGCTTGCGAGTCCGCTCATGTGCTGTCTCCCTAGATTGACGCGGCGGACGAGAGGGTACCGTCGAGGTGTTGTGCCATCCCGCCTCCCGCCTCGGCTGCCGATACCTCGACCGTACTCCTGTTCGGCGGCGATTCGAAGGGCACGCGGGAATCCGGGGCGGTTTCACCGGCCGCTGGCTTCGAAAGCGTCGGGCTGGTCGCCCGAGAGCGGCTAGGTTAGGGGCGGAGGTATGAGATGACATGGCATGGCGGCCCGGTTCTGGGCTTCGACACGGAAACCACTGGTGTGGACGTATTCTCTGACCGCATCGTCACTGCCGCGGCGGTGCTCCGGGGTGAGGGCGAGCTCGAGACGACCACCTGGCTCATCAACCCCGGTGTGGAGATCCCCGCGGGGGCCGCGGCGGTTCACGGGATCACCACCGAGCACGCGCGCGAGCACGGCCGCGACCCGCGTGAGGCGCTGTGGGAGATTTCCCAGCACCTCTACCGGGCCCTGGCGAACGACATCCCGGTAGTGGGGTTCAACGCGGCCTTCGACCTCACCCTGCTGGAATCGGAACTCGCCCGCCACGAGCTCCCCACCCTCGCCGCCCAACTGGGTCGCTCCCCCGCCCCGGTGATCGACCCCCTGGTTCTGGACCGGGGCCTGGATCGCTACCGCCGGGGCAAACGCACCCTGGAGCTCCTCTGCGCCCACTACGGGGTGCGCACCGGGGATCTGCACGATGCGGGTGAGGACGTTCGCGCCACCCTCGGGGTGTTGGACGCGATCGCGGGTCAATACCCGGAGATCGCCAGAATGGAGTTGGCTGAACTGCACGCCTGGCAGGTGGGTAAGCACCGGGAGTGGGCGGAGGGTTTCAACGCCTGGCGGGAGAGCCGGGGAATGACCGGCCCGGGCGCCTCGCCGGACTGGCCCCTACAGGCGGGGTAGGCCCCGCGACCTCATGGCCTTGGCACCTGGTGACCCCATCGCCCGGCTGGCGCAGCGGCTCGGAACCGATCGCTACCGGGTGGCCGATAGGAACGTTGTGCCCCGGGAGCTCGCCCTCGGGGTGGTCCACCACCTCCAGCTCGACGAGGAGGTGGATCTGAATTGGACCGCCCACGAGATCCTCTCCGAGGTGTTCGATTCCACCGGGGCCCGCGAAGGCACCGCCGCCCTGGAGGAATCGGATCTTGCCGCGGTGGTTGACGCCGCCATCGGCCTGCTGGAGAGGTTTCCCGCGCCGCCTGCCCCGGTTCCGTTGAAGTCCACCCTGTGGGACGACGCCGCGGCGCCCCTCGCGGCGTCGAAACTCCAGGCGGTCAACGAGATCAGCGCGCTCACCGGGAGCGGCCCGGAGGCGCTGGGGCCCGGTTCGAAGGAGCGCCGCTCGGTATTCGAAAACCTCCACCGGGGCCTGGGGTTCGGCGAGCCGCCGCAGGGCAAGAGCAAACCCGAACTCGCCCGGGTCATCCTCGAGCGGGTGGGCGGGACGTGGGACAGCTCGTGCTGGTCGAGCGGGTACACCGTCACCCTTGAGGGTCTCAACCGGTTACTCACCCACGCCTCGATCCACCTCGGGGTGAACCGCCCTCGCGTGCCCGGCCCCGAACGGGAGGCGCGGATCCTTCTCGATCACCTGCGCCGACTGCTCTCGGGCTCGGACGCGCGCGGGCCGTTCTGGGATGGCCGGGCCGCGATCGGCGAGATGCTGGCGGCGGGCTACCGGCACGCCCGCCACACCGAGTGGCCCGGGTGGTACTTCGAGTTCCTCGCCCTCGCACCCCTCATCGAGGCCTTCGGGGGAGGGCCCCACCACGTGCCCCCGGTGACCTTCGATTACAAGGCGAACCACCTCTGGGATCTCAAGACCCACGCGAACTCGCGGGATCAGGTACTCCTGCTCAACGATCAGCGCGGGATCGACGCGGCCATCTCCGACCACGGGGGCGTGGGTTTCATCGTTCTCCACGGTGACGCGATCTACGACGGCGAACCAGAGTTCTGGCGCTGGCACAAACGGATGCGCAGCGGGCTCGGCCTCTTCGAGGAGGAACCGGTGCGCCGCAAGAACAGCCGCCGGTTGAAAACCGCCTTCCGCCCCACCTCCCTGGAGGCCTACTGGCTCGAGGCCGGGGCCCTGGGCCACCACCCCGCCGTCACAGCCTTCCACCAGGGCCGCCAGGCGGATGGCTCCCCCCGCAACCCGAAGTACAAACTGCACCTTGCCCGCGCCGGTGAGCTGAAAATCGCCGCCGCAGCTCTGCCCGGGGGAAGTTGAGATCCTGCCATACTGATTCGATGGCAGGAAAAACCGAACTGAATCCCGAGTTGCGCGGGGTGCTGCGCGTTCCCCAACGATTCGACACCATCGATGATCTCACCGCACCGAACGCGACCCCGGCCTACCCGAAAAAGAGCGGCAAGGACGCCGTGGACGACCTCAAGGATGAAATCGAGCCGGAACTGTCGGACCTGCAGGAGCGGCTGTTCGCCGCCGGGCAGACCGATGGGAACGCCCCCAGTGTGCTGGTGATCCTGCAGGGGATGGACACCTCCGGCAAGGGAGGGGTGATCCGCCACGCCTTCGGCATGGTCGACCCCCAGGGGATCCAGCTCAAGGCGTTCAAACGGCCGACCGAAGAAGAGCTCGCGCACGATTTCCTATGGCGGATACGCAAGGAACTGCCCCGCCCCGGGATGATCGGCATCTTCGATCGCTCCCAATACGAGGATGTTCTGATCGGCCGGGTCGATTCGCTGGTTCCCGAGAAGGAGTGGCGCGCCCGCTACGATCTGATCAACGAGTTCGAGGCCGAGGTGGTCGCCTCCGGCACGCGGATCATTAAGTGTTTCCTCAACGTCTCCCACGAGAAGCAGCATGAGCGCCTAGCGGCGCGGCTGGACAACCCGGAGAAGTACTGGAAGTACGAGACGCACGATGTTGACGTGCGCGCCCAGTGGGAGGAGTACATGGAGGCCTACGCCGATGCGCTGAAGCGGTGCAACCCCGATCAGGCGCCGTGGTACGTCATCCCGGCGGATCGCAAGTGGTACCGCAACTGGGCGGTGGCCCAGATTCTGCTGGAGGAGATGCGGGCGCTGAACCTGGGTTGGCCCGAGGCCGACTTCGACGTCGAGAAGGAGAAGAAGCGGCTCGCGGGCACCTGACCTCAGAGCGCGCGGATTATCATCGCGCTCCCCTGCCCGCCTCCTCCGCAGATTCCGGCGGCACCCACGGCCCCAGCCTTCTCACGCGCCAACTGCCTCGCGAGGGTCCCCACGATCCGCGCGCCGGAGGCACCGATCGGGTGCCCCAGGGCGATGGCACCGCCGTTGGGGTTGACGATCTGCGGGTCTATCCCGAGCTCGTCGATCGAGGCCAGCACGACGGCGGCGAAGGCCTCGTTGATCTCCACCGCAGCGAGCTCGTCCACTGAAATCTCAGTTCTGCTCAACGCTTTCAAGATGGCATTGGCAGGTTGCGCGTGCAGGGACGTGTCCGGCCCGGCGACGAGCGCGTGCGCCTCAATTTTTGCGAGCGGGGTGAGCCCGCTCCGCTCGAGGTAGCGTTCGGAGACGAGCACGAGGGCCGCCGCGCCGTCGGTGATCTGCGAGGCGCTCCCCGCGGTGATCGTCCCATTCTCCTTGAAGGCCGGGCGGAGCCGGCCCAGGCTCTCGGCGGTGGTATCGGCACGGACCCCATCGTCGGAGGTAACTTCCACATCGCCCCTGCGGGAAGTCAGCGTGAAGGGTGCGATCTCCTCAGCGAGGAACTGCTCCTGCTCGGTGGCTCGTTGGTGGGAGGCTGCGGCGTACTCATCCTGCCGCTCACGGCCCAGGCCCCGCTCGGCGTTCCCCGGCTCCGTGGCCAGGCCCATCGAGGTGTGGTCGAAGGCGTCGGTGAGGCCGTCGTGATCGGCCGAGTCGATTAGCTTCGCCGGCCCGAACTTCTGCCCGGCCCGCATGTGCACCACGTGTGGTGCCAGGGACATAGATTCCTGCCCGCCGGCGAGAACCACATCCGCTTCACCCGCGGCGATGAGGCGGGCGGCGGCGCTGACCGCTTCGAGCCCGGAGAGGCACACCGCGTTGAGGGTGAGCGCAGGAACGCCCAGGGGCACGCCTGCCTTCACGGCGGTCTGCCGGGCCGGGTTCTGCCCCGCTCCTGCCTGGAGCACCTGCCCGAAGTACACCTGCTCCACCTCCTCGGGGGCGACCCCTGCCCGTTGCAGTGCCGCGCGACTCGCGTGCGCTCCGAGGTCAACCGCAGTGACGGAAGCGAGTTGGCCGGTGAACTTTGCGAACGGGGTGCGCGCGTAGCCCGCGATGTAAGCAGTCATTATGTGTATCTCCTGAAAAGGGGCGTCGATTCTCTTCGTGGAAGAGGTATGAACCAACTTTGGCACGAGTTCCCAAGGCCGAGAGCCGCCTCGAGTCGGTTTCCTTGCCTGCGATCTTCCCACATCCGCTGCCCGAGCAACAAACTAGCCGGCGGGCACCTAAGCCCGAGTTACCGCGCCCGGGTACCCCTGGATAATTCGGGCGCTCGGGCGCACAATCGGAGCATGCCTTGCGATCCAGACTCCGACACGGATGCCGACCCGCGTGAGCAGATCACCTACGGGGTGCTCATGGACAACGGCCGGCTCGCCCCTCGCCACTTCGACTCGTGGGCCGAGGCGCAGGAGTGGGCGCAGGGCGAGGAGCAGGTGGTGGCGTGGAACTTCGTGTGCGGGTGCGACAGGTGAAATCACCCGGGTTCTCTATCCGAACAGCTCCTCTAGTGCGCCCTCGCTCCCCTGGTACGGCGGTTCCGGGCGGGGCCAGTGGATGATCACGTCGGTGAACCCGAGCTCGCCTGCGCGTGAGATTTGCTCGCGGGCGAAGGACGCGCTGGAGAGCGCGGGCGGGCCCGCGGCGTCCAAAGAGAGGTAACGCTGCAGCCTCGGTGCGGCCGGGTCGCGCCGTTCCGCCTCCGCCTCGGTGAGGCGCTCGGACATCTGCGCCACCCCGCTCCACCATTGCTCCACCTGCTTGGCGGGGTTGGTTGTGAGTTCCGGGGCGGAGCCCGACTGCGGCCCGGTGGTCACCCACCCGTCCCCGTACGCGGCGGCCAGCCCCATTGCTCTGGGGCCGTTCGCGGCGACGACGAGCGGCACCCGGGGTTGTTGCACGCACCCGGGCAGCCCCCGAGCGCCTTGGACGGAAAAGAACTCCCCCTGGTGGTCGATCGTATCCTCGGTGAGGAGCCGATCCAGCAGCGGTACGAACTCGGCGAACCTCCGGGTGCGTTCGGCCCGGGTGTGGCTCGAACCGAGAATCTGCGCATCGGTATCGCCTCCGGCGCCTACGGCGGCTATCGCGCGACCGGAGGAGATCTCGTCGAGCGTGATGAGATCCTTCGCGAGTAGCGCGGGGTGGCGGAAGTTGGGTGAGGCGACGAACGTTCCCAACGGGAGCCTCGTCGTCACCATCGCCGCGGCGGTGAGGAACGGGAACGTGGATCGCCACGGGGAGTTCGGCAACCCGCCCCAAACGAGGTGGTCGTAGGTCCACCCGTGCGCTGCGCCGAGCGCCTCGATCCTGCGCCACTTCTCGGCCGCCTGCTCCCATGGGTGTTCCGGTAGCAGGCACACCCCGATGCGTGGGGTCGCGGGGGCGGCGGGCATGGACTCTCCGGGAGTCTTCACGGCCATAGGTACCTCTCCTGTGCTCGGGTGCCTGCCAGCCTACAAGGGGGCGCCGGTTAGTTCGCGCGCTCCATCCTCAGGCGCCACACGTCCGGCCCCTCCTCCAGGTAGCTCACTTCGAACGCTCCGTTGAACTTCTCCTCGACCTGGCGCAGCAGCGGGATGGGATCGTGGTGGGCGGCGAGCACCATCGCCGAACCCGGCGCGATGCCCTCGAGCGCTCCGAATACCGTGGCGTGGCGGATCGCATGGGGGATGGTTCGCACGTCGAGTTCGGGGACCTGCTCGCCCTCCTCCCCGCAGCCGCAGCCTCCGCCCTGGCCGCTCCCTCCGGGCCCGCTTCCTCCGTGGCCGGAGACGTCCTTAACCGGGATGAGGGTGACCGCCTCTTGTGGTTGCGGCTTGGCCGCGGCGGGAGAGGCGGCGGTGGCCTTCTTGATGATTCCCGGCACTGCGGGTTCGGCTTCGCTCGCCACCTCGAACAGGGTAAGGAGCACCCGGGATCGCACCGGAGCTTTGAGGGCGTGTTCCACCCTTGCGTCAATGTGCATCACCCCGCCGGCGGGGAGAGCCACGCTGCGCCCCTCGGCCTCAATACTCACCTCACCGGTCAGGGTCTGGATGAGGATCGGCCCCTTCGCGATGTGGTCGGGCAGCACGGCGCCCGCATCGAAGGTGATGAGCATGAGGGTGATCCCGGGGCGTTTCGCCATCGGGTACACCTTGAACTCGCCCGGAATGATCGGGGTCGAGGCGGCGAGTTCCTCCATGCTCGGGATCAGCACAGAAGATGCGGCGACGTTAGTGGACATAAGGACTCCTCACTCGGTAGTGCAATTAATACTACAGCGCTTTGTAATAACTACGATGCGGGCGCCGCCCAACGGGAAGCACCCGGGGAGCCGTTAAAAGTCCTGGTCGATGAACGCGTCCAACGCCTCGGGGTTGGCGAGCGCGTCCCTGGATACCGCCGCCGCCGGGTCCACCCCGGCGAGGATCCGCTTAACCGGCACCTCGCACTTCTTTCCGTTGAGCGTGCGCGGCACCTGATCGATCACGAGGAATCGGTCGGGCACGTGCCGCGGGGAAAGCTCCTCGCGCAGTTCCGCGCGCAGCGCGGGTTCGATCAGCGCGAGGTCGGCCCCGGGGGCGAGGACGAGGAAGCACAGCAGTGCCCCCTCCTCCCCTCCGGTGGAGGTGTCGATCACGAGCGAATCGGCGATTTCCCGGTGGCCCTCGACCACCCGGTAGAACTCTGCCGTACCCATTCGGATCCCGCCCCGGTTGAGGGTGGAATCGGAGCGCCCGTAGATGACGGCCGAGCCGCGGCGGGTGAACTCCACCCAATCCCCGTGCCGCCAGATGCCCGGATACATGTCGAAGTAGGCCTCGTGCATCTTGTGGCCGCCCGCGTCGTCCCACAGGTGGATCGGCATCGAGGGCATCGGTTGGGTGATGACGAGTTCGCCGACCTCACCCACGACCCGGTTCCCCTCGGCGTCGAACGCCTCGGCGGCCACCCCAAGGGATGCGCAGGAGAGCTCTCCCAGCCACACGGGGACGTCGGGGGCGGATCCGATGAGCACGGAGCAGACGTCGGTCCCGCCCGATACCGAGCAGATCTGCACGCCTGCTCCAACGCGTTCGGCGATCCACCGGAAACCGTCCGTGGAGAGCGGGGCCCCGGTGGATCCCAGGGCCGTGAGCCGGGAGAGGTCGAACTCCTCGGCCGGCGCCAGGCCCGCCTTGAGGCAGGAGTGCACGAACGGCGCGGAGGTTCCGAAATAGTCGACCCGGGCCTCCTCGGCGAGCCGCCACAGCACACGCAGATCGGGGTAGGCGGGGCTGCCGTCGTAGAGCACCAGCGTGACCCCGGCGAGCAGCCCGCCCACGAGGTAGTTCCACATCATCCACCCGGTGGTGGTGTACCAGAAGAAGCGGCTGCCCGGGCCCAGGCCCTGCTGCAGCACGATCGCCTTGAGGTGCTCGAGAACGATCCCGCCTTGGCTCTGCACGATCCCCTTGGGCAGCCCGGTGGTACCCGAGGAGTACAGCACCCACAGGGGGTGGCTGAAATCCACCGGGGTGTAGGCCGGGGTCGCACCCGCGTGGCGCTGGAGGAGGTCGCCGTAATCGAGGGTGCCCTCGAGCGATCCGGCCCCGATGTAATCGATGAGCACCGTGGCGGCGAGCGTGGGCAGGCGACCCTGGAGGGTGCGCACTTTCTCGCGGATATCGAAACGGCGCCCCCCGTAGAGGTAGCCGTCGACGGCGACGAGCACGGTGGGTTCGATCTGCTCGAACCGCTCGACGATCGCGCGCGTGCCGAAGTCCGGCGAACAGGAGGACCACACGGCCCCGAGGCTCGCCGCGGCGAGGAACGCCACCAGGGTCTCCGGGCTGTTCGGCGCGAGCGCGACCACCCTGTCGCCCTCACCCACGCCGGCGGCGGAAAGCGCTTCGCGGAACCGCGCGACCCTATCGGTGAGGTCGGCGTAGGTGAGTTCCTCCCGGCGGCCGTCCTCCCGGGTGAAATCCACCGCTAGGGCGTCGCCGTCACGGCCGGCGAGCGCCTGGTCCGCGTAGTTCAGGGTGGCCCCGGGGAACCACCGCGCGCGGGGCATCGGATCGTCGGTGAGGGTGCGGGTGGCCGGTGCGGTGAAGCGGACCTCGAGGAACTCGGCCACCGCCGCCCAGAACCCGCCTAAGTCGGTGGTGGACCATCGCCAGAGCTCTGAGTAGTCCGCCAGGTTCAGGCCCCGTTGGTTGTTCACCCACTGGCGGAACAGGGTGATCTGGGAACCCTCGACCTCGGCTGGGTCCGGCTCCCACAACACCTCTGGCGATGGCTGCGTTGCCACGAAAACTCCTCAGATCTACGACGACGGAAGAATGCCTCGAGCTTAGTTCACCCAGCGCCCGCCGCCGCGCGTGAATTTCAGCTCTCCAGTAGGGTCTGGCCCACGTACCCGCCTTCGTCGCACCCCGGCGGGATGGCGAATACCGACGAGCCGATCGGCGTCGTCCACAGGTTCATCAGGTCCCCCTCGGCGAGCCGCTGCTGGACCGGAAGGAACTGGGCCTCCAGGTCGGCCTGGTAGGCGAGGAACAGGAGCCCGGTATCGGAAGCGCCCTCTCCTACGAGTGCTTCATCGTAGTTGTACCCGCGCCGGTAGAAACGTTCACCGGACTTCTCCGGGCGGGCGCGCCGGATGTGGGCGGCGGTGTCGATGACGTGGAAGCCGAGGTCATCCCGGGCGTCGAAATCGGGGCCGTCGAACTCTCCCCCACCGGTGACCGGGCCACCGGTGTCGAGACGGCGACCGACGGCGTTCTCCCGTGCGATCCTGTCCACCCGATCCCACCCATCCATATCCATCGCGATACGGCGGATCACCATGGTGGTGCCACCGCTGAGCCACGAGCCGTCGTCGACCCACACCGTCCGGTCAAAATCGTCGGAGCCGAACTCGGGATTCACGGTGCCGTCCACCTGGCCGAAGAGGTTGCGCATCGTCCGGCCGCCATCCTCGGTTCCGCGTGCGCGGCGGAACCCGCGTTGGGTCCAACGGGGCCGGGCGAAAGGGCGGGTGTCGCGCAGGAGGATGCGCCCGGCGTGCGCCACCGTGATCGGGTCGTCGCCGGCGATGTCGATGAGGAAGTCCCCTCCGGAGTATTCCTCGCGAAGCTCGTCGATCTCGAAGGCAGGCAGGGGGCCGAGCCACGGGGGCACCTCGGCTCCCGCGCTGCGCACGAATTCGGGGCCGAACCCGAAGGTCACCGTGAGGTGGGCGGGGGTGTCGGTGAGTTCCGTCTCGATGTCAGCCAGGGGGGCGCGGCCGGCCGTGAGGCGGGCGGCGTCGTCGGAGAGCAGGCGCATCATGCGGCGCAGGTGTTCGAGGGTGACGTTCTCGCGCAGGTCGAAGCCGAGGAGAACGGCGTGCGCTTGCGGTGGCACCATCACTCCGCGTTGGTGGGCGCCGTAGAACGGGTGGGTTTCGGGGCCGAAGGTCTCCGCACTGGCGGGTGCGGTTCGCCCGATGCCGAAGCCTGCCGCGCCGCCCACGCCAAGAGCCCCGACCCCCAGCGCCCCACCGGTGAAAAGTTGGCGCCGGCTGAGACCGGGGTTCTTCGCCTCAGTCTTGTTCATGTTCCATCGAATCATGGTCGTAGTTCTCTTCCGCGCCGAGGAACTCCTTCGCGGGCACCTCCGCCCTCAACAGTTGGCCGTCGTCGAAAACGAGTTCCGCCTCGACGTACATGCCGGGCTCTATCGCCTCGTGCAGATCCATGAGCATGATGTGCTCCGCACCGGGCTCCAATTCGAAAACCCCGCCGGGGTCAACAACGAAACCGCCCTCGACTGCTGTCATCACCATGTTTCCTTTGCCGTCATCGACGATCGTGTGAAGCTCAACCATTCCCGCTTCGGCCACGCGCACCTCAGTGAGGGTCACGGGCTCCGATCCTGGGTTGTGCAGTGTTCCGAACATTGAGGTCATGTCTGAATCAGTGGATTTGATCCATGGATCCTCGAACGAGATCTCATCGTTGGTATCTGGTGTGCATCCCGCCAAGACGGCGGTGAGCAGGGCGGCACTGAGGGCTGCCGAGAAGGTACGTGTGGTCAACGGTTCACTCTTTCAGTAAGTGGGAGTAACGATTTCAGGTAAGGGAAAGGAAGAGTTTCTCGAGTTCCTCCGGGCTCGTTTCCCCGTCGGGGTTCGTGATGCATTCTCTCAACGCGGTGGAGATGAGCAGGAACCCGGCGCGGTCCAGTGCCTTGGAGACGGCCGAGAGCTGTTGGACGACGTCGCGGCAGTGGGCACCGGATTCCACGGCTCCCACCACAGCGCTGAGTTGCCCCTGGGCCCGCTTGAGGCGGTTGATGATCTTGCGCTGCGCCTCCGCTTGGGCGTGCGGATCGTGGGCGAGGGAATCCGCACTTTCCCGTAGTTCCTCGATGGATCTTTCTAAATCTGTGGGCATACCTCTCCTTGTACGTGTTCTGGGGGGCGGCGTCTGCCTGGTTGACACCCATCGTACCCCCCGGGGTATAGTTCTACCAGATACCCCCCGGGGTATATTGTTTCGGATTCAGAATCGCGAGGAAAACCCTATGTGCCGACCCGCCACCTGCCGCGTATGCAGCAAAACCACGTGGGCCGGATGTGGCCAACACGTCCAGATGGTCAAACGTTCCGTGCCCGCCTCCGACTGGTGTAACGGCAAACACACACCCGCCGAGATCGCCGAATCGAAGGCGAACCGCGGTGGGCTCTTCGCCCGACTCTTCGGCCGTTGAGACTCCTGCCCTGATCCCCCACTCAACACGTTAAGGAACCACTATGTGCTACCAGATCACTTGCTACCGCTGCGGAAAACCCACCTGGGACGGCTGCGGCTTCCATGTTGAAGAAGCCCTCGCGGGTGTGCCCGAAAACGCGCGCTGCACCTGCAACTAAGCCGCCACGCCGAACACTTTAAGGAATCTTATGCTGTTAGAACGCATCTACGACGAGGACCTCGCCCAGGCCTCCTACGTGATCGGCTGCCAAGCCGAAGGTCGAGCGCTCGTCATCGACCCCCGCCGCGACATCGAGGTGTACCTCGAGGTGGCCGAGCAGAACGGGATGGAGATCGTCGGCGTCGCCGAGACCCACATCCACGCCGACTACCTCTCCGGCACCCGCGAACTCGCCCGCGCCACCGGGGCCCCAATGTACGTCTCCGACGAGGGGGGTCCGGATTGGACCTACGGGGAGGGGTTCGATGGCGCAGTACGCATGAAGGACGGCCACCAGATCGCCCTAGGGAACATCACGATCGAAGCGGTGTACACCCCCGGGCACACTCCCGAGCACATGTCCTTCCTCATCACCGACGGCGCCCAGTCCCCCGAGCCCGGGTTCATGCTCACCGGGGACTTCGTGTTCGTCGGCGATTTGGGCCGCCCCGACCTCCTCGACGAGGCCGCCGGTGGCCACGACACCCGGTTTGGCGGGGCGAAGGACCTGTTCCGCTCGCTCAAGGAGAAGTTCCTCCCCCTCCCCGATTACGTGCAGGTGCTCCCAGCTCACGGCTCAGGCAGCGCGTGCGGCAAGGCCCTCGGTGCCGTGCCGAGTTCAACGGTCGGGTACGAGCGCCACTTCTCCTGGTGGGCGAAGTACCTCAAGAACGACGACGAACAGGGTTTCATCGACGAGCTGCTCTCCGGCCAGCCGGATGCGCACGCATACTTCGGGCGAATGAAGGTGGAGAACAGGCTCGGGCCCGCCGTGATCGGTGAAGTGGGCCCGCTGAAGGAGTACACCGCGCAGGAGCTCACCGCGGCCCTTGCCGCCGACGAGGTGGTGTTCATCGACACCCGCGAGATCGACGAGGTGCACCGCGGCACTGTCAAAAACTCTCTCAACGTTCCCGGCGTTGAGAAGGCCGCCACCTACGGCGCGTGGGTCTACAACCCCCGGGTGGAAAGCAGACCCATCGTGTTGCTGGCGGCCGATTCGCAGGAGGCAGGCGCGTTCCGGGATCACCTGGTTCGGGTCGGGGTGGATACCGTCACCGGTTTCATCACCTCCCTCGACGGGCTCGAACTCATCAAGCCGAAGGTGGTCACCGCGGCGCAGCTGCCCGATTTCGATCACGTGCTCCTGCTCGATATGCGGAACAAGACCGAATTCGCCGAGGGCCACCTGCCCGGTGCGGTCCAGCTCTCCGCGGGGCGGGCGCTGTGGCACACCGAGGGTCTTCCCCAGGACGGCACGATCGTCACCTACTGCCAGTCGGGTACCCGCAACGGGGTGGCCGCGGCGGCGCTCCGGCGCGAGGGCTTCGACGTCGCCGAACTCAAAGGTTCCTACGAGGCATGGGTCGCCGTGCCGGGGAACACCCCCGTAGTTCCTGACGCCGAGGTCGCCGCGTAGTGGATGCCGGTGTGTGGGTGGGGCTGGGCCTCGCCGTCATCGTAGGGATCTCCCTCGGGTTGCTCGGCGGCGGCGGGTCCATCCTCACCGTCCCTATCCTCACCTACATCGTCGGGATGAACCCCCGAGAGGCCATCGCGGCCTCGCTGTTCATCGTCGGGGTGACCAGCGCGGTGAGCATGATCACCCACGCCCGGGCCGGACGGGTGCGGTGGAGGGTCGGGCTGATCTTCGGCGTCGCCTCCATGGCCGGGGCGTTCCTCGGCGGGTTCGCCGGCGGGCACATTCCCGGAACGGTGCTGATGATCCTGTTCGCGATCATGATGGTCGCGACGGCGACGGCGATGATCCGAGGGCGCAAGAAGGCCGCCACCGAAGACCGCTCCCACATCCACCTCCCGCTGGCTCGCATCGTCTTCGACGGGCTCATAGTCGGGGTGGCCACCGGCCTCGTAGGCGCCGGAGGTGGGTTCCTCGTGGTGCCCGCCCTCAACCTGCTCGGCGGACTACCCATGGCCATCGCCGTGGGCACGTCCCTGCTCGTCATCGCCATGAAGTCCTTCGCCGGCCTTGGCGGGTACTTGCTGTCCGTACAGTTCGACTGGCCCCTCATCGGGGCGTTCACCGCGATCGCGGTGGCCGGTTCCTTCCTCGGCTCCGCGCTGGCCGGAAGGATCCCGGAGAAATCCTTGCGAAAGGGGTTCGGGTACTTCGTGCTCGCCATGGGCGCGATCGTGCTGGTACAGGAGATCCCGGACCTGATCCGACTGGTGGGTGCGTGATGAGGACTGCCCCGCCGCCCCTTCCCCTGACACCTAGGGCACCATGTTTCGTAAACTCACCGTAATCATCGGTATGGTATTCGCCGTCGCCGTGAGCGCCTGCTCACCTACCCAAGAGGTCACCGTGAACCCAGCTGCCATCGTTATTGACGTTCGTACCGCCGAGGAATACGCCGAAGGGCACCTGGCGGACGCCGAACTCCTCGACATCCTCAACGGGGAGTTCTTCAACGCCCTGCCCGAACTCGATCCGGACGCCGAGTACCTCGTGTACTGCCGATCGGGGAACCGCTCCGGCCAGGCGATGGAACTGATGAAACAGGCGGGAATCCCGAACGTCACCAACCTCGGCTCCGTCGCCGAGGCCTCCCGAGCCACCGGGATCGATATCACCCGTTGAAGTGGAGCGCGGGAATTCGCCCGGTGCGCCCTGGCGCCCTATTCTGGCAGCCATGACCACTCCCGCCCTGCCTGGCACCCTCACGTGGCTCCCCTCCCGCGATCACCTCGGCCTGCTCGCCGCCCCGGTCGCCGCCGCGATCGGTGATCTCGACACGTACGTCGCCGAGATCGACCCCACGCTCGCAGACACCGCGGCGTTCTGCGACACCTACGCGGTCGGTCTCGACGCGTCGGCGAACTGCGTGATCGTCGAGGGCCGCCGAGGCGAAGAGTCCACCCTGGCGGCGGCGATGGTCCTCGCCACCGACCGCGCCGACGTGAACAAGACCATCCGCAAGCACCTCGGCTCGCGCAAAGCCTCCTTCGCCCCGATGGAAACGGCCGTGGCGCTCACCGGGATGGAGTACGGCGGGATCACCCCGATCGGGCTTCCCTCGGGCTGGCCGATCCTCGTTGACGAGCAGGTCGCGGCCGGGGGCTGGCTGATCGTGGGATCCGGGATTCGCGGGAGCAAGGTCGCGATCCGCGGCGCGGACCTCGCCGGGCTCCCCCGCGCCGAGGTACTCCCGCTCGCGGTCTGACTCCGGGATGGGCGCTTTACCCGAGGGCGTCCCTCAACCACGCGAGGTCGGCCAGGTGTTCCTCGTGCCCACCCGGGGTCTCCAGGATCATCGGGGCCCGGGCCTCGCGGAAGGCCGCGCGGAGATCACCCTCAGGGATCTGCCCGTGGCCGAGATTGGCGTGGCGATCCGCGCCCGAGCCCTGCGCGTCTCGGGAATCGTTCGCGTGCACCAGGTCGATCCGGCCCGTTGCGGCGCGGATCCGATCGGCGAGGCCGACCAGCTCCTCCCCCGAGGCCCACGCGTGGCAGGTGTCGAGGCAGAAACCCACCCGATCCCCGTCCTTGCCCGCGCGCACCGCCGCCCACAGGTCGGCGATCCGGTCCGCCCCGCGGGCGACCGCGCCGTCCCCGCTGGCGGTGTTCTCGATGAGGATGGGCACGTGCATATCCACCGCATCGAGCGCTTTGCGCCAGTTGTCGTACCCCACCTCGAGGTCGGCCTCTCCCACGTGGCCCCCGTGCACGATGAGCCCCCGGGCGCCGATCTCCGCGGCGAGCTGCAGTTGGGACTGCAGAATCTTGCGGCTGGGGATGCGCACGCGGTTGTTGATAGAGGCGACGTTGATGATGTACGGGGCGTGGACGTAGATCCCGATCCCCGCCTCCGCGGCCGCCTCCCTCAGCGCGCCAGCCCCGCCGGGAAAGGCGAGTTCGTGGCCCTTCCACGCCGTCGGCTTACCGATCATGATCTGGATAGTGCCGGTGCCCCGGGCCTTTGCGTCCTCAATAGCCGTTTCAGCGGATACGTGCGCACCCAGTGGAAATGTCGTCATGTTTTCAGCCTGCCAGATCGGCCGCCGTTTTGCTCCTTGCCTTCGTGTCACGATGGGGTATGACCAGATGCTTCGGAGACGGCGACGACACGTACGCCGCCTATCACGACACCGAGTGGGGCGTGCCACCACGGGAGTTCGGGGTGAATGAATCAGAGCTCTTCGAGCGGCTCAGCCTCGAGGTATTCCAGGTGGGTCTGAGTTGGGTTCTGATTCTGCGGCGCCGGGGCGCCTTCCGAGAGGCCTTCCGGGGGTTCGACCCCGAGGCGGTCGCGGCGTTCACCGACGCAGACGCCCGCCGGCTCGCTGAGAATAGCGAGATCATTCGCAACCGCCGCAAGATCGACGCAACCATCAACAACGCCGCGCGTGTGCGTCAGATGCACGCCAGGGGTGAGACTCTCGCCGGACTCTTCGCGGCGCACCGGCCCGCCGTGGTGGTCACCCGGAGGGAATCACTCGACG
>CAJDUU010000033.1_pt1 | contig 20160 bp, 20 predicted proteins | sample 7391041 | NCBI WGS metagenome assembly CAJDUU01 (sample SAMEA7055689, study PRJEB34461) | soil metagenome | biome: terrestrial ecosystem; feature: Peninsula; material: soil | place: Antarctica | collected 2016 | reverse complement strand
TCCAGGGTTGACATAAGTTATTTTCCTTAATTTACGCAGGCTTTTCGGCGGTTGTCGGGGCATCGATATCCACTAGGACGTCGTCGCCTTCGTACTTCACCGGATAGATCGGGGTGGGTTGGGTGGCGGGCAGGGTACGCGGCCATCCCGTGTGTAGGTCAAATACGGACCCGTGGAGCCAGCACTCGATCGTTTCGCCGTCCACGTCCCCTTCGGACAGGGAGACCTGCCCGTGGGTGCAGACGTCGCCGATGGCGTAGTACTCACCGCTGTCGGCGCGAACCAGTGCAATTTCTACCAGGTCACCCGCGTCGTTATCGAGCTCGAGCTTCAGGGCTTCGCCCGGCTCAAGGTCATCACGGGTGCCTACTACTTGGAAGGTCATTCGCGCGCGCTATCCTCAATCGATTGGTCGATCTGTGCTTGGAGGCCGGCGTCGAGTTCGGGAACCTCGCCGAGTGCGGCGTTGAGTTCCATCTCGATCTCGCGCAGGATCCGTGCTTCGACGTCCTCCACCTTGATCTTCTGGATCAGATCGGCGAAGAACCCTCGAACTACCAGGCGGCGTGCAGCGGCCTCGGGGATGCCCCGGGCCTGGAGGTAGAACAACTGCTCCTCGTCGAACTGGCCGGTGGCGGACGCGTGGCCGGCCCCTTCGATCTCTCCGGTCTCGATCTCCAGGTTGGGCACGGAGTCCGCGCGGGCACCCGGGGTGAGGAGGAGGTTGCGGTTGAGTTCGTAGGTGTCGGTGCCTTCGGCTTCCTTCCGGATGAGCACGTCTCCGATCCATACGGTGCGCGCTTCCTCGCCCTGGAGGGCGCCCTTGTAGGCGACCCGGGAGTAGCAGTTCGGCGCGACGTGGTCAACGAAGAGGCGGTGCTCCTGGTGTTGCCCGGAATCGGAGAAGTACACCCCGTCGAGCTCCACTTCCCCGCCCTTGCCGTCGAGGATGGCCTCGGGGCTGATCCGCACGACCTTGCCGCCGAAGGTGACGACGATGTGGTGCAGGGAGCCGTCCCGGCCGATCTTGGCCCGCTGGGCGGAGACGTAGATCGCGTCGTCCTCGAATTCCTGCACCGAGACGACCTTGAGGTTGGCACCGTCACCGACGATGATCTCCACCGTCTGCGCGAGCTCGGTGGAACCGGTGTGGTTGAGGATCACCGTGGCTTCGGAGAGGGTCTCGGCGTTGATGAGCAGGTGGTTGACACTCGCCCCCATGCCCTGACCTCGCACGTCGATGGTGATTTCCCTCTTGGCGACGTGCTCCTTGGGGATCGTCACGACCCAGGAGTTGCCGCGGTGCTCCCATGCGGCGGCGGCGATCCGATCCGATGGGATCCCCGCCTGCCCGAGCCTGGCGTCGTCGGCGTCGACCTCTTCGAGGGTCACCGCCTCGTCTCCGTCGATGCTCACCTGGGGGCGTGGGCCGGTGAAGTCTGCCGCGAACAGCCCCTGGAGGTTACGTACTGGTGAGAAGCGCCACTCCTCTTCACGCCCGGTGGGCATCGCGAAGTCGCTGAGGTCGAAGGAGCTCAGCCGGTCCGCCCGGGACGTGGTGGAGATGACGGGCGCCTCTCCGTGGGAGTGTGCACCGTCGAGCTCGGATTTCGAGTGATCGGTGCTGAGTGTTTCAGTTTGGGTCGACATCAGCCGACGGCCCCTTCCATCTGCAGTTCAATGAGTCGGTTGAGCTCGATGGCGTATTCCATCGGCAGTTCGCGTGAGATTGGCTCGACGAATCCGCGCACGATCATTGCGTAAGCTTCGAATTCGTCCAGTCCGCGCGACATGAGGTAGAACAGCTGCTCCGCGCTCACCTTGGAGACGGTGGCTTCGTGAACCATCTCGACGTCGTCGGTACGCACGTCCGTGTACGGGTACGTATCGGAACGTGAGACCTGATCCACCAGCAGCGCGTCACACAGAACCGCTGACTTGGAGCGGCTCGCCCCTTCGAGAACCTGGATGAGGCCTCGGTAGGAGGAACGCCCGCCGCTTCGCGCCACCGACTTGGAGACGATGTTGGAGGAGGTGTTCGGTGCCATGTGCACCATCTTCGAACCGGTGTCCTGGTGCTGGTCGGCACCCGCGAACGCGATGGAGAGTGTTTCTCCGTGTGCGTGCTCGCCGGTGAGGTAAACGGCAGGGTACTTCATCGTCACCTTCGAGCCGATGTTCGCATCGACCCACTCCATCGTCCCACCCTCTTCTACGGTGGTGCGCTTGGTCACGAGGTTGTACACGTTGTTGGACCAGTTCTGGATCGTGGTGTAGCGGACCTTGGCGTCCTTCTTCACGATGATCTCCACGACCGCGGAGTGCAGCGAGTCCGACTTGTAGATCGGGGCGGTGCACCCTTCCACGTAGTGAACCGAGGAGCCTTCGTCAGCGATGATGAGCGTGCGCTCGAACTGGCCCATGTTCTCGGTGTTGATCCGGAAGTAGGCCTGCAGCGGGATCTCAACGTGGACCCCGGGTGGGACGTACACGAACGAGCCCCCCGACCACACCGCGGTGTTGAGGGCGGAGAACTTGTTGTCACCCGCGGGGATCACGGTGCCGAAGTACTCCTCGAAGAACTCGGGGTGTTCCTTCAGCGCGGTGTCGGTATCCAGGAAGATGACACCCTGGCGCTCGAGCTCCTCGTTGATCTGGTGGTAGACCACTTCGGACTCGTACTGGGCGGCGACGCCCGCGACGAGGCGCTGTTTCTCCGCCTCGGGGATCCCGAGCCGGTCGTAGGTCTCCTTGATTTCCTCGGGGAGATCCTCCCACGAGGTGGCTTGGCGTTCGGTGCTACGAACGAAGTACTTGATGTTGTCGAAGTCGATGGTCGAGAGGTCCGCACCCCATGTGGGCATGGGCTTGCGGTCGAACAGACGCAACGCCCGCAGGCGCTGGTTCAGCATCCACTCGGATTCGTCCTTCAGCTTGGAGATGTTGCGAACGACCGCCTCGGACAGACCCCGCTCGGCGTTCGCGCCGTGGATGTCTTCGTCGTGCCAGCCGTATTCGTAGTTGCCGATTGATTCCAGGATTTCATCCTGGGTCATCGGCTGAGTCTCGGTGCTCATTTATGCGTCCTTAAAAGTTGGGATCTTCACCGGGATATGGGTCGTGCACACGTGCCCCCCGCCCGCCAGGGTGGCGAGGCGTTGGACGTGCACACCGAGCAGGTCGGAGAAAAGACGGGTCTCTTCTTCGCACAACTCGGGGTGTTCCTTTGCTATCTGTAGCACAGGGCAGTGACCTTGGCAGAGCTGCACTGCGACTCCCCCGGAGGTGGGCCGCAGCGTTGCCGCGTACCCGTCCTTGGAGAGCGCCTTGACCAGGGCGTGCGCGCGCGATTCCAGGTCCTCGCCGGCCTTCTCGACCAGCGGGGCGTACCTTTCTCGCAGTTCGCTCGCTCGCCCAGATGCAAACTCGTCGATCGCCTCCGGACCGAGGGCGTTGCGGAGTTGGCTCAGTGCCGCGAGTGCGGCACCCGCATATTCATCTCCGAGGCCGGGGTGCGCCTCCGGCGCCGCGACGAAATGCTTGGCGGGCCGCCCTCGCCCCCGTTTCGCCCCCAGGATCGCGTCCTGCACATTGATCCTCCCCTCGGCCTCCAGTGCGGCGAGGTGACGCCGCACGGCTGCTGAGGTGAGATCGAGTTGCTCCGCAAGGTCTGCAGCGGTGATCGGCCCGAGCTCGACGATGAGGCTGAGCACGCGCACGCGCGTACCTGCCTCGGGATCTTCGAGATCAGGCAGGGAGGTTCCTTCCGACATAAACTCGGCCCCCGTTCCGCTGATGGATCACTGTTCCTGCGCAATACAGGAATTAGCTAACATTGTTGTTGTTCTAATCAGGATTCGCAAGCAAGGTGAGCCTTACCTCACCATGCGGTGGGTGGTACTGCGGCGCGCGATCGCGCGGCAGGGAGCCGACGGGTGATTCGCCTTACCTTTCGCTCAGGACGTAGAGTGTCTCCCGTGTCCTTCCCAGTCGAACTCCGCCAAGTGCGCCGCCGATTCGGCAGCACCCAAGCCTTGGCAGGTGTGGATTTCACCGCCCGCGCGGGCGAAGTCACGGCGGTTCTGGGGCCCAACGGTGCGGGCAAGACGACGATGGTGGAGATCTGCGAGGGTCTCCAGCATGCCGACTCCGGAACCGTGAACGTGCTGGGCCTGGATCCCATCCGGCACGCCTCAGCCCTTCGACCCCGGGTTGGGGTGATGATCCAGGACGGCGGTCTGCCGCTGGCCGCCCGGGCGGGCGAGCTGCTGCGCCACGTGTCGCGGATGTACGCCCGACCCGCCGATGTGAACGCCCTGAGCGCGGAACTCCGGCTCAGCGGGTTCGAACGCACCCAGGTGCGGCACCTCTCGGGTGGCATGCGCCAACGGTTGGCGTTGGCCATCGCCCTGGTGGGGCGGCCCGAACTGGTCTTCCTCGATGAGCCCTCCGCGGGGCTCGACCCCGGGGCTCGCCGCGATGTATGGGAGATCATCAAGGGTGTGCGCGAGCGCGGCACCACCGTGATCCTCACCTCTCACCTCATGGACGAGGTCGAATACCTCGCCGACCAGGTGTACATCATGGACTCCGGTGAGGTGATCGCCAGCGGTTCGGTTCCAGACCTAGTGGGATTGGACACTGCCCGCGATGCGACTCCCACCTCCGTGAAGGTCACCGGCGCCCTCACCCACGAGGATTATCGGGCGTTAAAAGAGTGGGCCTCGGGCCGGGGCCTGGGTGTTTCCCGCAGATCGCTCGAGGACGTCTTCCTCGACCTCACGGGAAGGACCTTGCGATGACGACCCAGCGCGCGGCGCCAGCCGTGACCCGGATCCTCGCCCACGCCGGGTACGAACTGCGCACCACCCTGCGCAATGGGGAGCAGGTTCTGCTCAGCCTCATCCTGCCCGCGATGGCGCTGGTGTTCCTCAGCACCTCCTCGCTGATCAGCATCGACACCCCCGACAGGGTCCAACTCGTCACCCCGGGAGTGCTCACCCTGGCGGTGATGTCGAGCGCGTTCAGCGGCCAGGCCATCGCCACCGGTTTCGAGAGGCGAGCCGGGGCCCTGAGAATGTTCGCAACAACGCCGCTCGGGCGCGGGGGGCTGCTCGGCGGCAAGGTGCTCGGGGTACTGGGGATGCAGATCGTCCAGGTGCTCATCCTGGGCGGAATCGCCCTCGCGCTCGGGTGGACTCCCAATCCTGTTGGCCTCGTTGCGATGGTCCCGCTGATGCTGCTCGGTACCGCCTCGTTCACCGCTCTGGGTCTGCTGCTGGCCGGAACGCTCCGCGCCGAAGCCGTGCTCGCGGCGGCGAACATCCTGTGGGTACTGCTGATGGTCGGGGGCGGGTCGATCCTGCCCGGGCCCCCCTGGACCTCCTGGTTGCCCTCCGGGGCGCTCGGCGACGCCATGCGGGCGGCGTTGATGGAGGGAAGCATCGACGGCGCGGCGCTCGCCATCCTCACCGGTTGGACGGTCGCATTCGCTGCGTTGACCGTGCGCTATTTCCGGTGGTCCTGACCGAATTGAACCCGCCGGTACTCGTGCGATAATCGAAGCGTGAGAACCGCCAAAGCCACCTCCGTGGCAATCGTTGCCAACCTCCTGCTGCAGGTGCTCATCATCGTCACCGGCGGTGCGGTGCGCCTGACCGCCTCGGGCCTCGGCTGTTCCACCTGGCCCCTGTGCGAACCGGGAAGTTTCACCCCGGTCGAGCACCCCGCTGCCTCGATCCACCCCTACATCGAATTCGGTAACCGGGTGGTCTCGGCGGTGGTGGTACTGGTCGCGCTCGTCGTGTTCGTTCTCGTGTGGCGCCAACGGAGGTCCCGCTCGCGGGGCTTCGTCTGGCTCGCCGCGATGCCCGCGGTGGGCGTGCTGGTTCAGGCTGGTCTCGGGGGGATCACCGTGTTGACCGAACTGCACCCCGCGATCGTGGGCTCGCACTTCCTCACCTCTTCCGCCCTGGTATGGGTATCGACCTGGCTGTGGGTGAGATGGCACCGCGGGGATGGGCCCGTGGCGCATTTCGCCGCCCCTCCGGTGCCAGCGTTGGCTACCGCCCTCGGGGTGCTAGCTGCGGTGATCCTTACGTTGGGGATGGTGGTGACGGGCTCGGGCCCCCACTCAGGTGACACCGAGGCGGGGTACCGTTTCGCGGTGGACCCGTTGTGGATCACCCGTAGCCATGCCGTGGCGATGTGGCTCTTCCTCGCTACGCTGATCACCTACCTCGTGATCCTCTACCACCGCACCGGGACCGATCCCAGGTACCGGCCGGCTACCCGTGGGGCGCTCCTCGTTCTCACCGTCGTGGCGATGCAGGCGGGCCTGGGCTACTGGCAGTACTTCACCGGCCTGCCCGAGGGCGTGGTGCTCGCGCACCTGCTCGGCTCAGCCCTGTTCGTCCTCTCACTCACCTACGCGCTGCTGCAACTGCGCCCCCGCGAACAGGTTGACTCAAAGTCCGCGGTCAGCCTCGCGTCGCTTTGAGCTCGAAGGGGGCATCGATCGGCCGCAGGGTCGCCCACTGCTGCGCCCGGCTCACCTGAGCTGCGAGGATCCCCAGGACGGTCGAGGGGTTATGCAGATTCCCCGCGAGCGCGAGCTCCGCGGCTTCTTGGAGCGGTACCCACACCGGGACCATGTCTGCTTCCTCCGCCTCCCGGGTGTGGCGCTGACGCTCCGGAACCTCCCGGAGGTCGCGGGCGAGGTAGATCCGGATGAACTCATCCGACCCCCCGGGCGAGGTGTAGAAATCGACCAGGGTATCCCAGCGGGTTGCTATGAGGTCCGCCTCCTCGGCGAGCTCGCGCCTCGCCCCTTCGATCCAGGATTCCCCGGGAAGGTCGAGCAGCCCCGCGGGCAGTTCCCATAGGTAGCTGCGCACCGGGTGGCGGTACTGGCGCAGCAGGAGCACCTCCTCGCGCTCGTTCAACGCGAGGATCGCTACCGCGCCGGTGTGCTCCATGAACTCCCGGCGCACGACCCCGCTGGACCCCAGGTCCACCTCCTCGGAGCGGATGTTCCACACCATCCCCTGGTACACCCGCTCGCTTTCGGTGACGGGCAGGTCGGCGACACGGTCGCTGATCGGCGGTTCGCTCATCGGTGACTGTGTGGAACTTCTACCAGCCGGCTCGCCCGCTGCAGCTCCAACGCCGCGCCGATGAGGCCGACGAAAAGCGGGTGCGGGCGGGTGGGCCGGGATTTGTATTCGGGGTGCGCCTGGGTGCCCACGAAGAACGGGTGGACTTCGCTATCGAGTTCGACGAATTCGATGAACTCCCCGTCGGAGGTGATGCCGGAGACGTTCATACCGGCTGACTGCAGGCGCTCGGCGTAGTCGTTATTGATCTCGTACCAGTGGCGGTGGCGCTCGCTAATATTTGTCGCGCCGTAGGCCTCCGCGACGATCGAGCCCTCGACCAGGGTGGAATCGTAGGATCCCAGACGCATCGCGCGCCGGGGTGTCTGCCCTTCGAGGGGAATAGTGACGATGGGTTCATCCGTCGCGGGGGCGAATTCGGTTGACGCCGCGGATTCGATCCCCATCACGTTGCGGGCGTACTCCACCACCATCGACTGCATCCCCAGGCACACACCCAGGGCGGGGATCTTGTTCTCCCGGGCGAAGCGGATCGCCCCGAGCAGCCCGTCGACCCCATGGATGCCGAATCCGCCGGGGATGATGATTCCGTCCGCGCCATCAAGCGCTTTCTTCGCCCCCTCCGGGGTGGTGCAGTCGTCCGCGGGTACCCACCGGATGTTCACTTTGGCGTCGTGCGCGAAACCTCCGGCGCGCAGCGCCTCGGAGACCGACAGGTACGCGTCGGGAAGGTCGACGAATTTGCCCACGAGGGCGATCTCCACCTCGTCCGCCGGGTTATCCACCCGGTTCAGCACCGTGTTCCAGATCTCCCAGTTGACGTCGCGGAACGGGAGGTCGAGCCTGCGGATCGCGTAGGCGTCTAACCCTTCGGTGTGCAGAACCTTGGGGATCTGATAGATCGAGGGTGCATCGACGCACGGGATCACGGCCTCGTAGTCGACGTCGCACATGTTCGCGATCTTGCGCTTGATCGAATCGGGCAGATCCCGGTCGGCCCGCAACACGATCGCGTCGGGTTGGATACCGATGCTGCGCAGCATCGCCACGGAGTGCTGGGTTGGCTTGGTCTTCAATTCCCCCGAGGGGCCAAGATAGGGCACCAGGGAAACGTGCACGAAGAAGACGTTGTCTCGCCCGAGGTCTTGGCGCACCTGCCGCGCGGCCTCAAGGAAGGGCTGGGATTCGATGTCGCCGACGGTGCCGCCGATCTCGGTGATGATGACGTCCGGTGGCGTCTCCACGTGCGCCTGCGCACGCATCCGCTGTTTGATCTCATCGGTAATGTGGGGGATCACCTGCACGGTGATCCCGTTGTAATCCCCGCGCCGTTCCTTGGCGATGACGGTCGAGTAGATCACCCCGGTGGTGACGTTGGCGTCCCGGGAGAGGCTGGTGTCGAGGAACCGTTCGTAGTGCCCGATGTCCAGGTCGGTCTCCGCCCCGTCGTCGGTGACGAACACCTCCCCGTGCTGGAACGGGTTCATCGTTCCCGGGTCGACGTTGAGATAGGGGTCAAGCTTCTGCATCGTCACGCGCAGGCCGCGCGCGCCTAGGAGCTGCCCCAGTGATGAGGCCGTCAGGCCCTTACCCAGGGAGGAGGCCACTCCCCCGGTAACGAAGATGTGTCGCGGAATTTTGTGCCCATCAGGGCTAGAAGAGTTCACCACGGGCTTTTACTCTATCAGTCGGGCGTGGATCGCAATAGCCCCCGGTGGGCGCGCGGGGAGCCACCCTGATGGCATTGCCGGATACGCTGTAGGCGTGAGGATTCTTCTTACCCTAGGCACGTCCACCGGTGGTGTGGGTACCCATGTGCGCGCACTCGCGCGGGATCTGGCCGCAAACCACACCGTTTCGGTGCTCGCTCCCCCCTCCACGATCGAACACTTCGCCCTCGGGCAGGTTCCGGAGGTGACGGTGATCTCCTGTGATATCAGTACCCAATTTCACCCTCGCGACCTCAGTTCCGTGCGGGAGATCCGGCGACGTATCCACCACTTCCGCCCCGATGTGATCCACGCCCACGGCTTCCGCGCCGCGCTCCTCACTTTGCTAGCGCGCGGACGAAGTGGCCCGCCGGTGGTGGTGAGCTGGCACAACCAGGCCAGCGCCACCGGGGTGAAGGGTCTCTTGGAGTCCCGCGCGGAGTCGTTCATCGCGAAACGGGCCGCCCTCACCCTGGGCGCGAGCGAGGATCTTGCTCTCCGCGCCCGCGAGGTGGGCGGGAGGAACGTCGCATTCGCACCCGTCGCCGCCCCCTCCCCCAAGCCTGTCACCGACGCGGAGCGGGAACGAGTCCGCGGCGACCTGCTCGGGGAAGCGGCCCCCGAAGCCCTGCTCGGGCTGATGGTGGGGCGGGTCGCGCCGCAGAAGAACTACGAGCTGCTCCTACGCATCGCCGCACTGCTGACGGACGTGCCGATGCACGTCGTCGTCGCCGGCGCCGCCGATCCCCACCTGCAGAAGAACCTCTTGGATGAGCTGGAAGCGATGGATCTGGGTGCGGTGAAAATCACTTTCCTCGGGCCCCGCAGCGATGTCAGCGCCCTGATGGCGGCGGCGGATTTCTATCTCCTCACCAGCCACTGGGAGGCTCGCGCGTTGGTGCTGCAGGAGGCGCTCATCGCCGGGCTTCCGATCGTGGCGAGCGAGGCGGGCGGGATTCCCGAGTTAGTCTCAGATGCGGGGGTGCTGGTTGATCCGGCTGCTGCGGATGCACCCGAACTCTTTGCCGCCGCGATCAGGGATCTGACCGACCCTCAGGTGCGCCGGCAGTGGGCGGTGCGGGCGAAGGCGCGGGGCGAGGAGCTTCCCGATGAGCAGGCCGTTGCCCGCAACATTGAGCAGCACTATCTCGACCTTACCGGCGTCGCCTAGTCGGTGTTGCTGGTCGGGGCGGCGTCACCGCGGTTCAGGGCCCGCAGGATGGACCTGTCTAACGCCAGCGCGCTGACGCCCACAACCGCGACGGCGACGATCCCACCGGCAAGGGCGGCCAGCACCGTCACCCCTGCCCCCGGGGAGAGTGAAAGCAGCGCGTCGACGACCCACCGTCCCAGGAACGCCCCGGCCACTGCTCCCGCGGCGGCGGCGGCGGTGGTGATCGCGGTCTGTTTGATCAGCCACCGATGGGTGATGAGCTGCCCGATGCACCATGCCAGCCCCACGGCCGCCACGGTCATGCCGACGGCGTGGCCGATCCCGAGGCCCACCAGGGCCGATCGCTGGTACTCCTCGGGTGCCGCACCGGGCCCCGGAGCGAGCAGGTTCACCGCCGCCAGTGCCACAAATACCAGGCTGATCCAGCCACCAGCCGTTGCGATCACGGCACGGCGCTGGTGGCCCGCGGAGTACAGCACCCGAGAGCCGTGGAATATGAGGGACAGGCCGATGAGGCCCGGCGCCATCCAGGTGAGCCCATGGGCGAGCCCGGGCATCGGATCCCGGATCTCGAAGAGTCGCTGAACCGAGGGCGCCACCGCCGCGACGGAGGCGACAGCCATGAGGGAAGCCACCAGCACCACCCTGGTCGATTCATCCACGGTGCGTTCGAAGATGATCCCCCGATCCGTGTCCGCGAGTTCGGCGATCCGAGGGAAGAACACCGTCGCGATCGGCACGACGAGCACCGCGTACGGGAGGAAGTAAACCGCCTGGCCGTACTGGAACACGTTGATGGTGCCGTCCACCCCGTAACCGCGCGAGATCCACACGATCGCGAGCACAGAGATCTGTTGCGTGAGCAGCGTCCCGATCCCCGCCAGCGCGAGGGAACGCGCCCGTTTAGCCACCCCCTCAGGGAAGCGCAGGCGGGGGCGCAGGCGCACCCCGCTGCGCCGCACCGGGATGAGCAGGGGCAAGCTGAGCGCTGCCACCCCAGCGGTGGTGCCCCATGCGAGCCACGCCAGGGAGGCGTCGGAGAGTTGCGTGGGTGAGTCCTGCATCCCGCCGGCGAGGATCCCGAACACGAAGTAGCTCACCACCACGACCAGGGTCGAGGCGATCGGAGCCAGAACGGGGGCGAGGAAACGCTTCTGTGCCTGCAGAATCCCGGTGAGTACCACCCCCACCCCGTAGAGCACCACCTGCGGGGAGAAGACGATGAGGAACATTGTCGCGAGGTCCACCTGGGTCTGGGCGTCAGACCCCACCGAAACCGGGAAGAGCATCGCGATGGGCCGCGCCAGGATTGCGAGTAACGCGCCTACCGGAACGAGGATGAGGATGGTCCAGGTGAGCAGCGCCGAGGCGGTGTCGTTCACCTCCTCCCGGAGCTTCTTCGCCAGCGGGGCGGCGAGGAGCGGCACGATGGCCCCCGCAAGCGCCCCGCCGGCGACCACTTCGTAGAGCACGTTGGGGATAGTGTTCGCCGAGGCGTAGGCGTTGGCGGTTGCCGAGGACCCCAGGGCCCAGGCTTGGACCAGCCAGCGGCCGAAGCCCATCACCCGGGAGACGACGGTGAGGATGGCGATCAATCCCGCCGCTCCGGCGACCCCGGTGAGGACACGTTTGTTGATCACGGGGCTCGGCCGATCCGATCCACCCGGGAGAGCGCTGCCGAGCCCTCGATCACCTTCGAGAAGCTCACCTTCTCCGACGCCAGGATGAGCCCCGTCACCGCGAGGAGCGCCGCCATCCTCACCCTTGTGTGTGGATGGTTCGCCAGGGAGAGCCCGAGCAGGGTGCCCAAGCTGTTGGCCCCCACATCGCCGAGCATTGTGGTTTCGTTCAGGTCTCTGCGGGCGGCGCCGGCCACGACACCGGCAGCTGTGTGCGCAAAACTTCGCCCGTCCACGTTGTTGCGGTCCGCTGCCAACGCGATCGCGATCGCTCCGGTGACCTTGAGAGCCCGCCCCGGGCGCAGATCGAACAGGTTGATCAGGTTGGCGCTGCCCGCGATCAGGGCACCCGTGGTGACGGTGTCGAAAAGCAGGTGCGCCCCGCTCCCCCCTCGGCGCTTGGCGATCATCCCCCCGGAGATAAGCGCGGCGGCCGAAATTCCCAGGAGTTTAATCGCTCCGGTGGTGACCTGCCCGCGGCTGAGCGCCTTGAGGTGCCCTGTCAGCCCTTTGGCGGCCGCCGGGTCCCGGGAGAAATCATCAGCGCCTCCGGTCGCGGCGGATGCACACGTGGCTACCAACGCAGCCGACCTGATTTCTGCAGGGGCGGCCGCGGCTCCAGCGATGGAGGCGACCGCCGCGGCGACCCCTCCGGAGAGGTTCACGGCTCTGCCCCGGTAGTTGTTCCGCTCCCACGCCGCCTTCCCTGAGGTGGCCTTGATCAGCGCCTCCTGGCCAGCGCCGGTGAGAACTGCCCCGAGGAGCGCGCGGGGGATGCGCCGCCTACTCACGCCGCATCCGCATCTTCGGCCGGCTCGCCGTCCCCGTCATCCTCCTCGATCGGCTCGATCGGTTCGGGGGCGCTGATTTCCACTTCTGGTGGGACCGCGGCGGCAACGCCGTCGGCGAATCCGTAGTCCCCGCCCTCCCCTGAAAGTCCGTCGTGGTGTAGGCCTCTGCGGCCTCGGTGTCCGTCCGGATCATCCGTAGCAACGACCCGTCGGCGTCCGTGCCGGCGATGAGGGTACGCGTGGCCGAGGTGCCTTTGACGAGGCCCAGCTCGGCTGCCCGCACCTCTTCCTCTCCCCCGGAATCGGAGGCGATCACCACGGTGAGTGCCGTGGGCAGTATCTCCCCGTCGACGCTGATGAGATCGGAGGAACGCAGGAGTTCGATGATCGACAACGCGTCCTCGGCCGGGTCCTGCGGGTTCGCGGTGTCGTAGCGGGAGAGGGCCTGGTCTAGGGCGCTGCCGATGACCGCCTCGGCGCTTGCGTCGTCCTGCGGCTGGGGGTCCATGTACGACGCGAGGTTGCCCGCGATTCCGGACCGGAAGGGCCGTTTCGCCGGGTCGGTAAACTCCGGCGTCATTTCTACGTCGGTGAGCGTGTCCCCCACCGCGTTAACGGTCTCGGATTCGACTCCCGGGAGGGTTACCAGGCTCACCGTGTACGAGGGCAGCACACCCGCGATGAGGGAGGTGGATGCCTCGGCGATGAATTCGTTCGCGTTCTCCAGGGCAGCCTGGTTGCTCCCGAGTTGCTCACGCAGGTCCTGAGTCTCTGCACGCAGTTGATCCACCTGACCCGAAAGGGAGTCGGCGATGTAGTCGCGCAGGGGGCCCGCGCCCAGCACGATGCCCACCGCGAGCGCGAGGAACACGGAGATGAGGGAGACGATGTGGTAACGGAAATCGATCACGAGGACCTCACTAGAACAGGGCCGAGAAAAGGCTCGACACCCAATTGAAGAAGTTGTCGGCTCGGGCGCCGGCAATGCCGAAGAATGCCTGCCCCGCGGGGGTAGCTAACATTGCAGCGACGAGCGCGGCGACCCCGGAGAGGGCGAGGAAAACCAGGGTCCAGTTGGATATGCGGTGCCGGTAGAGCGTCGAGACGCCTTTGGCGTCGATGAGCTTGCCGCCCACCCGCAACCGGGTGAGGAAGGTCGAGGCCATTCCCGAGCGGCCCTTATCCAGGAACTCGATGAGGGTCTCGTGCGTACCTACCGCGACGATGAGCTCCGCGCCCTTGTCATCAGCCAGAAGCATTGCGACGTCTTCGCTGGTGCCGGTCGCGGGGAACAGTGTGTACTCCAACCCGAGCGCTTCGATGCGGTCCTGCCCCGGGGCCCTGCCATCGCGGTATCCGTGAACAATGATCTCCGCCCCCGATGTCAACGCGTGGTCGGAGACGGAGTCCATGTCCCCCACGATCATGTCGAGCTTCAGGCCTTCTTCTAGGATCGCGTCCGCTCCCCCGTCCACCCCGATGAGTACGGGGCGGTACTCGCGCACGTAGCTGCGCAGCATCGCGAGGTCCTCCTTGTAGTGGTACCCGCGGACCACGATGAGCGCGTGCCGCCCCTTCAAGGTGGTCTTCACCGCGGGAACCCCCACCCCGTCGAGCAGGAGGTCGCGCTCTCTGCGCAGGTACTCCATCGTGTTGGCGGCGAAGGCCTCCATCGCTGCGGAGAGTCCCTCCCTCGCTGAGTGGACCGCCTGCGCGACCAGTTCCGGGGTCTGCTCCACCCCTTCGGCGATGGCGGTTCCATCGGGGCTGTATACGGTCGCGTCCTCGATCCGGATGGTGGCCCCCTCGGGGATCGCCATCACCTGGGACCCGAGGTCGTCGATCAGGGGGATGCCTGCTTCCACGAGGATCCCCGGCCCCAGGTTGGGGTAGCGCCCCGAGGTCGACTTGGCCGCGTTGAGAACTGCTGCGGGTCGCTTGGCGACGAGCGTCTCGGCGCTGACCCGATCGATATCGACATGATCAATGATCGCCACCTCGCCTGGTCGTAGGCGCTTGGTGAGCGTCTTTGTCGAGGCATCCACGCGGACCAGGAACTCGTCGGTCGCGGCTGCCTCACCTGTTGATCGGAATGGAAGTCTCATCCCGACTATCGTGCCATGACACGCCGCGAAAGTAACTCAGCCGCGTGGGCGCGCGCCACCTCGGATTGCGGATCGCCCGAGAGCATCCGCGCCAGTTCACTCACCCGCTCCGGCCCGTCCACCATCGCGATGTCACTGTTCGTCACCGCATCGGTGCCGTCGGTCGTGGTCTTGGTGACGACCACGTGGGCGTCCGCGAACGCCGCGACCTGGGCCAAGTGGGTGACGACGATCACCTGGGTGTGGCGGGCGAGTTCGGCGAGCCTGCGTCCGATGGCGACGGCGGCCTTGCCGCCCACCCCCGCATCGATCTCGTCGAAGACGAAGGTGGGGAGGGTTCCTCTCCGGCGGGAAGCTAGGGCGACCTCGAGGGCTAGCATCACCCGTGAGAGTTCACCCCCGGACGCCCCCTTCGCCAGGGGGCGCCTCGCCCCACCGCGGTTGGCGACCATCTCGAACTCGACCTCTTCCGCGCCCGTGGCGGTGATCTCCTGTTTCGCGTTGAGGGTGATATACACGGTGGCTCCCGCCATCGCGAGTTCGCCGAGTTCTTCGTTCACGGCATCCTGCAGGTCCTGCGCAGCGGCGGTGCGGGTGCGGGTGACCTGTTGTGCCAGTTCTTCGAGGGCGTGCTGCGCCTCGGCGAATTGTTCCTCGAGTCTTTGGCGGCCCTTTCCCGGTTCGGTCAGGTCGGCCAATCGCTCGCGCGCGTCCTGCGCGAACGCAAGCACCGCCGCGTCAGGGTCCCCGGAGCCCTCGGCTGCGTAGTCCCGGGTGAGTTCAGCGAGGAAGGCGCGGCGCGAATGCACGTGTTCGAGGCGGACGGGATCGGCTTCGAGGGAGGCGCTGTAGGAGGAGAGCTCTCCCCCGACGTCAGCCAGCACGTGGCCGGTACTCTCCAGCTGGTCCGCCCACGCTCCCAGTTGAGGGTCGAACCTGCGCCCGGCCTCCAGCGCGGCGCGGGCGGTCTGGACCGCCTCGAGGATACCGGGCACGCCGGTCTCGACATCTCCGCTGAGGAGATTCTGGGCCGTGCTTGCCGCGATTCGGAGCTCCTCGACGTTTCCCAGACGCTCGGCCTCCTCACGCAGGTCGGCCTGTTCGCCTTCGTGCACCTCTGCCTCGTCGATCCGTTCCAGTGCGCGGGTGAGAGCAAGGATGTCGCGCTCCCGGTTTTGCGCATCGGCGTCCCAGGCGGCGAGTTCCTCGTCCAGTTCACGGACCCGCTTGTGGGCTTGGGCGAGCTCGAGCAGATCTTGTTGGTGCGCGTCGCCGGCGAACTCATCGAGCGCGGCGCGTTGGTGCGCGGCCGAGCGCAGCCGGATCTGATCGGATTGCCCGTGCACGGTGACGAGTTCGGCGGCAATCTGCGCGAGGATCGTTTGCGGAACGGTCCTCCCGCCGAGGTAGGCGCGGGAGCGTCCGGAGGAGATGGTGCGCACGAACAGCAGGGCGCCCTCGTCTAGGACCGCACCGGCGCCCTCAGCAGTCGCGATAGCGGGGTGGCCCGAGGGCGGAACGATGCGACTCTCGGCGGCGGCGTTGTCGCTGCCCGCGCGGACCGCGCCGGGATCGGCTTTGCCCCCGAGGATCAGATTGAGCCCGGTGAGTAACATCGTCTTGCCCGCGCCGGTCTCCCCCGTGATCACGGTGAGCCCCGGGGCGAAGTCGATCCGGGCTTCGAGGATGACCCCCAGGTTTTCGAGCCGAAGTTCTTCGATCATTGCTTCTCAGGCCCTCCCCGCCAGCCCGACACAGGGAGGTTGAATTTGCGTACCAGCCGGTCGGTGAACGGGCCGTGGCTGAGCCGGGCCAGCCGTACCGGCTTAGTACCCTTGCGCACCTCGATATGGGAGCCCAGGGGCGCGTCGAGTACCCGCCGCCCGTCACACCAGATCTCCCCGGCGCAGGAGGAGTGGTTGAGAATCTCTACCGCGAGCACCGAATCCGGCCCCACCACCATGGGGCGCGCGAACAGCGCGTGCGCGCTGATCGGCACGAGAAGCAGGGCCTCGACGTCCGGCCACACCACCGGCCCTCCCCCGGAGAACGCGTACGCGGTGGAGCCCGTGGGGGTGGATAGCACGACGGCGTCGCAGCCGAAGGAGGAAACCCCGAGCCCGTCGATCCCGATGGCGACGTCGATCATCCTCGGGCGTTCCGCTTTCTCCACCGTCGCTTCGTTCAGTGCCCAGCCTCGTTCGACCTTCCCCGACTCCGGGTGCTCGACGGTGACCTCGAGGGTCATCCTCTCCTCGACCGTGTAGTCGCGTTCCGCCACTTGGCGCACGACGTCGGAGATGTGTTCGACCTCGCTCTCGGCGAGGAACCCGATGTGCCCCATGTTGACTCCCACGATGGGGATGCCGCGATCTCTAGTCGCCTCCGCCGCGTGCAGGATCGAACCATCGCCCCCGAGCACGATGGCGATTTCGAACTCGCCGTCGTCGATCTCGGTGACGGGTTCCAACCCGCGCTCGTCCAACTCTGCGGCCACGTGGTCGGACATCTCGGCGGCTTCCACGCGGGTGGGGTGAGTGAGGATTAGTACTCGTCGACTCATGTTTCCTTCCCTGCGGGCCCCGCCGCGATAGCATGTGCGATCAGGTCTTCAACCTCTTGGTGGTTGCCCTTAGCGCTGAGGTGTACGAAGTACTCGACGTTCCCAGCGGGACCGGGCAACGGTGAGGCGACCACCGAGTGGGTACCGATTCCGAGTTTACGCGCACTGAGGAGCACCTCGCGTACGGCACTCGCGTGCAGGGAGGGGTCCTTCACCACGCCCCCCGATCCGAGCCGGTCTTTGCCTACCTCGAACTGCGGTTTCACCATCAGCAGGAAGTCCGCTTCCGCGGTAGCCACCTCCACTAGGGCTGGCAGCACCAGTTTCAGGGAGATGAAGGAGAGGTCGGAGACCACCAGGTCCGGTGCTTGCGGAAACTGTTCCGGGGTGAGGTAGCGGACGTTGGTCCGATCCATCACGGTAACTCTGGGGTCGTTCTGGAGCCTCCAGATGAGTTGCCCATAACCTACATCCACGGCGTAGACCCGGGCGACTCCCTCACGCAAAAGCACATCGGTGAACCCGCCGGTCGACGCGCCGGCATCGAGCGCGCAGCGCCCCTCCAGAGGAGGAGCCTGGTTCCCTAGGGCGGCGAGTGCGCCCGCGAGTTTGAATCCTCCGCGGCTCGCGTACTCGGGGTCGGCGTCGTCTTCCTCGACTACCAGAGCCTGGGACGTGAGGATCTGAGTGGCCGGTTTAGCGGCTTTCTGCCCGTCCACCTTCACCCGCCCGGCCTCGATGAGTTCCGATGCGTGTTGGCGCGAACGGGCCAGGCGGCGTCGAACGAGTTCGGCGTCCAGTCGGAGCCTCCTACCCATCCACGGCCTCGTTGAGGAATTCCTGCAGCACCTGGTGGGCGTGTTCGAATGCAGCGACGTGCTCCGGGATCGATTCGGTCTCGAGCGCCTCGACGCGGCGCACAGCCGCGTCGATCTCTTCGCCGCTGACGGGGTGCTCGTTTCGGTGGACATCCATCGGCGTGGGCAACTTCTTGTTCACGGGCCGCTCCTTCACAACAGTAGCCCTCCTAACGCTAGCGCCAAGAGGGATGTTTGTGCTCATCTCACGTGCGAATGTGGATTTCACGCTCGAAGGTGAACGGTTCATCGTTCGACCAGGCTGCACCGCACGCAGCGCGGAGTTCATCCAACGAGATCTCCACCGCATCCCCCGCGCCGGTAAGGGCGGTGCTCTGCCCGCCCCGCTCGACTATCAGGTTTCCGCCCGTGACGTGCGCGTACGATTGCCCGCACCTCCACCGATCTCCTTCGAGGACAGTCGGTGGGTGAACCTGGTGCAGCGCGCGCAGGTCGTGTGCGATGAACGAGGGCCGGGAGCATTCGTGGCTGGTGAGCACCTCTCTGGGGTCCGCGACGCCGGTGAGTACTAACAGCCCCGCGAAACCCGCGGCGTTGGCCCCCTTGATGTCGGTGTCCAAACGGTCGCCCACCACCAGCGGTGTGCGCATCTGGGACCGGGCTGCGGCGTGGGTAAAGATCTCCGGTTGGGGTTTGCCTGCGGCCACAGCGGGTCTTACCCCGGTGGCGTGAGAGACGGCCTGCACCAGTGCGCCATTGCCCAATGCCATCCCGCGTTCCGTCGGCATGGTGGAATCGAGGTTGGTGGCAACGTACGCGGCTCCGTCGTTGATCGCGTACACCGCCTCGGCTAGGTCCGCCCAGGTGATCTCCTGGGAGGTTCCCTGCACCACCACCTCGGGGCCCTCGTCGGCGCTGTCGACGACGCTCAGGCCTTCCCCTTCGAGCGCTCCTCGCAGCCCCGGCCCCCCGACCATTAGTACCTTGGTTCCCCGGCCGTAGGTCTCCGCGACGATCGCTGCGGCCGCGAGAGCTGAGGTGAACACCTGCGCGGGGGTCGCGGGCACACCAAGCTCGCGCAAGTGCTGCGCCACGTCTTGCGGTGACCTACTGGCGTTGTTGGTGACGTACCCAATAGGGATAGTAAGCGAGCCGATCGCCTGCGCCGCGTGAGGCACGGCGAACTCGCCGCGGTAAACCACGCCGTCGAGGTCGAAGAGAACCCCGTCGAAGCATTCCGCGAGTGTCCCGTTTCCGGATCCTGCCGGTGCGCCCCTACTCACGACGTTGGTTCCAACGTGATTCCTGGCGCCGTTCCGGTTCGTAATCGACCCTTGCGTCGAGGTCTTCGTAGTCGACCAACTCGTCGAGAATTTCCGGTGGGAGCGCCGCCAGGATTTTTTGTGCTTCGCTGTTGCGTCCGAGTTCTTCTAAGACGTCCGCGCGGGCGAGGTCGAGCCGCAGGCGGGTCTGGGCCGTCCTAGGCGCGTCCTCCAGGATGATCAGGGCCATGTCCGGTTGCCCGAGATCGCGGCGCGCGCCTGCTTCGACGATGGCGAGCTCCGCGCGTTGGGTGGGCGGGAGGTTCTTGGGCGCTTCGGCGATCACGTCCAGGGCACGCTCGGGGCGCCCGAGACCACGCTCGCAATCGGCCTCCGCGGCCCGGTGCAGATCGATACCCGAGAGGCGGCGAACTGTTCGGAACTCCCTCAGCGCTTCCGCATACTTTCCTGTCGCGTAAGCGGTCAGAGCGGCCGCTTCGCGCACGACGTCGACTCGGCCGGCGCGCTTGACTGCGGCCTGTGCGTGTTCGTATGCGAGTTCGGGGTCAGTTTCGAGCAGTTCACCGGCGAGGATGAGGTGCTTGCCCACCTGTTCCGCATTTTCCTTGGACAGGGTGCGCAGGCGTGCGCGAACGTCTCGGTCGAGATCGTGGTAATCCACATCGTCGGGGATGTAGGGGCCGCGTTCCCGCTGGTGCTGCGGAGGGCGGCTCGGACGGCTGGAATCGTCACTGCGGCGGCGGTTGGGCGTTGTTCGTTGCCCAGGCCGGTGCGGTCTTCTGTCCCGTTCTTCGCCCATCACGTCCCCTTTTGAAATATATGCTCTGAAATGCGAAAAAGGGTGGGAACCTGTTGTGGTTCCCACCCTTTGTCGTTGGTGTGTGTCCGGCGGTGTCCTACTCTCCCACACACTCTCGTGTGCA
>CAJDUU010000011.1_pt1 | contig 20305 bp, 19 predicted proteins | sample 7391041 | NCBI WGS metagenome assembly CAJDUU01 (sample SAMEA7055689, study PRJEB34461) | soil metagenome | biome: terrestrial ecosystem; feature: Peninsula; material: soil | place: Antarctica | collected 2016 | reverse complement strand
ATCTTGAACGGTGACATCGCCCACACCCGCCTGCAGGCGCCGTTAGGCTAGGTGATATGAACCAACCTGAACCGCCCTCAACCTTTGAGGTGGTGCACAACGAGTTGCTCGGATCGGGCCCGGTTTACACCATCGCCCAGGTCGCCCGGCAGATCGGGATCACGATCGGTGATGTGCGAATGTATTGGCGGTCGATGGGCTTCGCCGATGTGCCGGTGAAGCAACCGCACTTCACCGACGCCGACGTCGAGGCGATTCGCGAAATGGCTGATGCAGTGAGGGAGGGAACCTTCACGTTTCCCGCGAGTCAGAACTTCGTTCGCGCGCAGGGCCACTCGATGGATCGCTTGGTGTTGTGGCAGGTGGAGGTGCTGGTGGAGGAGATTGCCGAACGTTTCGATCTGGATGACGTCTCTGCCAGGCTGGTGGTGCTCGATCGGTTCCTCGACATCAAGCCGCTGCTGGAGCGGCAGCTGATTTACACGTGGCGGCGCCAACTCGCGGCCTTGCTCGGCCGGATCGACCGGCAGTTCTCTCGGACCACGGGCCAGAGCGCCTCCGAGGAGCAGCTCCCGCTGGAGCGTGCCGTGGGCATCGTGGACATGGTGGGGTATACCTCTCGGACCGTGCGCCTCACTCGCGATGAGCTTGCCGAGATTGTCCAGGATTTCGAGTCGACGGCGCGTGACGTGGTGGCGGCTAATGGCGCCCGCGTGGTCAAGACCGTGGGTGATGCGGTGCTTTACGTGGCAGACGACCTCAAGGCGGGCGCGAGGGTCGCCACCGAGCTGGTGGACACGCTCGCCAAGGTCGACCTGCCCGTGCGTTCCTCCCTCGTGTGGGGGAGGGTGCTTTCGCGTTCCGGTGACATTTTCGGCCCGATCGTCAACCTTGCTTCTCGTCTCAACGACCTTGCCGGGGTGGGCACCGTAGTGATGGACGATGTCTCCGCAGCAATTCTGGAGCAGGACAACACGGAGTTCGACCTAGAACCGTTGGACGAAACGTCCGTCGCCGGGATGGGCAAGGTCAACCCGGTGCGTCTGAAACGCAGGGATTCCCTTCGGGATATCAACCGCGAAGAATCCGACTAATTCCCCGCTCAGCGTCGCCGATGGTGCGCCAGAACCGGCGGCAAATGGCGCCTAAACGCTGGAAGTGTGCGAGGCGTCATAGCGTGGCGATATCGAAAACGCGATCTATGCCATACGATAGCCATGTGACTCGAGTTCTATTAGCTGAAGATGACCCCGCCATTGCCGAACCTTTGGCAAGGGCGCTGACCCGCGAGGGCTACGACGTTTCCGTGCACGGCACGGGCCGCGGAGCGATCGAGGATGCCGCGAGCGCAGACTTGGTCGTCCTGGATTTGGGTCTACCGGACATGGACGGTTTGGACGTCGCCCGGTGGATCCGGAACGAAGGGCTCTCCACGCCGATCCTCGTGCTGACGGCGCGTGCGGATGAAGTCGACCTCGTCGTCGGGTTGGATGCCGGGGCAGACGACTATGTGACGAAGCCATTCCGGCTCGCCGAGCTGCTCGCGCGCGTGCGCGCGCTACTGCGCCGCGCTGGCAGCGAGGAGGGGGCCCCGGGGGAGCTCAGCGCCCAGGACGTGCGCCTGGAAGTTGACGCGCACCGCGCCTTCCAGGGAGACCGCGAACTGCAGCTCACTGCGAAAGAGTTCGAACTGCTCAAAGTTCTCGTCCGGGATGCCGGATCAGTGGTGTCCCGGGAGATCCTCATGCGCGAAGTGTGGGCTGCAGACCCGACGGGGTCGACCAAGACCCTTGACATGCACGTGTCCTGGCTGCGACGCAAGCTCGGAGACGACGCCGGCTCGCCTCGATACATCTCCACCGTCCGGGGAATGGGCTTCAGGTTCGAGACCGGCGAGCGGTAGCCTTGCGCAGCCGAGTACTCACTGCGACGATCACTGCAGTTGCGGTGGCAGTGTTGCTCCTCGGCCTGCCGATGGGGGTTTTCGGCGCCCTCATGGTGCGAGACGGAATCGCCTCGAATCTTGAGATCCGCACGAAATCGATCGCCCTCGCGGTGGACTCCCGACTCGCGATGGGCCTGGAGATCGATGAGGATTCACTCGACCGCTGGGTATGGGAAGACCCTGACCTGCCGCTGCATATCGTCGTGGTCACCCAGTATGGGGTGGTGACGGCAGGCCCCCCGATTCCCGATGACCCCAAGAAGGTATTCCAGGCAATCCAGCCCTCCTCGGCAACTGGCGCTGAGGTGCGGGTGACGATCCCTTCCAGCGTGGTGTTCTGGCGCGGGGCGAGGGTGGTCATTCTGGTTGTGATCGCCTCGGTGGTGGCTTTCGGCGTAGCCACGTTGGTCGCGAGCCGGCAAGCCCGGCGCCTTGCCGCCCCATTGATCTACCTCGCGGCTAGCGCGGAACAACTCGGTGCGGGGCAGGTCAAGCCGCAGGAGCTGGATTCTGGGGTCGAGGAAATCGACCTAGTCGCCGCCGAACTCACCCGCTCCTCAGAACGAATGGCGAAACGGCTCGCATCTGAACGAGAGTTCGCAGCGAACGCGTCGCACCAACTGCGCACCCCACTCACCGCACTTTCGATGAGGTTGGAAGAGATCCAGTTGATGACCACGGACCCGCACATTGCGGAGGAGGCCTCCGTGAGCCTGGATCAGATTGAGCGGCTTGTCGGAGTGGTCGACGATCTCCTGAAATCCTCACGAGCGGCAGACGGGGGGACCACAGAGGCGGTGCGGCTCAAAGAGGTGTTCGAACAGCAGCGTCAGGAGTGGGCGCCCAGTTTCGAGCGGGTCGGTCGCGAATTGGAGATCACTGATCCGCAGGCAACCGAAGCCCTGGCTACCCCTGGCGCACTCAGCCAGGCTATTGCGACCCTGATAGAGAACTCCCTCACGCACGGTGGGGGGCGGACCACGGTGCGTGTTCGGGATCCGAAGCTCGGGGGCGAGGCCGGTGTAGTCATCGAGGTCTCGGACGAGGGTGAGGGCGTTCCCGACGACATCGCTCCGCACATCTTCGACCGCCACGTCAGCAGTGGCGGCGGCACGGGGCTCGGACTGTCGCTCGCGCGTGACCTCATCGCGGCGGATGGGGGGCGCCTTGAACTCGCGGTCCGCAAGCCTGCGACGTTCGCGATCTTCCTTTCCGGTGTGCCACCACGGCTCGACCCCGACGCGGTGCTGCCACCGGGGTCCATGGTGGTAGTCGGGCGGCGCCGGCGACGTCGCTGAGCGACCCCTGCTCACCCCCGCGGTTGCTGCCGCGCGTGCGCCGGGGGAGCGGCCTGGGAGGCGGTGCGCCTAAAGGTCCACAATTTATTGAGAAGAAACGACGTCGGGGTTACCACCGCGATGGTGAGCAGCTGGGCCCAGTAGACGCGGGTGACGAAGAACGAAGAGTCATCGAGAATCGACCGGGGCAGAGCGATCGGAGAGCCCGGGTGCATCAGCAGGGTCAGAACTCCCAGCCCGAGGCCCTGCACCAGCAGCCCGATCGCCAGGAACGACCGGTACTGGCGACCCCACGAGCCGGTGGAGCGGAAGGTCCAAGAGCGGTTCCAATGGAAGTTCCAGAGATTCGCGATCAGAAACGCGGTGAACGAGAACACGTGGTACCAGCGCACGTGAAAATCAGTCGTAGGGATACCCGCCACCGCAGTCTCTGGATCGGGGCCGACCATGGTGAGCGCAACCACCACGGCAAGATTCACGACCACCCCGCTCACCCCCACGATGGCGAACCGCAGCAGTTCGCTCCCGCTCCTCCCCGATCGCACCCCCACAGCATAGCCACGCTGCCCCGGCAAGTGCCGGTAGCCACGCGCCTTCCAGGTGCACTGGCACCGCTCCAGTGCCAGTAGGCTTGTGAGCCATGGCATATCGTGTTTCCGTGGTGGGCGGCGGCCAACTCGCCCGAATGATGGCCGCGCCGGCAGCAGCTCTTCATATCGAGATGCGTGCGCTGGTCGAAGCCGCCGATGGGCCGACGGCCCAGGTACTTCCAAATTCGCACGTCGGAGTTCCTGCGGATATCGAGGCGATGGTCGCGCTCACACAAGACGCGGACGTGCTCACGTTCGAACATGAACACATCCCCCCACACATACTCTCCGCACTTCATGGGCAGGGGGTGAATATCCAACCCAATGCGGGTGCGCTGGCCGCAGCACAGGATAAGATTCACATGCGCGAGCTGCTCACCAACGCGGGCATCCCCTGCCCCAGATGGCGTGCCGCCTCGACCCGCGAAGAGCTCCACAGCTTCGGCGAGGAGGTGGGGTGGCCGGTCATCGTCAAGGTGCCCACCGGCGGGTATGACGGCAAGGGCGTCTTGGTGCTGGGAGAGCACGACCACGCCGGGTGGGCCAAGGTGGACGAATGGCTCGGAGCCCCGCGCGGTGAGGTGCTTGCGGAGGAGAAGGTCGAATTCGTCGCGGAACTCGCCGCCCTCTCAGCGCGCAGACCCAGCGGACAGTTCGTCGCCTGGCCGGTGGTGGAAACCATTCAGGAGGGCGGGGTCTGCGCGGAGGTGATCTACCCTGCTGCGCTGACCGAGGCTGAGAAAACGGAAGCGTTGCGTATCGCCCACCACGTAGCCACTGAACTCGACGTGACCGGTGTGCTCGCGGTGGAACTGTTCAAGACCTCAGCGGGGGCCCTGCTCGTCAACGAACTCGCGATGCGCCCGCACAACTCCGGCCATGTGACTATCGAGGCATCGCGTACGAGTCAGTTTGAGCAGCACCTTCGGGCAGTGCTCGATCTCCCCCTCGGGGCGACCGAGTCCACTTGCGAACACGCAGTGATGGTAAATCTGCTCGGTTCGGAGCTAGATGATCCTCGCGAGGCGTATCGCGAAGTGATGCGCCGTTACCCCGAGGTTAAGGTACACCTGTACGGAAAGGCGGTGCGCCCAGGGCGGAAACTGGGGCACGTCACCGTCACTGGAAACGATCCGGAACGGATGCGGGCGAGGGCCCGCGCCGCTGCCAACCTGCTTCACGGGGCAGATCAGAAACCTCAGGAGAGTACATGAAACCGCTCGTAGGACTAGTGATGGGCTCAGACTCGGATTGGCCGGTGATGCGTGAGGCAGCCGAAGCCCTGACCGAGTTCGAGATCCCGTACGAGGCGCAGGTGGTCAGTGCCCACCGCATGCCGACGGAGATGATCGCGTATGGGGAGGAAGCCGAGGAGCGGGGCCTCAGGGTGATCATTGCCGGCGCTGGTGGAGCCGCGCACCTGCCCGGCATGCTCGCCTCGGTCACCGCGCTGCCGGTGATCGGGGTACCAGTGCCGTTGAAGTATCTTGACGGGATGGATTCGCTCCTCTCGATCGTGCAGATGCCTGCCGGGGTACCCGTAGCCACGGTGTCCATCGGTGGTGCGAAGAACGCTGGCCTCCTTGCGGCTCGGATACTCGGGGCGGGCGAGGGCGCTCCCGCCGAGGGGTTTCGAGCGCGGATGCGTAGGTATCAGGCCGAGTTGCGGGATAATGCCAAGCGAAAAGGTGAGCGACTCGCCCAGCGCTAGTCAGTGCCCCAAGGTGGCTACTGTTGCGTGTCGGCGGAAGTGATCGAACCGTCGCTGACTTTGCCGAAGAACCGTGCGGAGTCCTCTTCGGTGATGAGCACAGCCGAGCCAATCCCCCCGGGCTGGTAATTCGTTGAGGAGATGGGTGGAGTACCGCGGACCCCATCCGACCCCGTGGCGCTGCGGAAGGCGAGGGCCAGCTTCGCCAGGGTGACGATGTTGGAATCCTCGTCCACGGTAACCGCCCCCACACCGGCGTTCATGAGCTTGATCTGGTGGGCTGGGTTGAGCGAGGCGGGGCTGGCCACCTCCTTCGTCACTGCCTGAATGATCTGCCGCTGCCGGTCCGCGCGCCCGATATCGCCCTTCGGGTCCTGGTAGCGCATGCGCCCGAAGGCCAGGGCGGTCTCCCCATCGACGTCATGGCACCCAGGGGTCCATGTGAGCTTCGATTTGGGGTCCTCGACTGTGAGGTCGGAACACAGGTTGACGGTTCCGACGGCGTCGACGATGGAGGCGACTCCGCCCATTCCGACCTCCGCGTAGTGGTCCACCTTCATTCCGGTGAAACCCTCCACGGTCTTGACCAGCAGGGCGGGCCCCCCGAGTGCGTAGGAGGAATTGATTTTATTTCCGCCGTGGCCGGGAACTTGGGCATAGGTATCACGCGGAATGGAGATCAGGGAGGGCGTGCCTTGCTTGGGCACGGTCAGGAGCATGATGGAGTCAGCCCGCTGGCCTTGCGTCGAATCGTTCTCGAAGTAGCCGTCGCCGCGCGAATCTGAACCCGCGAGTAGATACGTCGTATATTCACCCGACGCGGCGGCGGACAAGGCGTCCACGTGCTGAATCTTCCCGTTCGCCCACACCATCAGTCCGATCGGCCACGCAAGTACGAGCGCGAGGAGGACGACGAGCAGCCGGAGGCCTGGGCGTCGTCGACGTCCGCGCGGGGGGCGCGACCGGGGGCCGGTCGGATGCGTGGGCGTGGGCGCTGGCCGGGGAGGTGCGCCGGGCGGTCCCGCCGGTGGGAGGGTGGGTTGCCCCTGCGGCATGAGTTGAGTGCGATTCACCGCGCCCATGCTGGTCCGGGGCAGGGGTTGGCCAGCGCGGGGAGCAGGAGGGTTGGGGGGGTTCTGCGGAGGCTGGCCTTGGGGAAGCTTACGGGTCGGGCGCCCCGGGGCGCTCTGATTGGGGCGGATGCTCTGACGCCGGGGTGCCGCGGCGGCGGATTCGGGCGGATAAGTGGGTGGGGTCCCGGCGCCCTCAGGCGAGGCGGGGGTCGCGGAACCGGCGGCTCGCGCGCGCGCCGGCCGAGGGGGGACCGGTCGGGGGGGTTTACGCGGTGGGGTATTCATAGCGCCCGGTGACCTCCTGACCAGTTAGGGTGCGAGCTTAACCTACAGTGCACTGACCTATTCCAAGGAGCCGTCGGAGTTTTCCACATCGGCGATTTCGTCCTCGCCAAGCCGCGGTAGTGGTTCGTCTTCCCGCAGGCGATCCCAGATCTCCTGCATTTCCCAGGTCTGCAGCACCACGTTCCCCGAGTAGCCCAGGGGCGGGGTGAGGAAGTTCAGGTTTTCGGAGTCCAGGTTGCGCAGGGAGTACGCGAGCCCGGTGAGATTGTTGAGGTTGCCCAGGCGTTCGCTGGTGTGAATTGAGGAGGCTACGGAATCCAGCAGTGGGAGAAGTTTCGATGGGTTGGCTAGCACCCCGGCGGAGAGGGTCTGCTCGGCCATCGCGCCCATGAGTTCCTGCTGGCGTCCGATCCTGCTGATATCGGAGCCGTCACCGATGCCCTTGCGTGCTCGGGCGAATCCTAGAGCCTGCTCGCCGTCGAGGGTCTGGCACCCCGCCTCGAGCTGGAGCTTGGCCCACCGGTTGTCGATGTCCTCGTCTATGCACATGTCCACCCCCCCGATCGCGTCGACCATGGTGCGGAACCCGTTCATGTCGACCACGGCCCAGTCATCGATGTAGATATCGGTCATCGCCTCGACGGTGAGGATCGTGCAGGCGGCGCCGTAACGAACATCGGTTCCGCCGGAGCCGATGGAGAATGCGGTGTTGAACCGGGTTCCGTTGAACTCGTTGGTTCCCAGGGGGCGGTGGTAGGAGAACTCACCGCCGGGGAGTTGGCATTGGGGGATCTCGACGATGAGATCGCGCGGAATCGATACCACGTCGACCCGGGAACGGTCCGCCGCTACATGTACGATCATCGCGGTATCCGAGCGCATGCCGTCGTCCTGACCGAACTCGGCGTTCTCTTCGCTACGGCTGTCCGATCCCAACACCAGCACATTGAGTGCTTGGCCTTCCCAGGAGTCGGAAGGATCGCGATCTTCTTCGCTCGGGAGGGGCGGGCGGGCAGTTCCGAGGAGGTCGCTGATATCGGAACTCTGGCCCTGGAGCCGGCTGGCGAAGTCCAGGTACACCGCGCCTGCGAATGTTCCCACCATCAGCACCGCTGCGAGCAGTGAGAGGGTGATGAGCCGAATCGCCCTGCTGGGGGCCGCCGTGGTGCCGTGACGGCGCGGCCCGCGCGCATGCGCGGACACTTGGGGGGAGGGTGGGTTGCTCATCACCGGCTAGCTTACGATCGATTTTTCTGAATATTGGATAATAACCCCGCCGAACGCGTGAAGAAGTTGTGTGCACCCCTCGGTCATTGGGTCGCTAACTCTTCGATATGAGTCACGCCCTCTGAGCCTGCTACGGAGGAGTCATCCGCGATCACTACGCTCGCTCCCTGAGCCCACAGCGAGGGAACTATACCCAAAAGATCCGCGAGCGCACCGCCTGTGAGGAGGACCCTGGGTGGCCGAGCGCCCTCTCCGGGTGCCTGCCCTGCGGGCGCGAATGAACGGGAGGTCGAGATCAGCTCGATCTGAGAAACCCCTAGGCCAGTCGGGTCGTTGCCGCCACCGGCCGGGGGAAGCACGAATGCATCGGCCTGACTCATGAGGTCGGCCGCCCCATCGATCGCATCCGGAGGCAGGTCCTCCACCCGCCGAGCGAGCGCGGGCAGGGCGATGACCACGGTCTCAAGATCGCGGTGCGCGGGGCCGGGAGAGGCGGTAATAGCAGCGTCAGCGTCGTCGCCGGTGAAAGATACGCGCGCACCGGTGCACCACGCCGCATGTGCCCAGACGAGGGAGCGCCAGTGTGCCGGGAGGTCCAACCAGATGGTGGTGCCCGGCTCAGAGGAAAGTTCCAGGCTCAGGAGATTAGCCGCCTTGATCATCCAATTCGCGGCGGTCTTGCCCGTGAGGTCGACCCGTTCGTGATCTGGGCCATACCAGGTGAGTGCGGGGTGCTCGCGTGTGGCGAGGTCTGTTACGAGGTCAACGATTGAGCGCATAGTGCCAAGGATACGGTGCGCGCGAAGGGGCGGCTCGCCGGCCTCGCGGAGCTTGACCGTGCCCGGGCAGGGAGGATTTTATGTTTACCACAAAACTCTTGACACGGAAGGATGACACGCGTGTAGTTTACTCAGGTATAGTTCTTAAATATTCTTAAACGCCACAAGCAGTATAAGAGGAGTCAAGATGTGGAATATTCTGGGTGATGGCCCGCTGGGTAACCAAGTACCTGACGCGGTCGATCCCGCTCCACCGCTCCTCGCGCACCTGGCGGGAGAGGACGAGGGTGTCCTGGGCTGGCAGGAACGGGCGCTGTGTGCGCAAACCGACCCCGAGGCGTTCTTCCCCGAGAAGGGTGGCTCCACCAGGGAGGCGAAGCGTGTCTGCTCTTCATGCGAAGTGCGCGCGGAATGCCTGGAGTATTCCCTCCTGAACGACGAACGGTTTGGGATTTGGGGTGGACTCTCTGAGCGGGAGCGCCGCAAACTCAAACGTCAGGCGATGTGAACAGCCTGTAGCGGAAAATAGGTGAGCATAACTGCGGTTCTTGTCGCTGCCGACCTGAGGTACCTTGAGCACTCGTTGGTCGCGTTACGCGAGCAACACCTCCAACCTGAGCGAGTGATACTCGTCGACGCGCGCGCCGAAGGCGCCACGGATGGTCTGCTCGACGCCGCCCGCGGGGCTGGGCTGGGCGGCTCGGTGGAGGTTCACGAGGCTCGCCAGGCGAGGAACTTCGGAGCGGCCGTCGAGGCGGCCCTAGAGGATGCTCCGGAAGTGACCAGTCAGTGGCTGTGGTTCCTCCACGACGACAGCCCCCCGGAGCCCGGCGCGCTAGCCGAGCTGGCGAAGGCGACAGCCTCCGCCCGCGCAGTGGGCATCGCGGGGTGCAAACAACTCGATTTCGACGATCCCTCCCGGTTGTTGAGCGTCGGTGTGAGGTACACCCGAGCGGGTCGCAGAGTAGCGGAGATTGAACCCGGAGAGATCGACCAGGGGCAGTTCGATGACCGCGAGGACGTGTACGCGGTCGGAACCGCAGGCATGCTGATCCGCCGAGACACCTGGGAGTCGCTGGGCGGGCTGGATCCAACCCTGGGCCCTTTCATGGACGGCACGGAACTGAGCCGCAGGGCGAGGCTGGCCGGGGAGCGCGTCATCGTCGTGCCCACGGCGAAGGTGCGCCATGCGCGGGCCACCCTCTGGCACGGCCCTTCCCGCGCAGCGCCGCTTAGGGACGGCGCGAACTCCTTCCTCGCGCGCCGCACCGCGACCCTCCACTTCCGGCTCCTGACCACCAACCTGTGGACGCTGCTGCTGGTTGCACTCGGGATGCTCATCGCGGCGCCTATCCGCGCGCTGTGGCGGGTGGCCACGAATGATTTGTCTTTAGCCTGGCAAGAACTGCGTGCGCCGTTGATAGCACTGAGCCGCGTGGGCGATGTGGCCCGAGGGCGGCGCCGGATCGCCCGTGCCGCGACGACCCCTCGAGGTGTGTTACGCCCTTTGTACACCACCCGTTTCGAAGTGTGGCGGTTGTGGTGGCACCGCTGGCGGGCAGGGCGGGTGGAGCGCCGTAGGCGAGTCGCCCCGAGTGAACTGGAAATCTCGGAGAGACGCACGATCGCGCGGCGCCGCCGAGCGACCCTTGTGGCGGTGACTCTCGCCGTTGCGGGTGTGGGGGCACTCCTGGTCCCGCGAGTCTTTGCCGGGTCGGTATTCGACTTCCCCGCCCTCGTCGGCGGGGGCCTTAGCGGGGTGGACCAGTCCTATTCGGAACTGTGGGAGAGAGCCCTGTCGGGCTGGTCTCCCGCGGGTGATGGTTCTGCGGCGCCGCAACACCCGTTCGCGATGGTCCTTGCGGCATTGGCCACCGCGATGGGTGGGCCGATGGGGGTTCCCGCATCCGCCGTGGTTAATATTCTCCTCGCGTTCGCATTGCCTCTCGCTGGGGTCTCGGCATGGTTCGCATCGGGCGCCTTGACCCGTAGTGTGCTGCTACGCGCATGGTCGGCCCTGGCGTGGGCGTTCCTGCCAGTTCTCTCACTGGAGCTCAACCACGGGCGGTTGGGCGCACTAATCGCACACATCCTGTTGCCGCTGCTCGCCCTCTCGCTCGCTCGCACGTTCGGACGTAACCAACGGGACGTGATTCGCTCCGGCATGGATGACGCGGGGCAAGGGGGTGCCCATGGCCGCATCCCGGTGGTCTCTAGAGCCTCTGAGACCCCGAGTACCGGGGCGGCGGCCGCCGCCGGACTGCTGTTAGCGACTATCACCGCGAGCGCCCCGATCCTGCTTCCGGCAATGTTGGTTCTGCTGATCGTGGTCGCCGTGGTTGCGCCCGTAGGCCGTGCGCGCCTGACGCTCGTGGCGCTCCCCGCGGTGGTGCTCTGGCTGCCCCAGGCGGTGTACGCGAGCAACCACGGGTGGGCGAGCCTGTTGCGATCGCCCGAGACCACACCGGTGCACCTCACGGTGTTTCCGGGGCAGGAGGGGCTCTGGTCCGAGACCATCCCCTGGTACGCGATGACGGGGTGGGTGCATGCGCCCAACTCCCCGTTAGTCCCGGCGATCGCCGCCGCACTGGTAGGAGGAGTCGCCCTGGTGGGTCTCCTTCGGGGAGGAACCGCGGGTAGAGCCGCCCGGTGGGGATGGCTCCTCAGCGGAGTGGGGGTGGCAACCGTGGTTGCCTCCCAGCACCTGCTGCGGGCGCCCCAATACGACTGGTTGGGGAGCTTCCAACGCCTCCCGGAGTGGGCCGGCCCAGGGGTGTCACTCGCGGCTGGGGGAACGATCATCGCCGCCTCGGCGGGCGTGATGGGAACCCGGGAGCTGCTCAACTCTCGGAGCGTGGGAGCGCTCCACGGCGGGGTCGGGCTGATGACGGCCGTTCTCGTGGGCGTGATGGTGGCAGGTGGGGTGAACAGCGTACAAACGCTCTCCGAGGAGCCGCAGTGGCAGACCAGGCAGATCGAACCGCTACCTGCACTCGCGCGTCAGATTGTGAGCGGGGAATCCCGCTCCCGGGTCCTGATGTTGGCGCCCAGCGAGGGCCGGGTGGTAGCCCAGCTCTGGCGCGATAACGGCCCACAGCTTCTCGACCCACACTGGAACCCTCGGGAATCGGATCCCGCCCGTGAAGCGCTCATGGAACTGGTGGCGGAACTCTCTACGGGTGCGGGCAAAGAATTGGAGCGTCGCCTGGCGGAGCACGCGATCGGCTTCGTTCTCATCCCGGCCTCCGATAGCCCGCACGCCCCGATGGATCCGCATTCGCGGGAGGAACTCGCAGCGGCCCTAGACGGATTGGCTGCCCTCGAACCGGTCACCGAGAACGAGGCGGGCGCACTGTGGCGGGTTGCCGCGGAATCGGCGCGGGTGAGGGCCGTGCGGGGTGAGGAGGAGGTTGCTGTGCCATCGGGGATGACATCGGTCGACACAGCGATGCCGGAGCTCCCCGCTGGGCAGGGCGGGTCGCTCGTCCTTGCGGAACGAGCGGATCCTCGTTGGCGGGCCACTCTTGATGGGGAGGCGCTGCGCAGCGTCGATGGTTCCGGGTGGCAGCAGAGTTTCGACCTTCCCGCGGACGCCTCCGGAAAGCTCACCGTCGAGTATTCTCCCCTGCTGCACCGGGTCTGGAAGGTCGGAATCGTCGTAGTATTCGGGTTCGCCCTGGTTCTTTCCCTACCGGTGAGAAAGCGCCCAGAGGTGGTGGCATGACGATTACGGTATCCCGTGCACAGCGGTGGAAGGTCAGAGCGCGTCACCTGTTGACTGGGGCCGGGGTGATAGTTCTTACCGGCGGAGCGTTGGCTCTCCCCGCTGGCCTAACCCCACCAGAGCCGCAGTACCTCGACGTCGACGTCGTCGACGTCGGCGCTGGTGACACGACCTTGGTGTGCCCGGGGGCGCCGCAATTGGCGATCGCGGACGAGGCCGCCGAGGTGAGTTACGACGACGATCTCGGCACCGGTGCGGACACGCTGAGCGCGCGCGCTACCCTCGCCGCGATAGCACCATTGGACGACCGTCCCTCCGCTGGAGAAGTTGATGCACCAATGGAGGGGGTAGAGCTGTTCGAAGAGGTGGAGGTAGGGCCAACTCCCCTGGTCGCGCAATACCCACCCGTGAGCGGGAGCGCCCCGAGTGTTGCCGGTGTCACGATCGGTCACGCGAGCGAAGGAGATCTGCGCGGGATGGTCGGGGGAGGGTGTATCTCCCCGTCTTCCAGCATGTGGCTGGTAGGGGGCAACACAGAGATTGGATCTTCCACCCAACTGGTTCTGACCAACCCCGGGGAAACCGCCGCCCGGGTGCGGGTGAAGGTGTGGACGGGGGTGGGGCCGGCCACAGGGGAGATCGTCGAACTGCTGGAACCAGGAACCTCCAAAGCGGTGCGCACCGAAACCCTCGAACGCACCGACCGGCTAGCGTTCCACGTCGCCTCCGAGGGCGGGAAGGTCGCCGCCTACCTCAACACCTCCCGTCTCGAGGGAATCGTTCCCAGCGGCGTCTCCTACGTCACACCGGGGGCGCCCCCGGCGCTGGAAACTTACGTCGGTCCAGTGCGTTTGGAGGAGTTCGAAGCGGCTGAGTGGCTGACCGAGCTCCGGATGGTGAACCCGGAGGAGGACGCGGCTCGAGTCTCGATCCAGCTGCTGGGACCCGAGGGGGAGGAGGCGCTCGGTGGCGCGCAGGAGATCACTATCGAACCCGGGGTGGTCACTGAGGTGCCGGTGGCGGCACCAGAGCCGGGAGAGTACGCGCTACAGATTTCCTCCGACGTCCCGGTGGCCGCGAGTATCAACACACACGCAAAAGGGGAGTACTCGGAGGCAATCGGAGGCACCCCTAGCGATGCCTCATGGCTCGCCAGTGGCCAACCCGCGCCGCAGGCGATGCTCGTGAACACGGGCGAGCCCACTCTCGCGCTAACAAACCCCAGCACCGAACCCGCGGAGCTCGTCGTTGAAGGGGTTACTGACGCCGGCGAGCTGGGCGCACGTCAGCAGCTCACGGTGGGGCCACGCCAGACGGTCGGGATCGATCCCCCCAAAGGGGCGGTAGCGATCAGAATCACGGGTGCCACCGTGCTCGCCAGTGCGCAGTACCAACTCGAGGAGAACGGGCCCCTCGTCGCCGCAGTGCCCTCCACGTGGGGTGGCCCCGGCGGGGCCAGTATCGCGGTGGTTGCGGACAACTAGATCTCGTCCGGCCTCAACCCGGTGAGGTGAGCGATCTGCTCCTTGAGTACATGAGTGATGAGGGCCAACTGCTCGTCTTTGGTCGGGGCACGCATGATCACGGGGCGCCGGTAGATGACGATCCGATGGGGCATGCCGAGGTCTGCGGGGAAGTACCGTCCTAGGGGCACCGCCCCGTGTTCCCAGGGTGCCGGGAGCGAGGGGGGCACATCCTCGACCCCGAACTCCACCCCGTCGATGAGTTCACCGCAACGCGCTTCCAACAGTGTGATCACATCCGCGACCCGATCATCGAACCTCTCGGTGCGCGACCGCGCACCAGGCAGGGCACCTGGCATGAGCGGGCCGCGAATCCCCCGTCCGCGGCGGTCGCGACGCTTCGCTTGCGCCCGTGCCGGGAGAAGTGGGTAGGGAAACATAGGCATTACGATGCCACGTGGCCGCCCCACCGCCAAGTGTGACCCGCTGAGGCAGCGGCCACGGCACGTGAGCATGCACAGGCAGGGAGAACTGAGGTAGCGTGACGTGTGTGAGAGCTACACGTCCTTGTTCCCGGGTCGGCTGCAGCGCTGCTGCGGTCGCGACCCTTACCTATGTGTATTCAGACTCCACGGCAGTGCTCGGCCCGCTGGCCACGTCCGCAGAGCCACACACCTACGACCTCTGCACCCAACACGCGGAGCGCCTGACGGTGCCCCGCGGGTGGGACGCTGTGCGCCTCGCCACGGAGTTTGAACCCGCGCCGCCGAGCTCCGATGACCTGCTCGCCCTGGCCGACGCCGTTCGTGAGGCATCCAGGGCCCCCGCCCCGGAGGCGAGACGCGCGGAGGGCGGGAGTCCGCGGCAAAGCTTCGCGGATGCCGCGCGCCCGCATGAGAGCCCCAACCGGCCACCATCGGTCGGCGCGAGGGGGCACCTCAGCGTGATCAGGACCGACGGGGAATCGTAGCCGCGTGAGCGTATTCGACGATATCGTCAAGGCGAACGACGTACGTGGCATCTTCCCCGATCAGTTCACCCCAGATATCGCCAGATGTTTCGGTGCCGCCTTTTCCGACATCGCAGGCTCCCAGATTGTGGTGGGCCACGACATGCGCACTAGCGCGGATGTGCTCGTCGATGCGTTCATCGACGGTGCCCGCCGCCGAGGCGCGGCGGTGACCCATGTGGGACTGTGCTCGACTGACGGGCTGTACTACGCGTCAGGTGCGCTTGATGCCCCCGGGGTGATGTTCACGGCTTCGCACAACCCTGCCCGGTACAACGGGATGAAGCTGTGTTTCGCGGGGGCGCGGCCCATCGGCAGGCAGACCGGTCTGCCGGAACTTTCCCGCAGGGCGGAGGAGTACCTCGCCGCAGGCATCGGAAAGGAACGTTCCGGAACCCTCACCCATAGAGACATCCTTCCTGACTATGCCGCCTACCTACGCAAACTAGTTCCTCTCTCCTTGGGCCGGCGCCTGAAGGTGGTTGTCGACGCGGGCAATGGGATGGCGGGCCTGACCGCCCCCGCAGTCCTCGGTACCGACGGGGGTCTGGAGGACATCGGGATCGACCTGGTGCGGATGTATTTCGACCTCGACGGCACGTTCCCCAATCACCAGGCCAACCCGCTCGACCAGACCAACCTGATTGACCTCCAAACGGCAGTGATTGCCCAGCAGGCCGACATCGGGCTTGCCTTCGATGGGGACGCGGACCGGTGTGTGGCGGTCGACGAAAAAGGGGTGCCGATCGACCCCTCGGCGATCACCACACTCATCGGCCTGCGCGAAGTCGCGAAAGAGCTCGCCCGCGGGGCCAGCCCTGTGGTCGTGCGTAACCTCATCACCTCCCGGGCGGTGGTCGACCTCATCAGCGCTGCCGGAGCCGAAGTGGTGACGACGAAGGTGGGGCACGCGTACATCAAGCAGGAAATGGCCGAGCGGAACGCGGTGTTCGGCGGGGAGCACAGTGCGCACTACTACTTCCGCGACTTCTTCTCAGCAGATTCCGGAATGCTCGCCGCGTTGCACGTCCTCAGCGCTCTCGGTGAAACCGATCTGAACGCATCCGACCTTGCCGCGATGTATACGCCGAACGCCTCAAGCGGGGAGATCAACGCGATCGTCACAGACACCGACGACGTCCTGGCCCGAGTCCTAGCGGCGTTCGCCTCCGACATCGACTCGGGGCATACCCTGGTAGACGAGATGGACGGGTTGACCCTCAGCCACTGGGAGGCAACCCCACGCTGGTGGTTCAACGTCCGGCCATCGAACACAGAACCGCTGCTGCGCCTCAACGTGGAGGCGCAAGATCACGATGTGATGGAGAAGATCAGGGATAGCGTTCTTGCCATCATTAGACAGGAGAACAGTTCATGACACCACTACCCTCATGGCTCGAAAGCCAGCTGCGATGCCCGCAAACGGGCGTGGAACTCGCGCAGGAGACTCGCGATGGCCGCCCCGTCTACGTTGCCCGTCCCGCAGGGGGCGAGCCCTTAGTCTATGAGATTGACAACGGTGTGCCCGTTCTCTTACCGCGGGAGTAAAAAAGAACGCGGCGCAAGAGCGCCGCGTTCCTTAGGTTGACAGAATTATCGGTCAGCCGAGGAGGTTATCCATGAAGTCGGGGTTTTCTTCCAGCCACTGCTTGACTGAACCCTCGTTGTCTTCACCGTCGTTCTCGTTGAACATGATGTTCTCGAGTGAGGCGAGATCCTCATCGGAGAACGTGAATCCGGAGATCCACTCCGCAACCTCGGGGAAATCATCCGCGAAGCCGTCACGGGCGAAGGTGTGGATCTTCTCATCGTCACCCATGATGCCCTTGGGGTCTTCCAGGTCGCGGATGGCGTATTCGTCGTAGGCCCAGTGGGGGCGCCAGAGGGTCACCACGATGTCGTCACCGGCCGCGTCAGCAGCGGACAGTTCCGCGAGCATCGCCGCGGTGGAGGAAATCACGAAGTCCATGTCTTCGAGCCCGTAACCGGGAATTGCTTCTTCCTCGGTGAGCTGGGTCAGGCCCGCGCCCGGGTCGATTCCCACGATCCGGTTGTCGAACACGTCTGCGTTGTCAGCGAGTTCGTCGAGTGAGGTGATGGGTGCGTCCTCGTTCACCGCGAGGGTGAGGACCGCTCCTTCGTACCAGACGCCGAGATCTTCGATGTCATCACCGAACTCTTCAACGTAAGACTGGTGTGTGATGGGCAGCCACGCGTCGAACAGCAGGTCGTAGGAGTCGCCGCCGGCGAGTGACGCGAAGATCACACCGATCTCGGCGTCCTCCAGCGTGACGTCGTAGCCCTTTTGGCCGAGCATTTCAGCCCAGAGGTGGGAGACGGCAACACCCTCGTCCCAGCCTGCGGGGATACCGACGGAGATGGAACCTCCAGCTGATTCTCCACCCGCCTCTTCTTGAGTCGATTCAGTTTCACCCGCATCGACCTCGTCTGGGGTGTCGGGGTCGGCGGCGCCTCCCCCACAAGCTGCGAGCGCCAGTGCGGCGGCGGCAGCGGTCATTGAATAAGCAAGTTTTCTGCGCATCTTTTCCTCTCCAAACATTTTGGGTTGGGGCCGGGGTGCGTGCCCCGGCCAAGTTTTATCAGCGTTCGGCCGCGAGTCGTTCTGCCCTAGCGATTGGCGATCGGGAGCCGAGCGCGCCGGTGACCCGGTCCAGATAGACCGCGAGTAGCACTACCGACAACCCGGCTTCGAAACCGAGCCCGACTTTCACTTGCGTCAGGGCCCCGTACACTTCGCGTCCGAGTCCGCCTGCGCCTACCATTCCGGCGATAACCACCATCGAGAGCGCAAGCATGATCACCTGGTTGACGCCGGCCATGATGGTCGGCATTGCCAGGGGAAGTTCAATTTGCCGCAGGATTCGCCCGGGGCTGGAACCGAATGCCCGGCCCGCTTCGGTCACCTCTGAGTCGACTTGGCGGATGCCCAGTTCCGTGAGACGCACCGCCGGGGCGAGGGCGAACACCATCGTTGCGACCAGACCGGGCACAACACCCGCCCGGAAGATCATCACCGTGGGGATGAGGTAGACGAACGCGGGCATGGTTTGCAGGAAGTCGAGCACAGGCCGGATGAAGCTGCTGGCGCGATCGCTCTTGGCGGCGTAGATCCCCAAGGGGATGCCGATGATGACTACAACGATGCTAGCCAGCAGCGTCAAAGCCAGGCTGCTCATCGCGTTGTCCCACTGGTCGAGTGTGTAAATCACCAGCAGCGCGACGGCACTTCCCGCGGCGAGTTTCCAGCCCTTTGCGAGGAACGCGAAAATCACCAGAACGATCATCACGATGTAGAAGGGCGGGGCAGCCAGCATCCACAGCAACGCATCGAAGGATGTCGTGAACAGTGTCTTGATGAGCGAGAAGAGCCCCGCGAAAGTGGCCATGATCCAGTCGACGGCCTCCTTCACCCAGTCCCCTAGGGGGAATCTCCAAATCGGGTCGTTCATTCTTGCGTCTCCTCTTCAGGGGTGCTCGCGAGGGCTTCCAGCAAGCTAACGCGGGGAATGACTCCCACCAGCCGGCCGTTATCGTCCACCACGGGAAGCGGCACGTCGTGGTCGATCGCCAAGTTGAAAAGATCTGCCAGCACATCGTCGTGGTGCACCGCTGGGATCGGATCCACCACATTGGTGATGTTCTCTGCTCCGGCCTGCTGGGCGGAGAGTGCGGCGCGATCCCTAACCACACCGACGTATCGGCGACCTTCACCGACGACGAAGGCGGCTGGAACCTGGTGTTCTCGTAGGTCGTGGAGGGTTCTGCGAGGGCCGGCGCTTGCAGGCACAACTACCGAAGCGCGACGCATGAGTGAGGACGCCTGCAGCACTCCACGGGGGTCGACGTCGGCGATGAAGGAGCGGACGTATTCGTTGGCGGGTTGGGAGAGAATCTCCTCCGCCGTCCCGATTTGTACGATCTCCCCCGAACGCATGACGGCGATCCGATCGCCCAAGCGCATTGCCTCGTTGAGGTCGTGGGTGATGAACACGATGGTCTTGTTCAGTCGCTGCTGGAGATCAATTAGCTGATCCTGCATCTCTCGGCGGATCAACGGGTCGAGTGCGGAGAATGCCTCATCCATCAGGAGGATGTCCGTGTCCGCGGCGAGGGCGCGGGCGAGGCCAACCCGTTGTTGCATACCACCGGAGAGTTGGGCGGGGATATGATCCTCCCACCCACTCATGCCGACCATGGCGAGGGCTTCGCGTGCCCTCTCATTGCGTTCGGTTCTGCCCATGCCTTGCTGGTCCAGGCCGTAGGCCGCATTGTCGAGGACTGTACGGTGGGGCAGGAGTGCGAAGTGTTGGAACACCATGGAAATGTGCTTCTGACGGATATCCCGCAGCGCATTGGCATCGATCTTCGTGAGGTCTTTGCCCCCTACTTCGATCGATCCGGCGGTCGGGGTGACTAGCCCGTTGAGCATGCGGATGAGGGTGGACTTGCCGGATCCCGAAAGGCCCATGACAACGAAGATCTCGCCCTCGTGGACCTCGAAATTGGCGTCCACTACAGCTGCTGTGCCGAACTCCTTGACGTCTTCGGCGCCAGCGCCAGAACGCAGTTTCGGGAGCGCTTCGGCGCCGCGCCGCCCGAATATTTTGAATGCGTTCTTAACGGTAATCTCCGCCATAATCCTCCACAATCTTTCGGTGGTGGCCGGTCCATGCAGGTCTGTGCGGGCACGGTTGAACACACCAATAAAGTCAATACCTTTATCTAGGTTGACCAATAATTGACTATTCTGCCACCTAGGGTTGGCGATAAAGCCTGCTTGTATGCGAGTCGGGCTGTCGACAATCGTCTCCGACCTGCGCAAATGGGCAGAAGGAGGCGTTACCGGATTGTGATGGAGGAAACGGCCCCGCTGCCCCGAATCTCACATAGTGAGAAATGTTAGTGGCTGGAAATCGAGCTCCTAGGAGAGGCCGTAGGGAAGCCTAGACCGCCTGCGCGCCTTGATCGCCTGCTCGGTTCGGCGGTTGCTTGCAAACTCGGTATCCCGACGGATCACCAACACCGCCGCGAGGAGACGCTCAGGGTGGGTGTGAGGTGGGGGTGGCGGGTTCACGAAGGGCCGGACCGACTCCGCGAATGACCGCCCGAGCGCTTCACGGTGCCTAGCGTCCAGCTGGGTGGTGGTATTGAGGAACTGCCTTGCGCGCCACGCCAGGGGT
>CAJDUU010000010.1_pt1 | contig 20791 bp, 14 predicted proteins | sample 7391041 | NCBI WGS metagenome assembly CAJDUU01 (sample SAMEA7055689, study PRJEB34461) | soil metagenome | biome: terrestrial ecosystem; feature: Peninsula; material: soil | place: Antarctica | collected 2016 | reverse complement strand
TCCTGCAACAGCACCGCCAACGCCTCCCCGTCAGCGATCTCCGGGCGGTCCAAGAACGCGAACAACGGGTGAAACCCGAACGTCTTCTTCCACGTGGGCGCCGCCTGGTGCTTCTCCGAATGGACGGTGACGATGGTGGCATCAAAATCAATACACAACTCGTTGCTCAGGTCGGGGCCGGCCACCGGCCCGAACAAACCCTGCCGATCACCCAGTACCTGGATCCCGGTGACTGCATCGGCCCGATCAGCGATCGCGCACCCCAGATCGGTGAGCACCCGCCCCGGTTCATGCACCCACGGGCCCTTGTAGGTATCAGCCAATGCACCGGTGAGACCCGAAGTAAGCCCAATACCCTGAGCCACCTCCCGCAGCATCCCCACACCCGCGTGGGACACCGAGGTTAATGGCTCTGGGAAGAGGGCCCGGACTTACCTGCTTCAAGGCCGACCTTGCCACATACAAGGAACTGCCGCTTCCGGCTCAGCTCTGTTCCCTGCTCCGAGAACTCCTCCCGACAGGCGGCTGCAGCAACAGTGATCGCGCTACGTAGGACAGCCAGGACGATCCGGTGCTCTCTCTGATGCAACCATTGGTGCACCACTTAACCCGCAGATCTTCCACTCAGGGTCCAAATTCAACAACTGACCACCTGCGACGTAGACTGACCCGGGACAGGCCAAGCTTCCCCATCAAAACACTCCAAGGCCCCAACGTAGCGTTGACGGTTCATGGCTAATCGAGATAGTTTCCACGATGACTGGCGGGCGGATATCGTTAGGCTCGACGGTCATCGCCCTTGATGCTTGGCGGTGAGAATTAGAAGGGCTAAGGAGGTTGTGTGCACATCATCGCCCACCGAGGAAATTCGTGGCTCGCCCCGCAGAACACCATCGCCGCATTCGACGCAGCCCGCCGCGCCGGGGCTCACGCCATCGAACTGGACATCCAGCCCTTGGCTGACGGCACCGCCGCTGTGATCCACGACGACACCGTAGACGCGACCACCAACGGCTCCGGCGCCGTGAGCGCGTTCACCCCCTCCACTCTCAAGACCTTGGACGCGGGTTCGTGGTTCTCCCCCGCGTTCTCCGGTGAGAGGGTACCGCTGTTTTCCGAGGTACTCGAATTCCTCTCCCTGCCCGATGCCCCCTCGATCCTGCTTGAGGTCAAGGGCGTATGGGAAAGGGAAGCGCTTGCGCGAGTACTCCACTCGATAGAGGAGTCCGGGCTCGGTCACCGCTTCGTGGTGCAGAGTTTCCACGTCGAAACCGTCGCGCTCACCGCAGAGATCGCGCCCGATCTCACTCGAGGATGGCTCATCGACAAATGGCAAGAGGATGTCATCGACGTCGCGTACTCGCTTCACGCATCCGGGGTGAACCCAAACGGTAACATCCTGCTCGAGCACCCCGATTTCGTTGACGAGATGCATGGCGCGGGGCTCAGTGTCTCCGTATGGACCCTCAACGAGCCCCACCATTGGGACGCCGCACGGACCCTCGGGGTCGATGCGATCATCACCGACCGTCCCTCCAAGCTCGCCGGGTGGCTCGCGGCCAAGGAATGAACACCCCGAATCCCTCCAAGGGGAGAACAATAGGTGCGGTCCTCGCCCTCGTCCTCGTGGGCCTGTGCTTGCGCTCCCCCATCACCTCCCTCGCCGCGGTTCTTCCCGATATCCAATCCGATTACGATCTCGGCCCCACGGCCGCTGGGTTACTCACTTCCCTGCCGGTATTGTGCTTCGGGGTCGGCGCCGCCGTCATCAGTGGGGTGGCCCGCCGGTTCGGGATTAACCGCGTGATGGTCGTCAGCCTGCTCCTCCTCACTGTTCTGGTCGGAATCCGCCCCTTCACCGGTTCCGCGATGCTGCTCCTGGCCACGGCCGGAATCGGGCTCGCGATCACTGCCGGCAACGTTCTTCTGCCCGTGGTGGTGCGCCGGGACTTCCCTACCCACCAGGGAAAGGTGATGTCGGCGGTTACGACGTCGATTACCGGTGGGGCGGCGCTCGCTGCAATCGCGACCATCCCGCTGTGGCTCGCCTTCGGTTGGCGATGGGCGCTCTCCGCGTGGGCGCTCCTCATGCTCGCCGCCGCGGTGGCCTACTTTATCTTTACCGGCCCTGAGGACACCTCGGATGGAAACACCTCGGCGTCTGGGGTTTGGAGAATGCCCGGTGCGTGGGCGTTGGCGGTATTCTTCGGGCTCAACTCCGGGTTGTTCTACGCAAGCACTCACTGGCTTCCCACATTCCTCCCGGAGGTCGCTGGCATCACCGCGGCCCGCGCTGGGTTCGCTGCATCAGTTTTCCAATTCGTCGGGCTCATCGGGGCGGTCACTGTGCCCCTGACCGTATCGCGGATCTACAACCGGCAAGCCTTCGCCGTCGGGGTGAGTGGTTTGTGGGTGGTTTACACCCTTGGGCTGCTTCTCGCGCCGACGTGGTACCTCGCGTGGATGGTCGCCGGGGCACTTGCCCAGGGTGGAGTCTTTGCCTTGCTCCTGAGTTTGTATGTTCTGCGGGCACCGAATCTCTCCATGGTTCGCGACATTTCGGGTATGACCCAAACGATGGGGTACTTCATTTCCGCGACCGCCCCGGTGAGTGTGGGGGCGATCTTCGAATGGACCGGTTCCTGGACGGCCGGGCTCGCCCTCCTCGCAGTAATGTCGATCGGGTTGGTCGCGGTCACCCCGGTGGTTTCGAGCCGAAAGAAACTCGGGGTCGCGCACACCTAGGAGCGATCGTTCCGGGGCGGAGTGCCACGGCCCGGGCGCTGGCGGCGGAACCCGACGCGCCGGTGTGTTCAGTCGTTTGTGCACGTGCTCGGCCAGACCCGCCGAATCGGGGCGTCTCACCTTTTGAGCATTCCAGCGAATTACGCCGTTTGGTTGAAGCGTCGAGTAATCTACTGGTCATGTCGGATAACTTCGAGGTCCTCCTCACGAAGCGCCGCGCTGTGGATTACTGCCGCTGCGCCACGGCGCTGTGTCTGCACGGCTGACTCTTCGCACCTCTTGACTTTCCGGCGGGCACGTCCGCCACCGACCTGCGGCCCTGCCTAGGGGCCGCTCCTTCCAAGGAATACGCATGTCTACTATTACGCCTTCGCGGCGCCTGAAACTGCCCTCGTTCAGCACCCAGATCATCCTCGGCCTGGTTTTCGGAGTCCTCCTCGGGTGGGTTGCCCTCACCCTCGGCCCCGGTGTGGATTCTGATGGGAACGAGGCCCCCAACTGGCTCACCGCCACCCTCTCCACCATCGGATCCACCTTCGTGACCCTGCTGCGCACCATTGTGCCGCCGCTGATCTTTACCGCGATCGTCTCCTCCATCGCCACCCTCAGGAAGGTGACCAACGCGGCCCGCCTCGCCGGCCAGACCCTCCTCTGGTTCGGGATCACCGCCCTGGTCTCCGTCACTGTAGGGATTGGCCTGGGGATTTTGCTCCAGCCCGGGCATCACACCTCCGTCACGGCGAGCGATGACTATGAACCAGGGCGCACCGGATCCTGGCTCGATTTCCTCACGGGGATCGTTCCGCAGAATTTCCTCGGGCTCACCGTCTCCGAGCGCGGGGTTAACTTCGCGGCCCTGCAGATCGTGGTGATCGCCCTGGTGGTCGGACTCGCTGCACTACGTTCGGGATCCAAAGCTCAACCGTTCCTCGATTTCAACGCCTCCGCGTTGGAGGTCATCCAGACCGTGCTGTGGTGGATTATCCGCTTGGCACCGCTGGGCACCCTCGGGTTGGTCGGCCGTTCGATCGCCGAGTACGGGTGGGATCTCATCCCCACGCTCGGCGCCTTCACCGCTGCCATCTACGGGGGGCTCGCGATCGTGCTGTTCGTCATCTATCCTGCGGTGCTGAAGGTCAATCGCCTCTCCGTCCGCCAGTACTTTAAGGGCGCGTGGCCGGCCATCCAACTCGGCTTCGTCTCTCGTTCCTCCCTCGGTACCCTCCCGGTGACCCAGCGCGTCGTCGAGCGCAACTTCGGAGTGCCCTCCTCCTACGCCTCCTTCGCCGTCCCATTCGGGGCGACCACCAAGATGGACGGTTGCGCCGCGATCTACCCCGCGGTCGCCGCGATCTTCGTGGCACAGTTCTTCGGGGTTCCCCTCTCCCTCACCGACTACCTGCTGATCGCGTTCGTCTCCGTGATCGGCTCGGCTGCGACGGCCGGGCTCACCGGGGCGATCGTCATGCTCACCCTCACCCTGTCCACCCTCGGGTTGCCCCTGGCCGGGGTCGGACTGCTGCTTTCGATCGATCCGATTCTGGATATGGGCCGCACCGCCACGAATGTCGCGGGCCAGGCACTCGTCCCGCTAGTGGTGGCCAAGCGTGAGGGGATCCTGGATGAGGGGGTGTACAACTCCCCCGCGAAGGACATCCTCTCGAGGGACGCCACTGCGAAGGCACCTGAGCAGGAGCTGGCCCCGGCTGGCTGACCCCGCTCGCCCCAGCCTGTTTCGCGGTTGCGGCTACCCCCGGATGGGTTCCACTTCCGGGGGCGGCTCATCCGCGGGGGTTTCAACCGTGTCAACGTCGTGTCTGCCGGTGAAACGGTTGACCGCTTCCTCGAACTGCGTGCGAAGCGCGCGGATCGCCGCCTCCGCGTCGCCGGCGGCGAGGGAGTCGAGGAGTTCTCGGTACGTGGGTGAGACCTCCGCGGGTACCGCGAAACCCTCGGGGAGTGAGAACACGGCGATCCGTGTCTCTATCGCAAGGCTGGACATGTAGTCCGAAAGTCGCCGGCTGCCTGCGAGGTTGACCAGTAGCTGGTGAAAGTTGAGGTCCGCATCGCTGATCGAACGCGCATCCTGCGACTGGGTAGCCCGCAGAAGCTCCGCGAGAGCGGTTTCAAGTTGTTGAAACTTCTCAGAGGCTGGGAATGCGGCGAGTTGCCGGATCGCCTCGCACTCGACGGCGCTGCGGGCGCGGTAGAGATCCGGCACGTGCTCGGCACCGATGAGGCTCACGCGCAGGCCACGGCCGGGCACAGCGGTGAGGAGACGTTCTTGCACGAGGCGCTGCATTGCCTCCCTCAACGGGCTTCGACTCACACCCAACTGGCCCGCCATCTCCACCTCGCGGATCGGCGAGCCTACCGGCAACGCGCCGGAGAAGATCGCGTTACGCAGCGCGATCGCGATGAGGTCCACGGTGGAAGTGCGCGGGACGGGAAAAACAGATTGAGGAGCCTGTGAGGGGTGCGCTTGTGCCATTGTGCCCTTCGTGTGTGCGGTCACGTCCAGATATACACCACACTCAGGGGTTTTGACGGGTCGGACCAGCGTGATCTCGCCCATCCTCTCCGCCCCGCGAACCTCACCTCCAATAGTTATTCGCTGCCGCGACGGTTTGGAAGTTTACGGCGATCACGTGCGACGCCGCAGTGAGCGCGTCGGCGTCGTGAGAATATCCTCCCCGGAGCGCCTCGCGCACCTCGGGCGACGTCTGGGTATACCCCACCCCTTTGCGCGAGAGGGTGATCGCAAGTTCGAAGCCCTCCTGGGGGGTATCGGTCTGCAGCGTTGTCAACCAAGTAGCCATCGTTCATCTCCATCGACTCATCTCCACGTGCCACCCGTCGGGTGCGCACGTGACTGCGCGAAGCGCTGCGCAGATCGTGGAATCCAGGTTACCGGAGTTTTTACAACCTGCGCCAGGAGTTATTCGATCCACGAATGGCGCACGGGGCGAACAGCGAACGCGATACCCGGGGAAGAACTGAGGGGGCCCGAAGGCCCCCTCAGTCAACCATCCGCGTTAATCACACAGACCCTGCGCCGTTGAGGAGTTTTTCTTGCATCTGCAAGAACTCCAGGTGGCGCTCGTACTGGTCGAGCACGTCGTCGATGATCTGGTGCTCGGTGTACCCCATGATGTCGTACCCCTGGGTAGCGGCGACGTCGAGATACACCTCCATCCGCACGAACCGTTCCTCGGGCCGAGGGAGTTTGCGCCCCACCGTCGGCACCGCCGATTCAGTCCGGTAGATGAGGTAGTGGAACGGATGCTCGGATCCGGGGTCAATCTCGAGCTGGATGTGTTCCTCCCCGTCATCGTCCACTGCGCGCTCGCAGCTCGCGGCGATGTCCTTAGCGGCGAATTCCGCGACCACCTCCTCCAGGGTCGGCATGAGCACGGTCTTCTCGAACTCGTCCGCGCGGGCGGCGTTGGGGAAGGCGAGCAGCCGACCGAGGCGATTCTGCCACCTGGGTACCACGCCGCGAGAGTCTCCCGTTCGACCGGAGAGGGAGCCGGGCATCGTCTGCTCCCCGCTGTCCAGGCGGCGCCCCTCTACCCCGAGTGCGCGGTACAGGCTGATCATCACCAGGATCATCACGAAGGAGAACGGTAGTCCCATGATCACCGTGGCGCTCTGCAGCGCTCCGATGCCCCCGACGATCAGCATCGCGATCGTCAACGCCCCAGTGGTGACCGACCAGAAGATCCGTAGGGCGGGGCGCCCGTCGTGCTGCGGTGTCGGCAGGCGGGAGGAGAGGTTCGCCATCACCAATGCCGCTGAGTCGGCGCTGGTGACGTAGAACAGGAGCGCGGTGAGGGTCGCGAGCCCTGCGATGAACATGAACGCGGGGTAGCGGGAGAGCAGTTCGTAGAACCCGCCCTCGGGGTTGAGCACGGTTTCGGCGCCGAACTCGGCGTCCCCGGACCGGATAATATCCAGCGCGGAGTTCCCGTAGATCGAGATCCACATGAGGATGTACACGAATGGGATCGTGAGGGTGCCGGTGACGAACTGGCGAATGGTACGTCCGCGGGAGATGCGGGCGAGGAACAGCCCAACGAAGGAGGCCCACGCGACCCACCACGCCCAGAAGAACAGGGTCCAGTCGGCCATCCACGTGCCGGTGTCTTCGAACGCGAAGGTCTGCAGCACCATGTCGGGGAACATGTTCACGAAGTCACCTACGTTGAGCACGAAGGCGTCCAGCAGGAACTGCGTCTTACCGGTGACCAGAACCCAGAAGGTGAGCCCGATCGCCAGGAACACGTTGAATAGGGAGAGGAACTTGATTCCCCTGTCCACCCCGGACAGCGCCGAGAGGGTCGCTACCCCGACCCCGACGACGACGATCGCCACCTGGGCCGCAGTATTCACCGGAAGTCCGAACACGGTGGCGAGGCCCACGTTCACCATCACCACCCCGATACCGAGGGAGGTGGCCACTCCGAAGATCGTGCCGAGCAGCGCGGCGAAGTCCACCGTGTCGCCCAGCGGTCCGTGAATCCGCTTGCCGAAGATCGGCGCGAGCGCCGACCGTACCGCGAGTGGCAGCTTCATCCGGTAAGCGAAGTACGCTAGCGCCATCCCCATCAGGGCGTACATCCCCCACCCGGAGAGTCCGTAGTGGAACAGGGTCCACACCGTTGCCTCACGGGCGGCGTCAACCGTTTCGGCCTCACCCGAGGGCGGGTGCAGGTACTGGGTGACGGGTTCGGCGACGGCGAAGAACATCAGGTCGGTGCCGATTCCGGCGGCGAAGAGCATGGACGCCCAGGCGAGGGTGGAGAATTCCGGTCTCGAGTTCTCCGGCCCAAGTTTGATATTGCCGAACCTCGAGAGCGCGAGGTAGATCACGAACACGAGCACGATGCCCGCGAGCGCGACGTAGAACCACCCGAACCAGTCGGCGGTCCACCCCACCACCGCACCGAGCACCGTCTCGGCGTTCTCTGGAAGGATGAGCGCCCAGAGCGTGATGGCGATGGCACCGACGGCGCCCCAGATGAACACCGGCCAGTTGACCGGTGGCAGCTCCTGTTTGCCCTGGGGAGTATCCACCTGTGGGGTCCTCACGCGGCACCTCCGGCAACCGTGCCCGGTTGGGCTTCGTTACGCGGGTCGCCTTCGGGGTACAGAGGCATTCCCGTCCCGTGCTTGTAGTAGGGGGCTTCGAGCGGTGGGAGCATCTCGTTGCCAGCGATGAGGTCCGCTGCGCGTTCGGCGAGCATCATGATCGGGGCGTAGATGTTCCCGTTGGTCACGTACGGCATCGCGGAGGCATCAACGACGCGGAGGCCTTCAGTTCCGTACACTTCCATTGTCTCGGGGTTGAGCACCGACATCTCATCCACGCCCATCTTGGCGGTGCATGAGGGGTGCAGCGCGGTCTCGGCGTCCTTGGCCACCCAATCGAGGATCTCCTCGTCGGTCTGCACGTCCGGCCCCGGGGAGAGTTCCCCGTCGGAGAACGCGGCGAAGGCAGGCTGCTCGAGGATTTCTCGGGCGGCCCGGATCATCTCGATCCATTCCTTGCGGTCGTTCTCAGTGGAGAGGTAGTTGAACTGGATCGCCGGGTGTTCGAACGGGTCGGTGGACTTGATCTTCACCCACCCCCGCACGTCGGAGTACATCGGGCCAAGGTGGAGCTGGTACCCGTGCTCGGAGGCCGGCTGGGAGCCGTCGTAGCGGATCGCGATGGGCAGGAAGTGGAACATCAGGTTGGGGTAGTCCACCTCGTCGTTGGAGCGGATGAACCCGCCCGCTTCGAAGTGGTTCGACGCCCCCACCCCGCCCCGCTGGAACAGCCACTGGAAACCGATCTGTGGCTTGTACCGGTGCTTGAGCCACGGTCCGATCGATACCGGTTGTTTAGAGGCGTGCTGCAGGTACACCTCGAGGTGGTCCTGGAGGTTCGCGCCCACCCCGGGCAGGTCCACCCGGGTGCGCACCCCGGCCGCTTGGAGGTCTTCGGGGTTGCCGATACCCGCGAGCTGCAGGATCTGCGGGGTGTTGAACGCCCCGCCTGCGAGGATTACCTCGCCGGCTGCTACGGTGCGCTTGAAGCGTCCGCCGCGCACGTAGTCCACTCCCGTAATGCGGGTGCCGCTGAAGCGCAGGTTGGTCACGTGGGAGAGCGTGTGCACAGTGAGGTTCTTGCGGTTCATCACCGGGTGCAGATAGGCCCGCGCCGCTGAGAGCCGGCGGCCTCGGTGCACGTTGCGATCGAAGGGCGCGAAGCCTTCCTGACGGTACCCGTTGACGTCGTCAGTCAGGGGGTAACCCGCCTGCTGGACGGCCTCGAAGAAGGCACCGAACAGGGGGGTGTTGGCGGGGCCACGCTCAAGAATGAGTGGGCCGGAGCCCCCGCGCCACAGGTCGGCGCCCGCGAGGCAGTTCTCCATCCGCTTGAAGTACGGGAGGGTGTGGGCGTAGTCCCAGTTCTCCATCCCTTCGTCGGCGGCCCAGCGTTCATAGTCCAGCGGGTTCCCGCGCTGGAAGATCATCCCGTTAATGGAGGATGAGCCCCCTAGAAGTTTGCCCCGTGCGTGATAGACGCGGCGCCCGCCCATGTACGGCTCGGGCTCCGATTCGTACTGCCAGTCGTAGAACTTGCTGCCGATCGGAAAGGGTAGTGCTGCGGGCATGTGAATGAACGGGTCGACTTTGAAGTCGCTCCTGCCCGCCTCGAGTACCAGCACCGAGGTGGAGGGGTCTGCACTGAGGCGGTTCGCGAGCACGGAACCCGCCGACCCTCCCCCGACGATCACGTAGTCATAGCGTTTCATTATTTACTCCTTGTAGGTGCGCCGGCGGCGCGAAAAAATCTATTTTGGAAGTGGGCACTCCCGCCCCGCTAAAGATTGCCTAGTCCGCAGCGGGGAACCAGCCCTGCGGTTCTGGTCGGATGTTGTGCCAGACGTGTTTCGCTTCTTGGTACTCGGCCAGGCCAGTTGGGCCGAGCTCCCTACCGAAACCGCTCTGCTTGAAGCCACCCCATTCAGCCTCGGGCACGTAGGGGTGGTAGTCGTTGATCCAGATGGTGCCGTGTCGCAATCGCGCCGCCATCCGCTCGGCCCTGCCGGCGTTCTGGGTCCACACGGCGCCGGCGAGCCCGTAAATCGTGTCATTGGCGATCCGAACCGCCTCGTCCTCCGCCTCTTCGGGCGTCTGCCCGGAGAAGGTCTCGATGGTGAGAACCGGGCCAAAGGATTCCTCCTGGACACACTCCATCGAGGTATCGCACCCTCCGAGGATAGTGGGGAGATAGTAGTTCCCGTTCTCGTACTCACTCCCTTGCGGGCGGGCACCGCCGACGAGTAATTCCGCACCTTCGGCAATGCCGCGCGCGACGTAATCCTCAACCTTCTCCAGGTGCTCGGCGGAGATGAGCGGGCCGGTGTGCGCGCTTTCGTCGAACGGGCCTCCGACCTTGATGAGCTTGGTGGCCTGCACCAGTTTCTCGACGAACTCATCGTGGATGGATTCTTCGATGATGAGCCGGGCCCCCGCGGAGCACACCTGGCCCGAATCCAGGAAGATTGCGGTGGTGGCCATATCCAGAGCGGTGTCGAGATCGGCGTCGGCAAAGATGATGTTCGGGTTCTTCCCACCGAGTTCGAGGGCGACCTTCTTCACGGTGCCCGCGGCCGCGGCCATCACGCGGCGACCGGTGACCACCCCGCCGGTGAAGGAGACCAGATCCACATCGGGAGACTCCGTCAGCGCATCCCCCACTCGCGAGCCCGCGCCGAGGACGAGGTTCGCCACCCCGTCGGGTACACCGAGCTCCTGCAAGGCTCCGAGGAGCCAGATTGCCGTGGAGGGAGTGAGCTCGGCGGGCTTGAGAACGAAGGTGCACCCGGCGGCGATCGCGGGCGCGACCTTCCACGAGGTCTGCAGCAGCGGGAAGTTCCATGGCGTGATCAGCACGCACACCCCCACGGGTTCGTACACGATCTTGGAGACGACGTCGGGGCCGGCTTCGACCACCCGGCCCGCGTCCTTGCCCGCGAGTTCGGCGTAGTAGCGGAAAACCGAGATGATATCGTCCATGTCACCTTGGGCTTCGACGAACCGTTTCCCCGTGTCGAGCGCTTCGAGTCGTGCGACGTCGTCTTTCTCCGCCTCGAGCTTATCCGCTAGGCGCCGCAGGATGTCTGCACGTTGCGCGATGGTGGTTTCTCGCCAAGGCCCTGAGTCGAACGCGGTACGGGCCGCCGCTACTGCCTTGGTGGCGTCCTCGGCGGTGCCTTCCGCGACGGTGACGACGTGCTCTCCATTTGCCGGGCAATGAATTTCACGGGTACTCCCGTCTGAGGAATCTTTCCATTGACCGTTAATAAACAGACTCGCCACGATAATCTCCTCAGTGCAAAATAAAGACCCTTTCCATTAAGGCAAAGCGGAGAGCAAGGGTCAAGCGATCCGGCGAGAAGATCGGGCTCGGTGGCGCATAATCGCTAAATTTTGCACCCTTGAGGAAATGCACAACATCGCTCAACTCCAACAAGAAATGCAAGCTTTCTCCGCCCAGTGATGAAGGTCACGGCTATTTACATCACATCGCCTCGCGCGCAAAGTGGGCTCACCTGCCGAGGTGCGAACCGAACGCCTCGATCGTCGCAGTCGCCCACTGCCACGCGTTTGCGCCGTCTGCGCCTCAGCGGCACTCGGTTTCAGTACTGAACGAATACCGGATATCCTGTACCAGCAGTATCAGTTTCCCGTGTGCTTGAATTACCCATGAGCACGGTTGATTGCATACCGGCGCAGGTGAACTTGAGCAGCGACGGAGGTTTCCGTGTTGCTAACTTCCGAGGAGGAACCCATGAGGATCATCGTTCTGGTCAAGGATGTGCCAGATACGTATGTTGATCGCACCCTTTCGCTTGAAACCGGCCTAGCCGACCGCGAGGCGAGTGACAATATTCTTGACGAGATCTGCGAGCGCGCCGTCGAGGTAGCACTGAAGGCTGCGGAGCAGAACGAAGGCGCCGAGGTGGTTGCCCTGACAGTAGGGCGATCCGACGCCGCGGGCACACTTCGCAAGGCACTCGCGATGGGCGTCGACTCCGGTGTGCATGTCACTGATGAGGGAATGCTTGGAGCGGACCTCACACTGACCGCCGAGGTGGTGGAGAAAGCTATTACCAAGGGCGGATTCGACCTAGTCATCGCGGGGAACCAATCCACCGACGGCTCCGCTGGAATGCTGCCGGCGATGCTGGCCGAACGGCTCGGTGTGCCCCTCGCTTCGGGGCTTTCCTCCGTTGAAGTTTCAGCTGACAAGGTCACTGGCACCCGCCCGACGGATGATGGGGTGGCGCAGATCTCGACGGCGCTGCCCGCCGTCATCTCAATCACCGAGGCGAACCCCGATGGCCGCTTCCCCAACTTCAAGGGAATCATGGCAGCAAAGAAGAAGCCGGTGGAAACCTTCTCGCTCGAAGATCTGGGAGTGAGTGCGGACCCTGCGCTGGCACCACGGGCGATCATGGTCTCGGTGTCGGAGAAGCCGCCCCGGGAGGCTGGCACGAAGGTCGTCGACGAGGGCGACGCAGGCAAGCAGCTCGCTGAATTCCTCATTTCCAACCGGCTTGTATAAGGGGAAACTTATGTACGCATCTGATTCGATTCTCGTTGTCCTACCCCTCACCCCCGCGGGCGAGCTGCGCTCCAACGCGGCGGAGCTTCTCGGTGCGGCAAGTGAAGCCGGCACCCCGGTCGCGCTCGTCGTCGCCCCGAGCGAAAAGCTCGACGCACTGGCGGAAACCGCCGCCACCCACGGCGCCGGCGCCGTTCTCACTGCGGCCGTAGATGAAATCACCGACGTCGCCGTGACCGATGCGACCGTAGCCGCCATGAACGAAGTCAACCCACACGTGGTGCTCTTCCCTCACTCCATGGATGGGCGCGACGCCGCTGCGCGCGTATCGGTACGCACAAGAGCGCCGCTTGCCGCCGATTCCGTCGGACTTCAACGTGACGATCAGGGCGTCATTGCCAAACACTCGGTGTACGGGGGAACCTACAACTCGGCCTCCGCGGCCACGTTCGGGCCCCTGATCGTCACCTTGCGCGAAGGTTCGATCGACGCGCGAGCACAAGAACAGTCCGCCTCGGTGACCAGCCTTGAGGTTGCCGCATCCGGGGCACCTACCGCTCAGGTGGACTCCTTCGAAGAGGCCACCGGGGCCTCCGACCGGCCCGATCTGCGCAGCGCCGAACGCGTTGTTTCCGGCGGGCGAGGGCTCGGCTCGAAAGAAGGGTTCCAGATCGCCGAACAGCTCGCCGATGAGATCGGCGCAGCCGTTGGTGCCTCACGGGCGGCTGTTGACTCCGGTTACACCGATCACAACCTGCAGGTCGGCCAAACAGGGGTGTCCGTCTCTCCACAGCTTTATATCGCCTTGGGAATCTCCGGGGCGATCCAGCACCTCGCCGGTATGCAGACGTCGAAAACTATCGTCGCGATCGACAAAGATAGCGACGCGCCGATCTTTGACATCGCTGACTTCGGCGTTGTGGGCGATGCGTTCACCGTGGTTCCCCAGCTGATTGAGGCGCTAAGGGAGAAGAAGGCGTAACTATGAGCACTTCGCTACGCCGAGGTCTGCCGCGGACGCCGGGCGGGGAGGCTTGGCCCCCCGAAGGCACCACGGCCCCGCCGACTGACTTTGCGCCTTCTGCCATTGGGGGCGCTCCCGCAATATCTGCGGACACCCAGGCTGAAGAGAAAGCTGAACCGGCACGCGCCGCGTTCGAAGCTGCGGAGCCGGCACCCGCACCGGTGGCGAGCGCAGCTCCCGCTGGGGCGGCTCCAGCGGCGCAAACATTCCGCCGAGGGCTCCCGCGCACCGAAGGTGGCGAGCCGTGGCCCCCGGCCGACGCTGCACCTGAAGGAGCGGCCGCAATCGTGGCCTCGCCGGCACCGGCACAACCTGCGCCGGCAACCTCCGCACCCACGGAGACACCCGTCGAAGCCCCCGCAGCGCCGGCGGCGCAGAAACGCGCTCCGGATCCGACCGGCGACGCCGTAGCCACCGCGCAAGGCGACGCTCGCCGTGGGCTGCCCCGTGAGGTTGGAGCCGAGGCATGGCCACCAGCGGGCACCGTCGTCTCTAACGCATTCGCGGCCGCCCCCGCGGCAGCTCCCTCAACAGCCGCACCCACGGAACCTGCCAAGCCCGTCTCTGAGCAGGCGGCCCAGGCAACTCCGGCTCCATCGCCTGTGCGCCAGCCGCTAGGAGCGCCGGCAGCACCGGACACAGAACCGGCACCTTCTCCAGCCCCTGTTGCGCCCGCACCCGCCGCGCCAACACCGGTGGCTACACCTGCCGCTGCAACAACGGCACCCTCACCAGAGCCCGCAGCCAAGGCGGAGCCGAGGAAGTACGGGCCCTTCACCATCAAACAGTGGGTGGGCGCCGGCGCGGTCATCGCCCTAGCGATCGTAGGTGCCGTCACCCTAGTTGTTCTCGCCGCGCGCTGGTTCGTGAACCTGGAGTTCATGACCTCCTTCATCGCGAAATACCCGGGCGAGTACGACCTTCCAGAATCGGCACCTGTGGGATTCCCTGGGTGGCTTGGGTGGCAGCACTTCTTCAATTTCTTCCTGATGGTGCTGATCATCCGCTCCGGGATTCTTGTGCGCAAGCAGGAGCGCCCTGAAGCGTTCTGGTCATCCAAGAAGAACCCGAAGAAGATCAATATCCAGCTCTGGTTGCACCAGAGCCTGAACATCCTGTGGGTGGTGAACGGGGCGATCTTCCTCGTCCTGCTATTCGCTACGGGGCAGTGGATGCGGGTCATCCCCACCAGCCCCGAGGTGTTCCCCAATGCGATCTCGGCAATGTTGCAATACCTCACCCTGGACTGGCCGGCCGATAATGGGTGGGTCAACTACAATTCGCTGCAGCAGCTAGCGTATTTTGCAACGATCTTCATCGCCGCGCCCCTCTCGGCCATCACTGGTTACCGGATGAGCGAATCCTGGCCGCGGGAGTCCAAACTCAGCGAGAAGTTCCCCGTCGAATGGGCCCGCAGCCTGCACTTCCCCCTGATGATTTACTTCGTCGGGTTCATCGTGGTGCACGTTGCCCTGGTGTTCACCACTGGCGCACTGCGCAACCTCAACCACATGTTCGCCGCTCAGGGTTCGCCGGACCCGTCCGTGTACGCGGCCAACTGGACGGGGTTCTGGTGGTTCGTTCTGTCGATAGCGGTGGTTGCCGGGGCCTGGATCGCTGCGCGGCCCTTGGTTATCGCTCCGATCGCCCGGATCTTCGGGAACGTCAGCGCACGCTAGCGCCTAGCGGACAATCTGAAAGCGGCCGGGCTCCCGGCCGCTTTCTTATTGCTTGCTCACCGCCCGGAGCGGGTGCACCGGGACCCTCACAGCAATTTGAGTAAAGATGCCTGAAAATTGCAGCCCTTCGCGCTACGATCACCGCTAACATGGGGAAAGTGTCGAAACTCCTCACGTTTTTATTCGTCAGTCACAACGGAGGTTCAATCACCCGTTGCGGGATAAGGTTGACGCACGCGCGAGGGGGCAAAATAGCACTTAAGGGAATCGACTGACACCAACCCGTCAGCCCTTCACAGATGGAGATAACCATGGCTCAGTTTGTCTACGCCTTCAACGAGGGCAACAAGGATTTGAAGGAACTTCTGGGGGGCAAGGGGGCCAACCTTGCCGAGATGACCAATCTCGGGTTGCCCGTACCGCCCGGTTTCACCATCACCACCCAAGCCTCTCGTGAATATCTCCACAGCGGAACTCTCCCCCCACGGCTGCGGGTAGAAGTTACAACCGCACTGCGTGCGATCGAGGACAAGATGCGCCGCCAGCTGGGTGATTTTCACGATCCCCTCCTCGTTTCGGTTCGTTCCGGTGCCCAGCACTCGATGCCGGGGATGATGGACACTGTTCTCAACGTCGGCCTCAACGACGCGGCGGTGAAGGGCCTGGCTACTTCCTCAGGCGACGCGCGGTTCGCGTGGGATTCCTACCGCCGGCTCATCGCGATGTTCGCCAAGACAGTGCTCGGGGCTCCGGAAGACCCCTTCAATGAGGCATTCGACGAGATGAAGGCCGCACGCGGGGTTACCGCTGATGTGGATCTCGATGTCGAGTCACTGAAAGAACTCGTAGAAACCTACAAACAACTCGTCATCAGCGAATGCGGGCGTGAGTTCCCCCAGCACCCCCGCGAGCAGTTGGATCTCGCAATCGAAGCTGTTTTCGGTTCATGGAATAGTGAAAGGGCCCAGCTCTACCGGCGTCGCGAACGCATCCCCCACGACCTCGGCACAGCGGTGAACATCCAGGCGATGGTGTTCGGGAACATGGGCGAAACCTCCGGCACGGGAGTCGCGTTCACACGCGACCCCTCCTCGGGGCACTCCGGGATCTACGGTGATTACCTCCCCAACGCCCAGGGCGAGGACGTAGTGGCGGGTATCAGGACCCCCCTGCACCTCAACGATCTAAAAGAACTCGACCCCAAGAGTTACGACGAACTCATCCACGCGATGCGCCGCTTAGAAACCCACTACAGGGACCTGTGCGATATCGAGTTCACGATCGAACGGGAGAAACTGTGGCTACTGCAAACACGCGTCGGTAAGCGCACCGCCTCGGCCGCCTTCCGAATTGCCACCCAGCTCGTCGACGAAAGCCTCATCACCATGGACGAGGCACTCGTCCGGGTCAACGGGGAGCAGCTCTCGCAGTTGCTCTTCCCCCAGTTCGCCAACCACCAGAAGGCGATCCTACTCACCACTGGTATGGGGGCCTCTCCGGGAGCCGCCGTCGGTGAGATCGCATTCGATAACGCCCACGCGATCGCCCGGCAAGAAGAGGGGGCCGACGTCGTACTCGTCCGCCGTGAGACCAACCCTGACGACCTCCCCGGAATGCTGGCGTCGAAGGGGATCCTCACTGCGCGTGGGGGGAGAACCTCCCACGCCGCTGTGGTCGCCCGCGGAATGGGGACCTGCGCCGTCGTCGGCGCGGAGGAACTCCAAATCGACTACAAGTCGCGCACGCTCCAGGTTGGTGAACACACCCTGAAGGAGGGTGACGTCATCGCGATTGACGGAACCACCGGAAAGGTCTATGCGGGCGAGGTCGACGTCGTGGACTCAGCGACCGCCGTGTACATCTCTTCAGGTCTCGATGCCGCGCTGGCGGACGCCCCGAACGAGGACGTCTCGGAACTGGTCATTTCCGTCGACCGTCTGCTCACACACGCGGACGCCACCCGACGGATGGCGGTGCGCGCGAACGCTGACTCCGGAGAGGACGCCCAGCGCGCCCGCGAACGCGGCGCCCAAGGCATCGGCTTGTGCCGCACCGAGCACCAATTCCTCGGGGAGCGCCGCCAGTACATCCAGGCACTCGTGCTCGCTTCCACCCCGGAGGATGAGGCAGCGGCGATCGAGGCGCTCATGCCGATCCAACGCGAAGCCTTCATCGAGGTGCTCGACGCGATGGACGGGCTACCCGTGACTATTCGCCTCCTCGATCCGCCCCTCCACGAATTCCTCCCCGACCTCACCGAGACCGCCGTAGAGGTGGCAGTCGGTAAGGAACGCGGAGAGGATGTCTCCCAAAGTGAACGGCTCCTCGGGGCGCTGGAGCTCATCCATGAGTCCAACCCGATGCTCGGCCTACGAGGTGTCCGCCTAGGGTTGAAACTGGATGCGCTCTACCGTGCGCAGATCAGGGCGATCATCGAGGCCACCCAGATCCTGCGGGAACAGGGCAAGGACCCACAACCTGAGATCATGGTTCCCCTAATCGGATCCGTACGCGAACTACAGATCGTTCGCGACATGGCCGAGGAAATCATGGACGAGATCCTCGGTGAACGTTCTATCCATGTCGGGTGCATGATCGAACTCCCGCGGGCGGCCCTTACCGCCCACCGGATCGCCGAGGAGGCCGACTTCTTCTCGTTCGGCACCAACGACCTCACCCAGACCACCTGGGGCTTCTCCCGGGATGACGTGGAGTCCTCGTTCTTCCCCTTGTACCTGCAGAACGGGGTGCTCACCATCTCCCCCTTCGAAACCATCGACGGGGACGGCGTTGGGGAACTCGTGCGCTCCGGTGTACGAGGCGGGCGCTCAACCAAACCCGAACTCACCATGGGCGTGTGCGGAGAGCACGGCGGAGACCCCGAATCGATTCGCTTCTTCCACGATGCAGACCTCGACTACGTCTCCTGCTCCCCGTACCGGGTGCCGGTGGCGCGGCTCGAGGCTGGGCGGGCGAAGGTTCTAGGACAGTAACGAACTCAGCACAATGCGGGGTATCCCTCCTCGGTGGAAATCGCACCATCGAGGTCGGATACCCCGCATTTCTTACACGCCCATGGGCCGTAGAGTCGGAGCAGCTGCCTAGTTGACGTCCCAGATCACTCGGCGGGTCTGGCGCCCCTGTGCGAGCAGCTTCCCATCTGCGCTGAATAGTAGCGATTCCTCGACACAGAACTCTTTAGTCGCCCACACCGTACGTTGTTGCACATAGTGCCATGCGTGACGGTCAAGTTCAGCGCCAGGAGCGAAGTGGATGCTGAAGTCGATTGTTGGAACGAACTTCGGTGGCCGGGAGGTGAAAAATAGACCAGGGGTCAAGACGTCGAGAAACACCGCACACAGCGCATAAGGTCCGAGTTCTGGCGCTTCATGCACCGATTCATCGAATCGGATCCATGCTTCATTCAGCTCATACCGATTGTTCTTCGGAGAAGGTATGGGGCGTTGGTCGAAAAACGCCTCATACCGCAAATTCCCCACGTCGAACCGATACTGCGGTAGCGTCTGCGGAGCTTCGAATCGTCCGGTGTCAATTGGCGTATCGAGGACTATCCCCGTAAGCCCAGACCCCAGTTTCCCGATTGCGGTGAGCTTAGGAGTATCCTGGCGCAGCTCAACGCCCACGGCAGCGGTGGAGCGCCCTTGATGGAGCAGCTCAACCTGCCATTCACTCTCGACGGCGCGAACTGTGCCCGAGAACTGCACACTCACACTTAGCGGCGAAAAACCATCGACGACCTGCACCGCCTCGACTACGCGCCCAACGACGTATCCCCCAAAGATCCCGTCGACCCCAAGCCAGACCGCGTCAAACATCAGTCAGCAACCAACGGGCGTAAGAAGAGCGCAGCTTGACCCTGCACTGGGAATTACTCCTTCGCGAGGGCGAGAACTTTTCGTGCGCTCCTGAGCACCGCTAGATCAATCAGTCGACCCGACGAATCCAGAACTACACCGCTTCCACGCGCTTGAGCACCATCGTAGGCCTCGACGACCTCTCTCGCTTCAGCTACTTCTTCGGGAGTGGGCGTGAACGTTTCATGCACCACCGGGATCTGGGCGGGGTGAATACAGGCGCGCCCCACGAAACCCTGCCGTTTGATCTTGTTCGTAGATCTGCCCAACTGCTCTGCGTCGGAAGTGATCCGCGAGACTGCCCCGAGGGGAGGATTAATTTGCGCGGCGGTACTCGCAAGCACGATCATCGCCCGGTAGGCGGCCATCTCTGATGCGTCGTCGTCGGTTGTGATGCCCAACTCCGCAGCGAGATCGACTTCTCCGATCTGCAACTGGTGCACGCGTGGCCCGCGGGCGATCTCCTCGGCGTCGATCACGGCCCGCGGGGTCTCGATGAGCGGCATCAGAAGGGTCTTCGAATCTCCAGCAGACGTGAGCACTGCGTCGACGGCAAGGACATCGGCGATGCTCTCGCACTTGGCTATCGCCAACCCTGTCACTCTGGGCAGGTTGGCGAGAGCCGCGGCGTCGGTGAGGAGGAGTTCCCCCGGGTTGATGCGCACCCAGATTTCAGTGTCGAGCGTTTCTGGGAGACTTCCCACCCATTGCGTAACTGCCTCGCGCGCTGAATCCTTCTCCGAAACTGGGACGGCGTCCTCGAGATCGATGATCAGCGCGTCTGCCCCGCGTTCGAGTGCTCTAGTGAGTTTGTCGGCCGCGTTTCCCGGTACGTAGAGGTATGACCGTGGCAGCGTGCTCTGTTTCATCCGATAACCGTTTCGCCCTTGATCAATGATTTCGCTACCACTGTGCGCAGGACATCGTTGGTTCCCTCGCCGATACTCATGAGGATGGCGTCGCGGTAAAGACGTTCCACTTCGAATTCGGTTGAGTAACCGTATCCGCCGTGAACCTTGAGCGCCTCAATCGCGGCTTCGAGGGCGACTTCGGAACAGAAGATTTTCGCCATACCAGTTGCGCCATCAGCGCGGCCGGCGCGCACAGCGTCAGCCGCCCAATACGCCATCAGACGCGCCGCCTGGGTTTGCGTGGCCAATTGGCCGAGCTGCATCTGGACTGCTTGGAAGTCAGAGATCGGACGGCCGAACGCCTGGCGCTGCTGAGCATACGCAAGAGCTTCTTCGTGCGCCCGCTGAGCGATACCGACAGAACGCGCAGCGATGTTCACCCGCCCCCACTCGAGCGCAGAGAGCACCTGTTTCATACCGATGCCCTCTTGTCCCCCCAAGAGTTGGTCTTTATGAACCCGAACGTTGTCGAGAACGACTTCGCAGGACTCCGTTCCCTTGTACCCGAGTTTCGGGATGTCCCTCGTTACCTCGTAGCCAGGGGTATCCGCGTCGATGAGGAGGACGCTCATCCCCTTGTGCGCCGGGGTCGCGTCACGATCCGTTTTCACCAGAACTGGCAACGGGTCGGCGTACCTCGCGTTGGTGATCCACATCTTCGTTCCGTTGACCACGTAGTGGTCCCCGTCGAGCCGTGCCGAAGTACGAATACCTTGGAGGTCGGTACCTGCGTTGGGCTCCGTCAGGCCGATGCCTGTGCGCCGTTCACCGGTTGCCAAATCTGGCAGGTACTTCTGCTTCTGCTCCTCGGTTCCGTGCATCGCGATGAGTCTGCACGAAAGGGAGTGACTGCCGAGGATTCCGGCGATCCCCATCCACCCACGAGAGATTTCTTCGAAGACCAGTGCGAACGAGACAGGGTCGAGGTCTAGGCC